>Ga0209648_10001267_pt1 | contig 20239 bp, 24 predicted proteins | sample GraSoi2013_115cm_FD_185830 | JGI IMG/M metagenome (GOLD analysis project Ga0209648, IMG submission 185830) | Grasslands soil microbial communities from the Angelo Coastal Reserve, California, USA - Sample 9_17_2013_115cm (SPAdes) (version 2) | ecosystem: Environmental > Terrestrial > Soil >...
ATCGCACCCACAACGAAGAGTTCTACGAGGTGCATGCGGAGTCCGATCAGGTGCCCGTTTTGAATCGTCAGTTGCGAGGCTGGGAGAAAACCTATAACTGCATCCGGCCACACCAGTCGCTTGCCTACCTCACTCCACTAGAATTTATCACCCGTTGGAAACGCAACCTCGGAAAGGCAAAGTGTCACTAATCTACTGGACGAGTACACTTCCTTGACAAGCGGAAGCAGCACAGATAAACCTCTTTGCTGACATGCATAAAACAGCTTTGAATTCCCGTTCGAAAGCGTCGCGAAGGAATTTTTTGAAGGGCACAGCCATGGCTTCCGCCTTAGTGCTGGTGCGACCGGGCGATGTTCAGAGCGGTACGAATTGCGAGGATGGCGGCGCTCTTCCAGCCGCATTCTCGACGCTAAAGCCGCTTGGGTCGCGGGTTCATCCCATCACGGCAGAGGAGTTCCATGGACGCCTACTGCAAGCTCAAAAGTTAATGGCCGAGCGAACGCCGAAATACGACGCCTTGTTTTTTGCTCCAGGGACGTCTCTGTACTACTTCACGGGAATCCGCTGGGGGATCAGCGAGCGATTGCTGGCACTGGTGCTGCCGCGTGCGGGCGATCCGATCGTAGTTGTGCCGGCATTCGAAGAAGGACGAATGAGGGAGAAATTGCAGTTCGCCGCGGAAGTGCGCGCGTGGCAAGAAGATGAAAGCCCGACGAAAATCGCGGCGGCGGCGCTGGCCGACCGGGGGATTCGAACGGGACGCGTCGGCGTGGAGGAAACGTCGGCGTTTACTTTTTTCGATCATTTGCGGGGCGCAGCGCCGGGATTGGAATGCGTTTCGGCCGATCCTGTGACCATCGCGTGCCGCGGGCGGAAGTCGGCGCACGAGCTGGAGCTGATGCGGCTGGCTTGCGAGGCGACCTTCGATGTGTTTCGTGCAGTGTTCGCTTCGTTGAAAGAAGGAATGTCTCAGGAGGAAATCGGCAAGCTGGTGGAAGGCGGTTTTTCGAAGATAGGTCTGCACGGCGGGGCGCTGGTCCTGCTGGGCGCATCTGCGGCGCTGCCACATGGGACGATCAAGCCGCAAAAACTGAAAGACGGCGACGTGGTGCTGATTGACGGCGGCTGCGCGGTGGATGGTTATCAGTCGGATGTGACACGCACGGGGAACTTCGGCAAAGCGCAGGAAAAAGTGGCGCACGCTTACGAAATTGTTCGCAAAGCGCAGGACGCAGCGCTTGACGCGGCTCGTGCGGGCGGGCTATCGGGCACAGTGGATGACGTTGCGCGCAAAGTGATCACGGACGCCGGGTATGGACCGGATTATAAATACTTCACGCACCGTCTCGGCCACGGCATTGGACTCGATGGCCACGAACATCCTTACCTTGTGCGGGGAAGCAAGACCGTGCTGGAGCCGGGCATGACCTTTTCGAATGAGCCGGGGATTTATATTCCTGGGGAGTTCGGGTTGCGCTGCGAAGACGACATGGCGATTGCCGCGGATGGGCCGGCACAACTGCTGACGAAGGGGTTTACGGTTTCGTTGGAGAAGCCGCTGGGGTAGCAAGCGGAAGAGCGGCACGGTTGAGAATGGCAAGCCCTACAGATGCCGCCAATCGAGTTGCCAAGAGTGAAGACTAGCCGGTGTGCGCAGCACAGAATTCGACGATGCGCTGCTCGGCCCAGAAACGCTCACTGCCGGAATGTTTCGATATGAAGCCGCAATGGCCGCCGTGTTGGGGCGCGAGAAATTGGATAGCGGGATTCCCGCTGATTCTGGCGGCCAAGAAGGAAGCGTAAGGGACGAAGGGATCGTCTTGTGCGGTGATCATGAGCATGGGGACGCGGATGTGAGCCGCTACGCGCTTCGCGCCCACATGGTCGTAATAGTCTTGGGCGTCGCGATAGCCGAAATGCGGCGCGGTGATGACGTCATCGAATTGACGGACAGTCCGAATGGGTCCGAGGCCCTTCATCGGGTAGCGCTCCGGAAACATTTTGTGCTTTCTCGCGTAGCGGGACATCAGACCCTTCACAAAACGGCGCTGGTACACATAGTTGTCCCAGCGCTCGAGGGCGTCGGCGGAAGCTCCAAGGTCGAGGGCGGGACAAACCGCGCAGACTGCACGCAACGCTTTCGGCACGGCCGAGCCAAACTCTCCGGCCATCTTGGTCACCAAATTTCCGCCCATGGAGTAGCCGGCGAAGAAGATTTGCTCGAAACCGTCAGCGTTCGAGAGCTCTTCGAAAACGGCCCGATAATCCGCGCTCATACCGGAATTGTAAAGAGTGGGCGTCAAAGCTTCGGTGCCGCCGCAATTCCGCTGGTTCATGCGCACGACGTGGAAGCCGCGATGGAAAGCCTTCTCTGCGATCCCGCGGACGTAATTGGAATCGCTGGAACCCTCCAGGCCGTGGACGATGACAATGACGGGCGCGTCCTTGCGCTTCCCAGGCTGCCAGTGGCAATGGGCGAGCAGATGGGATTCCGGATCGACCTGGAACAGCCGGGCTTCGGCAGGCGGGATATCGAACCGCCTCCGCACAAAAGCCGAAACGATGGTCATGACGTGGCCGTTTTTCAGCAGTGAGTGCGGCTCAAAGGGAGGAACACGGAATTCCACAGAAAGACTGTATTTCACGAAGGAGACGGGCACAAGTCGAAGCCAGTAGAACAGGTGCGGCACATCTGGAGCGAACTGGACATCAAAACTCCTCCGCTTTTAGAGCCAATGTCGAGTCCCATTAGGATATGATTTTCTGTATGTTTAAGCTAGTTGGCTTCTGAAATCCATCTAAACCGACCATAAATAGCTAAATAAATTGTTTATTTCCAATTGTTTACATAAAATCGATGTTGGCATGGAAATTGCCACCAATACATTGACAAACAACGATTTGCGTCCTCAATTCCAGGGAGTTGAGGGGCAGGTTCCAGTCGTTAACTCAGTTTGTCTCAATCTGACTATCAACAAATTGCGACGCTCGGAGACAAGACGCATAGCTACGTTTCAGAACGGCTTCAACGAAGTCAGGCAACTAGGCCACACCAGGAGAGAGAAAGAAATGAAAAGACTTACGTATTTGTTGTTAGTGGGAGTGGTTCTTCTCAGCTTGGGCAGCGGAAACGCATCCGCGCAGGCGACCGCAAGCGCTTCCCTTCAGGGCACCATCACAGACCAGTCCGACGCTGCCATCAAAGGTACGCATGTGACGATTACGAGCAAGGAGCAAGGCTGGACTCGCAGCACGGACACCAGTGACGCAGGTTTTTACAGGTTCGAGCTGCTGCCGGCGGGGATTTACAGCCTCAAAGTGAGTGCCTCCGGTTTCAGTACCGCCGAGGCCAAGGACGTCGAGTTGCAGGTTGGCGCGACGACGACACAGAACTTCACGCTCAAGCCCGGCTCAGTGTCCGAGACCATAGAAGTTACCAGTGCTCCGGCTCTAGTAGACCAGCAGAAGATGGACGTCAGCACGAACATCACCCCGCAACAAATTCAGGAATTGCCGCTGATCGGTCGCGATATTGCCGACCTTGCTTATCTCTCACCCGGGGTGAAATCGGCGGACTCCTACGACCCCACCAAGAACCGCTACTCGATCTTGTCGGTAAACGGTCAGGGCGGCCGCAACGTCAACGTGACCGTCAACGGCGTGGACAATAAGGACAACACCGTTGGCGGGCCCGTGATGCAGCTTCCTGCCGAGGCCGTGCAGGAGTTCCAGGTCTCTACTCAGCGCTTCTCGGCAGTCAATGGCCGGTCTGAAGGCGCTGCCATTAACGTGATTACAAAATCCGGGTCGAACAACTACCATGGTTCGGCATTCGGATTTTTCCGCGATGTGGCGCTCAATGCAGCCCAGAAGCTTCCCAATCCGGGGCTTACTGACTGCCCCGGTGGGCAGCCACCTCTTGCAATCTGTCATGCGACTCCGCCGTATTCGCGCCAATGGTTTGGCGGATCCATCGGTGGGCCAATCAAGAAAGATAAGCTGTTCGCCTTCTTCGCCATGGAGCGCGAGCGCGAGCACACCTCGCTCGCCGAGGATCCGACCGCGCTTGCGCAGCTCAACCTGGTGACCTCGCTGGGGGCCCAGCCGGCAGCCACTATCCCCACGCCGTTCTTTGAGAACCGCATTAACGGACGCATGGATTGGACGATCAACAATAAACACACCGCGTATATATCGGTTTCCACGCAGGCCAATAACAGCCTCAACGACCAGAGCGGCGGCACATTCGATCTGACGGAAGGCAACTTCACCAAAAATCATTTGCAGGTTGCCAACTTCACTCTGAACTCTGCGTTCACGCCCACCCTCTTAAACCAGTTTACTGCCGGCTGGCAATATTGGAACAACTTGATTGACAGCACGACGCGGGCCCCGCTCATCACCTTTCCCAGCGCGCAATTCGGCACCAACACGAACGTTCCACAGGAGTCCATCCAGCGCAAGTGGCAGTTCAAGGACGACCTGAGCAAAACAGTCGGCAAGCACACCTTCCAGACCGGATTTGATTACATCTGGACGCCGTTTATGGGCGGCTTTTTCGAGTTCAATCCGACCTTGGAGATCGACTTCGCGGACGACCCTAGCGTGATTCTGGCGAATGCGTCGACGTGCGGACCAATGAAGAACCAGCCTTGCTATCCGAATAAATTTGCAACTGCGGGCGCCGTCAACGCAATGACTATCGCGGTCGGCGATCCGCACTTCATCATCAAGGATGCAAAGCAGCTCGGTCTGTACTTCCAGGATGACTGGAAAATGACCCGCCGCCTGACCGTGAACCTTGGGATTCGTTGGGACAAGGATTACGATTTTGTCGGAGGATCGGATATTGCCAACAGCCGCACCTTCCAGGAACTCCAAGCAGCGGCCCCTTTCAGCCCTCTGGCGGCGTCTTTGGTGGGCAAGAAGGCGAGCGATTACAACAAGAACTTCAGCCCGCGCGTAGGGTTCGCTTATGATCTGACCGGCCACGGGAACCAGGTCCTCCGTGGGGGTTTCGGAATATACTACGGCAATACCTTCCAGAACATCCCCTTGTTCATGGAGCAGCAGAGCAACGCGATCATCTTTCAGACGGCGTTCTCCATTAGCAGCAGCGACCTCGTGCCGGGAGTAGCCTCTTGCGGCTCTCCAGCGGTTTCGCCCTGCACATTGAACGCCTGGCGTTATGGCGTTGATCCGCTGCCAACCATTCCGCCTCCGTCTGCCACCCTGAACCCCGGCGCCACTGGCCGCATCATGGACCCGAACTATCGCAACCCGGTCACCGAGGAATGGAACGGCGGGTATACCTGGTCGCTCACATCAAAATCCGTAATCGAGGCGGAATACGTACACGTGCTCAGCTTGCACGAGAACAAGACGATTAATCTTGATCCTAAGCTCCCCGTTAATCCCGCGCTTATACAGACAACCAAGGTGACGGAAACCGCCGCGGGCGCACCAACGTGCGCACCTCTGCCGCCCGATGGGTGCGGTTTCTACCGGCCGCTCGATGCCGCATTCAAGTCAGCGGGCGTGTCAGTACTGGGCAGCGTTCGTGACGACAAATCGATTGGGCGCTCGCGTTACGATGGCATGAACATCAGCTATCGCCAGCGTGGATTCCATAAAGTCGATCTGATCGCGAATTACACGCTGGCCCGTGCCGTGGGCTATGACCAAGATGGCGGTTCGTTCCGCTACTATCCGCGTGACCCGCAGAACCCGTTCTCGCCGAATGAATTCGGGCCCTCCTTTAACGACGAGCGGCACCACGTCACCATTGCGGGAACCGTAAACCTGCCGTGGGGAATGGCGTTTTCTCCGATCTTGCAGGCAGGATCGGCCCGGCCGTATCTTGCGACCTCGTCGAACAATATGCTGAACCTGAGCGGCGGTAGCTCCGCCGGCGCGCTCCTCGTGCTGAACAGCGATCCGAATAATCTGCTCTCTGCGACTCAATTGCCACCGATCAATGGCTCCCTGAAGGTAGCAGAGGCACAGTGCTATTACTCCGGCAACTGCCACGTCGTTCCGTATAACTCCTTGCGTGGCGACCCGTACTTCAACATGGACGTCCGCCTTGCCAAGAACATCAAGCTGGGCGAGGGACGCAACCTGCAGCTCGCGTTCCAAGGGTTCAACCTGTTCAACCATGCCAATTACGGCAATAACTTCGGTAACGTGGTCCAGAAATCCGGCACCACGTTTGGCAAGGCGATCGGCTTCATCAATCCCACGAGCAGCTTGCTGCCTCGGTCATTCGAGGGTGAATTTGGCGCCCGCTTTACGTTCTAAGCGGACGGCCTAGCCGAAAAAAGCAACTAACGCCGGGGCTGACTCATTGAGTCAGCCCCAGTTTTTTTGTGGGCACGCGCCGTGCGTAAGCCTTGTGCAGAGCCACTCTCAGAATGGCTCTGCAATCCCAGGAGACTCTCCAGGTCGTGACTCATCTTCAAAATGAGTCGCCGCCACTTTCCGCGGTCACTTGACCGGAATCGCGATGGCCCTTAGAATTGAAGATTCACAGTGACGCATTTTTTCAACTTGATGAGATTATCTGCCGGCCCAGCGGGCACCCGCTGGGCTGCGCTGCTTTATGGCGCCGGTTTGCGCGCGCCCAATCTTTTTACGTGAGGCTGGAATGACGGACAGTCCGATTAGCGAGGGGCTCACTTTTGATGACGTGCTGCTTTTGCCGGGGCGGTCGGCGGTGCTGCCAACCGAGGTCGATACCACGACGTATTTTGCACGCAAGCTGACAATCAATATCCCACTGGCCTCGGCGGCGATGGACACGGTGACGGAGTCGCGCCTGGCCATCGCCATTGCGCGGCAGGGCGGCATCGGGATGGTGCACCGCAACATGCCCATCGACCGGCAGTGCGAGGAAGTGGACCGCGTAAAGCGCTCGGAAAGCGGAATGATCGTTGACCCAGTGACGATTTCGCCGGACATCACGCTGCGGCAGGCGCTGGAAATCATGAACAAGTACAAGATCTCCGGCCTACCGGTGACGCGCGGTTCGCGGCTCACCGGAATTCTGACCAACCGCGACCTGCGATTCGAGAAGAATCACGCGCAACTGGTCGGCTCGGTGATGACGAAAGAGAACCTCGTGACCGTGCCGGTGGGTACGACGCTCGAAGAAGCCGAACGCATCCTGCAAAAGCATCGCATCGAAAAGCTGCTGGTGGTCGACAAGGACTTCAACCTGAAGGGCCTGATCACCGTCAAAGACATCCAGAAAAAGCTGGAATACCCCCGCGCGGCGAAAGATGAGCACGGCCGATTGCGAGTGGGGGCCGCCGTGGGAGCGACGGGCGATTTTCTGGAGCGCGCCGTGGAATTGTCCAAAGTGAAAGCGGACGTGCTGGCCATCGACACGGCGCATGGACACTCCGAACGAGTGATGGAAGCGATCAAAGCGATCCGGCAGCGATTGCCGGAAATGCAGCTGGTCGCCGGCAACGTGGCCACCTATGAAGGAGCGAAGGAACTGATTTCGCTGGGCATCGACGGATTGAAGGTCGGCATTGGACCGGGTTCCATCTGCACGACGCGCGTGGTTACCGGCGCGGGAGTGCCGCAACTGACCGCCATCATGGAAGCTGCGAGAGCCACGAAAGGAACGGATGTGGCGATTATTGCCGACGGCGGCATCAAGTATTCGGGCGACATTTCGAAAGCGCTCGCGGCGGGCGCATCGTGCGTGATGATCGGCAGTCTCTTTGCCGGCACCGAAGAGTCTCCCGGCGAAACCATTCTCTACCAGGGGCGCACGTTTAAGTCTTATCGTGGGATGGGTTCGACCGGGGCGATGGAATCGGGCTCGGACCGCTACGCGCTGGTCCAGGACAGCGAGGAACGAGGCAAGTCCGTGCCTGAGGGCGTCGAAGGACGCGTGCCTTACAAGGGCCAATTGGGCGCGCTGACGGACCAACTGGTTGGCGGACTGAAGAGCGGCATGGGCTACGTGGGAGCGGCAACGTTGAAGGAATTCAGGGAGAAGGGCAAATTTGTGCGAGTCACCGCCGCGGGATTGCGCGAGAGCCACGTGCATGACGTCATCATCACGAAAGAAGCGCCGAACTATCGAATGGAGTAGGGCGCAGGGAATAAGGGCGAATGGAATAAGGCGCATCGAATAGCCACACGTTGAGTTAGGTGAAGAACAGCGGAGAAGGAGTCGATTCCTAGTGGCGGAATTCCAGCCGTGGCGCAATCCGCGCCCTGCTCCCCATTTGCCGGAGATTCGGGCGCGCTTGCGGCCGCCGCGTGTGCCGGCGTGGCTGCACGCGTGGTGGCCGGCGTTGCTGTGGGCTGGCGTCATTTTTTCGATGTCTACGGACTCGTTTTCGTCGGAGCATACCGCTTCGGTATTCGAGCCGATCCTGCGCTGGCTGGATCCTTCGCTGACTGCCAACCAATTCGAACTCATCCATCACATCATCCGCAAGTGCGCGCACTTCACGGAATATTTTATTTTCTGCCTATTGCTTTTTCGCGGCGTGCGCGGCGACCGGAAAGGGTGGCGGTGGAGGTGGGGTGTGGCGGCGCTGTTTTGTGCTGCGGGATATTCCGTGCTAGATGAAATTCACCAGGCTTTCGTGGCCAGCCGCACGGCTTCCGCGCACGATTCCCTGCTCGACTCGATTGGCGCTTTCGCAGCTCTTGTCGTGCTGCGGATGTGGTTCCGCTGGCGGCGATCCGACGTTGAAGCGGAAATATCAACGAGCGATGCTACCTCCGCCTGATGCAAGATTCGCCGGCAAACAATGCACCTCGCAACTGTGATAAAGAAAAGCCCGTTCCGGTTCTCCGGAACGGGCTGCTGAAGTTAGTACTGGGAACGGAAGCTTAACTTTTTGCTTCGGCGGCTTCTTCCTTCTTGGGCTTTTCTTTCTTTTCTTTGAGCTTGAACTCGTAGCCAATGATCTCGAGGATCGCCACTTTGGCGTTATCACCGACGCGATTGCCGGCTTGGATGATGCGGGTGTAGCCGCCGGCGCGATCCGCGAATTTGGGCGCGATCTCGCTGAACAGTTTTTGCGTGACGGCAGGGAGCATGATGTAGGAAGCCGCCATGCGGCGCGATTGCAGCGTGTCGCGCTTGCCGAGGGTGATGATTTTCTCCGCCACGGGGCGCGCTGCTTTGGCGCGCGTCAGCGTGGTAGTGATACGCCCGTGTTCAAATAGATTGGTGACCAGGCTGCGAAGCACCGCGCGGCGATGAGCCGGCTGCTTTCCGAGTTTGGAGCCAGAGTTGAGATGTCGCATCGCTTATATTGTCCCTTATCCGCTTACAGTCCGACGGTGTCTTCTGAAGCTGGCGCGGCGGTTTGGCTTGGAAGCGGCGGCCAGATGATGCGGCCATGCTCGTCGAACTTCATGCCCAGCGCGAGGCCCATCTTCACCAGTATATCCTTGATCTCGTTGAGAGACTTGCGGCCAAAGTTCTTGGTCTTCAGCATTTCGTTCTCGCTCTTCTGCACGAGTTCGCGGATGGTCTGGATGTTGGCGTTCTTCAAGCAGTTGTAGGAGCGCACGGAAAGTTCGAGCTCCTCGACGGAACGGTCCAAATGCTCGAGGCGCGGATCGTGGGAGGTGTCCTGCGGCGTTTCGACGGTCTCCACCGGCTCTTCAAAGTTGATGAAGATGCTCATGTGGTCCTTGACGAGCTTGGCGGCGAGGCCGATGGAGTCCTGCGGCGTGATCGCGCCGTTGGTCCACACTTCGATCATCAGCTTTTCGTAATCGGTCATCTGGCCGAGACGCGCGGCTTCGACGGAATAGTTCACCTTGCGAACCGGCGAATGAACGCTGTCGACCGGGATGTAGCCGATGGGCAGATCTTCGTCATAGTTGCGGTCGGCAGCCACATAGCCGCGGCCGTTCTTGGCGCGCATCTCGATCTGGAGCTTGCCGCCTTCGCTGACCGTGGCGATGTACACGCTCTTGTCGAGCACAGCGAAGTCCGCGTCTTCCTCGATTTGCGCCGAGGTCACTGGACCGGCCTGCTCGACGTTGACGTAGATCGTCTTCGGCAGGTCGGTGTTGAGCTTGATGGGCACCTGCTTCAGATTGAGGATGATGTCGGTGGCATCCTCGACCACGCCGGGGATCGAAGAAAATTCGTGCAGTACGCCTTCGATCTTCACGGCGGTGATGGCCGCGCCCTCAATGGAGCTGAGCAGCGCGCGGCGCAGCGCGTTTCCTACGGTCGTACCCCAGCCGCGCTCAAAAGGCTGCGCGGAAAACCGCCCGTACTTCTCAGTGAGCGATTCCAGCTCGGATGCAAGACGCTTCGGCTTCTGAAAACCCTTCCACATCGTGTTCCTTCCTTCCGGCCCGAATATCCGGGCCAACTGCAAATCCCATGCCCGGATCGCCGGGCCCGCTGGCGCTGGCCGCGCCTGAATGAAACTTACTTCGAGTACAGTTCGACGATGAGCTGCTCGTTGATCGGCGGCGTCTGCACGTCTTCGCGCTTCGGCAGGGCCACGACCTTGGCTTTGAACTGTTCGCGCTCCTGTTCGAGCCACGGCACCGCGCTCTGGCTCTGCGCAACGTTGCGGGCCTCGATCACCATGGCGTTCTGGTGCATTTTTTCCTTGATGGCTATTTCCTCGCCGACATTGACGAGGTAGGACGGGATGTTGACTTTCTTCCCGTTCACCCGGACATGGCCATGCAGCACGAGTTGCCGCGCCTGCGAACGCGAGGACGCCAGACCCGCGCGCCACACCACGTTATCCAGACGGCGCTCAAGCATAATGATCAGGTTCTCGCCGGTCGGCCCCTTAGCACGAGCCGCCTTCTCAAAATAGTTGCGGAATTGCCGCTCCAGCAGCCCGTAAGAGCGCTTGACCTTCTGCTTCTCGCGCAATTGCAGCCCGTATCCGGCGACCTTCGGGCGCCGTGACTGCCCGTGCTGCCCCGGGACGAAGTTGCGCTTCTCAATCGCGCACTTCTCCGTAAAGCAACGCAAACCCTTCAAAAATAGTTTCTGCCCTTCCCGGCGGCACAGGCGGCAGACTGCATCTCGGTGTCTTGCCAACTTCTATTCTCCCTTCCCAAAACTCTCGAAATCTTTTTTCATGGTCGTCAATGTCATCCTCTCGAGTCTCAAACGCGGCGGCGCTTCGGCGGACGGCAGCCGTTGTGGGGAATCGGCGTGACGTCGCGGATCACCACGATGTGCAGGCCAGCTGCGGCCAGCGCGCGCACGGCAGACTCGCGCCCGGAGCCGGGACCTTTCACGCGCACTTCCACGCTCTTCATCCCGTACTGGTCGCGCGCCACGCCCGCGGCGGCCAGCGAGGCCTGCTGGGCGGCGTACGGCGTGCCCTTGCGCGACCCCTTGAAGCCGATCGCTCCCGCGGAGGACCAGCACACCACGCGGCCATCCGTGTCGGTGATGGAAATCTGCGTGTTGTTGAAAGTCGCGGCGACGTAGACCACTCCGTGCGGAATGATGCGGCGCTCGCGCTTCTTCTTGAATTCTTTTTTGCGCTTCGCCGCTGCTGCCGGTTTTCCCGGTGTTACTGCGGCGTCCGGCGCCGTATTCTTTTGCTGGTCTTTTGCCACGATTTACTCCGTTCGTCTAGATGCTCAAAACTTTAACTGCCGAAAAAGCGGGAGCAAGCTCCCGCCCTCCCAAAAAATCACTAGCCCTTCTTGCCCAGAACCTTCTTCTTGGCTGCCACCGCGCCGCGCCGAGGACCCTTGCGGGTGCGCGCGTTGGTGTGCGTCCGCTGGCCACGCACCGGCAGGTTCCGGCGGTGGCGGATCCCCCGGTAGGCCTGAATTTCGATCAGCCGGCGGATGTTCATCTGAATCTCCTTGCGGAGATCGCCTTCCACGCGGCCTTCTTTTTCGATTTCCTGGCGGAGATGGTTGATTTCATCTTCCGTCAGGTCGCGAATCTTCTTCGTGTGATCGACATTCGCCTTCGCTGCAAGCCTTCTTGCGCGCTCCTGTCCGATGCCATAGATCGAGGTCAGCCCGACCCAAAGGCGCTTCTGCGGCGGAAGATCTACACCTGCGATACGTGCCATGCTATTCTCCTCAAGAAAACCTTATCCCTGACGCTGCTTGTGCTTAGGGTTGACGCAAATCACCCGTACCACGCCGCGCCGGTGGATCACCTTGCACTTGTCACAAATCTTTTTTACCGATGCCCGTACTTTCATGCTGCTGACTCCCAGAGCGACGGGTCTAAGGACCCGCCACCACAAATTCTACTTATAGCGGTACACAATCCGGCCGCGCGTCAAATCGTAAGGCGAAAGCTCCACGGCGACTTTGTCTCCCGCCAGAATCCGGATGAAATTCTTGCGCATCTTACCGGAAACGTGCGCCAGGACCTGGTGCTTGTTTTCCAGCTCGACGCGGAACATCGCGTTAGGCAGCGGCTCAATCACCGTCGCCATTACTTCAATGGCGTCCTCCTTGGAATTTCCGGAGTCGCCTTTCTTCTTTTCCTCGCGAATCGGTCTCGCCATAGTCTCCCGTGTTCTAACCGGCCGGTCTTCCCGGCAAGGCCGAGACGCCAAAATCGCGAAAGACCGGCCGCTTCAAGTTTACCAGGACGGCCCGGTCATCTCTTTCGGCCGCGTCAGAATCCACGGCCCGTTCGCGGTGACTGCCACGGTGTGTTCGAAATGCGCCGAGGGGCTGCCATCCGCTGTTTCCGCCACCCACTCGTCGCGCATGCGAACTTCCGGGCTGCCGGCATTCACCATCGGCTCGACGGCGATGACCATTCCTTCCTGCAACCTCGCGCCGCGTCCTTCGTCACCGTAGTTCGGCAGGTTAGGCTCGTCGTGCATCCTCGTGCCGATCCCGTGCCCGACGAACTCGCGCACCACCGAAAAACCGTTCTGCTCCACCCAGCTCTGCACCGCGTGCCCGACATCGCCGAGCCGATTGCCGGCACGCATCTTGTCAATTGCGCGATCCAGCGATTCCCGGGTCACATCCAGCAGCTTCTGCACTTCCGGCCGAATCTTCCCAACCGGAACAGTGACCGCCGAATCCGCGTAGTAGCCGTCCACTTCCATCCCGAAATCGATCGAGACGATGTCGCCCCCGCGCAGCTTGCGCTTGGGTGACGGAATCCCGTGAACAATTTCGCCGTTCACCGACGTACACAGCACGCAGGGATAACCGCGATATCCCTTGAACGCCGCTTTGCCCGGCCTCCCGGCGATTTTTTCCTCGGCAAGCTTCTCGAGGTCCATCGTCGAGATTCCCGGTTTCACGGCGCTTCGCAGCGCGCTCAAGACTTCGTGTACGACAAGCCCGGCGCGGTGCATCTTTTCCAGCTCTTCCGCGCTCCGGAGGTGAATCGCCATCGTTCCCTGTTCCAAGCCTCTTACCGGGCCGTCTATCGCGCCCCGCGCACGTTCTTCACGCTTTGCAGCACCAGGCGGCTGACTTCTTCCACGCTCTTCGACGCGTCGATGGCGTGCAGCAATCCCCGGCGCGAGTAATAAGCCACCAGCGGCGCTGTCTGCCTCTCGTACGCCTGCAAACGGGGCCCAATCACTTCTTCGCGATCGTCCGGCCGCTGCACCAGCTCGCCGCCGTCGTTATCGCAAATTTCATCGACCTTGGGCGGGCGCTCGTAAATATTGTAAATCTCGCCGCCCACTTTGCAGGTCCTTCGCCCGGTCAGCCTTCGCAACAGAATCGAAGGATCGATGGCCAGGTGAATCACAAACGGCCGCTTGTACCCGTGCAGCTTCAACAACTCGCTCAGGTATTTCGCCTGAGCCACCGTTCGCGGAAACCCGTCGAAAACAAAACCGTGCGCGCAATCCGGCCGCTCGATGCGCTCCCTGATCATCTGCAGCACCAGGGAATCCGGAACCAGCTCGCCGCGCTCCATGATCGGCTTGGCCTTTACTCCAAGCGGCGTGCCTTTGCTGACATGCTCGCGAAGCATGTCACCGGTCGAAAGATGCGGCACGCCATACTTCGCGGCCAATTCCTTTGCTTGCGTGCCTTTTCCCGCGCCCGGAGGCCCGAGAAAAATCACTGCGCGGTCAAGCTTATCGGGGTGCCGTGTGTCCGGAGCCACCCAGCTTTTCTCCCTTACCGCCGGCCGCGCAACCGGCCCTTCCGCGCAAACCCCTCGTAATTCCGCATGACCAGCTGTGCTTCGAGCTGCTGCACCGTGTCCATGGCCACGCCCACCACGATCAATAGAGACGTTCCACCAAAATAAAAGTTGACCTGCAATCCTTTCAGAAACCAGACCGGGAAGTGCCGGTCAAACCATGAACCGATCCCCCAGCCGAGATGGTCCAGGTGGATGCCCGCGATCATCCATTCCGGAAGCAAGCAAACGAGCGCCAGGTATACCGCGCCGATGAACGTCAGCCGCTTCAAGATCTTGCTGACATGCTCCGAAGTGGTGCGGCCGGGCCGGATGCCCGGAATGAACCCGCCGTTTTTCCGCATATTGTCCGCGAGCTCTGTCGGGTTAAAGACGATGCCTACATAGAAGAACGCGAACACCAAAATCAGCGTCACGTAAATCAAGGTATACAGCGGCTCACCCCACTTGAGAGCTTCCGCGATATTTTTTACGAACGGCCAGCGGGTTCCAAAAATGAGCGCTGCCGTGGCCGGAAATGCCAGCAGCGAACTGGCAAAAATCGGCGGGATGACGCCGCCGGAGTTCACGCGCAGCGGCAGGTAAGACGATTGCCCGCCCATCACGCGGCGCCCTACAACGCGCTTGGCATACTGCACGGGAATGCGGCGCTGTCCGCCTTCCACGAATACGATGAAAGCGACCACCGCGATCATCAGCGCAATCAAAAGGATCAGCGCGAGCGGTGTAAACGGCCCCCAGGCCTGCGTCTTGGCCTTGTCAATCAAATCCGCGACCGCGCGCGGCAGCCCGACGACGATACCGACGAAAATAATCAGGGACATCCCGTTGCCGATGCCGCGTTCGCTGATCTGCTCGCCCAGCCACATGATGAACGCCGAACCCGTCGTCAGCGTCAGCACAGTCATCAACTTGAAGCTCCATCCCGGATGGTAGACCATGGATTGGCCGTTGGGGCCTGTCGCGGATTGCAAGGTCTGCGCAATCGTTAACGACTGGATGACGCTCAACACGATGGTCAGGTAGCGCGTGTACTGCGTGATCTTGCGCCGGCCGAGTTCGCCTTCCTTCTGCAAGCGCTCAAGGTACGGAAAAACCACGGTCATCAACTGCAGGATGATCGAGGAAGTGATGTACGGCATGATGCCGAGAGCGAAAATCGTCAGACGGCGGAAGTTGCCGCCGCTGAAGAGGTCGAAAATGCCCAGCACCGATCCCGCGGACTGCTGGAAGAGCTGCTCCAGCACGGCGTTGTTGATGCCTGGAGTGAAAATATGCGCACCGATGCGATAGACCGCCAAAAGGGCCAGCGTGAACAGCACACGGTTCCGCAAGTCTTCGATGCGGAACATGTTCTTCACAGCTTCGATGAATCGGTTCATGGCTGTTTCCTGCGAACTCTGCCTACGCTACGACCTCGAACGTACCACCCGCCTTGGTAATCTTTTCCTTGGCCGACGCGCTGAACGCCTGCGCATGAATCGCCAGCTTGGTGGTCAGCTCGCCATCGCCGAGGATCTTGATCGGGTCAGTGGCGCGGCGCACAAAACCATGCGCGCGGAGCAACTCCGGCGTAACCGTCTCGCCAGATGGGAAAACGTTCAGTTCCGCCAGGTTCACAACCGAGTACGTCACGCCAAACGGGTTATGAAAGCCGCGCTTCGGCATGCGCCGGTGCAGCGGCATCTGTCCGCCCTCAAAGCCACGGCGGCGCGAATAGCCGCGGCGCGACTTCTGTCCCTTGTTGCCGGAGCCTGCGGTCTTGCCAAGCTTGGAACCCATGCCGCGGCCGACGCGAACTTTGCGCTGGCGCGAGCCCGCAGGCGGCTGCAAATTCGAGAGTGTAAAGGAGCGTTGCACCTTCACTGCAGGCCTCGCCGGCCTGTGCTGACCACGCTTGCTGGTCCCTCTCGGGCCGCTTGAACTTTTCTTCGCCATTGCTCTACTCCACCACTTCCACGAGGTGCCGCACCTTGTGAATCATGCCGCGCACCGCCGGCGTGTCCTGGCGCTCGACCACCTGATGCATTCTCCGCAAGCCGAGGCCGCGGATGGTTTGACGCATATCATCGGTGCAGCTGATAAAGCTGACCACCCACTTGATCTTCACCATGCCGCCGGACTTCTTGCCGTCGTGCTCGGTCCGGTTATAAGCCTTGACGGGAGTCTTCTTGGTATGCGCTGCCTTTTTCCCAGGCATTAGACGCCCTCACTCCCAGCAGCCTTTTCCTTCGGCGGCTTGCCGCTGATTTCTTCCACTGTCTTCGAGCGCGTCTCCGCGACGTGCGCGATATCTTTCAAGCCCAGGAGCGCCGCGAAAGTGGCTTTCACCACGTTGTGCGGGTTCGATGTGCCGATCGATTTCGTCAGCACGTTGGTGATTCCCGCCACTTGCATCACTTTGCGCACCGGACCGCCAGCGATGACGCCCGTGCCTTCCGAAGCGGGTTTGAGCAGCACTTGCGCCGATCCGTAGCGTCCCAAAACCTGGTGCGGAATCGTCGCACCCTTCAGGTTAAGCTTGATGAGGTTCTTTTTCGCCTGCTCGATGCCCTTCTTGATGGCCATGGGCACTTCGCGCGCTTTTCCCATGCCGAATCCCGCGTGGCCATGACTGTCGCCGACAACCACCAGCGCGGAGAAACTCAAGTTCTTGCCGCCCTTCACGACTTTCGTAACGCGGTTAATGGCGATCACGTCATCCTTCAGCTCCGAAGGATTCACTTCCAGGAGCCGGCGCACCGCTAGACTTTCCCGCAGAATTTGCTTCGACATAGGCTTAGAACTGTAACCCCGCTTCCCGCGCCGCATCCGCGAGCGCCTTGACGCGGCCGTGATACTTGTATCCGCCGCGGTCGAACACCACCTTAGTAACTCCGGCAGCTTTGGCTCGTTCGGCAACCGTCTTGCCGATCACCTTTGCCGCTGCGATGTTGCCACCGCCCTTTAAATTTTTTTTCGATTCGCCGTCAATCGAGCTGGCGGCAACCAGCGTCTTGCCCGAACGGTCGTCAATCACCTGCGCGTAAATATGGTCCAGCGAACGGTACACGCACAGGCGCGGGCGCTCCGGGGTGCCCTCCACCCTGGTGCGCACCCGCGCGTGAACGCGCTGGCGGTGCAAATCCCGCGATAGCTTGCGAACTCTTGCCGATGCCACAGTCGTTTCTCCTAATCACCAAATCTTGCTGAAACCAATCCACTGACGGGGAAAGCCCCGCCCCTACAAAAAACTGTTACGTGCCACTACCCGCCGCACGGCGCAAAAATTACGCGGCGCCGCCGGCCTTTGCTCCAGCCTTGCCGGCCTTCTTCTTCAAACGCTCGCCGGTGATGCGTACGCCTTTCTGCTTGTATGGATCGGGCGGGCGCAGCGAGCGCATGTCCGCGGCCACCTGGCCGACTTGTCCTTTGTCTGCGCCGCTCACGACGATGTGCGTCTGCTTTTCCACGGCCACCTGAATGCCTTCTGGAATCGGAAAGTTAATCGGGTGCGACTTGCCAAGCGCGAAGGAAACCGTCTTGCCCTTCAGCTCGGCGCGATACCCGACGCCCACGATGTCGAGTTCTTTCTTGAAGCCCGACGTCACGCCATGCACGGCGTTGGCGACCAGCGCGCGAGCAAGGCCATGAAGCGCGCGGTGCTCTTCGGTCGCGCGCTTGGCCGTCAAGACGCTGTCTCTCTGCTCAAAGGTGATGCCGTGCGGGATCGCGAAGGAGAGCTTGCCCTTCGGCCCCTGCACGTCGATCTTGCCGGCCTGCAAGGCGATCTTTACGCCCGCTGGCACTGGAATTGGTTTGTGTCCGATGCGTGACATCTGTTCTTCCTTGTCTCCAACCGTTTACATCTTGCTGAACTGGGGCGTAGCCGCCGCGGCGGGCACCCCTACAAAACATCTACCAGACTTCGCAAAGGAGTTCGCCGCCCAGCTTGGCCTTGCGCGCCGCGCGGCCGCTCATCAGCCCCTTTGGCGTAGTCATAATGCTGATGCCCAGCCCGCCCACGACGGGGCGAATTTCCGTCGAGCCGAGATACGCGCGAGCTCCCGGGCGTGAAACGCGTTTCAGGCCGGTGATCACGCTGCGGCGGTCCGGCGTGTACTTCAGGAAAACGCGCAGCATCTTGCGCGTCTTGTTCTCGTCCACCAGCTTGTAGGTCGAGATGTAGCCTTCTTCCTTGAGGATGCGCGCGATCTCCGTCTTCAACTTCGAAACCGGCACGTCCACGCGCTGGTGCTTGGCGGCCGCCGCGTTACGGAGGCGGGTTAGAAAATCGGCGATTGGATCCGTCTGCATAATTCTCCTAAAAGGCTCCTACCAACTGGCTTTCACGACGCCGGGGATTTCTCCCTTCAGCGCCATGCCGCGGAAACAGATGCGGCACATCTGGAACTTGCGGATATACCCGCGCGCGCGGCCGCAGACGCGGCAGCGGTTGCGTATCCGCACCTTGAATTTCGGCTTCTTGAGCGACTTGGCGATTTTTGCTGTGCGTGCCATTTATTGTGCAGCTCCCTTTTCGCGAAACGGAAAGCCAAGCCCCTTGAGCAATTCGCGGCCCTGCTCATCGTTCTTCGCGCTGGTGGTCATGGTGATGTTCATGCCCTTGATTTTGTCCACCCGCGTGTAATCGATCTCCGGAAACACCAGCTGGTCCTTCAGTCCCAGCGTGTAATTCCCGCGGCCGTCGAAGGAATTCTGCGGCAAGCCGCGGAAGTCGCGCACGCGCGGCAGCACCACGTTGCACAAGCGGTCGAGAAATTCGTACATATAGTCGCCGCGCAAAGTCACCGCGCAGCCGATGGGCATGCCCTTGCGAATCTTGAAGTTCGCGATGGACTTTTTCGCCCGCGTAATCACGGCTTTCTGTCCGGTGATCTGGCCGAGCTCCACCGCCGCGGTGTCCAGTAGCTTGGCGTTCTGGCTGGCTTCGCCCAGGCCGATGTTGACCGTGATCTTCTTCAGCTTCGGCACGGCCATCATGTTCTTCCAGCCAAAGCGCTTCATCAGCGCCGGCACTGTCTCCGTCCGGTATTTTTCCTGCAATCGGCTTTTCATCGCCTTCTCTGCCTTGTCCTTTACTTGCCTTTGTCGAGCGCCGCGTTGCAATGGCGGCAGCTGCGAACTTTCGATCCGTCGGGCAAAATTTGATGGCCGATGCGCGTGTGCTTGCCGCAGCTCCCGCAAACCACCAGCACGTTCGAGACGTTGATCCCCGCTTCCTTCTCCACGATCCCGCCCTTGATGTTCTTCGACGGGTTCGGACGCGTGTGCCTCTTGATGATGCCCACGTGCTCGACGACCACGGTGTTGTTCTTCGCGTTGATCGAAAGCACCCGGCCGCTTTTTCCCGCGTCTTTCCCGGCCATCACCTTGACGTTATCGCCCTTGCGAATCTGAATGGTGTGCCGTTCCGCTCTTTCGTGTCTGAGTGTCATGGCCTACCAAACCTCCGGAGCCAGCGAAACAATCTTTGTGAATTTCTTCTCGCGCAATTCGCGCGCCACGGGGCCGAACACGCGCGTCCCAACAGGTTCGCCCGCTTCGTTGATCAATACCGCGGCATTGTCGTCAAACCGGATGTACGTCCCATCCTTGCGCCGCCGCTCTTTCCGCATCCGCACTACCACAGCCTTCACCACGCTTCCCTTCTTGACCTGGCTTTCCGGTGTCGCTTCCTTTACCGCGGCGGTAATCACGTCGCCAAGGCCCGCTTTCAGCCCCGCATCGCCGCCCACCGGCATGATGCACGTCAGCTTGCGCGCGCCGGAATTGTCGGCCACCGTCAGCCAGGTTCGCATCTGAATCATTGGTCTGCTCCCCTGTCTTTCTTACTCGGCCGACGCGTTCCGCGTCAGCACTTCTTTCAACCGCCAGCGCTTCAACTTCGAAAGCGGCCGCGAGGCCACGATGCGCACCGTGTCGCCGGGCTTGGCCTGGCGGTTTTCGTCGTGCGCGTAAAACTTTTTTGAGATGCGCACGACGCGGCGGTACTTGGGATGCTGCACCAGCCGCTGCACCTCAACCACGATCGTTTTTTGCATCTTCGCGCTGGTCACTTTGCCGGTGAGAACGGTTCTCTCGCCACGCTCGGCAACCGGGGCGCTT
>Ga0209648_10001268_pt1 | contig 20229 bp, 15 predicted proteins | sample GraSoi2013_115cm_FD_185830 | JGI IMG/M metagenome (GOLD analysis project Ga0209648, IMG submission 185830) | Grasslands soil microbial communities from the Angelo Coastal Reserve, California, USA - Sample 9_17_2013_115cm (SPAdes) (version 2) | ecosystem: Environmental > Terrestrial > Soil >...
GAAAAGACAATTTTGGGTAAAGTATTCATCTTATCGGCAACGATTGGATCGTTCTCTTTTGCGAATTGGGTTGGCCAGTAACTTGCCATTCCTTCATACGTCACTCGCCCAAATAAAAGCGTGTCCACCTCATTAAGCTGATGTATGGCGAATTCATTGAATTCTTCATCCACGTTATGCCAATCTATTTCGTGGTTTGGTCCCTCAAAGAAGCCATCGAGCGTTACCATCACGAATAAAAAGACTTTTCTCATAATATCTCCTTTTCTCTTTTTCACCGTCTGATCGTTGACGCACGTGCGCGGCGTTCTGTGCTTCGCTGGACATCGCAGCTTCCGTATCCCTGCATGAGAGAGTCAACTGCTGGTCACGTGACCATCATAGCATACAGACAAGCAAAAAACTTCTTCTCGCGTGCTCTTTTTGCTCAGATGTTCGCGCTTGCATTCACAGCAACAGAATTTTCTTCACCGATCTATTCTTTTCAGCCTGGTCGGAGGCGGCAAACCAACGCGAGCCGTTCCTGCTACTCGCCGATGACAGCGGGCGACTGATACGCGCCATCCCTCGTAAAGAACGCAGGTTGGCGATGGACACTGGCGTGGGTTTCGTCGTGTGAGGAGGCATGGATGCCTTGACGCTCTCGCACGATGTATGGGGCGCTTCAATTTTGGCCGTGTCCTTCTTCGACTACCATAATTGACTCATCTATCCCGCTTGGGACATCCGTTCAGAAAATAGGTGGAAAATTAGGAGGAGCAGATTGGCATGGTGTCAATAAGAGTGAATGGACAGTTTTCAATTTCATCTTGTCTCATACTGCCCGCAAGTCAAATGGGGAGAGAAGAGAAAGTCTCTCTCAAGAGCCTATTTTCTGAACGGATGTCCCACGTAGCCAGCACAGGTAGTGCCTAGGCCGTCCTGCCCTAACGCACCAGGATCTGGATTTCCGTAGCCTGCAAGTCCACAGGAAGCGCCCGTGCCGGTCCCGAGGTCACGGAGCCGTCGATCTCGTGAATCGTGACACTGCCCCCCGGCTTATCGACGACCGCGCCCGGTGCCTTGGAACCTCCCGCGTCCTTTTTGTTGCTATAGAGAACCTTGTACAAGGTTCCCTCGGGATTGAGCTCATGATCGACGATCATTTCGCCTTGAAATCCCTGCGTCGTGTTCGTGTTCGCGACCACGACCACTTCCCCATCGTTCAAAATCCGTGAGAATGCCAGGACCCCCGACGGAAGGGGGGAAATGCCGAATTCCGTGCGGTTTCCGGAGACCTGGCGGAAGTATTGCCGTCCGTAGCGGAGCGCCGGCTGTTCGGCGCGGACCTTGGCGATCTGCTGGACGGCGCGATACAGCGGGTGGCCCATATCAAAGCCGTTCGGACGGCCCGCGGCATCCGTCCGACCCCACAACGCCTCGCGGACCATCGAGTCATCCGTGTGCGTCGGGTCTTTGTGGCCGCTGAATCCCTGCTCCGTTCCGTAATAAAGGCAGGGGATTCCCTGGAGCGAGTAGAGACAGCCGAGACCCAGCGCAATTTGATCGACAAGCTGCATGTCGCCGGTGAAGCCGAAACGCTGGCCTTGATCGTGGTTGTCCAGAAAGGTCACAAAGAACTTGCCGGCCTCGCCATGGGACGTGATGATGTCCTGTTCCACCCGTTTCCGAGTTTCAAACACGGTGGCCACGTCGAGGGGTGTTCCGGAAAGCCCCTTCAGCACATTAGGGAGCTTGAAGAACAGGGGATAGTCGAGCGCGGCGTCCACCCCAACCACCGCGCCCGGGGCCGAGGTGTTGCGCCCGATGAATTGCGCGATCGTATTCTCGTCGTCGAAGACCTCGCCGAAGGTGAAGAAGTTCTTCTTCCCGGCGCTGAGCGCGAACTCGCGCATGGCATTGCCGAAGATCCGCTCGAAGTCGGGAGAGAGGAACTTCAGGGTATCGATGCGGTACGCGTCCACATCGAACTTGGCAATGATGTACTGATAAGAGCGGATCAGGATATTGTGGACGGGCTGGAGGCCATTTTCCACGACATCGGTCGCGGTCCCCTTGAGTGTGTCGAAGTCTCCGAAGGGGTGGAACCCGCGACTGAAGGCATTGCCCTGCCGGGTGAACTGGGAGTTCTGGCGGAGTTCGTCGGGGAAGACGGCTGCATTGAGCGGAGGGTGGGCTGGCGCATCGGTCCAGAGCGGGTTGCCGTGCCCCTCCTCGTCGCGCCAGCGAATGGGCAGGACGCCATCGCTCCAGTCGATCTGGCCGAACTCCTTCGTTGTGCCTCCCTCTGTGATCACATATTCAAACACATCTCCAGCGTGGTGGAGAACGATGTCGAAGATGACATAGATCCCCAGCGCGTGCGCCTCGTCCACCAGTTGGCGCAGCTCGCTCTCGGCCTTGTCGGGGCTCGAGGCGAAACGCGACTCGACGGCCAGGAAGTTCTGGATACCGTAGCCATGATAGGCGGTCTCGTCGAACTGGGGGTTCTTTAGCACGGGCGACAGCCAGATGGCCCCGACCCCCAGTTGCTGAAGGTACTTCAACTGGTCCCGCACTCCGTTGTACGTGCCGCCCTGGAACTGGTTGAACTCGGCGTTGTATGGCAGATTCCTAGGCGGCGCCTTCGGGTTGTTGAACCGGTCCAGCATCAGGAAGTAAATCCATTGGTCCCGCCAATCCTCTGGGGAGGGAAAGAGCGCCCCCTGACCTGCACGAGCTTGATCTAAAACGGCTTGAACCTCAGGGTCGTTGATCGAAGTCGGCATCGTACTTCACCTGCCTTTCAACGTGTATTCAAACATCTTTGATGTCCGTATTGCCGTTCTCGATGGGACTCAGTAGCACTACGACCTGGGCGACTTTACGGTACATCGCAGAGGGTTTATCCTCTGTATGGCCCGCTTTCTATTGAAGAAGATGCCGTCCCGTCCAGCTGTTCTACGGCTGGCTCCTTGACCAGTGGCTTCTTTGCCTGCTGCTCTGGTGGGAGCTGATGCTTGGCATCCCTGTATCCCTGGGCAATCAAGGCCGTGATCCGCTCAGGCGAAAAATCGGCTCCGCTTGAGATCTCCTCATAGGGCAGAGCGGTGCGCTTAATCTGTGTAATGGTAAGAATGGCTCGATTCTCTATCCGGGGCAGGTGGTCCTCGATCAGCTCACGGACCACATCGGGTGGGAGCGCATCTTGATGCAGTTCCAGGGTCCGTACCAGCTTGATATACTGGTTGACCCACTCTGCAGACTTCTTATCAAAGACCGTTTTATCCGCGAAGATGAGCTCAAAGAAGCGGCGGCTGACCTGCAGGCCGTTTTGCGGCACCTGACTTTGGGAGGGGAAGACGTCGACGATGTAGACATCATACTCACACTCCGCCGACCAGGCATGGTCAGGGCTTTCCTGCAGAGCATTGAGCACCTCTGGCAAGGGGGTATTGCTCCACAATCCTCCGTCCCAATAGAACTGCCCATCCACCTCTTTGGCAGGATAGCCGGGCGGTAGACTCCCACTGGCGACCACCTGCTTGGCCGTCAGGCATTCGTTCCAGCTATCGAAAGCTTTGCTTGCCCCCGTCTCTATATCGACGGCGGTTAGGATGAGGCGTGGCTCTGCCTTCCCCGGACCATATTCCCCAAAATGCCGGGTCATCGTCTGTTCGAGGGGATGTGAGCTGGAGAAGGACGTCGGGAAGAGAGGGAAGAAAGGTTCCCATTTGCCCAACTGAGGGACAAACATATGAGGATTGCCCAGCATGGTGCTCGTCAAGATGGCGTTCCACCGTGGGAGAGCTCCAGGAACAGGGAAGAAGAAAGGGAAAGAGGGATTGGCAAGGACCTCTGTCCAGAAGTGTTTGAGGGCGGCCCTGCCACGATCGTTGTCATGGTAATGCTTGGCAATGATGCTGGCATTGACGGCACCAATGGAGGTGCCGGCCACGACGGCCAGATTCTCTAGTCGATCAGACAATGCTTGGTACACCCCGCATTCATACGCCCCAAGTGCTCCCCCACCTTGAAGAATAAGGATCGATGGGTTGCTCATCTCGTTTCCTTCCGTTGCTCTAGGCCAGACGGCTCGTTTTTTGACGACAAGCGTCATGTCGCTGCAGACAGAGAGAAGCATGAAAATGCCTTTTCCGCATGAGCGGTAGTTGTAGACGCTTTTCAGAGAGAGCAATGACTCTTCTCTGGTTTGCTTCATATAGAAACGGTATTTATGACTCTAGTTGATTTCTACAAGGTAGACGTAGAAACAAAATCTTTTTAGGGCATGATTTGGCCTATCAGTAGTTTTTGACGATTAGCATACCACATGGGTATGTCCTTCATGAACTCCAGTGCATCGGGTTCGTGAGTTAGGAGTTTAGGAGTGGATGTCGGTCATCAGCGTCTGCGAGTATAATATATGTATTCAGACCAAAGATCTGATTTGACCAAAAAGAACAAACAGGTGAGCAAGGGCCAGCTAACGAAGCGAGGGAAGGATGAACCAGGAAGGACGAGTTACGACAGAGCGGCAGGGGCATGTACTGCTCATTGGACTGGATCGTGTTGCCAAGCGTAACGCATTTGACAGGGCCATGCTCAATGCATTGGCATTGGCTTACGCTGAGCTAGAACATGATGATGAATTGCGTTGTGGTGTGCTTTTTGCGCATGGAGATCACTTCACAGGGGGGTTGGAACTGACACAGTTTGCATCATCCCTGGGGCATTTCGACTACCCAGAGAGTGCTATCGATCCACTTGGCATTCGTGGCCCGCGCCTCACGAAACCGCTGATCTCGGCGGTGCAGGGCATATGCCTTACCATCGGTATTGAGTTGATGCTGGCAACGGATATACGCGTTGCGGCTTCTAATGCACGGTTTGCTCAAATAGAGATCAAGCGCGGCCTCTTTCCCTTTGGAGGTGCGACCATCCGCTTGCCACGCGAGATTGGCTGGGGCAACGCGATGCGTTATTTGCTGACGGGTGATGAGTTCAACGCGGACGAGGCCCTGCGTACCGGTCTGGTGCAGGAGGTGGTTGAACCAGGGCAGCAGCTTACTCGCGCAACAGAACTAGCTCAGGTCGTCTCTGCGCAGGCTCCTCTGGGTGTGCGCGCCACGCTCAAATCGGCACGCTTAGCCATTGATAAGGGTGAAGAGGCAGCGATCCGGCAATTTCTGCCTGATCTGCAAGAAATTATGCAGAGCGAGGATATGAAAGAGGGTATCCAGTCCTTCATTGAGCGACGCCAGGCTAACTTTAAGGGGCGGTAAGGAATTGATCGTAATAATTCATGTGCACCGCTCTACAAAGGCATTCTAGAGCTTTCATGCAAATGCTTGTGGACCAAAACAGGTACGGTTTGGCCAGAAATGTGTGACGATAAGCGTTATCTCTTACTCAATACTGTTGAGCTTCTGCCAAATATGTGTGACAATCACCAGTGCTTATTGTCACACATTTTTGGCACTATGCCATAAATATTTGGAGGCCCTATCACCAGAAAAAGTGAGACTGTTGCACTGTACATCGGCCAGTCTCACTTTTTCTTACTGATGGAGCATACTCTACGATACCTACTCATTTGAGTCAGCTGTCATGTCGGTAACCATCGAAATAAGCTATGCTCCTAATTCCTCTTCCTCGACGATATCAGTCTCAACCTCTCCAAGTAGTGATGACTCCAAACCATGTAATTTTGCGAAAAGAAAAAAATAAGCAGTAAGACAAAGTTTTCCTCTAGGTACGTTGTTCATAGTTGTTCCAGAAATGGTTGACTTTCATTCCTTTCCAATGTATACTTGGAACAACAGTGAACAACAATTCGAGATTGTCCAGTAAATGAAAGCCGAGGGTGAATAATATGGCTGAACAACAGTTCAAGGCGAGTTTAAGTCAGAGCCAAGGGCGTCGTGCATGGTGTATAATTTTTCGTCACCCCCTTCGGCGAGATGCGCAGGGACGTGTAGGTCTAAGAGTACGGCGAGGTCTAGGAACTACTGACCGTGCTGAAGCTGAACGTCTCAAAGATCAAATGAACGATTTGCTATCGGACAAAACATTATGGAATCCAGCGGCTCAAGAAAGTGCTAAACGTCTTTATGATAGCCGCGTGGTAGGTGCTTTTTATGATAATCTGACTCCAACTGAACAAGACTTCTGGGGGATACGAGAGCGAATCATTCCTCTCTCTACTTTTGATAATGATTATACCCGTGTACTGCTCGTTGGTACTACCGGTGCTGGAAAAACCACTGTTGTTCGACAACTCCTTGGGACTGACCCACGGATTGAACGTTTCCCTTCAACATCAGCAGCAAAAACAACCATCTCTGATCTTGAGATTATGTTGGCAGAGGGTCCTTTCCAAGCGGTTGTCTCTTTCCTACCGAAAGATTGGGTACAAACGTATATCGAAGAGTGCGTTGCTGCTGCCGTGCTCGCTCATTTAGAAAGCAGAGGACTTGGGGAAGTTGCACGAAAACTACTTGAGCATAGCGAACAACGTTTTCGTCTGAGCTATATTCTGGGCACTTGGTCAACATTATCGAAGCCGGAAAAAGAAGACGAACTCTCTGACGAAGATGAAGACGAGGGAGAGGACGTAATTGAGCAAGACATCATCTCCCCTGAAGAACGTAGTAAATTGATTGAACGTCTTCATAACCACCTTCAATCTGTGCAATCTCTTGCGAATATCTCTCGTGCTGAACTCGAAACAGATCTAAAATTCTCCTGGGAAGACGCCAGTAAAGAGGATCAAGATGCTTTTCAAGAATTGCTAGAAGATGAGCTATACAATCAAGAAGCATTTCATAGGCTGGTTGATGACATCCTAGATGACGTCGAGGAACGGTTTGAAATACTTCAAAAAGGCCAGATCATACGTGAAAAGGGCGAATGGCCATCATTTTGGACATTTGAAACATCAGACCGCGAAGAATTTCTGAAAACGATTAACCAATTTTCTAGCAACTACGCGCAAAACTTTGGGCGATTGCTGACACCATTAGTGCAAGGAATTCGTGCTGCTGGACCATTTCAGCCAGCATGGAGAGAAGGAGATATGCCACGTCTTGTCATAATGGACGGGGAAGGACTTGGTCATTCTCCAGGTACTACAGCGAGTATCTCCACCAGAATTACAGATCTTTATGAGAAAGCGGATGCTATTCTCCTCGTCGATAGCGCATCACAGCCAATGCAAGCTGCTCCAGGCGCTGTTCTGAGAAGTGTTGTGTCGAGTGGTCATGTCTCAAAGCTATTGATCTGTTTCACCCATTTTGATACAGTCAAAGGGGACAACCTTCCTGATCAAGTCGCGAAGAAAAGCCATGTTCTTAACTCGCTGGATAATGCGATTATGGCTGTTGGCAAGGATTTAGGACAACGTGCTGGTCATGCTCTAAGGGGTTCTCTTGATGAGACTGGACCTTTTTTTGTGTCCAATATCCAGAATCAGCTCCCAGAGAAAGCAAAAGCAACACGGGCTGAGTTAAATAGAATGTTAACCGCTCTCGAAGAAGTAAAGTCTCCATCAGTACCAGTAGAAGTGAAACCTATCTATGATGATGCATTTCTCCTCAATTCCATTCAAAAAGCTGTAAAGGCATTTCATGAGCCTTGGCGCGGACGTCTTGGTTTGCCATCTCGTTCAGGAGTGTCTCCTGAGCATTGGACCAGAATTAAGGCATTGTCGCGACGTCCAGCACAATGGGGAACGGACGAATACGATACTCTTAGGCCAGTAGCCGACTTGATTAGAGAGTTGACCGAGAACATTATGAGGTTTCTAGAGAACCCTATAAAATGGGAACCCTCTAACAAAGTTATTGAAGAAATGAGGCAGGCAGCAATAGATAGTATAGCCCGTGAATTGTATCCACAACTGCATAAACTTGCCCGAAAGCGCTTAATCAGCGATCCTGTGCTTGATTGGGGAACAGCATTTTCTCGCCGTGGAACAGGGTCAACGAGAATTAGGGCACGAGATATAGCAATGATTTACGATTTGGCCGCACCCATTCCCGACGAAAGTATAGATGGTGAAATGGATAAATTTATCGCGGATATAACAGAACTCGTGAGGGAAGCTGTGAAAGTAGGAGGAGGCAAGTTTATAGAGAGGTATGAATACTAATGGTTGTTCATACTTTGGCATGGTAGCATTTATCTGCAAATGTAGGCACGCCATAAGTGTAGGATTTTGCCAAAGAAACGCTAATTTTAGTGGATATCTAGCTAGAAGGTAGGATAGACGATGCTTTTTCCCGTAGAGATGTTACTTAAAGCAGACAAGCCAATCTGCATCCGCTGGGATAAGACTATAAGGGAAGCACTTCAACTCATGGTGGCAAACGATTTTAGCCAGCTTCCTATAGTGGATTTACATGGAAAGCTTATAGGCATAATCTCTGAACAGTCTATTGTACGCAAATACAACCTTGTCAATGGAAGTATCTCTCTCCTCGATTTGACAGTTGATCATTGTCAAACGCCAGCAGTTACACTACCATCAAGCGAGGACCTCTTTAAGGCGTTAGATCTACTTAAAAATGTTTATGCTATCATTATTGTCGATAATGGAGAACCGCATGGCATTCTAACCGATTATGATACGACACACTTTTTCCGTGATATTGCTGGAGGATTGCTTCTAGTAGAAGATATCGAGATGACGCTTCGGAAATACATTGAATCAGCTTTCCTTGGAGAAAATCAAATGCAGGCTGCTCTTATTATGGCATTTGGCACTAATCGACGGGATCAAACGAAATCTGCATTTGCATTTGATGAACTAAGTTTTGGTCAGCACATTCAACTTATAACGACCGACGAAAACTGGTTAAAGTTTGAAGGGGTTTTCGAACCAAAGGGTTTATTCACTACAATGATGAGGCAAGTTGGGTATATACGCAATCAGTTGGCACATTTCCGAAAGCGACTTGATGCAGTACAACAAGATACGCTTGAACAAGTACGTAGCTGGCTTGCTACGCGACCAGAGCTGAACCCACCACATGCATCTCAAGTTCATCCAACAAGCGTCCAGGTGTCTGCAGCCAAATCATCAAAAGAAATGTACACTGCGCTTCAAGATTGGCTCAAAACTCAGGCAATAGAAGAAAGGAAGTTGAGCGATATTCGAGTTGCTTTTCAAGATATCGAGGCATTATTACCCGAACCTCTTCCTTCGACTGCACGCGAACATGAGAGCTGGTGGTCAAATGATTACCTTAACCATCCGCAATCTTTAGCCTGGTTGGAGGCAGGGTGGCGTGTGAGAGATGTGAATTTAGCTGCAGGAGAAGTAACTTTTCAGCGGACGAACGCAGTATTGATGCAGTTATTCTTTGCTAACTTGTTAGAGCGCCTTAAGATAGCTCGCCCTGGCATTACGAATGCTACCAGGGTACAACCCGAAACGTGGTGGGCATTCAGTGGTGGACGGTCAGGATTCGTCTTTGGATGGGCTTTCGTTCATGATATGTTGAGAGTTGAGTTGTACATCGACGTCGAAGATGGTAATGAGAATAAAAAGCTTTTTGACAGGCTCAAAGAACTGCAATCAACTATTGAAGAAGAAATCGGAGCTACTCTCCATTGGGATCGTTTAGATCACAGAAGAGGGTGTCGTATTTCATTGACAATACCAGCCAAAATTACCGATCCGCAAGAAAGACTGGAAGAAGCTAAGCAATGGGCAGTGTCTACCATGATAAAGTTTGTTGATGCCTTTCAACCCCGAATTAAAAAGCTATAATGATGAGGCGAAGAGCTATCTAAAGTGTAAAAGGCAGGTCCGATCGACATACTGTATTAAGGAAATGGCACTGATCAACCCAATTGACTCCCCTATCCCACGAGGCAGTAGTATCAGAGCACCAGGAAGTTGACAGTACGCTCAAGTAGAGGATACCATGACCGCACAGAAGATAAGAAGGAACGGTATAATTTTGCCAAATATTTGTGACAATAAGCAAGGTTTCGCCAAATATTTGTGAAAAAAGCTGCCAGAAATGTGTGAGGATAAGCGTGATCCTACGCTCAACATTGCTGAGCTTCTGCCAAATATTTATGACAATCACCAGTAGGATCTCAAAGTTATTGGGACTGTGATCAAAGTTATTGGGAACCACTTTTCAAATATATTGGGACCAGCCCAAATGTAAGATCTCACAGTTACTTGGACTGACCTACAATGCTTATCGAAAGTGGTGAAATTGGGCATTGAGTACGGATGAAACGGTTTTTCGTTTCGCCCGTACTCAATGCCCAATTTCACGAATCGCGATACTCATTCAGGGAGATACCTGTCCTTGGATTATCCGTTCCAATAATAGTGTTACGGTCATGGCTCTCTCGCTTACTTTTCCTATCTACAACGTCTGTTCTTCTCAAAGACCTCTGATTTCTTAACAGATGACCTAAGTAGCCAGGACACCCAAGTAGCCAGCACAGGCGAAGAAGTGTTTGCCTGTTCGCTGTATCGTGAGACGAAATTTCTCATCTTTACGCGGCGAATCTGAATCTGCTTCTCCCTGATGAATGACAAGTCATCAAGCTGCTCATCTTCAGCCGCCCGTGTACTCCTTTACCATGAATCAGCCTCAATCCGTGACAATCTGTCACAGGTTGCTATTTACTACAGTTAAACAGCCTCGAGTGCCCTCAATTTGAAGTTACTTATAGTACTCTTTACTGAACTCTCACCATTTCCCTCTGGCGGCATTTTGGAAGATACTTCATCACTGCATCCGTCCAGTTGAGTATGAATACACCGGGCCCATCAGTCGGCACAGCTCAACTGCCGCAAACTCAAAGTGTCTCGAATGCAAGTGTACCAGACCAAACTCATCGTTGCTCCACTGAAATTCACGATACACCCACGACCTATACCAACATTTACGTTCATCTCAGCGTGTATTCTCCCTACTTTGCGCTTTATGACAGCTTGCGTGACACAATGCTTTCGATAAATGCATGAAGTTTAGAGGAATAGAATATGCGTTCTAATAGTATATTGAAAATATCATGGTTTATCGATATACTACATTGGAATAGTGTAAAATGCATATTTCCGGCTATTTCTTATTTCAACGAACGAAAATGGGAGTCGAGGTCCCTTCTTGTCACAATTGCGTGCCCTTATTTGTATAGAAGATTAGACAGTCAACGATGAGTTGGCAAAAAATGAGGAGCGTGTCTTTTGGAAGGATCAGACATGACACGAAGCATTGTAGAAGCGGAAGCGCAGCCCTCTGCAGTTTCCATACTCTACCACCATCTTGAAATCCCAGAGAACGTCGAGGCTCTACTTGATACACTCTTTGTACTCATTCCCCAATACGGCCTGGTCCAAGGTAACAGGGCTGCAGTTCAGGAGATGGCAGACGAACTTCTCGGAGAAGTCGTTAAAGAGGTATTGATGCACAGCGATCGATATGATCCCAGCCGCAGTAAACCAGGAACATGGCTCAATGGAGCTGCAGTGATTATCATTAAACGGAAGAGAGCCGAGATTATCAAACTTAATAAACGGGAACCGTCTTTCGCGTACCTAAAACTGGATCAGGACATATCAAGCGAAAACGAATTTTTTGATCAGTTTGTTGATCCTACTTCTGTAGATCCAGAGCTAGGCGTTGTAGCAAATGAGCAGTTTGAGTCACTGCTCTCTCTCACCTCCGAGAGTAACCGGGAACTCCTTCGATTGTATATAGTTCATGACTTTGACGACACACGCTTGTCTTTGAAGCTGGGTATTACAAAAGAGGCCGCGCGCCAGCGAATTAGTAGAGCGATCAGGCAACTGCGAACTACCTTAAAGGAACAGGGAGGTGAAAGAAATGGATAGTCGGAAACAAACGCAAAACACGCTTCGAAGCGATCTCCTCTACCGCTACATCTCTGCGTTAGAGCGGGGCGATATCGATGCCATCGAAGCTATCTTACAAAAGGCTGCCCAGGATGAAATTCTGGAGCGCATGATTGCTGATGTGCATAGGTCTTATCGATCGGAAGAAGACGCAGGTGCATATGCCAGGGGTGTAAACCTTGTGCGCCAATTGCTTCAGCAGCACCAGAATACTGAACATGCAGTTCAACTCACTCCAACGATACAAGAGGAAGCCAGGCTGCCCAACCCTACGATTGCGAAAAATACACTTTTCAAGCGGTTAAAGGAACTCGGACTCGACAAAGATTTCGTGCTAAATCGGCTACTGCCAAAACCGTTAGCGCTGAAGCTTCAAGAGCCAAATGATGGCGAAGAGGCGACCCAGCTTATTCAACGCGCATCGGCTGTTGTAGAGCGTGTGTTCAAATGGGAATCCGGTGCTCTCTTTCGTTCTAGACCGCCTTCACTGAATATGGCAACTGTGGGAACTACCCGTTTCAAGAGAAATATAGATAGTGATATAGAGCATATTAGTGCATATACTCTCTACGCTCATCACATAGCTCTTCTTGTGCTTCGGACAACGGCGAATCTGCCCAGGAAACCTATTCCTACCGATCCTGATGTCGTAAGGCGGGAAATACTTGCCTCGTACGGTACATTCACCTTCGAGCACGTCTTACGGTACGTATGGAGTCTGGGCATTCCTGTTCTACCTCTGAACGACAAGGGTGTATTCCATGGTGCCTGCTGGAGAATTGGGCAGCGCAACATCATCGTGCTCAAACAACGGACTATGTCTGATGCTCGTTGGCTCTTCGACCTGTTGCATGAACTTTGCCACGCCAGTCAGGACCCTGACAAAGATGAGTTCGCAGTCATAGAGGGCGCTGACGGCGCTCAAGGGCTTCAACTCGCAGAAGAGGAGAAAATGGCAAGCCAGTTTGCTGGAAATGTCATTCTAGATGGTCGCGCTGAGGAACTGGTCAAAAAGTGCGTGCAGTCCGCAAAGGGAAGCGTTGAGCGGCTCAAAAGAGTGGTTCCCGTAGTTGCTAGTCGGGAGCATATCCCGACTGATGCACTAGCCAACTACATGGCATTTCGCTTGTCTCTTCAAAATCTTGACTGGTGGGGAGCAGCAAATAACCTTCAGGTGCCCAGTACGGCAGCTTGGCGTATCACACGAGACCTCTTGTTGACGCGAGCCACTATTGAGGTTCTCGATGAAGTTGACCGTGACCTTCTGCTACAGGCTTTGTCTTCATCGGAGGGAGAGAGTTTATGACGGAGAACTTGTACGGGGAGTTGGAGCCCCTGGATATTAAATGTACGAGTACAGATTGTGAGAATGGGCTTCACTGCTTCAAGCAAAAACAGAAGCGGAAGAAGAGCATGTTGAAGGAGGAAAAGGCGGCTTACGGAGTTGAGCCAGGTGGCGAAGTAACAAGATTGGGTGGCCAATGTCGAGAGTGCGGTGCTGATCTCGTTGATTGGGAACGCCTGGACAAGCATGATTTGTGGGATGTGACATATACGTTCGATGCTCTTAGGAATGAGCTTGTCCGGCATTATTATTGGCATCTTGAAATCGATCAACGCGCCAAAAATCACGCTCTCCGCAAAGGGAGCGTCGAGATGCACGCCTATGTCGAGAATCGCATTCGCCGATCGGTGGGGCCGGAACAGCCCTACCGAGATGGAACGCAGACGCCCATACATCAATCGGGAAATATCGTGCATTACGCTCAGCACGCAACCGCCTCGTGTTGCCGCGCTTGCATTGAGGAATGGCATAGGATCCCACGGGGTAGAGCTTTGACTGAAACGGAGATAAGGTATCTCACGGAACTGGCGATGCTCTACATCAAAGAGCGGCTGCCCGAGCTGACCCCCGAGGGAAAAAAGATTCCACCAATACGTCCCGCTACTACCCCTATCACCCGTTCGTAGCGCCTCAGATAATGGTTTCACACCTTTCAAACGCTGCGACTCTTATCGGATAGTGGCATAGCTACGACTCCAACCTTTATTGTTGTTCTTCGTACGACGGCGTTTTTATCATGCCGAGATACTGATGTAGTCCTGGCAACGTACCAAGGGATGGATATTCTATGCCACCTATTAATACCGAATTCTACTCTCGACATCTGCGGGAGAGAGCCATCTTACTCTCCGAAAGGAAGATACTGATTAGTCGTCTCAGTAGCTCAAAGCAGGAGAAAGATATCAACACACCCGTGAATTGCAGCGGTTATGGACGTATTCGCCATTTCCGTCTCCACGCGTATGCTAACTGGTCACCAAATCCTCTCCCTATTGTGCCGGCAGCTCGCGCTCTCGGTTTGGCCCCCGATGAGACAATCCTCGCCCAGGTCTTCCAAAATGCCGCCTGTAACTGGCGTTGTTGGTATTGCTATGTAGACTTTGCATTGCTCTCGGCAAACCTCCGCCTCTCGCATTACTTCACTCCAGACGAGTTGGTTGACATGTATCTTCACGAGGAACACCCCACGGCTGTTCTCGATCTATCTGGTGGTCAGCCAGACATCGTCCCTGAGTGGGTTCTGTGGACAATGAAATCTTTAGAGGATCACGGAAGGGCTGGACAAGTGTTTCTCTGGTCCGATGACAACTTGAGCAATCGGTACTTTTGGACATTCCTTACAAGAGAAGAGCGCAGATATGTCGCCAACTTTCCAAACTATGCCCGGGTGGGATGCTTTAAGGGATACGATCCCACCTCATTCGCATTCAATACCCTGGCCGCTCCAGAACTCTTCGATCAGCAATTTGAGATCTACCGCGATCTTCTGAGAGAAGGATTAGACATGTATGCGTATGTCACGTTTACTGCCCAACCGCACGCTGGATTAGATCAAGCGATGGGACGATTCATGGACAAGCTTCAGTCGATTCATCGGAATCTTCCTCTGAGAACGGTTCCATTGAAAATAGAGATATTCACCCCTACCCGTGGGCGAATCCGGCAGGAGCAAGAAAGAGCACTCGCATTCCAGCATGATGTTCACCGCGCCTGGCTTGAAGAACTGAACAAGCGCTTCTCGGAAAAAGAACGCAAGTCGCCAATTTGTGATATTCAAGTAGCCCTAGCATAAAAAGAAAGGGAGGAGTCAGTATTATGGATGAGCATGTTTTTCAACAAGAGCTTGTGCTTTCTGCGATTGCGAGGGGCGGGCGCACGCTGCAAGAGATAGCAAGCAAGTGCGGGGGGCTTTATCCGCAGGAACTTCGCAGTGTGCTTGAAGTACTTATGCAGCGCGGAAAGGTGGCCTTATCTCCACAGGGTTACTGTCTTGTCGAACACGAAAGGGCGGGAGGAAGTATCATTCAGTTCCGCAGACCGGGAAATAGCTATGCCGAGCTGCCTGAACCGCATCCCCATGACTATGATTGGCGTTTTGATGCAGCCACAGCCCAACGGCTCGCGAATATCGCGTTGCGGGAGAGCGCCCCAGAGGGAAATATTCTCTTGCTCGGAACGCCCTCTGTCTTAGTCGAGCTCCTTTATTCACACGAGGCACCTCATACGATCTTGCTCGATCGGAATCATTCGTTGATCGAGTATCTCTCTCGTTTTCACCTGCCCCCTTTGTTTAGCCTCGTCGAGCACGATCTGTTCTCGGGTAATCTTTGGCGCGGGGACTCCCTGGTCGATGTAGTTTTGTGCGATCCGCCCTGGTACGTGGAACACTACGCGGCGTTCCTCGCCCAGGCGGCATATGTCTCTCGCATAGGTGCGCGTATTATAGTAAGTCTGCTCCCACCAAATACGCGACCAGGCGCTATTGTTGACCGTTGGGAAATCATGGAAATCGCGCATACACTTGGTTTGCACGTCCTCTCAATGGAGAGCGGTTCAATTCACTATGAGATCCCTGCTTTTGAGCAAGCTTCCCTCTCTTCCACCTCAATCGAAGTAAAAAAGAATTGGCGAATGGGCGATCTTGTTACCTATGGAAAGGTCGATCAACCGAGTTTGGAAGTGGTATCAGAGACTCTCTCATATGCTATCTCGATGGTTGCCGATACGCACGAATGGGCAGAGCTATTGCTTGACCGCTACAAGGTCAAACTGCGCGGCCCATTTCACGATTACTCCGAAGAGCCGGAACTGCTATCCATAGAGGAGCATGATACTCTTCCGACTGTGAGTCGTCGTTACAAAGGTAGAGAGTCTATCGATCTTTGGCTGTGGAATAATCGTGTTTTCGCGGTAAGAGGCAAAGCCGCTTTTCTGGCAGCATTGTACGTACTGGATGGCAGACCCCTTCCAGACACGCTCCGCGAAGTTCCGGAGCGGTATCTCAGACAGGCACTTAGCCTTTTACTGCAGAGGTCGGGGATCGTTGACTTTCAAACCAAAAAAGTTTGGAAGGTGACCAGACATGCTGAAAAATATCGTCCCGCTCCTTATAGCGTTGAAGGAGGAACTGGAACAGCATGAACAACCAGTAGATCTCGGCACTCTGGCAAGTGCCTGCGCCCGGCACGATGCCTGTGGGCACCTTGCGATACTCACAAAGCCCTATCTGGAAAAAATTGTTGCGGGACAGAAAACTATCGAATCCCGGTTTAGTAGAGCTCGCGTGCCACCATTCAACAAAGTCAGAGCAGGCGACGTCGTGTTCCTTAAAGAGGTAGCAGGTCCTGTTCACGCCATCGCCCTGACATCGCACGTGCAGTTCTTTGGTCCTCTTGGGCCCAGTGAAGCGGAACAGATCATGGAGGAGTATCGCCAGGGCCTGCAGCTTGATAGTGATTTCAAGGCCGCTAAGCAGGATAGCCTGTATGCGACGCTGATCTCGCTCGAGGTGGTTCTCCCCCTGAAACCGCTTCATGTCATCAAGCTTGATAGACGCCCATGGGTCGCGCTGGCAGATGAGAAAGGGGAAAGGGCCGATTATTCCGATTCTATTCAGTTGCAATTATTTACCGATCATCAGGATTGTAAAGTGGGGTTGCATAGTTACTACAATTCTAAACTCTTAAATTTTGAGGGAAATCCCGTCTGCAAGTATTGTGGAGAAGATAGTATCGATTGGCAGCGAATGCGTGCCCGAGATCTTCAGGACATGAACTACACTATTTCACAACTGAGGACAGAGAAGTTTCGTTCCGAGTGGTGGCTAAAAGAATTGGACCTGCGTGCGCAACAGCATGCCCTCAGGAAGGGACTGCTCAATTTACGTGTGGCCACGCTAGTCAGACTGAAGAAATCTGTCGGAGACGTGTACGAGATGGTGGATGGTACAAAGCGTCCATATCGGGACGGTTTTCAAACGCCCTATACCGGAAACAGCATTTACTATGCGCAACACGCATTGGCGTGCTGCTGTCGGAAATGTATTAAATGTTGGTATGGTATCCCTCACGGCCGCAATCTTACCGAAGAAGAGTTAACATATTTTGCTGAACTCATTGTGTTCTATGTGGGGATGAAACTCCCTGGGATACAGGAGCAAGGGTTGCGTATTTCCAGGTCTGGTTCTTCAAGCGACTCATAAGGAGCTTCAAGATGATGCTGAAAGACGAGTTTGTGACTGAACTTGTGCAGGAGATAGTCCAGGCAATTGCAGAAGGAAGCCAGCGGATTATTGTTTGGGGGATTAAGGGTAGAGGCCTGGCCGTCTTATCTGCACTGAATAGTATGGGTCTGATCTCTTTTGTATGTAGCATCATCGATAGCGATGCAACAGTACAGGGGCGATCATTCTTTGGAGTGGAAGTGCAACCACCAGATGGCATTTCCCGTATGGAGCTTGACACGCTCGTTATAGCCTCAGACGAAGGAAAAGAGACTACACTCCTTCAGTTCGTACAAGTAGATAGCCGAATCCCGCGCATTATATTAGGTGGCCAGGCAAATTATGAATTTGGAGATCCCATATACCAGCAGCTGCAGAGATCGTGTCCCGTAAAATCAAAGGCGGGTGGTTACGCTCATATGTTGGTACATCTCTATCAGTCGCTACAGTATGTAGCCATGAGAAAGTTACAAGGTGATATTGCGGAATTTGGGGTGTACCAGGGTGGGACGACAGTTTTTATAGCGAAAGTGTTGCAGCACTATGGACATGCCGGGCGCATCTATGGATTTGATACCTTTTCCGGCTTCCCACAGCGAAAAAGTGCCCTCGATATCTACCGAGATACGAAATGTGAGTTTCCAGACTACGAAGCGGTCAGGAACTACTGCTCTCCCTACAACATCGAACTCATTCAAGGTGATATCTGTGAGACGTATACGAGATTGCGAGATATTCCTTTGGTCTTATCCTTCTTCGATACTGACAACTACTCACCTACTCGGCGCGCTCTGGAGGTGTGCGTGACACAAACGGTCCAGGGTGGGATTCTTGCTTTTGATCACTACTATAGTCCCAACTGGAACAAAACGGTCGGCGAACGGATTGCCATCAAACAGGTTTTAGATGAGAACCGAGTTTTCAACTTACATGGGACTGGCATTTTCGTAAAAATATGACGGTTTGCGGGAAATTTCCTATGCGAGGTATGTATGAAAGCAGGTGCTTCTCCTGTGATACTTGTACTGAGCGGTCAAACGGGTTCTGGCAAAACAAGCCTGGCGAGAGAGCTTGTTCTGAAGCTGAATGCGAATTTTGCTTCATTTGGCTCGTATGTGCGCACGGTAGCTACCAGTCGAGGAATCGGATTTGATAGAGTATCCTTGCAAAATCTTGGGCAAACCCTGATTGAAGAATTCGGACCGGATGCGTTTGTCAAGGAAGTTTTAACTTCAGGGCAAGGCAGCAGTAGTGCTATTACAATATTAGATGGAGTTCGGAGTGTAGAGATATGGTACGCTGTTCAAAAGCTAGCTTCTAGGTGTATTCTCGTCTATTTAGATATCGAGGAGGATGAACGTATTAGGCGCCTTGTAGAGCGAGATAGACTTGACTCCGCCTCCATCCAACTGGTGATGCAGCACTCCATGGAAATGAGCGTCCCTGCGCTTCGTCCCCATGCTGATCTTGTTTTGCGCAACAAATCGATCGATAAAATGGTTTCGGAGATAATGCTTCTGCTACTGCCCAATGGAGTAGATAAAAGCAGATGAAAAATAAACTATATGTTTGGACTTAGGTACTCAAGAATTATTAACCATCGCGCTGATATTCTGTCGTATGATACTTGACATATTTGGCAGTTCTCGTGGCGGAAAAACTGAGAACGTGGGTCAGGTCGCAGATGAAAGAGAGAGCCAGCAGACTTCCTGACTCTCTCCACTCACGGTTATCTGAGCTTGAGCGTGCAATGACACTTCTCTCCCATCATCGCGAGAAAAGTACCCTTGACAACGTTCAATCGCTTTTTCTCTCTTCCTCCTTGTTTTCCAGCTTTGCGAGTTTGAGCCACCCACCCTGGATCGTTTCATTCCAGGCACGTTCGAGGCTGGAACCACCTAGCGTACCAACTGCACAAAGCCGCTCATCGCCTCTTCAAGCGCCTCCAGTTCTGGCTGCGTGAGCCAGATAGGCATGTCCTCTCTCTAATAAAGCATGGACACTATCGGCACCTGGAGCGCCTTTATGCTATCAAGCGTACCTGAATCGACAATCCTTCAACTATGGAAAGGCGGAAAGAGCACTGGGTGAGGCGCTAGAAAGGCCAATTGAATACTGATAGCATACCGTTACAACTGTTACAAGTGCAACAACTGCGACAATGACGCTTTAGCCCAGCTGCTCGAGTAACGCCGTAAAGCGAGCCCGATCAAACGGCTGCTGGTCATGCAGCACAGCCCAGATTTCTTCCACCACGGTAGATCCAATCATCTCTATGGCCTGCTTCCGCGAGTATCCTGCAGCCAGAAGTCGCTCAAGCGTCTGCCGCGTCTCAGGAGGATTGTTCTCTCGCAACTGATTCTCCACAACCTCCAAGATCGCCGCCTTCAGACGAGGATTGGTCGTCCCTTCCTCATACAGTTGGCTTGCTACTCGAATCTCTCGCGCAAGCCCAGGCCTCTTGCCTTTCTTCTTCCCCTTGCCGCTCACCTTCTTGTTCCTTTCGCTCTTGAGCAAATACCAACAGCTCTCGTCATGTGAGAGAGACTAGCATACCCAAAGCCGAATTGACCTGCTGCAACGAAAACAACTCTGGATCATAATGCTTCCCCACCCACGCCCGCAACTGCCTATGCTCAGGATGACGCCGATCCCGCAGTGCCTCAAGCAGATGAGCATATCCCCCAATACCACCGCAATCTTCGGGAGGGCAAGCACGTGCACCATCCAGGCAGCGTGGAACAATCATATACTCATTCAAGGGTTGAATGTCTTCCACCGTAATCACGTGCT
>Ga0209648_10001269_pt1 | contig 20222 bp, 7 predicted proteins | sample GraSoi2013_115cm_FD_185830 | JGI IMG/M metagenome (GOLD analysis project Ga0209648, IMG submission 185830) | Grasslands soil microbial communities from the Angelo Coastal Reserve, California, USA - Sample 9_17_2013_115cm (SPAdes) (version 2) | ecosystem: Environmental > Terrestrial > Soil >...
AAAAATTGGCGGGAAACGGGTACCTGAATGGAAGCGGCACACCCAGCCCAGGACTGCAAGGTGCAATGGACTGGACGGACAGCGCCATCGGCCAAATGGTGAAAGAACTTGAAGACCGGGGTCTTTTCGATTCGACCCTTATCGTCGTAAGCGCCAAGCACGGCCAGTCTCCGATTGACCAGACAAAACGCAAGCTGATGGATGAAGGCACCGTCCCCGACATCGTCGAAGGAGTGCAAAAGGGTCTGCTGGCCCACTCAACCGTGGATACCGTCGCATTTCTTTGGCTGAAAGATCAGAGCAAAACGGCAGAGGTAGTGAAGGCCATCGAAGCGAAACAAGTGGAAGCGGGAATTCAGGAGATATATTCCGGCGAATCTTTGAAGCTCAAATTTCCTGATCCTCAACAGGATCCACGCGCGCCCGACATTATCGTTCAGCCCATTTTGGGAGTGATGTACAGCGAGCCCAGCACCAAACTTGCGGAGCACGGAGGGTTCCTCGACCAGGATACGAACGTCGGTCTGTTGGTCTCCATACCGGGAGCGCAAGGGCAAACCGTCAAGACCCCGGTTGCAACCACCCAGGTTGCGCCCACGATTCTTAAAGCATTGGGTCTAGATCCAAATTCTTTGCAGTCAGTGCAAATTGAACACACCGAGGTGCTGCCATGGTTGCCGCTGCAATAGGCATGGTTCGATGGCAAGGAAGGCTAATTTGATGACGACAACAAACGTTCTACCTCAGCCACAAGCTTCTCCTGGGCCTCAGACGGCGAAGCCTGGCTCATCGCGTGGAGGGGTCAGCACCTTTTTGGTTTACCTGTTCGAAAAGATGGCGCCTGATCCATATATTTTTGCCGTCATTCTCACCTTCGCGACGGCGATCCTGGCATACACATTGACGGGCAGTTCTTCCGTTCGCGATATCGGAGTGGCCTGGTATAACGGCGTCTTCAATATCCTGACGTTCGCATTTCAGATGGTGCTGGTGGTAGTGACCGGATATTCCTTGGCTACTTCACCATGGGTCCACAAGCTTCTCGAAAAAATATCTTCTCTTCCAAAAACTCCGCGCGATGCAGTTTCGCTGACCATCGTGATCGGCATGCTCGCCTCCTGGACCAACTGGGGTTTTGGCTTAGTCGTCGCAGGTTTGCTGGCGCGCGAGATTGCAAAACGCGTGCGCCTCGATTTTGGCTGGCTGGTGGCCGCCGCCTACACCGGCTTTGTCATTTCTACAGAGGGGTTGTCGGGCTCGATTGCGCTGTCGCAAGCCACTCCTGGCTCAGCGCTCAACTTGGTGGAGAAAATCGCCGGGCATAGCTTGCCTTTGACCCAGACCATCTTTACCCGCATGAATCTGGTGCCTGTCATCGCATTGTTCGTTTTGCTGCCGATTATTTTCCGGTACACCGAGCCTGCACCGGAGGACTCGGTCATTGTGGACCCGGAACGATTGCGCACCGAAGACCAGCGGAAACAGACTACAGAAAAAACCGGCACCCTTGCAGCCTGGCTGGATCGCGCCTGGATCCTCAATATTTTGCTGGTCGCGTTTGGTGCAGCGGCGCTGGCAGGGCATTGGCGTCAAGCCGGGTTCTCTTTCGATATCAATTCAGTCATCCTTATTTTTTTGCTGCTCGGGTTGCTGTTTCACTGGAGACCGATTGCCTACGTGGACGCGGTAAAAAACGCCGCCCGGGTCACTGGGCCGCTGATTCTTCAATATCCGCTCTATGGAGGAATCATGGGAATCATGACCGCTACCGGATTGGCAGGCGTGATCTCGAAAGCCTTTCTGTCTTTTTCGACCGCGACAACTCTGCCGTTCTGGACGTACATATCATCGTTGATTATTACGTTCTTCATCCCAAGTGGCGGCGGCCACTGGGCGGTCCAGGGACCTTTTATATTGCCGGCGGCAAGAGATCTTCACGCTTCTATGGCAGGAACCACGATGGCAGTGGCCATGGGAGAGTCTGTGGCAAATATGATTCAGCCCTTTTTTGCTCTGCCCATCCTTGCCATCGCGGGTATTGGCATGCGGCGGATGATGGGATTTATGGTCATTACTTTTGTGGTCGCGCTGGTCGCGTTTGGCCTGGCCTTGCTGTTCTTAGTTCCTAAGGCCTGAGGGCCGTTGTAGTGGGTAAGTCATGGTTATTTGAATCGTGCACGTGGGGAAAGTGATACAGAACTTGTCATAGATATGGATTTGGCAACTATTGGGTAGACCTGAATGTTTCCTGAATCAGGCAAAGGAGAAATTCTAAAGGAGAGAATTCTTATGTATAAAATCGCCCATATCGCGCGCGCTGTTGTTCTTGTGCTCTGTTTGACTGGCGCTCTTTACGCCCAGTCCACAAACGCTTCACTTACTGGTTACGTTACCGATCCGAGCAAGGCTGTGATCCCGGATGCCAAGGTAACTGCCATCAACGTAGGCACGAACATACGTTATGAGGCAATGACCAACGCCTCGGGAGGGTATACCATCGCCAACCTGCCGCCCGGGACCTATCGCATTCAGGTCGAGAAACCTGGATTCAAGACAGTCGTCAAGTCTGACGTTGATCTTCACGTGCAAGATACGCTTGCGATCAACTTCGAGATCGGGGTAGGGGCGACATCGGAGGTTGTAACCGTTGAAAGTGGAACGCCGTTGATGCAACTGGAGTCTTCGTCGGTCGGCAACGTTGTGGATTCGCATACCGTCGTTGATTTGCCCCTGAACGGACGCGACTGGACCCTGCTTGTAACTCTGGAGCCGGGGGTCGCCCAGGTGCGTACACAGAAGCCGCTGGCTATCAGTAACGACCGCCCGAACCGCGGCCTGGGATCGGAGGTCACCATTGGCGGAAATCGTCCTCAGCAGAACAACTACCGCCTCGATGGTGTAAGCATTAACGACTACGCTTCCGGCGCGCCCGGCAGCATACAGGGCGCCGTGCTTGGCGTGGATGCGGTGCAGGAATTTTCCGTGGTTACCAGTAACGCGCCCGCCGACTACGGCAAAACCTCTGGCGGCGTTATCAACGCAGCTTCACGCTCGGGCACAAACTCCTTTCATGGTACGGGTTACGAGTTTCTGCGCAACAATGTGTTTGATGCGCGCAATTTCTTCGACACAGTAAACGGGAAAGCGATAAGGCCTCCATTTAAACGGAACCAATTTGGTGGGTCTGCAGGCGGACACATCATCAAGGACCGTACCTTCTTCTTCGCCGATTACGAGGGTCTGCGCCAAAGCCAGGGCAACACCAATGTTGATAACGTGCCCTCGCAGGCAGCGCGCTCGGGCCAGCTTGTTGCCGGCAACGTGACGGTTGATCCCCTGGTTGTGCCTTACCTGAATCTGTTTCCGCTTCCCAACGGTATTGTGAATGGAGATACCGGCCAGTTCAGCTTTGTGGCCCAGCAGGTCACAAACGAAGATTTCGTCACTGGCCGCATTGATCACAAGCTCTCGCAATCCGACAGTCTTTTTGGGACTTATGTGTTTGATCGAGGCGAAACCACCAGTCCCGATACCTACAACTTCAAGAATATCGGAACCAAATCGCGCCGCCATACGTTTGCGCTGGAGGAATCGCACACCTTTTCTCCGGCGCTGGTCAACGTGGCGCGCTTTGGTTTCAATCGTACTGTATCCATTGCGCCGACGACACTGAGCGCGATTAATCCCGCGGCTTCGAACACGTCGCTTGGCTTCGTGCCTGGACTTCCAGTGGGTCTCATTAACGTGACCGGTCTCACTAACTTCCAGGGCGGCTTGAAGGCGGTGGGCGAATTCGATTTTCACTACAACTCTTACCAGGTCTACGACGACCTCTACTGGACCCGGAGCAAGCATTCGCTAAAGCTGGGCTTCTACGCCGAGCACATCCAATCCAACCAGCTTGGCACGGCGAACCCCAATGGACAATATATATTTGGCGGCCTGGCGGCATTCCTGACCAACCGCCCGTCCACCTTCAATGCACCCATCAGCTCGGCCATCTCTCCGCGTGATCTCCGTCAGGATATCTACGGCGGATACATTCAGGACGATTACAAGTTCAGGCCGAACCTTACGTTTAACCTCGGTCTCCGCTACGAAATGGCCACAGTGCCGACCGAGAGTTCCAATCGGCTGTCAACTCTAGTCAACTTGAACACAGACGCTACGCCGAAACTCGGCTCGCCGTACTTCTCCAATCCCACGCGCACAAACTTTGCGCCGCGCGTCGGCTTCGCATGGGACCCGTTTGGCACAGGCAAAACTTCGGTCCGGGGTGCATTTGGAATCTATGATGTTCTGCCCCTGCCATATCAGTTCGAGCTTATTTCACTGCTCTCCGCGCCTTTTTCTCTGGCAGGTAGCGTCTCGCCGGCCCCAGTGGGGTCCTTCCCAACAGCAGCGTTCAGCCAGTTGGCGGTGAAAACCCTGCGCTATGGTTACGTTCAGCCAAACCCACACCGAAACTATGTTGAGCAATGGTCCTTCAACGTGCAGCGCGAGTTGGCACGAAATTTCACGGTAACGGTGGGATACATCGGCTCACACGGTGTTCATCAACCGTTTCATGTGGATGACATCAACGTGGTTCAGCCGACACTCACTTCAGCCGGCTTTGCCTGGCCCGCAGCCAAAAATGGAACAAGACTCAATCCCAACGTCGGGCAAATTAGTGCCGTTACCTGGAATACCTCTTCCGTTTATCACGGCCTGAATTTGGAGGCCATCAAGCGCCTCAGCCACGGCTTCCAGATCCAGACCTCTTATACGTTCTCCAAGAGCATTGACACCAGCTCCTCGGGGATCGCGGGAGATACTTTTGGCAACTCTGTCTCAAGCCTGCCGGCCTTCAACGCAAAGGTAAGACGCGGGCTCTCTGACTTCGATGTGCGCCACGTGCTCATGATCAATGGTCTGTGGATGATTCCTAGTCCAAAGTCGTGGAGCGGAGTCCCCAAATGGCTGGCTTCCGGATGGCAGCCTGGCGGTATCTTGACACTGACAAGTGGCCTGCCTTTCACGACCACTATCGGCGGCGATCCACTGGGTCTCAAGAGTGCGGATCCCTACGCTTTCCCAGATCGCATCGCAGGATGCAACCCGGTGAACGGGAGCTTCAAGACGACGCCCAACGGTCCGCACTATCTCAACACATCGTGTTTCTCGTTTCCCGCAACTGATCTCCCTTCGAATACGACTTTACCCCGCTTGCTCGGCAATGCAGGCCGCAATACGGTGATTGGGCCGGGACTTGAGGAGTTTGATTTTTCTCTATTCAAGAACAATCCGATTCGCAGCGTTTCCGAGACATTCAACGTACAGTTCCGCTGGGAGGTTTTCAATGTCGCGAACCGTGCAAACTTCAATCCGCCCACAAATCCGAACCGTCAAATATTCACTGCGGCTGGGGCGTTGAATGGCAATGGCGGCCTGCTGACCTCGACTTCGACCTCTTCACGGCAGATGCAGTTCGCAGTCAAATTTATCTGGTAAGGGCGCTGCAGGGGAGTTGCGATGAGCAATTCCCCTGCACGTTATACCTTGGCTAAGATTCAAATGATATCAAAGGGGTACCAAACCGTTGGTCTTCGAGAGATTGTCGTTCTATCATTTCGCTTGAGGTATGTCCGGAATTCAGCGATCGTGTGAGCCAACGCGACCGCCGGATGAAGGGGGAAGCGTTGCGAGCTCTTAAAAAGTCTTAGAATTAAGGAGAAGACATATATGGAGAAGACATATATCAAGACTATCTAGCTGGTGTGGGGTTATGTGGGCACATGTCATTTAATTTTAATGACTTAACACTGAAATAGCCCATCCAGCAAGTACCCCCCTGATGCAAAGAATCTTCTGAAGCTGATAGCATCAAAGAGGCAGTTATTTGAAAAAAGAGGAGTGCAGTTATGAAGTATAGTTCGACGGCGGTGATCGCAGACCGGGATCCAGCCGTGCCTTTGAGTGAAAACAAACATCTTCTGAAGTGGGTTGAGAAGATGGAGCAACTTACCCGGCCCGACGCCATCCATTGGGTGGATGGCTCCCAGGAAGAATACGATGATCTGTGCGCGCAGATGGTCAAGAGCGGCACCTTCATCAAACTCAGCGAGAAGCTCTGGCCCGGCTGTTACTATGCCCGGTCGGTCGCGAGCGACGTTGCCCGGGTCGAGGACCGTACGTTCATCTGCTCACTTTCGAAGGATAGTGCCGGGCCGACCAATAACTGGGAAAACCCCTACGAAATGCGCAAGAAGCTGAGAGGGCTTTTCGATGGGGCCATGCGGGGCCGCACCATGTACGTGCTGCCGTTCAGCATGGGGCCGGTTGGGACCCCTATGTCGCAGATCGGGGTTCAACTCACGGACTCTCCTTACGTGGTGGCCAGCATGCGCATCATGGCCCGCATCGGTCTGCCTGTATTTCGCGAGATAGATAAGGATGTCAAACGCGTTGTGCCGTGCCTGCATAGCGTTGGTGCTCCGCTCGCGCCGGGCGAGAAAGATGTTCCTTGGCCCTCGAACCCTGTGAAATATATCGTCCACTTTCCCGAAACGCGTGAGATCTGGTCATTTGGCTCCGGCTACGGCGGCAATGCGCTTCTCGGCAAGAAATGCTTCGCCCTGCGGATCGCATCGAATATCGCGCGCGACGAAGGTTGGATGGCGGAGCACATGCTCATCCTCGGTGTGGAAGATCCGAAGGGTGAGAAGACTTATGTCGCCGCCGCTTTCCCAAGCGCATGCGGCAAAACCAACTTCGCGATGCTGATCCCGCCCAAGGGCCTCGACGATTGGAAGGTGTGGACCGTAGGCGATGACATCGCTTGGCTAAAGCCGGATGCGAGCGGCCGCCTTCGCGCCATCAATCCCGAAACGGGATTTTTCGGCGTCGCCCCCGGCACCTCAGTCAAAACCAACCCCAATGCCATGGCTACGCTTTCCCGTAATACCATCTTCACCAATGTTGCGCTGACGCCCGAAGGCGGCGTGTGGTGGGAGGGAATGACAGACGAGCCGCCGGCGGAATGCATCGACTGGCAAGGGAAGAAGTGGACCCCGCAGATTGCCAAAGAAACCGGCGCAAAAGCCGCTCATCCCAACGCCCGCTTTACTGCTCCTGCATCGCAGTGTCCGACGATTGACCCGGCATGGGAAGACCCAGAGGGAGTGCCCATCAGCGCAATTATTTTCGGCGGGCGGCGGGGCACGACAATGCCGCTCGTGTACCAGGCCTTCAATTGGACCGCAGGCGTCTACACCGGCGCCACCATGGGTTCAGAGATGACAGCCGCCGCCGAGGGCACGACAGGAAAGGTCCGCCGCGACCCAATGGCGATGCTGCCTTTCTGCGGTTATCACATGGGCGACTATTTCCGCCACTGGATCAAGATGCAGCGTTCGCTGAACGAAACACCCCGCATTTTCCAGGTGAACTGGTTTCGCAAAGACGCTAACGGCAAGTTTTTATGGCCCGGCTTCCGCGAAAACATGCGCGTACTCAAATGGATTATTGACCGCGCTCGTGGCCGCGCCTTGGGCCAGGAGACGCCCATTGGCTGGGTGCCCAGATATGAGGATATCGAGTGGACGGGGCTCGAGTTTCCCAAAGAGAACTTTGATCAATTGCAGGCTTTCGACAATGCTGCATGGCGGCGTGAAGTCATCCAGCACGAAGAGTTGTTCATCGTTTTACACGATCACCTGCCGCCCGAGATGGTTTACGAGAGGGAACTCCTCATTTGCAGGCTCTAGAGATCATTTATTGGAGGTGAGCGGCGGACGTGGTCGTATGCAGCTCTTGTTGCCATTCAGCCGCTTTCTCCGGTTTTCCCCATTCTTTATAAAATTGAACGACCCTTTCACCCGCCTGCTCCACGGTGGAGCGGTTTTCCCACGGAATCGTGGTTTGACGCTTGACGAGGCCCCGATAGCCCGCCACCAGTAAGGGTTCGGCCTCGGCGAATTTCGCTTGCCGCGCGAGGGTGGCGCCGAGCAGGCTTTGGCTATCGTACTGCTGCCACGAACCGGGAATCTTTTCCTCCTGGCGCTGTAGAGCCTCGCGCAGGAGTGATTCGGCTTCCGCGTACCTCTGCTGCATGAAGCGAATACCAGCGAGCGAGGACAAGGCGTTCGTAGTATCGGGATGCTCCTCGCCCAGTACCCGTCGCCGTGCTTCCGAGACCCGTCTGAGTAATGACTCGGCTTGCGCATACATGCTTTGGTCCCGGTACAGCATGGCGAGGTCACTCATGGTGTTCAGCGTGTCAGGATGCTCGTCACCCAGCACGCGCTTCCGGGCATCCAGGGTCGAGATGAACAGTGGCTCGGCCTGTGCATATTTGCTCTCAGCCCGGTACAGACACGCCAGGTCATTCATGGTGTTCAGCGTATCAGGATGCTCGCTGCCCTGAACCTTACGCTGCGACTCCAAGACCTTGGTGAAGAGCGGTTCTGCCCGCGCATATTCGCCACGTTCCAAATATAGCCGGCCCAGATCGTCCATACTGGCCAAGGTGCGGGGATGATCTTCTCCCAGCGCACGCCGGCGCACTTCCACTACCTTAGTAATCAGTGGCTCGGCCTGGGCCAGGTTTCCTTGACTCAGGTATAACAGCGCCAGCATGTTCATGCTGCCCAGCGTGTAGGGATGTTCCTCTCCCTGCACCCTGCGCAGCGCTTCCAGCACCTTGGTATGAAGCGCCTCAGCCTGGGCATATTTGCCTTGGTATTGATACAGTCTTGCCAAATTGCCCATGCCCACCAGCGTGTAGGGATGCTCCTCACCTAAACCCTGACGCCACGCCTCCACAGCGTGCGTGTAGAGCGGTTCAGCCTGCGCGTACTTGCCCTGGTCTCGATACAGGTTCGCGAGATTATTCACGCTGATCAGCGTGAAAGGATGATTTTCGCCCAGCACACGCCGCCGCGTTTCAACTACTTTGGTGTACAGTGGCTCCGCTTGTGCGTACTTGCCTTGATCCTGGTAGAGGCCGGCAAGTTGCTTCATGGTAATCAGAGTGTCGGGATGTTCTGCGCCCAGCACGCGTTTCTGGAGTTCCAAGACCTCGAGGAACAGCGGCTCGGCCTTGCCATACTTGCCTTGGTTTACATAGGCAAGTGCCAGGTTTTGCATGCTGTTCAGAGTTTCCGGATGTTCCGGGCCGCGCACCCGGCGCAACACCTCCAGCGTCTTGGCATGGAGCGCCTCGGCCTCGGCATACCTGCCCTCCGCCTGGTACAGGAAGGCCAACTCATCCATAGCTCTCAGGGTGTCGGGATGCTCCTCGCCCAGCACACGTCGCCGCGTCTCTAACACCTTGGTGAAAAGAGATTCGGCCTGCGCATACTTGCCCTCGATTCTGTACACATGAGCCAGGCCATGCATGGCAGCCAGCGTTTCGGGATGCTCGGGGCCGCGCACGTGTTCTAATAGCTCGATCGCCTGCATGTGCAGCGGCTCAGCCTGCGCGTACTTGCCTTGGCCCTGGTACAGATTGGCTAAGTCATTGATCGCGCGCAGAGTATCAGGATGTTGATCGCCAAGCACACGGCGGCGGAGGTCGAGGACCCGTTGTCCTTGCTTCTCAGCATCGTCATAAAGGCCCAGATCGCTGTAGGTCTTGCCGATCGTTTCCCGGATCGAGGCTTCGACCAGCGGTTGGTTGTCAAACTTGCCCGCGATGCTGGCGGCGGCCCGGTCGAGGGCAGTGCGCACTTTTAGATCGGGATCGGGTTTTGTGCCCTTTTGGACTTGAGTGTTGGCGCTCGCCTGGGCCAGCAGATCATTCTGCAGAAAATCATTGACTGCTTTTGCCGTTGCGGCTTCGGTATCGGCCCGCCGTTTCTCAGTGATCGAAAGATTGCGCTCTTGAATGGCTTGTTTCTCAGCCGCGGTCGCCCGATTCCTCTCAGTGGTGGCAACGTGCTCCGCGCTTAGCGCCCGGTCGCGTTCCTGAGTGGCCGTTTGCTCCGCAGTGGCGGCACGATCACGTTCTCTCAATGCCGCCTGCTCCGCACTCCGGGCGCGCGTCGCTTCCCAGGTGGTGATGATAATTCCCGCGACCAGCACTACGAAAACTGCCAGGGTCCCGGCCACCAACGCCTTATGGCGATGCGCAAACTTCTGCAGTTGATAGCTCGCGCTTGGCCGACGAGCAAGAATGGGTTCATCTTTCAGATAACGCTCAATGTCAATAGCCAAGTCTGCGGCCGATGGATACCGCCGCTCTTTGTCTTTTTCCAGAGCCTTGCCCACGATGGTTTCGATATCTCCACGATAAGCGCGGTCCACTGAGCTGAGCGGTGTGGGATCCTCTTCCTGAATCGTTTGCACGGCCTCGTGCAGTTGATGGCTGATTTTATAAGGCAGGCGTCCTGCCAGAAGCTCAAACAGGATTACCCCAAGTGCGTAAACATCGCTGCGAGCATCGAATTCCACGGAATCGCCCGCTACCTGCTCAGGGCTCATGTAAGCCAGCGTGCCTACAAGTTGCCCCAAATCGGTCTGGCGCGTAGCTTGCGCATCACTGTTGGTCACACGCGCAACACCAAAATCGAGAATCTTGGGCTGGCCGTCTTCATCCACAAGAATGTTGCCCGGTTTGAGGTCGCGGTGAATGATTCCTCGCTGATGTGCATGGTGTACCGCTTCGCATACCTTCGTCATGAGTTCCAGGCGCTGGCGGGTGTTCAACTGGTGCTCGGTGGCATGCTGCAGCAGCGATGTGCCGCGTATGAACTCCATTGCAAAATAAGGTTGCAGACCAAATCTGCTATCTGCAGTTCCGGCTTCGTAGATCTGGGCAATGCCGGGGTGATGCAACTGGCCGAGTGCCTCGGACTCCCGCTCAAAGCGCCGGAGCACCTCGTGGCTGGCTAAGCCACCTTGGATGACCTTGAGTGCAACCGTGCGGCGGGGTTGTTCCTGCTCAGCCTCATACACGACGCCCATACCACCTTCGCCAAGCAGCCGGAGAATCCGGTATCGCCCGATCATCGGCGGCAGAGCCGGCGGAGTTCGGGTTGCGAGCAGGCGAAACGGTCCAAGGTCGCTTCCGGCCAAAGAAAAGCGTTCAACAGCGCCGGAGCTGATTTGCGTCTTCACCTTCATAAAAGAAGATGCATTCTTATATGCGGCGAGAAGAGATTCAATCTCGGTGCGTATTTCGGGATCGTCTCCGCACAGTTGTTCAATTTGGACACCGCGCTCTTCTTCGGAAGACTCCAAAATTGTTGCCAGCACGCGTTCAATCTGCTGCCAGTCTGAGTGCTTCACGACGCAGCTTCTCCTTTGAGCCGGCGATAGAGCCATGCGCGGGCTATGTTCCAGTCGCGGCGAACGGTCGCCTCGGTAGTGTGGAGCACCTTGGCGATGTCTTTCGCCGATAAACCAGCGAAGAAACGCATTTCGACGACCTGGCACTTCCGGGCGTCGAACTCGGCGAGCTCTTTCAGAGATTCATCCAGGGCAACCAGATCAAGATTCGACGATACCGGCAAGGTCAGCGCCTCATCCAGTTGATCGGGGTGGAGTCGTCCACCGCGCTTCCCAGCCAACTTTCGCCGAGCATGGTCCACCAGGATGCGGCGAATCATCTTGGCGGCAACCGCAAAAAAGTGGGCACGGCCTTCCCAATGTGGATCTTCCTGGCGGCACAACCGCAAATACACCTCGTGAACCAGCGCCGTGCTCTGCAAGGTCTGGGCATGGGCTTCCTGTTGTAGATAGTAGTTGGCCAGACGCCGAAGGTCCCCATAGACAAGAGGAATCAATGAGTCCAGAGCTTGCTGGTCTCCGTCACTCCAGCGCTGCAACAGTTCCGTAATTTGCCCGCGTTCCGGCTCCATAAAGGGAATAGTGAACGAATTGTATACCTAGTTTCACAACTTAAGCACTGACCTTTTTTGGGACTTACCTAAGAAAACTCCTTTCTTTTCAACATTCTGGCTTGAATGTGATTACATAGCTATCAGTTTTCTGCTTTTTTTGCGCTATTTGAGATAAGGAGAAAAGTAAAGGATCGCCCGCCCGTGAAAAGAGGGCAGGCTTTAAAGGTTTTTAAATAAAAAATGAAGCTCTGGAATTCTTACTCGAAGAATGTGACGCATAAGTGTGCCATATCAGCAGGCTATGCCCCAACGTCACTTGACTTGCATCTCGCACCTATGGCTTCCTTGGATAAGAATTCCCCCTCTCTATTTCCCCCAAGTAAGGTTGCAATGAGTGTTCTCGCTTTGAAGCGTGTTTTGATATTGTGTTTCGCCTTGGTGGTTACCTGGGGAGTTCCCGTCCCAGCTTTCGCAGTGCCGGCTCCGGCCAACAAGATAGGAATCAACGTTAATACGCCCCTGGATTGGATCAGAGACCGGGCTTTTACGGACGTAATGAAGGCTTCGCGCCAGTGGCTGACCCAATCCAACACTCCGGCCGGCGTAGATGCCAACGGCTGGCCTACGCAAGATGCCAACATCGTAGTCTGGGCCGGACCTCCAAACATGCAGGGGACCTATCGATTTTCTTTCACGGGCAAAGCCAATGTGACGACTGGATACGGCAGCGCTACAATTACCAATTTGAACTACGATGCGCCCTCGAATACGACCACTGCCGATTTGATCTACAATGGTGGCGCAGGCCTGCTGCTCAACTTTACCAACACGCAGCGAACCGCCACCAGCGCTACCAATACGGGAATCACAAACGTCAAGCTGATGCGGCCCCGCACGGTAGGCGGAACTACGCCCTATACCACGGAGATTTTCACAGATCCATTCAAAGCCATCCTCGCCAAATTTTCCGTACTTAGGACCAAGGATTTCACATCTACCGATGGCAATCAGATAGCAAATTGGAGTGACCGCACTCTGCCGACTACGGCTTCGCAAGCCATTGGCAATCCCAACTCTCCGCCTGGCATGTGGCAGGGAAGAGGCGCGGCGTGGGAATACGTCATCGAACTGGCCAACGAAACCGGCAAAGATGTTTGGATCAGCTTGCCCAACCGTGCCACGGACGACTACGTGACCAAGGTGGCGCAGATGTTCAAGTATGGGTCGGATGGGGTCAATCCATATACCAGCCCACAGGTTGCGCCGGTCTGGCCGCCGCTTAATTCCAATCTGAATCTGTATGTCGAGAACAGTAACGAGCTGTGGAACGGAGCCTCTAACTTTCCGCAAACCCAGGACAACCACAATGCCGCAATCGCCGAGGTCAACGCTGGCGGCTCTCCGTTGAACTTTGATGGTTCGACGAACGATTGGTATTGGGCCTGGCGTCGCGTGGCCAAGCGTGTCATTGAGATCAGCAATATCTTCAGGTCAGTCTTTGGCGATGCCGATATGATGACCCGCATTCGTCCCGTTCTGATGTCGCAGCTCGGTTATACCAATGGTCCGCTGCTTCAAGAAATGCATATGATGCAGAATTATTACAACAATCCTGCTTATGTAAACACGCCGCGGCCACCAGGCTATTACATCTATGCAACCGGCGGGTCGGGTTATTACGGCCCTACTGACGCCAGTTCGGTGGATCAAATATTCACCACTATGGCGAGCACCTTCACTGCAAGCCTGCAGGCAGACGCCAACTGGTCTCTCTGTTTTGGAGTAAAACGCATCGCCTACGAGGGCGGTCCTGGTCTGCAGCAAACCCAGAACCCAACCGTGAATGCGAATTTATCCGCTGCCTGGGCAGACCCACGCATGACCCAGGTCGTGATCAACGAGCATAATGTTTGGAGCCAGAATGCTGGCGACCTTCTGATCTATTTTCAACTCACTGGAGATTATCAATTTGGCTTCACCGATGATGTGTACGATCTCACTGCTCCCAAGCTGGTCGGGATTGATGATCTGAACAATTCAACTGCTCAGAGCCAAACCTACGGCACGCCCATACCAGGCACCATTGCGGCTTCGACGTATGCCATACCCCCAAGCTGGTTCGGAGGTGGAACCACATTGGCAAGCCGCCGCTGGCTAGGTTATCCCGTATACACAGCGACATCGCAGCCATTTCACATTGTGCTTAACGTTGCTGCCACTAGCTCAGGCGCTCAAGCAGAGGTCTTTGTTGATGGACAGTCCTTGGGCATTCTTTCTGTTCCCAATACAGGAAGTGTCTCTGTATTCGCTGATACTGCCTCGCTGGTTACGCCGAGCCTGGCGGCTGGAAGCCACGGCATTCTGGTCCGCAACGTTAGCGGCACGTTTGTACTCAATCAGATCAAGGTATCGGCCATGCAGACCAGCAGCACAGCGCTGGCGCTAAGCAGCAATCCTTCCGTGGCCGGGCAACAGGTGACCTTTACTGCTACGGTGGCTCCGACAGGGGTGACCGGCTCTGTGCAGTTTATGGATGGAGCCAGCACCCTTGGCCCTCCCGTCACTTTAACGAATGGAACCGCAACGTACATGACGTCGTCTTTGAGTGTGGGAGCTCACAACATCTCGGCATCATATAGTGGCGATAGCAATTACCTGCCCAGCACTTCTGGGGTAATGACAGAAGTGATAACCGCTACAGGTGCTGTCAGCACGACTACGGCTCTGAATGCGACTGCGAAAACTTTCTTTCACCAGCCTGTCGTCTTCTCGGTACAAGTCACGGCGACCAGCGGCACGGCAACGGGAAACATAATCTTGCTGGAGGGGAACCAGCAGCTTGGCTCCTCGCTGCCTCTGAATGGCAGCGGCGCAGCCACTTTCAGCACGCCGCTGCATCCCAGCGTGCATAACATTCAGGCGGTTTATCTCGGCAACAACAACTTCAACGGAAGTGCCTCAACAGCGCAACCCGTAACCGCCTCACCTCGGCCCAAGCCACGCTAGACCAGCTTTCATAACTTGAAAACTTAGTCTGTTGTTTATGCGTGCTACGCCTAGTGCCTGAAAAGAAAATCTACCCCCCCTTTTTTCAATAGCTTAACAAAATCTATTGAGTTGCTATCACTTCTTCTTATTTTCTGCGCCGTTTGATTTAGTAGGAATGTTCCCAGGAAAAGAAATGAACCATTCCGGGAAGTATTTTTGCAACTGTCCTCCGCACGGGATGCAGAGTACCGCCTACTCGGGAAAGGAGCAAGAAAACATGATTACACATCGGCCGAGCATCAATAGAGGCTTTGCGGTAAGCTTGAGCCGCACGAGGCAAAATCAAACTTCTTGCCTCCGGTTGTCCAGCTTGTTACCGATCGCGTTTTACCTTCTCGTTTTCGCGGTGGACGGATTCGGCGTGCGTCCCGCCGCGGCCCAGGAGATCGGGCCCATAGTTACTGAGCTTAAGGTTGATCCCGACAAGCTGGTTCGGCCATCAGGCCCGAACGTCGCTCTCGCTCATCTGAGCTTCAATTATCAGGCTACGGGAGCGCGCATAGACACTCTCATTGTGACCTCGACTGATGCACGCGGTTCAACACAAACGAGCGAGAGCCGCGCGGTACAGAGTTACGGAATACTTGGATCTAAAGGCACGGGGCACTATCAAGCTGCATTCAGAGCCAACGCGTTGCCCGGAATTTATAAATACCAGATCCAACTTATCGATGTGAAGAATCGAAAGAGTGTTCCTGCATCAATCGCTGTCGAGATCCTTGAAAACGGCCCTCCCGCTATGCAGATCACCGCTGTGGAGCCGGCATCGGGCGGCATCGGAGAGAAAATAGTTCTGCGCGGCACCGGATTCTCCACGAAAGGCACCGCTGCCGCAGTGGGCAGGGTCGCGGCGAAAGTTGTCGAGGCCACAGAAAACAGTCTGGTCTTCCTGGTTCCATCAGGGGCGGTCACCGCTCCCATCACCGTGTCCAACGCGAAGGGGGTAGCTGTTTCTCCGATGCCTTTCACGGTCGCCAACGCCATGCGGGTGACTGGGGGGCAGAGAACCTTGCTGGCCGGAGAGAAGGTCCGATTTGCAGCGCTGATTGACGAGAATGCCGACCGGTCTGCGGCCTGGAGTGTAAACGGCCAGATCGGCGGGTCGAGCAGATATGGAACCATTGACAAATTCGGTAACTATGTTGCGCCTGCGGTCCCTCCTGTCGGAGAAAGCATAGAAATTACGGCGACCTCGGGCGCCACGAAACTCAGCAGCAAGACAAACATCGTAATTGCACCTCCACACCCGGTTCACAACAATGAGATTATTGCTGTCGATACAGGTGGATTCGTGCGTGACACACGAGGCCTTCTCACGCTCGAGATACCTCCTTCAGCTCTTGCGCGCGACACAATATTGACGGAGCTTTCTGCGCAATCTTTGCCCTCCCGAAATGACCTCAAGGGACTTCCCGTGCACGCATTTCCTCTGGTGCGGTTTCAAAGCAAGGCCGACAAGCCATCCGCACTGCACGGGCCGGTGCGCTTCCGATTGCTCCTGCCAACGCGGGTGCCGGTGGGAAGCAAGCACCCCATCATGGTCCGCCCGAACAATGCTACTGCTTTCCGTGATGCAGGAACCGCCGTGGCCGAAAAAGACGGAATCACAGCTTCAGGAACTTTGAACGTGGCAGATCTTGACTTCACGGCAATCATTCTCCAGAATCCGTCTCTGAGTCTACCGGGAATCATTCCGACATTAGAAGCCGATGGGCTCGACACTCCTCCCGACACCCAAATAGAAGAAGGAATAACTTTGCCCGTCCGCGTTCGCGGCCGCGGTTTTGCTCCGGGTTTTACCTTCGTGTCTGCGGGCGGCGCGTCCACGTCATGTTCCACATCCGGTCTCGACCCGAGCGCATTTCCTCTGGACCAGCTTCTGGACTTTGGACCGGTCCTTGTCAGCCCCGACGGCACGCAGTTAGGTTTTACCGTGCGCATCCATCCTATGTATTCACTGCAGCTCAACCAGCAGTTGTGTTTCTCCTTTCGTATTGACATCGCAGATGGTTCGGGCACGATCCAGTCAAGCGTGACTACACCGGCAAATTGGTTTGTTGTCAACGGATTGCCCGAACTGATCGTTTGCCAACAGGAGGATGCTTCCAGAAATTGTCCTGCTCCGGAAGCAAACTTATTCACCGTCGAAGGACTTCAGGTGCACAAAGCAATTGGCGATGACCAGAATGGTTACCGCTTCTCGGAGCTTCGCGTAGAGAGTGGCGCGGTGCTGGGAGTTGGCGCCCCGATTACGTCAATTGTTGCTGACGGAACAACCTACGATCTTTCTACCATCGGCGCTTTCCTTGACCAATATGGCCATCTGAACCATGAAGACGGAACCAGTTGGACCCCCGACGGCTCGGCACGGATCTTTCAGCCCCTGAACCACTTGGTTGCGATTGACGTGACCGGTCCGGTCGAGATCAGCGGAACCATTTACGTCAGAGGAATGCACGGTGGGCAGAATGCCAGCTCCCAGGACCTTTCCTGGCGCGGAAGATTGGGCGGCTTCGCCAGCGGTACCTTCTCTGGCGGACTGGGAGGCGATGGCGGGGTCTCACAAGGCAGCACGACGGTTGACGGACAAGCGGCTGGAGACTCCACAGACAAAGGAAAAGGACGCGGTGCTGGGGGTGTGCTTGAGGCCAGCCAGGGTCTTGCCGGCGGCGGATCGCGCTTTGATTCGATGGTCTTTTCTTTCGACGATTGGTGGAGCACATTAGCCTGGTTCGCGAGTTTCGATGTTTCAGAGACCGTTCCATTGGATGATCCATGGCATCGCTACTCGACACACGCCGTTCTGGTGAAGGACGAAAGTGTGTTGACGAGAGGCAACGTTGCCGGCACGATCGGTCAAGCGCCGGTATTTGCCAAGCTCATGAGCCCTCAATCTATGCCCGGACTTCAGCCGGTTTTTTTGCAGGGCTAGGAGGGTTCAGGCGGCAATGCGCCAGCCGGCATAAGCGCCATCCTGGACGAAGATCTTCCATTCCATTTGCTGCCTGGCTCGGGCGGTGGCGGCGGTGGCGGCGGCGGGTCAACGTATGTTGGGTATTCCCTGTTCGGTATTGATTTTGCCGGCGATGCGGGCACAGGCGGATCTGGCGGTGGCGGCGGAGGCGCTGCTGGTGCTTTGAAAATCACAAACTCACGCGAGTTCGTGATCTCAGACTCCGGACGGTTGGATGCTAGGGGTGGGCGCGGAGGAAACGGACAGATAGCCTGGTCGTTCGGAGGAGCCGGCGGCGGGGGCGGAGGAGGAGCGGGCGGGGTGCTCAAATTTCAGAGTCCGCAACTGATTAATCACGGCGTCATTGACGCTTCCGGTGGTGAAATCGCGGGCGCGCCGATAGCCTACAACTACGTTCCGGGGCGGAGACTTGCCGGCCGTATACAGGTATTAGATGGAGAGCTGGCCGCGGGCGCAATGCTGTACTACGGGTTCCGGGAAATCGGCGTTTCCGCCCCCACCGTCAGTCTGCTCTGGCCAACGGGGAGACTTCGCTCCGAAATACCTCTGCCCTTCGGCGGCTTGCGTGCTATTGGCAAAGGGCTTAACCCGCTCGACATAATCGCTGGCGTGATTAATCCTTCGGCGCCAGGTCCCGCTCCTCTGCGGGCATTGTTGCTGATTGACAATGATCTGCGTCTGCATCTTTCTGCCCTGCCTGATTTGCTGTCGGGTAATCCACAGATTAACCCTGGGGAATTGGCTGATCTTCGTTCGATGCCTCAACTGGCCGGATTCACAGCGGCGGCTGTTACCCAGTCACCGTTTCCGCCCTTCAATATATACATCAGCGGAGTTCGGGGTTCAGGCCGGGAGAACAGGGTGCAATCGGAGCTTCACGAACTTGATTCGGGCGGCAACTATCTGCGTCGGGTAATCAGTGTGCCGACCATCCAGGTGTTCGGAGGATCAGCCTGGATTGGTCACCTGAAAGACATCGACTTTCTCTCGGATGGGAGAGCGGTCGGAATCATGACAATGGTTGTTTCCGGAAGGCAGCCCACCAACGGGATTCACACGATTGACCTGACTGCGGGAACGGCCTCGCTTCTGGTTCCCTGGCCAGATCAAACGATGGCGTCTATGAGCGTGTTCAGAGGCCAGTTTGGCGATTCGTTCACGATTACGCAATGGGACCCAACGGTTGACGATAGCGATCCCATCCTGAGAACCCAGATCAAACACTACACCATTGCCGGGCGGCCGATGTCACCATGGGGTTTTGTCGCAGAGACCATGAGCAGTCCCGGCTGGCCAGGATTGGTAAGGCTTGACGGCGCCTTGCCTGGCTCCAGTGAGCCCCATATCACCTTTGGTGGAATTCCGCTCAGCGGTCAGAGATTTCAAGACAATCCGTCTGTGTTCCACGCGCCCGCTATCTCTTCCTGCACCAGCCCATCGAGCGGCAATGTCACCGGACTTGAAAGCCTAGTGGTTGGCCAAGCAAGCTTGCCTGTTTTTTGCCAAGGCGCCGAGCCTGGAGCAGAGGTGGAATTGTGGAAGAGATCAGCCGGGACTGCCGATATGGGACTGGCCATTCAGCCGGCCGATAACCAGGGGAACTGCGGCCGAACGGTTGCCTTGCCTGCGGGATTCACGACCCTGTGGGCCAAGATCGCCGACGGCGGACACCCTCCAGACCTTCTGAAACGCCGCGTTCTACTTATTCCAGAAGGACAACTTACCGGTTTTGGCATTACCGACATCAGCCCATCCGATGGACCGGTCACCGGCGGCACCTGGGTAAAAATTGATGGCATTGGTCTTACTCACGGCAGCACCCAGATTTTCTTTGATACTACGGAGGCGCAGCAGGTGGATGGATGCCCGCCCATTTTTACTTCGGACACCTGCATACGCGCCCTCAGCCCGCCCCATAGCGCGGGTCCCGTACACATCACCGCGAGGAATCCAAGCAGCTCCACCGCGCCTTACCCCGCCGATGTGTTCACCTACGATCCGCACGCTGCGCTGGCTACCATCGGGTACGACCCATCGCGCGTAGCTGACCCGCCGGGTTGGCTCGAACTCAACGGATTTGCGCCGCCCGGCGATGCACTGGTTTCTCTCACGAGCAGTGATCCCGACGCCCTAATGCCACCGGCCACCGTAACTGTGCCTGCAGGCTCCCGAACGGGTAACTTTACGTTGACCTTCCCACCGACACCTCGGACCGAGACCGTTAGGCTCACCGCCAGGTACGAAGGGAGCCTGGTCAGCACAACGATCGGCGTCCGTGCTTGGCCCGCGCTCTCACTCGATCTGGGAGCATCAGAGCTCGGCCTCCACGAGTCGACGACCGCGACCGTCACCTTGAATACACGCGCGCCAGCCGG
>Ga0209648_10001270_pt1 | contig 20218 bp, 22 predicted proteins | sample GraSoi2013_115cm_FD_185830 | JGI IMG/M metagenome (GOLD analysis project Ga0209648, IMG submission 185830) | Grasslands soil microbial communities from the Angelo Coastal Reserve, California, USA - Sample 9_17_2013_115cm (SPAdes) (version 2) | ecosystem: Environmental > Terrestrial > Soil >...
GAGGGGCTCGCGTTCTCGCCCGACGGCAAGTGGTTGGCGGTCGCGCTCCAGAACGGGACGAACCGGCCGAAGACCCATCCGATGCGCGCCGAGCAGGGGCGGCTCCTGCTCTACTCGCTCGCCGGCACCAAGGCGACGAAGGTCGCCGAGGCGGCGACGGGCCGCAACACGCAGGGCGTCACCTTCACGCCCGACGGGAAGTATCTCTACGTGCAGAATTATGTCGAGCAGGAGCTCCAGGTCTTCCGCGTGACGGGGGCGGGGCTCGAGGACACGGGTACGCGGATCAAGGTCAAGGGCCACCCGGCCTCGATCCGCGTCGCGCCCTAGCGATCACACCCGAGAGGAGAGACGATGGCGAAGATCGAGAGGCTCGCGGCGAAGAGCGTCTGGGACCCGCCGACCTACAGCCAGGTGATCCGCGTGAGCGGCGCCCAGGCCGTCGTGTTCGTGGCGGGCCAGGTCTCCTACGACAAGAAGGGCGGCGTCGCCCACCCGGGCGACTTCAAGGCCCAGGCGCGGGAGGTGTTCCGCTCGGTCGTCGCGCAGGTCAAGGCCGCCGGCGGCAAGCCGGAGAACGTCGTCAAGCTCAACAGCTACGTGACCGACATCCGCTATCGCGCCGACTTCGGCGCGATCCGCGGTGAGGTATTCGGCGACACGCTCCCCGCCTCGACGCTCGTCCAGGTCGCGGCGCTGGCGCATCCGGACTACATGATCGAGGTCGAGGCGATCGCGGTGATCTAGCGAGACCGGGCGGGCGGATCAGGGATCGCTACAGTCCCGATAGCTCCCGCAATTGGGGCAGATGATCTTGCACTGGCGCTCTTCCATGCGGGCGCCGCAGCGCTCGCACACGTGGACCCATGCCTTGAATCCGGGGGACGCGCTCAGCGCGCGCTGCGGCCGCTGGTCCATGCCGCTGGTACACTACATCGCATGACCGAGGAATGGCAAGATCTGGAATTCCTCCGCCACGTCTTCGAGACGACGCGGGTGGTGCGGAAGCCGCTGACGGGGATCATCAGCGGCTACCACGTGCTGCCCTACATCCTCGTCGGCGAGGAGCGCGACCAGCCGAACCGCGCGGTGGAGGTGCGGGGGCGCATCAAGGTGTCGCCCCGGCTCGTCCTGGCGCCCGGGAGCGCCGGGCCCACCTACGGGGAGATCTTCGGCGAGACCGAGCTGATGGACCGGCGGCTCGTCGCCCGCATGTTCAGCTTCCGCTACGCGTCGCGCGTGGCGCTCGAGAGCGAGGACCTGAAGATCCGGCGCCAGGAGCGCGACCCGGAGGGCCACCTGGAGCGGGTGCTGGAGGAGCTGGCGCAGCGCGAGGTCATCAACACGGGCGTCATCGTCTCGCCGGACGTGCGTTTCTATCCCGTCTCGATCGACCGCTTCATCCGCGAGATCCTCGACCAGGAGTTCCGCGAGTAGCGACCAGAGGGGGGCCTCGACGGCCCCCTCCGAGGCAACGCTCCTAGACGACTTTCCGAGCGCGCAGGTCCGCGATCGTCGCCGGGTCGTAGCCGACCTCGCGCAGGACCTCCTCGGTGTGCTGGCCGAGCGTCGGCGCGGGCCGGCGCACGGCGCCGGGCGTCCGCGAGAGCTTGATCGGCACGCCGAGCACCCGCGTCGTGCCGGCGACCGGGTGCTCGACCTCGACGGCCATCTCGCGGTGCCGCACGTGCGGGTCCTCGAAGACCCGGTCGTAGGTGAGGATGGGGCCCGCCGGCACGCCGACCGCCTCGAACTTCTCGAGCCACACGGACGACGGCTTCTCGAGGAACCGGGGCTGGAGCAGCGCTTCGAGCTCCTTCCGGTGCTGCACGCGCAGCGCCGGCGTCGCGAAGCGCGGGTCGTCGAGGAGGGGCTCCGCGTCGAGGACCTTGCAGACGTCCCGCCAGAGCGACTGCGGGCCGCCGCCGAAGTTGATCCAGCCGTCCGCCGTGCGAAAGGCCTGGTACGGGGCGTTCGTGCGGTGGCCCGGGCCGAGCTTCGCGGGCGCCTGGCCCGTGGCGAAGACGTGCGCCGCCTCGTAGACCGACCACGCGATCGGCGTCTCGAGGAGCGAGGCGTCCACGCGCTGGCCCTCGCCCGTGCGGTCGCGGTGGGCGAGCGCCGCGAGGACGCCGATCAGCCCGAACATGCCGGTGCCGATGTCGCAGATCGGGATCGGCACGACGAGTGGCGGCCCATCCTCGTCGCCGTTGATGGACATGAGGCCCGACATCCCCTGCGCGATCCGGTCGAAGCCCCCGCGCGGCGCGTACGGTCCCGTCTGGCCGAAGCCCGAGATCGAGCAGTAGACGACGCGCGGGTTCGCCGCGCGCACCGCCTCGTAGCCGAGGCCGAGGCGCGCCGCCGTGCCCGGCCGCCAGTTCTCGAGCACGACGTCGGCGCGCGCGGCGAGCCGCTGCACGATCGCCCGGCCCTCGGGCGTCTTGAGGTCCACGGTGATCGAGCGCTTGTTGCGGTTGGTGGTCATGAACGGCACCGATTCGCCGCCGACGTGGGGCGCGCCGGCGCGGGCGTTGTCGCCGCCCCGCGGGTGCTCCACCTTGATCACGTCGGCGCCGAGGTCGCCGAGCAGCATCGCGCAGTAGGGGCCCGAGAGCTGGTTCGAGAGGTCGAGGACGCGGAGGCCGTCGAGCGCGCCTGTCATCAGGAACCGAGTGTACCGAGGCCCGCCTTGACACGTCAAAGCCACGGATGCTATCGGTGGTGGGCTCCATCTCTCGTGGAGGAGGCTCTCGAATGACCGCGAAGACCCTCGGCGTGCTCAGCGCCGCGATCGCCGTGCTCGTCGGTGGGATTTCCGGAGAGGCGCAGGGCCCGATCCGCATCGGCGCCTCGCTCTCGCTCACCGGGACCTACGCGAAGCTCGGCAAGAACCAGCACGAAGGCTACAAGCTCTGCGAGAAGGACCTGAACGCGAAGGGCGGCCTGCTCGGGCGCAAGGTCGAGTTCGTCGTGTACGACGACCAGTCGACCCCGGCGACCGCCGTCCGGCTCTACGAGAAGCTCATCACCGAGGACAAGGTGGACGGCGTCATGGGGCCGTACTCGTCGCCGGTGACGGAGGCGTCCGCCAACGTGACCGAGAAGTACAAGAAGGTGATGGTGGCGCCGCTCGCCGCCACGACGTCCATCTTCAAGCGGCCGCCGGACAAGAAGCGCTACTACATCTTCATGGTGATCTCGCCCGCCGAGGTCTACCTGGAAGGGCTGATCGACATCGCGGCCAAGCGGGGCCTCAAGACCGTGGCCATCGTGAACGAGGACACGCTCTTCTCGAAGGCGGCGGCCGCGGGCGCCGTCGAGATCGCCAAGAAGAAGGGGATGCAGGTCGTCTTCCAGGAGGCCTACCCCAAGGGCACCACCGACTTCTCCGCGCTCCTCACCAAGATCAAGTCGCTCAACCCCGACGTGCTCGCCGCCGCCACCTACTTCGACGACGCGGTGGCCCTCACGCGCCAGATGCGCGAGCTGGACGTGAACCCGAAGGCGTACGGCGTGACGGTGGGCGGCGACCTGCCGGAGTTCTACGACACGCTCAAGACCAACGCCGAGTTCATCTACGGCGCCACGCAGTGGGAGCCCGCCCTGCCCTACCCCGGCAACAAGGACTTCTTCGAGGCGTACAAGAAGGAGTTCGGCCACGAGCCGTCGTACCACTCGACCGCGGGGTATGGCGGCTGCCTCATCTACGCCGAGGCCGTCAAGCGCGCGGGCACGCTCGACGCCGACCGCGTGCGCGAGCAGCTCCTCAAGCTCGAGGTGCGGACGGTCTTCGGCGACTACAAGGTGGACGCAGACGGCTTCCAGCTGGCGCACAAGATGGTGACCTTCCAGTGGCACGAGGGCAAGAAGGCCGTCGTCTGGCCGGACGAGCTGGCGCAGCTGAAGCCGCGGTTCCCGACACCGCCCTGGAACCAGCGCTGAGCCTCATCTACTAGCGCCGCTCTGTGAACGTCTTCGTCACCCCCTCGATGCTGGGGCAGGTGGTCATCTCCGGCATCCTGTCGGGCGCGCTCTACGCCATGGTGGCGCTCGGCCTGGCGCTGATCTTCGGCGTCATGCGCATCATCAACATCGCCCACGGGCCGCTACTGATGCTCGGGGCGTACGCCACCTACTTCCTCTACAGCGCGCTCGGCATCAACCCGTTCCTGACGGTGCCGGTCAGCATGCTGGCGCTCTTCGTGGTCGGCGCGCTGCTCGAGCGGACGCTCGTCTTCCGGGTGGTGGACGCGCCGGAGCTGTCGTCGCTGCTGCTCACCTTCGGTATCTCGATCGCGCTGGTCAACCTGGCGCAGCTGGCCTTCACCTCCGACCTGCGCTCGGTCGAGTACCTGACGGGCGCGTGGCTGGTGGGACCGTTCGCGCTCTCAAAGGCGCGGCTCGTTGCCTTCGTCTTTGCCGGCGCGCTGACGGGGCTGGCGTTCTCGTTCCTGCAATGGACCCGGCTCGGCAAGGCGATTCGCGCCACCTCGCAGAGTCGCGAGGTGGCGATGGTCTGCGGGATCAACGTCCAGCGCATCCATCTCTTCACCTTCGGCCTGGCCGCCGCCCTGGCGGCCGCCGGCGGCGCCCTGATCGCGGTGATCGTCGCCATCCAGCCCGAGATGGGCCAGATCTGGACCTTCAAATCCTTCCTCGTCATCGTCCTCGGCGGGGCCGGCAACTACCCCGGCGCGCTGCTCGGCGGGATCCTGCTCGGGCTGATCGAGCAGGTGGCGTCCCTGTTCCTCACGACGCAGCTCTCGGAGGTCGTGGCCTACGTGCTCCTGGTGCTCGTCCTGCTCGTCCGGCCGGCCGGGCTCCTCGGAGGCCGGCAGACGTGAGGCACCGGAGCGCGGCCCTCGTGGCGCTGGCCGCCGTCGTGGCCGCGCTCGTCGTGTACCCCGAGTTCGCGAGCGGCTACGGCGTGCGGGCGACGCTGCAGGTCTTCATGTGGATCGTGCTGGCCGGCTCCTGGAACCTGATCTCGGGCCTCACCGGCTACGTGTCGTTCGGCCACGTCGCGTTCTTCGGCGCGGGCGCCTACACCGGGGCGATCCTCGTCGCCAAGGCCGGGTGGTCGTGGGGCGCGGCCGCGCTCGCGGGCGGGCTCGCCGCGTGCGTCCTGGCGCTCGTGATCGGCTACCCGTGCCTCCGGCTCAAGGGGCCCTACTTTGCGATCGCGATGCTCGGCCTCAACGAGGTCCTGCGCGCGCTCGTGTCGTACTTCGAGGGGCTGACGGGCGGCGGTAACGGGCTCTCGCTGCCGACGCTCGACGCGACCGTGCCGATCTATTACGTCATGGGGGCGAGCGCGGCGCTCGTGACGCTGGCGACGTACGTGATCATCACGTCGCGGTTCGGGCTGCGCCTGATGACGATCCGGGAGGACGAGGTGGCCGCCGAGGCGATGGGGATCGACACCGCGCGGCACAAGCTGTACGCCTTCCTCCTCTCGGCGGCGGGGCCGGGCGTCGCCGGCGCCCTCACCGCGCGCGACCAGGGCTACATCGAGCCGATCAGCGTCTTTCCGCTGGCGACGACGATCACGATGATCGTGATGGTGCTCTTCGGCGGCAAGGGCACCGTGTGGGGGCCGGTGCTGGGCGCCGTCGTGCTCTTCGTCGCCCAGGAAGTCGTCTGGGCGCGCTACCCGTACGTCTACCCGCTCCTCTTCGGCGCGATCATCATCGTGGTCGTGCTGCTGATGCCACGCGGCGTGCTCGGACTGCTCCAGATCCGATACCGGCTGCCCAGGACCATCTGATGCCGCTGGCACTCGAGCTCGACGGTCTCAGCAAGCGCTTCGGCGGCGTCCTGGCGGTGGACGGCGTCTCCCTCGCGCTCGAGGCGGGGCGGATCTACGGCCTCATCGGGCCGAACGGCTCGGGCAAGACCACCCTCTTCAACTGCATCACGGGCATCGAGCGGCTCGACGCGGGCCGCGTCGCTTTCAACGGCGAGCGCATCGACGGGCTCAAGCCCTGGCAGATCGCGCAGCGCGGGATCGGCCGCACCTTCCAGGTGATCCGCGTGTTCCCCGAGCTGTCCGCGCTCGAGAACCTCCTGGTCGTCACCCGCGGCAGTCTCGCGGCGGCGCGCGAGCGCGCGGTCGAGCTGCTCGCGTTCGTAAAGCTCGCGGGCCTCCGCGACGAGTACGCGGGCAACCTCTCCTACGGCCAGCAGAAGCTCGTGGAGTTCGTCCGGGTCCTGATGCGCGACCCCTCGCTCATCCTCCTCGACGAGCCGGCCGGCGGCGTGAACCCCACGCTCCTGAACGACCTCCTCGACGCGGTCCGCCGCCTCCGCGACGCGGGGAAGACGGTCCTCCTCGTCGAGCACGACATGAAGGTCGTCATGGGCCTCTGCGAGACGGTGTTCGTCCTCGACCACGGCGAGAAGATCGCCGCGGGGCCCCCGGGCGTCATCCAGACCGACGAGCGCGTCATTGAAGCCTACTTCGGTCGCTGAGCTCCGGGTCCGGGCGTGAGCGCGCCGCTCCTGACCGCGTACGGGATCACGGCCGGCTACGGCAAGCTCGACATCCTGCACGACGTCTCGCTCGGGGTGAACGCGGGTGAGCTCGTGAGCGTGATCGGGCCGAACGGCGCGGGGAAGTCTACCGCGTTCAAGACGATCGTCGGCTTCCTGCGGCCGAAGAGCGGGCGCGTCGTCTTCAACGGCGAGGAGATCACCGGCATCCGGCCCGACCTCGTGCTCCGGCGCGGGCTCGCCTACGTCCCGCAGGGCCGGCTCGTCTTCCCGCAGATGACGGTGCTCGAGAATCTCGAGATGGGCGCCTACATCGTGGCGGACCGCGCAAAGGTCGCGGCCGCCCTCGAGGCCGTCTACGCGCTCTTCCCCGTGCTCTTCGAGCGCCGGCGCCAGAAGGCCGGGACGATGTCGGGCGGCGAGCAGCAGATGGTCGCGATCGGCCGGGCGCTGATGACGTCGCCGCGGCTCGTCCTCCTCGACGAGCCCTCGCTCGGGCTGGCGCCGAAGTTCGTCACGCTGATCTTCGACAAGCTCGTCGAGATGAAGCGCGCCGGCTACACGCTGATGCTGGTCGAGCAGAACGCGGCGCGCGCGCTCGCGATCGCCGACCGCGCCTACGCGCTCGAGCTCGGGCGGAACCGCTTCGAGGGGGCGGGGACCGCGCTCCTGGCCGACCCCGAGGTCAAACGCCTCTACCTCGGCGGCTAGGCTTCGGCTACGCTGTGTCCATGGTGACCCCCGCGCGGCCCGCCGTGGCGCTCGCGCTCCTCGCCGTCGCGTGGCCCGTCGCGATCGCCGCGCAGACGGGCAAGCAGGTCAAGGTGACCCTCGACGTCCGCCGGTCGGGCACGCAGAGCCGCGACGCGGTCCAGGGCGGCGGGCGCGTGATCATCACGGAACGCGGCGCGCGCCCGTCTGGCAAGGTCGGCGTCGAGTCGGGCGAGCGGCGCGTGACGCAGACGACCGGGATCTTCACGATCGTCCAGGACGGCGGCGAGTCCACGCTGCTCGTCGCAAGCTCGGTGCCGTATCCTCAGGTGGCCTTCTACCGCGACTGGCTGACGGGCGCGGGCCTCATCGCGAGCTCGGTCGAGTGGCGGGACGTCGGGACGTCGCTGAAGGTGCGCGCGACGGTCCTGCCAGGGAATCAAGTGCGGGTGCGCGTGATGCCCTCGATCAGCTGGTTCTCGGCCGAGAGCGCCGGCGTCATCGAGGTCACCCAGGCGGCGACCGAGCTCGTCGTGACGAACGGCCGACCGGTCGTGATCGGCGGCGCCACGACGTCGGTGCACGAGCTGACCCGCCAGATCCTCGGCTTCGGCCAGCGCCAGAGCGGCGGCGAGACCCTCCTGACGCTCACCGCGACCGTTCTCGACTAGAGGCCGAGCGCCTCGCGGTAGAGCGCCTCGGTGTAGCCGCGCACGAGCACGTCGCCCAGCACGAGGACCGGCACGCGCAGGAAGCCGTCCTCGTGCACGAGGTGGCGCGCGATGACGTCGTCGCTCAAGGGCCCGTCGACGCGTAGGACCCCGTCGCCCGACTTCACGAGGAGCGTCCGCGCGCCATTTGCGAGCGCCAGCGTGGCCGCCCGGTCCACCGGTGAAGCGTCCACCAGGCGGCTCTCGAAGGCGACGCCCCGGCGCGAGAGAGCCTCTCTCGCGTTGGTGCAGGTGGGTCAGCCGCTCTTGTTGTAGAGGATGGTCATCGCGCCCGCCCCCCTCGCTCCTTGACTCGGCTCATTCTACCCGGATACGCTCGCGCCACGATGCGCCGATCTGTTCTGCTCGCGCTGACGGCCCTCCTGTGCGGCGCGCCCGCGCACGCCCAGGAGCCGGGCAGCCCGCAGCCCCAAGTGTTCCGCATCGAATGGGTGCGACTGCCGCCCACGATGCGGCCGGGCGTGGAGGGTTACGTCTACAACGACTCGCGCTGGCGCGTCACCAACGTCCGGCTGCGCGTGCAGGTGAAGGACGGCTCCGGACGCGTCGTCCGCGAGAGCGTCGCGGCGGTCTGGGGCAACGTGGTGCCCCACGGGCGCGCGTTCTTCAAGCTGCCGCCGCTCGCCGACCACGAGAGCTACGAGCTGGCGGTGACGTCGTTCGATCTGATCTCGCAGGAAGGACCGTGAGATGAAGTTCGGATTGCGGTACGCGAGTCTCGGCCGCTACGCGAGCGGCCCCGCGGCGGTCGAGCTGGCCCAGGCCGCCGAGGCGGCCGGGTTCGATTCGATCTGGACGGTCGAGCACGTCGTCGTGCCGCACGGGTACCAGTCCCGGTATCCGTACTCGCCCACCGGCCGCATGGGATCGGGGCTGGAGGACTTCCCGATCCCGGATCCGCTGATCTGGCTGGCGTACATCGCCTCCGCCACGCGGACGATCAAGCTGGGGACCGCGATCCTGATCCTGCCGCAGCGCAATCCCGTCGTCACCGCCAAGGCGGCGGCCACGCTCGATCACCTGGCGGGCGGGCGCCGCGTGCTCCTGGGAATCGGCGTGGGCTGGCTCGCTGAAGAGTTCGCGAGCCTGGGCGTCCCGTTCGAGGACCGGGGACCGCGCACCGACGAGTACGTCGCCGCCATGCGCGTCCTCTGGAGCCAGGAACGCGCGAGCTTCAAGGGGCGCTTCGTCTCGTTCAGCGAGGTGTTCTGCCGGCCACTCCCCGCCGATCGCCGGATCCCTATCATCGTCGGCGGTGACACGAGGGCCGCCGCGCGGAGAGCCGGGCGCCTCGGCGATGGCTATTTCCCCGCGCGCGGCGCGCCAGCCGAGCTCTTGGCCGAGATGCGGCGCGCGGCCGTCGAGGCGGGCCGGAATCCGGCGGACATCGAGATCACCGTGTCCGCGCCGCCGGAGCCGGCGGAGATCGAGGGCCTGGCGAAGCTCGGAGTGACGCGCGTGGCCGTGCCCGTGAGCTCGGCCGCCGGGCTGCCCGCGCAGGTCACGACGCCCGACGACGTGTTGCGCTACGGGAAGAACGTGATCGCGCGATTGCGCGACTGACTCGCGCCTGGCCTCGGAAGGACGTGTCGAGAAGTTTGGTGGAGCTGAGGGGATTCGAACCCCTGACCCCAAGACTGCCAGCCTTGTGCTCTCCCAACTGAGCTACAGCCCCACGCGAACGCTCACGTTACAGGGCGGCGCGGAAGATTGTCAAGGAAGGGAGTTGGTAGGGGAGAGGGGACTCGAACCCCTAAGCCCTTGCGGGCATGGCGTTTTGAGCGCCACGCGGTTTCCAGCTTCGCCACTCCCCCAACACACTCGAGTCCCAAGCATACCGCGATGACCTCGCTGTGGCATTACGGGAAGGAACGGTTTCGCTCGGATCCGTTTACGGGCTAGACACGGGATGGAGGGCGAGTAGTAGAGCCAGGCGAGCAATCGCTCAGATTCACGCTTCGCATACTTTAGGCACCAGATAGGGTGGCGTCGTGCCGCGGTTCTCACCGTCAGGCTCCCGCGCACTCCGCACGTGCGCTTTACCGCAACGCGAATCCACTCGACGAAGGCGGAGCTTGCCGACACGAGAGACACATAGAGTCGCTCGTAGATGTATGAATCCTTCTTGGGCACGTTATATCGATCGGTGCACGTTCTGATGGATCCGTCGCCATCGATGCACCCCCGCACGAAATCAGCCATGAACTCGTCCGGAACGTCGATCGGCCCAAAGGTGAGACTCTTCGCAGGCGTGAGCCCGATACTGAGGAACCAGTTGTAGAGGCCGCGATCACACCACTGCACTCTGTGATACAGCCTTCCGGTCCTATGTCGGCATTGCGAGATCGGAGCGCCGAGTCGAAGACATCGGCGCATCGTCTCGATTTGATCGAGATCTTTGGAGATCAAGGACATCTGCCCTTTCTTCCCAGAAAGATTTCCGTCGGTCGCCATCAACCCGACCGCATACGCGACCTCAGGACTCCAGCTGATGTCACTCGTATCCATTCGGCCGAGTGGGATCGGCCGGACCGGAATGGCGAACCGTCGAAGCCGGCGGAAGACTGTCGTGGTCGCGCAACCGAGCCGAGGGGCGATCTGATCGACCGTGAGCCCCTCATCAACATAAAGCCGTCTCAGCAACTCAGCGTCAATGGGCACGTAGGGCGGCGGTTTCCTCCGCTCCCGCGTCGGGCGCGGCGTCTCCACACCTCCAGCGTCGCGCCGCCCGCCGCCCGGTCAATGCCTCAAATCCGATACACCAGAAGCGGCAGCGTCCTTCCGCGCGGCGTCGAGGGCGACTCGCCCGCGCGCCGCGCGCCCATCCTCAGATAGAAGCCCACGGCGAATGGATCCGACGCGATCCTGAGCCGGCGCGCGCCATCGGCGCGCAGCGTCGCGACGCAGTCGGCGAAGAGCCGCGCGCCGACGCCGCGGCCCATGTGCGCGGGCAGCACCCAGAAGTGCTCGAGCTCGCGCACGGCGCCCGTGCCGGCCAGCGCGTAGAAGCCGAGGACGGCGCCGCCCCGCGTCGCGCACCGCACGGGATGGCGCTCGACGAACGCCGGCGTGACGGTGAGCGCGTCGCGCCAGCGGGCGATCCACGCCTCGGGGTACTTCCACCGGCGCTTCGCCGCGTGAGCGACGCGCGTGAGCGCACGCGCGTCCGCGGGCCGGGCGCGGCGGATCACGACGTCCACGGACGTAGTAAACTACAGCCGCCATGGGAGAGCTATCCTTCGCCGAGGACGTCAAGCAGCTCGCCTACGGGACGGGCGACGTCCTGCGCGGCGAGGGGATCCTCGCGATCACGAAGGCCCTCCTCCAGTCCGGCGTCAGCTACGTCGGCGGCTACCCCGGCGCGCCCGTCTCGTACCTGATCGACGTCCTCGCCGACGCGTACGAGCCCGTCCTGAAGCCCCTCGGCATCTACTTCGAGCAGTCGGGGAGCGAGGCGGCTGCGGCGGCGCTCCTCGGCGCGTCCATCAACTACCCGATCCGCGGCGCGGTCACGTGGAAGTCCGTGGTCGGCACCAACGTCGCCTCCGACGCGCTCTCGCACGTCGCGTCGGCCGGCGTCCTCGGCGGCGCGCTGATCGTGATCGGCGAGGACTACGGCGAGGGCGCCTCCATCCTCCAGGAGCGCACGCACTCGACCGCGCTCAAGTCGTCGGTCCCGCTCCTCGATCCGCGCAACAGCCTCGAGTCGTTCGCGCGCTTCGTGGAAGAGGGCTTCGGCCTCTCGGAGGCGTGCAACGAGCCGGTCTTCTTCTCGATAAGGATCCGCGCCTGCCACATGCGCGGCACGCTCCGGTGCAAGGACAACGTGCGCCCGGCGGTCAGCATGCTCTCGCCGCTCGGCGCGCCGAGCTTCAGCCCGGAGCGGATCAACCTGCCGCCGTTCACCTACCAGATGGAGGCGCAGAAGTTCGAGCGGCGGCTGCCGGCGGCGCGCCGCTACATCGTCGAGCACCGGCTCAACGAGCATTTCCCCGGCGACGAGGCCCACCTCGGCATCGTCATGCAGGGTGGGCTCTGGAACACGACGCTCCGCGGGCTCCACGTGCTCGGCCTGGCCGACGCGCGCGGCCGCACGCCGGTGCCGCTGCTCGTCCTGAACGCGATCCACCCGCTCGTGCCCGAGGAGCTGATCGGGTTCCTGCGCGGCAAGCGCCGCGTTCTCGTCGTCGAGGAGGGGATGCCGAACTACATCGAGCGCGAGCTGGGGGCGTTCGCCCACGAGGCGAGGCTCGACGTCGAGATCCACGGCAAGGACGTCTTCTCGCCGCACGGCGAGTACGTCCCGCAGCTCGTGATCGGCGGGCTCCGGCGGTTCCTCACCGGCGCCGGGCTCACGTCGCAGTCCTCGGCCGCGATCGAGGACCGCTACCGCGCGCTCACCGCGCATCAGTCCCAGATCCGTGCCGTCCTGCCGCAGCCGGTCGCCAAGCGCCCGCCGTCGTTCTGCACGGGCTGCCCCGAGCGGCCGGTGTTCAGCGCGATGAAGATCCTGCGCCAGCGCGAGCCCGAGATCGGGGACACCCACGTGTCGGCCGACATCGGCTGCTCGACCTTTTCCACGCAGGCGCCGTTCAACGTCGGCAACTCGGTCCTCGGCTACGGCATGGGGCTCGCGTCGTCGAGCGCCGTCGCGCCGCTCTTCGGCAAGCGGACGGTCTCGTTCATGGGCGACGGCGGCTTCTGGCACAACGGCCTCACCAACGGCGTCGCGAACGCGGTGTGCAACAAGCAGGACTCGGTGCTGGTGATCCTCGACAACTTCTACGCCGCCGCGACGGGCCAGCATCACGTGCCCTCCACCGGGACCAATGCCCGGAACGAGCCGGTGCGGATGCCGATCCCGGACGCGCTCCGGGGCCTCGGCGTCGAGTGGATCCGCACCGTCAACTCCTATCGCATCGCCGAGGTGATGAAGACGCTGCGCGAGGCGCTGACGACGCGCGTGCCGGGGCTCAAGGTCATCATCGCCCGGAACGAGTGCATGCTCGAGCGCCAGCGGCGCGAGAAGCCGCGCGCGCGCAAGGCGATCGCCGCGGGCGAGGAGGTCGTCCAGCCGCGCTTCGGCATCGATCCCGACGTCTGCACGGGCGACCACTCGTGCATGCGCCTGAACGGCTGTCCCTCGCTGACGCTCCGGGACAACCCCGATCCGCTGCGCGACGACCCGGTCGCGCACGTGGACGACACGTGCGTCGGCTGCGGCGTGTGCGGCGAGGTCGCCCACGCGGCCGTCCTCTGCCCGTCGTTCTACGAGGTGAAGGTCGTCGCCAACCCGACGCGCTGGACGCGGCTCGTGGCCGGCGCCCGCCGGGCGGTGATCCGCCGCCTCGCCGCCGTCACGGTGTGATGGCGGTGCGAGCCGCAGCACGTCGCGGGGCTGGGGCCCCGCCGAGCGAGGCGAGCGAGTGAATGACCCGCGGCTCCTGAGCGTCCTCATCCCCGCCGTCGGCGGCCAGGGCGGCGGCGTCCTCCTCGACTGGATCGTGGACGCGGCGCTGCTCGACGGCTATCCGGTCCACGGCACCTCGATCCCGGGCGTGGCCCAGCGGACGGGCTCGACCACCTACTACGTCGAGCTCTGCGCCGAGCGCGACGCCGAGCCGCCGGTCTTCTCGCTCTACCCCGTGCCGGGCGCGCTCGACGTGCTCCTCGCCGCGGAGTTCCTCGAGGTCGGGCGGATGATCGAGCTGGGCTTCCCGTCGCCCGCGCGCACCACGATCGTCGCGAGCACGCACCGCCTCTACTCGATCCACGAGAAGATCGCGACGGGGTACGGGATCTACCCGGAGGAAGATCTCCGGCGCGCGGCGCGCGCCTTCGCGCGCGAGCTCTACGCCTTCGACGCGCTGTCGCTCGCGCGCGAGCATGGGACGGAGGCGAACTCCGTCCTGCTCGGCGCCCTCGCGGCCTCGGGCGCGCTGCCGATCCGCGCCGACGCGTTCCGCGAGGCGATCCGCAAAAAGGGCGTCCAGGTGGACGCGAACCTCCGCGGCTTCGACGCCGGGCTCGCGGCCGCCCAGCGGCTCGAGCCGACCGCGGAGGCAGGGGCGGGGTCGCCGGGCTTCGGAACCCCACTCGCCCGGGACCCCGTCCCTGCCCCCGCGGTCCCCGCGGCCGCGGCGCGGAGCGAGCCCGAGGTCGAGCGCGTGATCGCGGGCTTTCCCGACGAGCTTCGCCCGACGCTCCGCCAGGCCATCCCGCGGCTCACGGACTACCAGGACCGCGCGTACGCCGGACGGTACCTCGAGCGGCTGCGACCGTTCGTCGCGCTCGGCGATCCGGAGCTGCTGCGCATCCTCGCGCGGAGCCTCGCCGTGTGGATGACGTACGAGGACGCGATCCGCGTGGGACAGCTCAAGACGCGCTGGAGCCGGTTCGAGCGGATCCGGCGGGAGAAGGGCGTAGGGCGGGGCGAGATCGTCGTCACCGATTACCTGAAGCCCGACCTCGACGAGATCTGGGGCATCCTGCCGCGCCGGCTCGTGGCGCCGTTCGCGCGCTGGGCCGAGCGGCGCTGGCCCCGCGGCCGGCCGACCTTCGGGCAGCACGTGCGCACGACGACCGTGACGGGCTACCTGCGCGTCTGGTGCCTGGCGCTCCTGCGCCCGCTGCGGCCGATCTCATACCGCGCGCACGAGGAGCACGCGCGGATGGAGCGCTGGCTCGCGGCGGTCGCCCGCTGCGCGGCCCGGGACCGAGATCTCGCACGCGAGGTCGCGCGCGCCGCGCAGCTCGTGAAGGGCTACGGCGACGTGCGGCGCCGCATGACCGGGCACTTCGACCGGCTGCTCGAGGGCGTCGAGCGCGCGGCCGAGCGCGAGGCGGCGAACGGCGGCGGGTTCGAGGGCGCGCGGACCCTCGCGGCGCGGTATCGGACGCTCGTGCTGCAGGGACCCGACGGGGAGGCCGAGGCCGCGGCGCTGGCCGCGGAGACGCTCGCGCGTTAGACGCCGACGCGGCGCTGCACCAGACCCTTCAACCGCTCCACCTCGGCGAGCTCGGGGTTCACGAACGCGAAGGCGTGGCCGTCCGCGTCCACCCGCATCACCAGCGACATGACCGTGATGGCCGGGCCGCCGTCGGGCGGCGTGAACGTGAGCTTGACCACGCTGCGCGGCTCGAGGGCCACGGCGAGCCGCGCCTTCATCCCCATGGCGCCCAGCTCGACGGTGGTGGCGTGGTGCTCCGCGCCGTTGTATCCGACGACGCGCACGGGGATCGCGAGCGGCGTGCGCGGGAGCCGCCGGCGGTCGGCGCGCGGCGCGCTCTCCAGGGGCCGGCTCATCGCCGCCGGCTCGAGGTACATCAGGACCTCGCTCAGGCGGTCGAGCGGAACGGGCTTGCCGACGAAGTCGGTGGCGCCCAGGCGCAGGCACTCGCGCGCCTGACTCTCGGTCACGACGCCCGAGACGGCGACGATCGGCACGCCGAGCTCCTTCACGGGACGGAGCTGCAGGAACTCGAGCCCGCTCATGCCGGGCAGGTGGATGTCGAGGATGATCGCGTCCGGGCGCTCCGAGCGGAGCTGGCCGAGCGCCGCCTCCGCGGTGCGCACGACGAGCGGCAGGTGACCCAGCTCGAGCAGGAAATCGCGGAACACGTCACCGAGGTCGGGCTCGTCCTCGACCACCAAAACCCGCATCCCGGCGAGTCTACCACGATAGGTGCGACGCCGGTCAACGCCGTTGTCGGCCGCGCCGCGCGACGCTGCGTGTTATACTCGCGGTCCGGAGCGTCGTGAAGGAGGACTCGTGTCGGGCTACCTGCCCGTGCTGATTTTCGCGCTGTTCATCGTGGGTTTCGCCGCCGTGTCGCTCGCCGTGGCGCGGTTCCTCCGGCCGAGCCGTCCCGACGAGGTGAAGCTGATGAACTACGAGTGCGGCGCCGTGCCGATCGGCCCGGCGTGGGTCCAGTTCCCCGTGGGCTTTTACCTGGTCGGCCTGGTCTTCATCGTCTTCGACGCGCTCCTCGTCTTTCTCTTCCCGTGGGTGCTCGTGCTGAAGGCGCTCGGGCTCGGCGCGTTCTGGCCGATGGCGGGCTTCGTCGGGATCATCGGGCTCGGCTGGCTCTACGCGTACCGGGAGGGCGTGCTCGAGTGGAAGTGAAGGCGCCCCTGCCTCAGGTCCCGCCGCCGGGGTGGAGCGAGTTCAAGGACCTCCAGGAGTGGGAGAAGTACCACCAGGAGCGCGCGACCGACGACAAGACGTCGAACGCGCTGGCCTCGATCGCGGACGCGATCCATCACATGCCGGGCGGGTGGATCGTCACGACGTCCACCGACAAGATCTTCAACTGGGCGCGCCAGTCGTCCATCTGGCCCGTGACCTTCGGTCTCGCGTGCTGCGCGATCGAGATGATGGCGACCTTCGCGTCGCGCTTCGACGTGGAGCGGTTCGGCATGGTGCCGTGGGCCTCGCCGCGCCACTCCGACCTCATGATCGTCTCCGGCACGGTGACCATCAAGATGGCGCCGATGCTCAAGCGGATCTACGATCAGATGCCCGACCCGAAGTGGGTCGTCTCGATGGGCTCGTGCGCGAACTCCGGCGGCCCGTTCCGCCACGGCTACCACGTCGTGAAGGGCGTGGACCGCGTCGTGCCCGTCGACGTCTACGTCCCCGGCTGCCCGCCCACGCCCGACTCGCTGATGTACGGCCTGCTGAAGCTGAAGGAGCAGGTCGCCGAGTTCCAGAAGACCGGACAGCGCTCCACCGCCGCCGACCGCGGGTGAGCATGACCAGCGCCGACGCGACCGCACGGATCCGGGAGAGGTTTGGCGTCGAGCCGGCCGCCGAGGGCGGCGGCCTCGCCGTCGCGCTCCCGCGCGAACGCTGGCTCGCGTTCGGCCGCTTCGCGAAGGACGAGCTCGGCTGCGCCTACTTCAACTGGCTGTCCGCGATCGACTGGAAGGAGCAGGGGCTCGAGGTGCTCTACCGCGTGGAGAACCTCGACGCGAAGCTCGTCCTGACGCTGCGGACGAAGCTCGGCCCCGGGGAGACGCGCTGCGCGTCGCTCGTCGCCGTCTGGCGCGGCGCCGACTGGATGGAGCGCGAGTGCTACGACATGTTCGGCGTGATCTTCGAGGGCCATCCCGACCCGCGGCGCATCCTCCTCTCGGAGGACTGGGAGGGCTACCCGCTCCGGAAGGACTACGCCGTCGACACGCCCCACGCGCCGTACCGATGAACCGCCACGGGAGGAGCCGCGCATGATCTACGAGCTCAGGACCTACACGCTGGTGCCGGGCAAGCAGGGCGAGTACCTCAAGCTCAACGCGGAGGTCGGCCGGCCGATGCGCGGCGACAAGTACGGGAAGCTGGAGGGCGGGTGGACGACCGAGTTCGGGCTGCTCAACCAGTACGTCCACCTCTGGAACTATCCGAGCATGGACGAGCGTGAGCGGCTGCGCGCCGAGCTCATGAAGAACGAGGAGTGGACGAAGGGGTACGTGCCGAAGATCCGGCCGATGCTGCTCGCCCAGGAGAACAAGATCCTCTCCGCGGTGCTGCCGCTCAAGCCGCCCGCGGACGCGGGGCACGTCTACGAGCTGCGCTGGTACCGCGCGCACCCCGGCAAGGCCGCCGAGTGGCTCTCACACTTCAAGGCGATCATGCCGGTGCGCGAGAAGTACTCGAAGAACGTCGGCCTCTGGCAGACCGAGGCGGGCCAGCTCAACGAGGTCGTCCACCTCTGGGCCTACCGTGACCTGAACCACCGCGCCGAGGTGCGGGGCGGCGCGCTGAAGGACCCCGAGTGGCAGAAGTTCCTCGCCGCGTCGGCGCCGCTGCTCGCCGAGATGCGGTCGGTGATCCTGAACCCGACCGCGGTCTCCCCGATGCGCTAGATGTCCGTCGCCGCGCGGCAGACCGTCGAGATCGGCTACGCGGGCAGCGAGCGGCTCACGATGAACATGGGGCCGCAGCACCCGTCCGCCCACGGCGTCTTCCGCGCGATCCTGACGCTCGAGGGCGAGACGGTCGTCGGCGTGGACGCGGTGATCGGCTACCTCCACCGCTGCCACGAGAAGCTCGGCGAGACGCTCACGTACGTGCAGTACCCCTCGATCGCGTCGAAGACCGACTACGTCGCCGCCATGACGTCGGAGCTCGCCTACGTCTCCGCGGTCGAGAAGCTCGGCAAGTTCGAGGTGCCGAAGCGCGCCCAGTATCTCCGCGTGATCGCGGCCGAGCTGCAGCGGATCGCGTCGCACTGCCTCTGGCTCGGCACCTGGTGCATGGACATGGGCGGCGCCCTCGGGGGCGGCGCGACGGTCTTCCTCTACTGCATCCGCGAGCGCGAGCTGATCCTCGACCGCTTCGAGGAGCTGACGGGCGCCCGGCTCCTCTACGGCTTCCACCAGCCCGGCGGGACCCGCTACGACGCGCCCGCGGGCTGGGACCGGAAGGTGCGCGAGACGCTGGACGTCATCGCGCAGCGGATCGACGAGTACGAGGCGATGCTCGAGGGCAACGCGTTCTTCCTCGCGCGCGCCCGGGGCGTCGGCGTGATCTCGCGCGAGCTCGCGCAGGAGGTCGGGGTCTCGGGGCCCCTCATCCGCGGCTCGGGGGTGGACTACGACGTCCGCCGCGCCGAGCCCTACTCCTCGTACGGGGACTTCGACTTCCGCGTGCCCGTCGAGACGGCGGGGGACTGCTACGCGCGCTACCGCGTGCGGATGGTCGAGTTCCGCGAGTCCATCAAGATCGTCCGCCAGGCGCTCGACGGCCTGCCGGAGGGGCCGATCTCGTCGCGGCCGGGCGTGAAGTCGGTGGGCCAGGTGCGGGTGCCGAAGGGCGAGGCCTACACGCGCATCGAGGGCGCGCGGGGCGAGGTGGGCTGCTATCTCGTGTCCGACGGCGGCCCCAAGCCGTACCGGATGAAGTGGCGGGGCGCCTCGTTCTCGAACCTCGCGGTGCTGCCACACATCATCCCCGGCCACAAGGTCGCGGACGTCGTCGCGATCATGGGCTCGGTCGACCCGGTGTTCGGCGAGGTCGATCGGTGATGCCGCCGCTCGCGTGGCACGCGCTCATGGCGTTCATCGTCCTGAATGCCATCCTCGTGCTCGTCGCCTACGTGACGCTCCTCGAGCGGAAGTTCGCCGCGCGCATGCAGTCCCGGATCGGGCCGTACTATGTCGGCCGCCCGCACGGCTGGCTCCAGCCGATCGCCGACGCGCTCAAGCTCATGATGAAGGAGGACGTGATCCCCACGTCGGCGGACCGCGGCGTCTACAACCTGGCGCCGGTCGTCTTCCTCGTGCCGTGCATCCTGATCTTCGCGACGATCCCCTTCGCGCCGGGGCTCGGCGTCGCCGACCTGAACATCGGCGTGCTCTTCTTCCTCGCGGTCTCGTCGCTCGAGATCGTCGGCCTCTTCATGGGCGGCTGGGGCTCGAACAACAAGTACGCGCTCCTCTCGGCCATGCGCGCCGTGAACCAGATCATCTCGTACGACCTGCCCTTCGTCCTCGCGGCCCTCGTGCCGGTCCTCCTGGCGGGCTCGCTCCAGCTCTCCGCGATCGTCGCCGCGCAGCAGGGCCTCTGGTTCGTCGCGTACCCGGTGCTCGGCCAGCTCGCGTTCGTCGCGTTCGTGATCGCGACGCTCGCCGCCGAGAACCGCGTGCCGTTCGACATCCTCGAGGCCGAGTCGGAGCTGGTCGCCGGCTTCCGCGTCGAGTACAGCGGCATGAAGTTCGCCCTCATCCAGCTCGGCGAGTACGCCCACATGCTCGGGACGAGCTTCCTCGGCGCGCTCCTGTTCCTCGGCGGCTGGCTCGGGCCCGGCCCGGCGTGGCTCGGGCCGGTCTGGTTCCTCGTGAAGGCCATCCTGGTCTTCCTGCTCGTCACGTGGGTGCGGTGGACCTTCGTGCGGATCCGCGTGGACCAGATCCTCGCGATCTCGTGGAAGCTTCTGCTGCCCGCGTCGCTCCTCCTGCTGCTCGCGACCGGGCTCTGGGTCGCCACGGGGGGCGCCGGTGGGTAACGGCCCCGGGCGGCCGCCCGCCGTCTTCAAGGAGCTGGGGCAGCTCGTCGGCGCCGTCGGCCGCGCCATGGGCGTCACGCTCCGGAACTTCTTCCGCGCCCCGGTGACGCTCCGCTACCCCGACGTCCAGCGCGCGTACCCCGACCGCTTCCGCGGGATCCTGGCGCTCACCTACGACGGGGAGACCGGCGAGGAGAACTGCATCGGCTGCCGGCTCTGCGAGTACATCTGCCCGCCGCAGGTCATCAAGGTGGAGATGCTCCAGGCCGAGAAGC
>Ga0209648_10001271_pt1 | contig 20214 bp, 18 predicted proteins | sample GraSoi2013_115cm_FD_185830 | JGI IMG/M metagenome (GOLD analysis project Ga0209648, IMG submission 185830) | Grasslands soil microbial communities from the Angelo Coastal Reserve, California, USA - Sample 9_17_2013_115cm (SPAdes) (version 2) | ecosystem: Environmental > Terrestrial > Soil >...
TGATGGAGCGACATCTCGCCTGGCCGCAGCGTCAATATTACCGCTTGTGCAGGATCGACTTCGACCTCAATCTCCTGCCCGCGCGTCAGGAGGTTGTGCTTGTCGAAAGTATCTCGGTGCGGAATCTGATCCATCGTGTGAGTGCCCGGGATCACTTGCATCGCCCCGTTGGCTTCATTGCTCGGCGTCAATGCCACCCAGGCGGTCACGATATCTGGCTCGCTCAGGCCCCAATAAGTCGAATCCTGATGCCAAGACACGAAAGCCGGGTTCCGGGCTTCCTTGATGAAGAAATTCGACGTCCAGCACAGCAATTCACTACCGTAAAGGTCTTCGATCGCATCCAAGATCTTCTCATTGTGCACGAGGTCGGCAAGCCAGGGGAAAAGCAGATGGGTCTTGTGCCGCAGATCGCCGCGGAGGGGACCTCCGGTGCGCGCCTCGAACTCCTCTAGCCGCTTGCGGATACCGGCGGCTTCGGCTTCCGACATCACGCAAATTGGCGAGAGATACCCTTCCTTTTGGAAGCGCCCAATCTCGCTGGACGACAGGAGCTTCGGCATCGCACTCTCCTCCTCTACCTTCCTTTAAGCGGGCCACCCTCGTTCATGCAGCCGAGCCTTGGCGGTCTGGGGTCCGGGCTCGCATGTTAATCGAGACCTGGTCGTGCCGCCAGCGGGTCTCGGGCAACTCAGCCCCGGCTCGCCCTTCTACATCCCATGCGTCTCTATCTGGGATGCGAGCCCCCATCCCAAACGACTCTACATCACTTGCCCAAGCAGGAGTTGTGCGGCAGCAGCCCGCGATCGTGGAAGTTCGCCATCCCATCCTCCCCATGCAAGCCATTCGTCGGCCGTGATGCGATCCTCGGGCCGGAACTTCAATTCCGCTCCGGTGTTGATATGGCCGTTCATGAACAGGCTCTGAACGGATAGGAAGCTCGGATCATCCACTGGAACGTCGATCAGCCACGCCAACGGAATGCCTTCGGAGAGCAACGATACCTGAAAGGACTTCAGACTCGAAGCGTCTTCGCGCACGGATCTGGGCATGAGCCGATGCCGGATCGCGAAAACTGCAAGACTGCCGGCGGCTTCCCCTATATTCCATTCGACTGGATGCAGGCGATAACAGCCATTAGTGATATGCGTAGTTCCGATATTCTTGGACGCCGCAACGAGATTCGTTATCTGAACCGGTAACAGTGCTCCAAGCGGGATCTGAAAGGGGCGCGTTCGACAACTGACCCCAACCTCGCCTGCGACCGGATGGATGTCGATTGGGTACCAACCTATGCCGACCGAATCCATGAAATGCTCCGCACGCGGTCCGTGCTGATGCTCAGCCGAGACTTCTTGCTCGATAATCGTTTTGACAGCCCGGATTCGCCGGCCTTCCCGAATGTAGGGGTGCTTCGATAGTCCGTCGCCGCTACCCATGATGTCAGGCCGCAGCCTCAGCTCGGGTGCGCCGACACGCTCGCGGTCGGCTGGCGCTTGGGTCTGTAGCCAGTATAGAAACCCAAGGCTGACCCGCTTGGCATCTTGTAGGGTTGCTGCAACCTCGACCGCCGGCCGGTCGATAAGACCGCCGTCGCGATAGTCATTGCCCGGCCAATTGATCATCGTTACGTCCGCAGGGAAGCGGTCCTCGAATTGACTGGCCGCGATCAACCGGCGATACGTCCACAGACTTCCTTTGGTGCCGGGCATCGTTTCGTAAAGCGTATACGAAAGCCGACCACTGTTCTCCGAGTAAATTTCTCCGCCGTGTACATCGATGGTCAGACTATATGGTTGGCGATCGCGGAAATATTCGTATCGCTCGGGCCGCGGGATCACGTGGCATTCGTGCCGAGGCCGCTGTTCCAAGGCAAATGTGTACGTGTAACTCTGCACGCACTGAGGCTTGGCCGTCTCCGGCTGCGCATGCGGCTCGCCCGTCTCGCGGATGGATTCGGCTCCACGACAATATTCGGCACCCGAGAGGGGCAGCAGATCGCCCAGGTCTGTGGCATCGAGAACAATTTTTGGATGGAAGCGCCAAGCCTCGGGGCCGATCAGGGACACCGCGAGCACGGACTTTATGACATCGTTTTCTACCGTAACGGCTGCGGCTTTGGCGCGCAGATAGGTCGTTACACGGCCCGCTTGATCAATGAGACCTTTTAGGAACTTAGCTGCAACGGCGGGTTCGAACGCCAATTTCGTGACCCAACAATCGCCCGGGTTGAAATCTGGGCGCGCCGCCGCGGCCTCCGATGCGGTCCGATAATAGTCCCGTAGCGCCCGTCGAAGTCGATAATAACTGGCCGTTCCGCCGAAGGCCTCAATATGCGGGTGTTCGTCGAGAGCGGCGATGCCCTGAGAGGTGAGTTGGCCTCCAAGCCAGTCGGTCTCCTCGACGAGACATACGCTGCATCCACCCCGCGCGGCAGCCAAGGCTGCCGCTACACCGCCCGTTCCCCCGCCGACAACTAACACGTCGCATGACACGTCAACCGGGCCGCCACATTCGCCGAGGGAAAAGACGGCAGATCGCGGATCGCCCGCCACGGGGATCCGCATGACATCGACGAGAGTTTCAAGGCGCGTTTCCATACGGTCAGAGGCGCCAGATTAAACAGATTGCACCGTTCCTTCCAGGAAGATCGCATCCGCAACCCATAGAGCCTTCCCAGCCCAAGACGCTGGCCTCCATAAGGCACCACCACGGCGGCGGGCATGTTCACGGGCTCGGATAGCCGTTGTGTGGGTCAGGTACAGAGGCGCCTTGCCGCCGCCAACACGTGGGGCATTTGCGCGCCTTGACACGCCCCGCTATCCCTCGTTAGCGTGCACGTACTGGCAGCCGGTATAAAACGTTCCGCTCAACGGAACGCCCACGGGAGGCATCGTGCTAAGGCAACTCCATCCTGCCGAGCAGACGGCAGTTGGGCGGTCGTGCGCAAGCGAGAAATCTCCGGTCCTGAAGGCGCTCCGGTTGCTCGAGCATCTCGCGCAGAGCGGAGAGCAGGTTTCGCTCGCCGATCTCAGCCGCAACCTGCTGCTGCCCAAGGCGACCAGCCATCGGCTCGCCGCCATGCTGGAGCGGGACGGATTCATTGATAAAGATCCAGTTACACTCCGCTATTCGCTTGGATTGCACTTCGAGAACATGGCGCTGATTGCGGTACGCAACGGTGCAACCGCGAATCTGCGGCGACGGCTCATGGAAGACTTGGCCGAGCGGCTCGGGGTCCGCACCAATTTCGCAGTTCTTAAGTCTGGCAAGCTGATGCTGGTGGAATGGGTCGAGTCCGTCTCGCTCATCCGAATCGATCTGAAGGCCGGAACTCAAGTGCCGGCCCATTGCAGCGCGAGCGGCAAACTGCTGCTGGCATTCGGACCGGATACCATGCGTGATCAATTCCTCAAACTCGGCCCGTTCAAGGCCTTGACCAACGCAACCATCACGAGCTCCAGAACCCTGGCGCGCGAACTCGCTCTCATCCGGCGCCAGGGGTTCGCGGAGGACAGGCAGGAATTCTTGCCGGGCGTTTGCTGTCTGGCAGTCCCGGTCCGTAATGCAGAAGGTGACGTCGTAGCGGGCCTTGCCCTGATGGCACCGGAAATATCCTTCCCGCTCAAGCAAGCACGTCGTCATCTCCCGGAGCTGCAGGCTTGTGCGGATGCAATTTCGGCCGGCTACGGCTGGTCTCCATCGCAGTTGGGGCGAGGTACCGCGGACGCGGTCTGCTCGGCCAAACGGTCTCGCGCCAGGATCGAGCTACGCGGCCGGCCCTGCAGCCGCGCAGCCAAAGCGGCTTCCCGTCGGGCTCTTCGCGACGAGCGATCGAAGCGCACGCCCGGGCGGAGCTCCCCGTGACGGCGCGCGAGCACGATGTCGGCCGGCAGGCGGTGGTCGACCGCGAGGTGGCCGCCACTAGGCCCGAAGCGAGGATTGCCCGCGACTTGGGCCATCTGGCGCTTCGATTGGTGCCGTGGGCCTTGATCGTCCTCTTGTGGGAGCTCATCACGCTCACGGGCATAGTCGGTGCTGGACTGGTCCCGAGTCCAGTTCAGGTCTGGTCGACATTTTGGAAGCAGCTGATCACGGATCAACTCTGGCTGGACGTCTACATGTCGAGCCAGCGCGTGATCCTGGGTTTGGCTTGCGGCATCGTTCTCGCCGTCCCCGTTGCGTTCGTACTTGGCTGGTATCGGTCGGCGCGTAGGATTGTCGATCCGCTCATCAACTTCTTCCGGTCGCTCCCGCCGATCGCGCTCATTCCGCTGGTGATCGTCTATTTCGGAATAGGGGAGCTCGCAAAGGTCGTGATGCTCTTCTACGCTTCGTTCTTTTCGGGCGTGATCGTCATGTACGAGGGAATCGTACAGACTAACCCGCTGTTCATTCGCGTGGCGCGCAGCTTCGGGGCCACCGATGGTGAAATCTTCTGGCGGGTCATCGTGCCGCTCTCGATTCCTCATGTGCTGACCGCGTTGCGCGTCGCGCTCGGAGTATGTTGGGCGACGCTGGTCGCGTCGGAACTCATCGCGGCACAGCGCGGCCTCGGCGCCGTTATCGAGAATGCTTCCAATTATTTTCAGCTCGATACCATCTACATGGGGATCATCTGCATCGGGCTGATTGCGCTCATCATGGATAGCTGCCTTCGCGCGATCTCTCTGCGCCTGGTCAAATGGCAGGACAGGATCGGGTCATGAACCGCGCTCGGATCGTGCTTCGGGATGTCTCCAAGCAGTTCGCGACGCCGAACGGGTCCACACTTTCGGCTATCGACGGAGTTTCGCTGACCGTCAACGATGGCGAATTCATTTCAATCATCGGCCCGTCGGGCTGCGGGAAAACCACCCTGCTCAACATGATCGCAGGTTTCGAGCAGGCGACTTCGGGCAGTATCACGCTGGATGGAAAGCCGGTCACCGGCCCAGGGGCCGAACGCGGCGTTATTTTCCAGGAATACGGCATTTTCCCCTGGCTGAGTGTGCGAGACAACATCGCCTTCGGACTGTCACTGCGCGCCAGCCGGGTCTCGCCGCGCGAGCACGAGGAGATCGTGCGCCGTTACGTGGATTTAATGGGCCTTCAGGGTTTCGAGACCGCCTATCCCAAAACCTTGTCAGGCGGCATGAAGCAGCGGGTGGCGTTGGCACGTGCCTATGCAGTGCGACCCGAATTCCTGCTGATGGATGAACCGTTCGGTGCACTCGACGCGCAGACCCGCATCGCGATGCAGGACCTTTTGCTGCACGTGCTCGAGAGCGAGGGCAAGACCGTCATCCTCATCACGCACTCGGTGGATGAAGCGCTCTACCTATCGTCACGTGTGGTCGTGATCACGGCCCGTCCGGCTCGGGTCCGGACCGTCGTCTCGGTCCCATTCCCTTATCCCAGGCGCGAGGAGATTCGACGCGAGCCGAGCTTCGCCGACCTGCAGTACAGCGTGCGGGAAATGGTGATGCGCGAATATGCGGTTCAGCAGCTGCAGCGAATGGAAGTTGCCCAGACAACAAACGGCTAGGGAGCGTTGCTATGAAGACTCGGTTCATGAATCGCCGTGATTTCCTCTCGTCGGCCGGCGGGGCCGCCGCAGCACTCGGTTCCGGGACGAAGTTCGTATCGGCGGAGGGCCCAGACACTGTGAGAGTCGGATATCTGCATGTGCTCAGTGTCGATGCGCACTTGTGGCTTGGAACTCACCTCGGCACCTGGGAGCGTGAGAACCTGCGGATCGAACCGCGCGAGTTCACGACCGGTATCGAGCTGTTTCAGGCGCTTGTTGGCGGCAGCCTCGATGTCCTGACGACCGGGGGCGTGCTGTCCAATTTCCCGGCGCGGGGGCAGGGCAAAGTGTTCTTGATCAATGATCTTGAATACGCAACCGGCCAGATCTGGGCCCACCCCGATCAGGGTATTCACACGCTCAAGGATCTCAAAGGCCGGCAGATCGCCACCACGCGAGGCACGACCGCGCACGACCTGCTGCATCAAGCCCTCAAGAGCGTCAGTCTGGATTCGACCAAGGACGTGGAGATCGTCAATCAGAGAATGTCAGATGCCGTTACCGGATTCATCGCCGGAGCAGTTCCGGCGGTTTCACTTTGGGTGCCGTTCAACGGTCCGGTGAAGGCCAAATCACCGAACGCCAAGATGCTGGTCGATGCCTCGGAGTTTCCGAGCGCTACAATCGTCGATGGCTGGGCCGCACGTAACGACTTTTATGAAAACAAGAAAGCCGTCTTGAAGCGGTTTATCCGTGCGTGGATTCCGGCCAACGACCTGATCAACAGCGATCCGAAACAGGCGCTGCAGATTCTGGAAAGCAAATACTATCCCAAGATCTCGAGCTCGGAAGTGGAAGAAATGCACAAGGTCACCCGATGGTACCCGACCAAGGAATGGGCGCAATACTACCGCGATGGCAGCGTTGCCAAGTGGCTTAACCAGGTGACCAATTTCAACGTCGAAGTGGGGGCGATTCAGAATCCGATCATGGCCGAGCAATATTTCGATCCGAGTCTCTACCTCGACGTGGTCAACGTGGCGGCGAATTGAACCAAAAACGAGTTTAGGTCCTGGGTGTCATGGAATTGAGCCACGAAGACGTGAAGAAAATCCTGGAGATCGTCGACGCCTCGGAGCATCTCCATGAGGTCGAGCTGGTGTATGGAGGCTTCCGATTGCATGTGCGTCGCGGTGCCGCCGGCGTAACCGCATTGGCAGACGACCGGGCGGCGTTTGCTCCAGCGGCAAAGCCGGCAGTCGCAGTCGGCGCACCGCCCTCCTCGGCGAAGCTTGCCCCCGAGCCCGCTCTTGCCGAGGGAGAGGTCGCAATCAGGGCGCCCATGCTCGGCACATTCTACAGATCGCCTAGCCCAGGGGATCCTCCATTCGTCGAAATCGGCAAGCGTGTGCAGGCTGACGATACGGTGTGCGTGATCGAGGTGATGAAGCTGTTCAGCTCCATCAAGGCGGGCGTGGACGGAGTAGTGATGCGGATCCTGGTGGAGAATGGAATTATGGTGGAGTTCAATCAAATGCTGATCGTGATTGCGACATCCCAATAGCGGTGCCCCAAACGATGCCGGCAATCAACCGCCTGTTCGTGGCAAACCGTGGCGAGATCGCCGTGCGCATCGTGCGTGCGTGTGAGCGATTGGGAATCGAGGCCGTGGTGGCGGTGTCGGAAGTTGATCGGAATAGTCTCCCAGCGCAGTTGGCAACCCGAGCGGTGTGCATAGGGCCGGCAGCGGCGGGCCAGAGCTATCTCAGGGCCGAGACGTTAGTGGCTGCGGCGTTGGGAAGCGGCTGTCAGGCGGTTCATCCCGGTTACGGCTTTCTGTCCGAACGAGCGCGATTTGCGCGGATGTGCGAGGACGCGGGATTGTTGTTCGTCGGGCCGCGTCCGGAATCGATCGAAGCCATGGGCGAAAAGCTCGCGGCGGTCCGTATTGCGGAGCAGGCCGGGGTCCCGCGCGTGCCGGGATCGGATCGGATCGAGACGATTGAGGACGCGCATCGTGCCGGGGAGCACATCGGATATCCGCTCCTGATCAAGGCGACCGCCGGCGGCGGGGGGCGCGGAATGCGGTTGGTGCAAGCGGCTCGCGACCTCGCCGGCGCAATCGAATCCGCGGCTTCCGAGGCGAGGGCGGCATTCGGCGATCCGACGCTCTACATCGAAAAGTTCATTTCACGGGCCCGTCACGTCGAAGTGCAGGTCCTCGGGGATGGAAAAGGCCACGTCGTGCATCTCGGGGAGCGTGACTGCTCCACCCAGCGCCGGTACCAGAAACTCATCGAGGAGGCCCCGTCCCCCGCGATCGACGACCGGGTGCGTCACCGCATGTGCGAGGCGGCGGTGCGTCTCGCGGCCCAAGTCACGTATCGGGGCGCCGGAACGGTGGAGTTCGTATACGACCCGGAGCGTCGGGAGTTTTATTTCCTGGAAATGAACACCCGGATCCAGGTGGAGCATCCGGTCACCGAAATGGTAACCGGTCGCGATTTGGTCGCCGAGCAGATCCGGATCGCCGCCGGCGAACCGATCTCATTCTCGCAGGAAGAGGTCGAGCTGCGCGGCCACGCGATCGAGTGCCGTATCAACTCCGAGGACCCGGCCAGCAATTTCATGCCCTGCCCGGGCCGGATCGAAACCTGGAACCCGCCGCCGACCGACGATCAAGTGCGAGTGGATACCCACTGTTACTCCGGATACGTGGTGCCACCTCATTACGATTCCCTGCTGGCGAAGCTGATCGTCCACGCCCGGGATCGTAGTTCCGCTATTCGGTCCATGAGCGAAGCGCTCGCCGCATTCAGAATTTCAGGTGTGACAACGACAATTCCGTTTCACCGCGAGGTCCTGAGGCATGACGATTTCCGCAATGCTGCGATCCATACCCGATGGGTTGACCAGGAATTCATGCCTGCGATGTCGACGACCAAGTCGGGCGCCAGGGCGGCGCTGGCCCGAGCGGCGGGGTGACAGCCGTGCCGAACCAGCAATTCGCCGGACGGACGGCCATCGTAACGGGGGGTGCCGGCAGCCTCGGGCGTGCCATTTCCTACGGGCTCGCCGCCTGTGGATGCAAACTCGTCGTTGCCGACCAGGATGGCTCCGCAGCGCGGGAAGTCGAGACGAAGATCAAACACAGCGGCGGCCACGCCCTGGCGGTGAATACCGATGTCACGTCTTTGGAATCGCTGCAGCGCATGGTCGATGCCGCGCTCGCGGCATTCGGACGGCTCGATTATCTGGTCAACAACGCCGGACTGCTCGGGCCGATCAAGCCGGTCTGGGAAATCGATGATGCTGAGGTCGATCGCGTGTACGGCGTCAATGTTCGGGCGGTGTTCGCCTGCACGCGAATTGCTGCGCAACACATGATGGTTCGGCGAAGCGGGGGAATCGTCACGATCGCATCGGTTGCCGGCAAGGATGGGCCCAAAGACATGTCCGTCTACGCTTCCTCCAAAGCAGCAGTCATGGCGTTCACGAAATCCTGGGCCAAGGAGCTCGCGCCTTTCGGAGTGCGAGTCAACTGCGTATCGCCGGCCCTGATCGAGGACACCGGAATGCAGAACCAAATGCCCGAGTGGTTCAAGCTCGATTCGGTCGCCCGGATTCCGATGGGTCGCGCGGCGCGAGCCGATGAGATCGCGAACGTCGTTCGGTTTCTCCTCTCTGACGATGCGAGCTTCGTGACAGCGGCCTGCTATGACGTGAGTGGCGGACGTGCCAGTTATTGAAGCGATCCCAACCCTCCCGAGCGCGGACGCGGTTCGGGGGATGCACGATCTCACCGGCCGGGTGGCGCTGGTCACGGGCGGCGGTTCGGGGCTCGGACGCGCCATGGCATGGGGGCTCGCGTGCCATGGCGCGGAAATCATCATCGTCGATCGGGAGAAATCGAGCGCCGCCGCAACGGCCAGTTCGATTGCGGACGGTAGCGGTCGACGCGCGATCAGCTTGGTCGCGGACGTCAGCCAGGAGACGCAGGTCGATAGGGTCTGTCGTGACGCGGTCGAGGCGTTTGGTCGGGTCGATGTCTTGATCAACAACGCGGGTCACAATGTCAGGAAACCGATTGTCGAATATTCCACGGATGAATTCGATTCGCTGCATGCGGTCCACGTCCGCGGAACGTTCCTCTTTTGTCGAGCACTCGCGCCCCACATGCGGGGTCGGAGCTGTGGATCGATCATCAATATCGCTTCGATCCTGGCTCAGGTCGGCGCGCCGAACGTGGGTGCGTACGCGGCCGCAAAGGCTGCCGTGGCGCAGCTCAGCCGCGTCTTCGCCTTGGAAATGGCGCCACATGGTGTCCGCGTGAACGCGCTCGCGCCCGGTTACATCGATACGCCCCTGACTCGTCAGCATGCGCCCGCAACGCGAGAGAAGATCTGCAATACCACGCCGCTCGGGCGGTTCGGAGAACCCCATGAGCTCATAGGGCCTGTGGTGTTTTTGGCCTCCGATGCATCGACCTTTGTCACGGGGACCGTGCTGACGATCGACGGCGGCTGGACGGCGCAATGAGCGTAGATTCGGTGCGAGATCATGACGAGTTTGCTTGAACCGGAAGCGGCCACCCGGCTCGGGGAGCGGCTGGGGGTGTCAGGGCCTAACGACATTGCGGTCGTGGACCAGACGTTGCGCGATGCCCACCAATGCCTGTGGGCGACCCGGATGACGACCGCGCACATGCTGCCGGTCGCCGAGATGATGGATCGGATCGGATTTCAGCGAATCGAAGTGATCGCCGCGATCCAATTCGACGTCTGCGTCCGGTTTCTGAAGGAGAACCCCTGGGAGCGGGTTCGACTAATGCGCCAACGGATCACCCGGACGCCACTGAGCTCGTTCCTACGCTCGAAGAATATTGTCAGTTTCGATTTCGTCCCGGACGATATCGTCACGCTGTGGGTCGAGCGGCTGGTCGCCAACGGCGTCCGGGAGATCGGCTCATTCGACGGCCTCAACGACGTCGACAATATGCTGGTGGCACTCGACGTCGCGCGTAAGCTGGGGGCGCGCACCATCGGCGCGCTGTCCTACTGCCTGTCCCCTGTTCACACCGACGCCCTTTATGTGAAGACCGCAAGGGCACTGGTGGAGCGCGGCAAGGTCGACGCCATCTGGATCAAGGACGCCGGCGGCCTGCTCACGGTGGACCGTATCCGCACGCTCGTTCCAGCCCTTCGCAAGGTCGTCGGCCGAACTCCGATTGAGCTGCACAGTCATTGCCTGACCGGGGTAGCACCCGTGGTCTACCTCGAAGGCGTCAAGGCTGGGGCCGACCGCATTCATACTTCGATCGCCCCGCTCGCAAACGGCGCGGCCCAGCCCTCATTGCAGTCGATGGCCAAGAACTTGCGCGCGCTTGGCTATCGGGTGGACGTGGACGACGATCTCGTCGACCAGATCGGCGGCCACTTTCGTCGTATCGCCGAGCAGGAGAACAAGCCGGTGGGACAGGTGCTGGAATACGACGCGTTCCATTACGAGCACCAGATTCCGGGCGGAATGCTGAGCAATTTTCGGGTGCAGCTCGCCGAGCTCGGGCTCTCGCACAAGTTCCAGGAACTGCTCGAGGAATGCGCGCGGGTGCGCAAGGAGCTCGGTTACCCGATCATGATCACGCCGTTTGCGCAGTTCGTCGGCATTCAGGCAGTCCTCAATGTTGTGCATCAGGACCGGTATCGGTACGTGCCGGACGAAGTAAAAAAGTACGCCCTCGGATATTACGGCAAGCTCCTCGCTCCGATTGATCCGGACGTGCTCGATCGCATCATTGCCAATGGCTCGCCGCAGATCGCGCTGAAACCGGAGCTGCTGGCGCCGGCGCTGGCGAAATTGCGCCGACAATATCCCGATGCGAGCGACGACGAGCGCGCGCTCCGGATCATGTTTGCAGGCACGCAGGTCGACGAAATGCTGGCCGCGGGTCCGATGCGGACGGAATACGTCTTTGAAAAGCCGCTGGTTAGGCTCGTGCGGGAGCTTGCATCGCGCAAGATCGCCCACCTCCATTTCAGCGCAGCGGTAGACGCCTGAGCACCATCGAGCGGGCGGAGATCACCATGGCGCAAGACGAAGAATTCCGAGGATCGATCGGAAGAACGTTTCGCGACTCCGTCCCATCATGGCCGCAGCCCATCCAGCCGCCGTCGGGAGCGCCGAACATCGTCTTTATCGTTCTCGACGACGTCGGTTTCTCCGATCTCGGCTGTTACGGCTCCGAGATCTCGACGCCGCGAATCGATGCGCTAGCGTCGAACGGTGTCCGGTACACGAATTTCCACGTCACAACGATGTGCTCGCCGACCCGGGCATGCCTGCTGACCGGCCGTAATGCGCATGCGGTGGGTATGGGGATCATCGCTGAATGGTCCAGCGGATTTCCGGGTTATCAGGGAAGGGTGACGCGCAAGGCGGCGACGATCCCCGAAGTGCTTCGCGCTCACGGCTATGCCACGTACGCGGTCGGAAAATGGCATCTGACCAACATCGCGGACTATGGCGCCGCCGGTCCGCATCATGATTGGCCGCTGAGCCGGGGATTTGCACGCTGGTACGGATTCCACGGCGCCCTCACGGATCAGTGGAATCCAGAGCTCTACCGCGACAATCGCCCGATCCGCGTTCAGCCGGAAGGCGAATATCATCTCAGCTCCGATCTAGTGGATCACGCCATCGCCGACGTGCGCGACCACGCGACCTCGGCGCCGCAACGCCCCTTCTTCCTCTACCTCGCGTTCGGCGCGTGTCATTGGCCGCATCATGTTCCGCGGCCGTACATCGACAAATATCGCGGCCGGTACCGTGTCGGCTGGGACGCGATCCGGACCGAACGTCTCGACCGGCAAAAGGCTTTGGGTGTCGTTCCGGGTGGAACCGGGCTCGCTCCGCTCAACCCCGGGGTCACCCCGTGGCAAGCGCTCGATGCCGATGTCCGCCGCTTGTGCGAGCGGTTGCAGGAGACCTACTCGGGCTTTCTTGAGCATACCGATTCCGAGATCGGCAGGTTGATCGACCAACTCGACTGGCTCGGATGTCTCGACAACACCGTGGTGGTCTTGTTGTCGGACAATGGCGCGAGCGCCGAGGGCGGGCCGACCGGCGCCATCAATCTGCGCAAGCACATGGTCTACGAGGAAGAGGCCCCGGGAGTCGGATTGTCTCGGCTCGACGACATCGGCAGCGAGCGGTCGTTCAATCATTATCCGACCGGCTGGGCTCAGGTCTCCAATACGCCATTGAAGTGGTACAAGAAGGATACCCACGGCGGCGGCATCCGTGCGCCGCTGATCGTGCATTGGCCGCAACGCATCCAGTCGGCGAGCTCGGTCCGATCGCAGTTCCATCACGTTATCGACGTCGCCCCAACGCTCTACGAGCTGCTGGGAATCGAAGCGCCGACCCAATATCAGGGCGTTCCGCAAATGCCGATCCACGGCGTGAGCATGGCGTACACCTTCGATTCCGACGCTCCGACCCGAAAAGAGATGCAGCATTTCGAGCTGCTCGGCGACCGCGCAATCTGGTATCGGGGTTGGAAGGCCGTCGCGCGTCATCCGAAAGGAACGGATTTCGAAGCCGATCGATGGGAACTCTATCATCTCGATAGCGACTTTGCGGAAATCGAGGACTTGGCTGCGCAACAACCCAATAGATTACGGGACATGGTTGAGCTTTGGTGGTCGGAGGCGGGCAAGTACAACGTGCTGCCGCTCGACGACCGGGATTGGGAGCGGGCGGCCGAACGTCTGCGAATGAACCGGCAGACCCGGTACGAATTTCTGGCCGACATGGCGCGCGTCGACCGGCTGTCCGCGCCGGACATCAGCAATCGCAGCTATGTGGTATCGGCCGAATTCGAACAGACCACGCCCGGCGCGACTGGCGTATTGCTGGCGTGGGGCAGCAGGTTCGCGGGGTTCGTCCTGTACATCAAGGACGACGCGCTTTGCTACGAGTACGTCTATTCCGAATCGCTGACTCACAAGCTGCGCGTTCCGTTCCGCAAGGCAAGCGGAAAGGCAGTCGTCGCGCTCAGGTTCGACCATGCAGGCGATCGCGGTGCTCGCGCCTCGCTGTGGGTGGATGGGGAAGCCGCGGGCGCGGTGGAAATCCCGCGAACTTGGCCGACCCATGGCACGACCGCAGGCCTCAACTGCGGGCAGGACGCGGGCGCGCCCGTAAGCCACGCGTACGAACGCCCGTTCCGCTTCACTGGCCGATCCCTGCGGGTCACGGTCGAACTGGACGGTCGAGCCAGTGGCACGCCGGAGGCCGCATATCAGACGGTCCTGAGGGAGCAATGAACGTGAGCGGATTGGCTGGCTTGGATTACAGCGGCTTTCGAGCACGCGATTGCGCAATGCCTGACGCGCGGCAGCGGGACTCGTGAGCATGTCGGGACTCGACCGCGTGCTGGACGGAAAGGTCGCGGTCATTACGGGCGCTGGACGAGGCATCGGCCGGGCGATCGCCTTTGCGTATGCGCATGCCGGAGCCGGCGTTGTCTGTGCGGCGCGATCGGAATCCGAGATCAAAGATACAGCGGCCACGATCACGAGCAAGGGCGGCCGCAGTACCCATTGCGTCACCGATGTCACCCACCTCGGCAGCGCTGCCGCGCTATTTGCGCACGCGGTGCAGTCATTTGGCGGGGTCGATATCGTCATCGCGAATGCGGGGGCTCCCGGCGAGAGCGCTTCTGTCGAATTGTCGAAGCCCGACAGCTGGCGCGATACGATCGACGTCAATCTGATCGGCGGATATCACACGGCGAGAGCCGCCATTCCGGCGTTGCGGCGGCGCGGCACCGGCAAGATCATCTTCATCGGGTCCGGCATGGGACACCGCGGCGCACCGTCACGGTCCGCCTATTGCGTCTCCAAGGCCGGCTTGTGGATGCTCACGCGGATCCTGGCGCAGGAACTCGCTCCGCATGGCATCTGCGTCAACGAACTCGTGCCTGGGCCGGTGAATACGGACTTCATCAGCGGACGCGAGGAAGCGTTGCGCGCCGCCAGCGGCGGCGGCGAATGGTTCAAACAGCCGGAGGAGGTCGCGCCGCTGGCGCTGTTCCTGGCATCTCAGCCGCGCGACGGACCGACCGGTCAGACCTTCAGCCTCGCACGCCGCGAGCTCTAGCAGTTTCCGGTCGACGTATTGCCGGACGGTTTTTGTAGTGCCTGCCCAGCAGGGCACAAAGCAGCGAGGGGAGGAGGGCCGCGATGAATGCAACGCCGCACGTCGGATTTATCGGCCTTGGGACCATGGGGTTGCCGATGGCCAGCAATATTCGGCGCGCGGGCGCCGAAGTGCGGGCGTTCGACCTCGACCGCAAAAGGATGGACGCGATCGCAACGGCAGGAGGCCATCCGGTCGACGACCCTGCGGCTGCGGCACAAGGCGCCGATTTCGTCATCACAATGCTGCCCAATGCCCCGGATGTCCGCAAGGCTTTGTTCGACGATAATGGTGCCGTCGCCGTGATGAATCGCGAGTCGATCTACATTGATATGTCTACGATTCATCCGCTGGAAACGGATGCGATCGCTCAGGAGCTGGACAAACGCGGCATCCGCATGATCGATGCGCCCGTCGGCCGCAGCTCGACCGAGGCCGCGCAAGGAAAGCTGCTGATCATGGCCGGAGGCGAAGCGGAAGATATCGACCGCGCGCGTCCGATTCTCGCCAGCATGGGGGATGCGATCATCCATTGCGGTCCGCGCGGCATGGGATCGCGTATGAAAATCATCAATAATTTCATGTCGACCTCCCTGAATGTCCTGACCGCCGAAGCATTGGTTCTGGCACAAGCGGTCGGCATGGACCTCGAAATTACACGCCAGGTGCTGATGAGTACTGCGGCAGGTCGCGGCCATCTCGTTACGACTTATCCGGTCAAGGTGCTGGCAGGCGATCTCGCCCCGGGCTTCATGGTCGATCTGGCGCACAAGGATCTGGGGTTGGCGCTCGATCTCGGCGCCCGCTTTTCCGTGCCGCTGCCGGTAGGCGCTGCGGCGCGGGAGATATACACTCTGGCGCGGGCACAGGGCTTCGGCGGCAAGGACTGGACGTCGATCTTGGAGCTGTATCGTGGCTTCAAACGAAGCTGAGCTAGGTCCGGTACAAGATCCAGGCGGCGAGCAGAGGGTGCAGGCGGCGGGCTTCGTGGCCCCGCTCTCGCCCGGCGCAGCTGCGTGGCAGGCGCGAATGACCGGCGCTCTGGTCGGTCTGGGATGGAATACGTTCACTCTCATCATCGTCCTCGCCGGCTGGCAGATCCTGACGATCCTCATCAATTCACGGTTTTTTCCGGGGCCGGTCGCGATCTTCTGGGCCTTTGTCGATCTCGCCGTGAATGGCGATACGGGCGGCCGCACACTATGGGACCATGCCTGGGCCAGCGTTCAGCGGGTGCTGGTGGGATTCGGTTTGGCCGTCGTAGCTGGGGTGCCGATCGGGCTCCTGATGGGACTCTATCCGCGGGTATACGCCAACAGCCGGGTCGTGCTGGAGCCGTTTCGGTTCATTCCGCCGATCGCCTGGATTCCGCTTGCCATCATTTTCTTCTCAGGTATGACGCGCTTTGCATTTCTGATCTTCCTCGGAGCATTCTTTCCGGTGTTCACCGCTGCGCTCGTGGGGGTATCGAGAGTCGAGCCGATACATCGCAAGGTCGGCCTCGTCCATGGCGCGAGCAAGGGATGGATCTTGGCCCACGTCGTCATCCCTACGGTGCTGCCCGACATCCTCGGTGGCATGCGCGTCGGGCTCGGTGCCGCTTGGCTGACGATCGTGGCCGCAGAACTCGCGGGAGGCATCTCGCTGGGGCTTGGCCGAATGATGAGCAATTACGCGGAGCTTGTTCAAGTACCGCAGGTCATCGTTGGTATGGTCTTGATCGGCATCCTGGGTTTGATCATGAACGAGGTGCTGCTGCTGGTCGAGAAGCGGCTGTTCCGCTGGCGATGGCGGGTGACCCTCTGATGGGCGCAATGGAACCAGTTGCCATGACGACGGCCCCGCACAAGGTCGAGGTGGACGTATCGCACCGGTACGGCAGCTTGCTGGTGCACGATGGGTTGCGCTTCTCGGTTCGTGAGAACGAATTCCTGTGCATCTGTGGGCCTTCGGGATGCGGCAAGACGACATTGCTGGATATTCTCGCCGGCATTCTTCCTCCCAGCGAAGGCAACGTCCTGATCGATAACCGTGCCGTCGATCCAAAGAGAGACAGCATTTCTTTCGTCTTCCAGGAGCCGTCGACGTTCCCTTGGCTTAACGTGTGGGATAACGTCGCCACTGGGTTGCGGATCAAGGGCAAGAAGGCCGGCGAGCTGCGGCGGCGAGTGAATGAGATCATCGACATCGTCAACCTGCGCGATTTCGTGCACTACTATCCGCATCAGATCTCCGGGGGCATGAAGCAGCGCGTCGCCATTGCCCGAGCGTTCGCCACTGATGCGGATCTGATCTTGATGGACGAGCCATTCGTGAGCCTCGATCAGCCGACTCGCGAGCGCATGCAGCGGGAGGTGCTCCAGACCTGGGAGCGTCGCCGGCACACCGTCGTGTTCGTGACCCACAATCTCGAGGAGGCAGTGTTTCTCGGTGATCGCGTCATCGTGCTCTCCGCCAAGCCGGCGCGCATCGTGGCGGACATCGTCGTCCCGATGCCGCGCCCGCGCGATCCGCTTTCTCCAGAGTTCACCAGGATCCGCGCCGAATGCGCCAGGATCCTACAGTCCCTTGATCCGGTCGTGGCTGCCTCGCCGCCGGATCGTAAAATGGCGGAAGCCGAATAAAACCACGGGGCATCCAAAGAGCAGGGAGGAATCGATGCTAACGCGCAGAGCTTTCTCGCAGGCCGTTGTAGGCGGATCGGTCGCGTCTGCAATCGCACCGTTGGCAATTGCCCGGCGGTCGTTTGCTGCCACGGTCGCCCTTAAGACCGTGCGGCTCGCTGACCAACCAGGCGCCGAGGTCGATTATGCCGCGGTGTGGATTGCGGAGGGGCTCGGCTACTTCGAGGAGCAGGGAATCAAGATCGACCGGCGCTCGTATGCCAATGGACCGGCAGCAATGCTGGACTTTCCAAGTGGTTCGATCGATGCCGTAATGGCGGCGATCGTTCCTTTCATGCAGTTCGGTGCGAGGGGAGGTGAGTTCAAGCTGATCATGTCACTCACGAAAGGCAATGCGCCTCTCGTCGGGTTGAAAAAATTCAGATCGTACAAGGACCTGGACGGTCAAAATGTGGGCTCGCCGGGCATCGGCACTGTCCACGACGCGGTGCTCGGCTATGTTGAAGAGACCCAGGATATCAAACTGCAGCATGTGTACGGCAAGATCACCGATTTTGCCGTCATGACCGAAAAGGGGGAAATCAACGCATTCATCGGGTGGGAGCCGGCCTCGGCCGCAGCAATCGCCCAGAATCCCGAGTTACACTACATCGCTCAGCTTCCGCCCATCCCGCACATGGAGAGCCTCGGTTTGGTCTTCCAGCCCAAGATCGCTGCGGAAGATCCAGAGCTGATCGTCCGCTTCGTGCGCGCCACGTTGCGCGGGGTCGAGTTCATCAAGAAAAATTCAAAAGAAAAGACGGCGGAGCTAATAGCGAAGAAAATGAACGACGAAAAAGCAATTCCAGTCGTAATCAATGCTCTTGGTTCGGTGGAGTTGACGGACCCGCGGCTTGATATGCCGTCCACCCGAATCTTACTGAAGACCATCGCGAAACAGGGCAAGATACCCGCGGACCTTGTCAAGGATGTAGACGGATGGATCGGCAAATATCTGGACTACAGTTTCCTCGATAAGGCCGAGAGATAGCTCAATTCGGACAGCAGCGGCGGGTCGTTGCTACGCTACTCAACGCCGTGCTTCTGTTACACCTGCCCTGCTAACCCGGTGAGGTGCGCTTCAGGCGAATATACGGTAATGGCAGACTGCTGAGGTTCGGAAAGGGGGCAAAGCTAGTCCGCTTTGCCCCGGTGGGATCAGACGTCAACTTGTTCCGCTATGGCGAAGGCATCGTCGACTTCAATGCCTAGGTAGCGGACCATGCATTCGATCTTTTTATGCCCCAACAATAGGCGCACAGCACGGAGGTTGCTACTCCGGGGAATTCTCTCGCCAGTGACGCAGATCGAACCCGACCTTCCGGCATCGCCGCCTAGGACTTTGCGCTGGAAGTGCTGCATCCGCGGCGCCGGCAGCTGTTTGAGGTCCAAACTCGGCTTGGGGGATGATCCCTGTTGCCAGGACTGAATTCCCAGATGGCAGTGAAATAATTCCCTGTTCTGATGCGCAGGGAAACTACCCGCAAGCCTTTGATTCCTGCGGTGAAATCGAAAGCAAGAGACGCAAAGACGAGGCAAAATCAACAAAATTCCCTGTATTTTCCCGGTTATCAGGGAATACGGTGATGGAGACGCGTTCGCGCCGGACTGCGTCCGCCACCACGCAGTCCGCGTGAATAGGGCTTTCCACGAGACCGCCGAGAAAGCGCGTTAATTCCGTGTCTTAGCGGGACACGTGCCTCCGAGATCAGTCTCTCTGAGCAGGCTCATGCCGCTGTTGGGGGGAACTTTCCCTTTGCGTCTCTCTGAGCGAAAGTGGTGTTTCCTGAGGTGCTTTCAAGTTGAGGCCGGAGACGGGTTAGCAGGAAGCTGAAACGCAGCCGATCTTGGGACTAAAGGATCGAACAAGGGGATACGACGTGAGCGATAGCAAGGAACGCGCAACCGAGTGGACTGGCGGTTGTCAATGCGGCGCTGTGCGTTATCAATTGCTCACGCCGCCGGAGCATGCGAGCATTTGCCATTGCCGTATGTGCCAGAAAGCGTCCGGTCAGCCGTTCATGGCATTCGCGCGCATAAGACACAAAGACCTGCGATGGACGCGCGGACGCCCCTCGATCTTCGCGAGTTCGAATATCGTAGAGCGGGGATTTTGCAGTGCCTGCGGTACTCCCCTCACGTATCGCCGCATCGAGGGCGGCAACATCAGCGTGACGATCGGCAGTCTGGACAATCCGGAAGCGGTGCGTCCGATACAGCAGTTCGGTATTGAGAGCGAGCTATCCTGGACCGCAGGCCTCAAAGCGCTGCCTGCGAAACGGACTGAAGATTGGATGCGTGAGAACGGCATCACGCGCATCGATGATTGTCAGTATTCCGGTCGCGAAAGGGCGTGAGAGCGCGGGAGTTGTTCATGCTCTTTCTCGATCGCCGCATTGCCGCCGAACACAGTCGAAGCGAGGAAAATATCGAGATGCGCAAGCGGATGTATGACGATTCCGGCGCCGGTAGCGAAACGTGAAGGCCACGAGCACAATATTCGAGATATTTGTCGTTGATCGCAAAGGTCAGTCTGCGAGTCTGCACGTGCCCAAAGATGATTACCTAGAAACCCTTCGGGAGTTCATCGATTTCGTGAACCACCAGGTGGGCGTCTACATGGACGCCTTGGCCGGGTTTGCGGGGAACAAAACGCGCATTGAGTTTCAGGTTGCGCGGGTCCTGCGCAGAACGCAGGAGCGGAAGGACGGCGATGGCGTAAATGTCATGGTGATCGAGCTTCGAAGACCCGGGGATCTCGGAGCTGGTCTCGCCCATTAGTCGATATTTGTAGGTGCGCCGCGTGTTGGTGCCATCCTCGTAGCTGACGGTCCGTTCGTT
>Ga0209648_10001275_pt1 | contig 20194 bp, 19 predicted proteins | sample GraSoi2013_115cm_FD_185830 | JGI IMG/M metagenome (GOLD analysis project Ga0209648, IMG submission 185830) | Grasslands soil microbial communities from the Angelo Coastal Reserve, California, USA - Sample 9_17_2013_115cm (SPAdes) (version 2) | ecosystem: Environmental > Terrestrial > Soil >...
GCGAGCATCAGTCCCCCGACTGCCAGGGTTAATAGCGATTTGGTGAATGTGTTGTTCATGTACATACAACCCCCCACCCGAAAGATTAGTTGTGAAGGTGCTGGAGGACGAGGTTACTTAAGTGATAGCCCGTAAGTTTACGTGTTAACGTGGGGCGGGCGCCCCGCCCGCCGCCTTTGATCTTGATCATCGGGTCGGCGTGATTCAAGGCCTGGAGCGACACCCCAGCACATTGCGAGACCGCTCCCCGTCCCCGTGTAGCCCAAACTAATCGCGCTGCATACAATCTCTGAATGGAGGTTAATATGTACGTTGTTCTTGGAGCAAGCGGCAACACCGGACACGCAGTGGCGAAGAACCTTCTTGCCCGCGCGCAGAAAGTTCGTGTCGTCGGCAGAAAGGTGACGAATTCCGACCAATTTTTCAGATGACCCAAATGTATCCCGACGCCGGATTTTCTAAGCGCCCAGCGCCGACTGAATCGACCCGACGATCGATTCCGCAAGCCGGTCCATCTGCTCCTTCGACTCCGCTTCAATCATCACTCGCGCCAGCGCTTCCGTGCCGGAGTAACGTACAACCACTCGGCCGTTGTCGACGAGTTCCCCTTCAGCCGCAGTAATCGCCGCTTGCACCGCTGGAATCTGCGCGAAGGGGATTTTCTTCTGGACCCGCACGTTCCGGATCGTCTGCGGAAACACCTTCAGATCGCCCACCAGATCGGCCAGAGGCTTACCTGTCCGGGCCATAATCTCCAGCACCCGGAGCGCGGTCAGCAGTCCGTCGCCGGTGGTCGCCTCCCCATCGCGAAACAGTATGTGGCCCGACTGTTCGCCGCCAAGCGTAGCTCCAACACGCTGCATTTCTTCGAGCACGTACTTGTCGCCGACATTGGCGCGCACCATTCTTATGCCAGATCGTTTGAGTGCCAACTCCAATCCCATATTCGACATGGTCGTCGCCACCACGGTCGCATTGGCAAGCGTGCCGCGCGACTGCATCTCACGCGCCGCCAGCAACAGAACCGCATCCCCGTTCACCACTCGCCCATTGGCATCGCAAAAAAGCGCGCGGTCGGCATCGCCGTCGAAAGTGACGCCCACATCAAAACGTCCCTCGGCGACCTGGCTCTCGGCGACAAAGCGCGCCACAGTTTCCGGATGCAGCGCCCCGCAATTCTCGTTGATGTTCTCTCCATCCGGCGCGGAGTGGAGAAAGTTTGCGTTGATTTTGAGCGCCCCGAATAACTCCGGAGCTTCCGCCGCCGCCGCGCCATTGGCGCAATCGACCGCCACGCGAAGCCGGCTCAAGTCCGTGGAAACACCGCCCGCGAGCCAGTGGACGTAAGCGTGGCGCAGGTCTTCCTCACCGGGAAGACTCGCAATCTCTGGCCTGGAATCCGGCGCCGGAACAGCTTCCTCCTGTAGCAGCGCGAAAATTTCTTTTTCAATCGCCAGTTCGCGCGCGTCCGGCAGCTTGTAGCCATCGCCGGAAAAAATCTTGATCCCATTATCGGTCCACGGATTATGCGAGGCGGAAATTACGATCCCGGCATCGAACCCTTGCGAGCGCGCCAGGAACGCGACGCCCGGCGTGGTGATCACGCCGGCGCTGCGCGTTTCCACCCCCACCGACGCGAGTCCTCGCAGAAATCGGTCGGCAATCCATTGGCTGGAGACGCGCGTGTCCTGGCCAATCACTACTCGCGCCTTGGCATTCACGCGTGCCAGATCGTGACCCAGCGCCCGCCCAATCCAATAGACACTGTTGCGCGTCAGCGGGAATTCCCCCGCCACGCCACGAATCCCGTCAGTTCCGAAGAGTTGTCTGGTTTGCGTCATGCGAGGACCGAGGACCGGGGAAGAAAAACTGACCCTTATTTTTTCTCGTCTCCCGGGCCTTCCATGATAACCGTCACGCGAATCGGAGTGGGGTGTACAACTTGGATCAGAGGATCGGGGACATAGGCCTGCGTAACAAAAGTAGCTCGTGTCATGACTCCGCTGGCATCTACCGGATCCGTGATCGCGGCCTCCACCGCTTCGACGCGACGACGAGGTCCGGTGATCATGACATTCGGCGGGTCGGCGATCCGCTGCGCCACTCGCAAGCCGCTCGCAAAATTTCCGGTCACGCTCGGTCGAACCTCGACGACGCGGGTCGCGCGATTATCGAAGGAGAGATGAAACTGCCCGGGTATGATCTGCACGACTTCCACTTCCTGCGGCACATGAACCTGCCGGCCGGTCAAATCGAAAGTCCGTTCCCCCGGGCGGACGCTGGCCAGATCAATCTCCGCACGCACATCCGCAACCTGCAGTCGATGAATCACGCGCCCCGGCCCTCGTACCCGAATCTGCGCTTCGGTGAAGCTGGCGGAATCGATTTCCAGACTATCGGGAAGATTACGGAACTCGATGGGAACCCTCATTTCGACTTCGGCGACGGGATCGCGCGCCACCGCCAGCCACAGTCCAATGGCGAGCAACAGGGAAACCAGCTTGAGTCCGATGTTATGAACGAAAATACGCTGGAAAAAGCTGCGACGGAGAAAGCCCGGCATAGTCAGTCGTCCCTTCCGGGGCGCAGACCTGCATCCTGCCTGCGGGAGGGATGCGAGCTGGGCGGCTCCTCTTCGATAAAGCCTTCCTCCACCGGACTGGGCAGCGAGGGCGCGGGAGCGTAGCGGCGCAGCAGATGGCTCAACCGTTCGCGCAGGCGCTCCACGGTCAACTCGCGCTCAATGCTTCCCGCCACTGCCATGCTGATCATGCCCGTCTCTTCCGAAATGATCACGGCGACCGCGTCGGTTTCTTCCGTGATCCCAATCGCCGCGCGATGACGCGTCCCCAGTTGCGTCGAAAGCACGGGGTTCATCGACAGCGGCAGGAAACAAGCGGCGGCCGCGATGCGGTCGCGCTGCACAATCACGGCGCCGTCATGCAGCGGAGCGCTCGGCCGAAATATTGTGGCCAGCAGGTCATACGACAGCCTGGCATCCAACGCCACGCCGCTTTCGATGTAGGTGCGAAGCCCAATCTCACGCTCGATCACGATCAGCGCGCCCGTCTGATTTTGCGAAAAAAGATTGGCCGCCAAAACAATGTCGTCGTAAACGTCGGCCACCGAACTCGAAGCTCGCATCAGCGAAATGCGGCTCCCGAGATTTGCCAGTGCGTGCCGGATCTCCGACTGGAAGACGACGATCAGCGCGAAAACAACATACGGCAGCAACGTGCTGAGCAGCCAGTTCAGGGTCCGCAATTCCCCCAGCCGCGCGAAATAGAAGGCCAGCCCAAGCGCAGCCACCCCGACCAGCATGGGCGCAGCCCGCGTGCCCCGCACCAGAACCAAAAACTGGTAGATCAGAATCGCGACCAGCACGATGTCGATGATCGAGATGACCGAGATGTGCGACCAGACCAGCGACGGCGTCACGCCACCCTCACGTCGATATTTGAGTCAAAAGTTGAATTGGCCTTCATTCTAATGCAGCCACGACGGATTCCCGCCGGATTAAGGTTCGCCTCGCTCGGTCGAGGTCACGCGAGCGCGAACCCGTCCCCGAGCCAGGCGCGCCGACACCTCGTCCCCGGCTTTGAGTCGCGCCGCATCTTTCAGCAGCTGGCCTTTTGCATCGAACACCAGCGCGTATCCGCGATTCAAAATTGCCATTGGTGAAAGCGCCTCCAGGCTGGCGGTCTGGCGATCCAGCGCCCCGCGGCATTCCAACAAACGCCTATGCGCGGCGGATGTCAGGTTCGCAACTTGAGCTTCGAGCTGCTGCCGCACGTTGGCCAGACGGCGTCGCGCGTCATAGTGTCGGACGGCGGCGAAGACATTTTCGCAGCGCCGATGACATCGCTCCAATAACTGGCGTTCGGCCTTCTCCAGGAGGAAGCGCTGTTCATCCAGCTTCTGCTGGCGACGATGGATGCCGTCCATCATGCGCGCAAACGCTCCATGCTGCGCGCGCTCGGTCAGTTCCTGACGCGCCATCAGCAGGCGATACCGCAACCCATGCTCCAGCCGCCGGTACAAATCCTCCGCCTGGGCTTCGATCTCCTGTCGCGACCGGATCACCAGTTCCGCCGCCGCCGACGGCGTAGGCGCGCGCAGATCGGCGACAAAATCCACAATTGTGAAATCCGTTTCGTGCCCAATCGCCGAAATCACCGGAATCTTCGAATCGGCAACTGCTCGCGCCAGGCCCTCATGATTGAATCCGGCTAAGTCTTCGGCCGAGCCTCCGCCGCGCGCAATGATGATGACCTCGACCGCGCCGCCGCGGCGCGAGTCTTGATGTCGCAGTTGCTGATGGAAGTGTCGAAGCCCAGCCATCACCTCGCCCGGCGCCGAGTCTCCCTGCACCTGCGCCGGATAGATCAGCACATTCGCCGAGTGATGCCTTCGCGCCAGAATGTTCAGAATGTCCCGCAGCGCCGCCCCCTGCGGTGAAGTGATGATGCCAATTCTCTGCGGCAACGGCGGGATCGGTTTTTTTCGCGACGCCTCGAACAATCCTTCCGCCTGCAATCGCGCCTTCAATTGTTCGAACGCCAACTGCAGAGCGCCCGCGCCCTTCGGCTCCATGAATTCAGCCGAGATCTGCAGCTCTCCGCGATCTTCATACACGGTGATGCGTCCGCGCACGGTAACGTGCAATCCGTTCTCCGGACGGAACCGCAGCAGCTTAGCCGACGAGCGAAACATCACCACGCGAATCTGCGCTGACTCTTCCTTAAGGGTGAAATACAAGTGGCCGGAGTCGGGAATGCGCAGGTTCGAAATTTCACCTTCCACCCAGCAATCGGAATACTCGCTCTCAATGTGCGAGCGTACCGCGGACACCAAAGCCCGCACCGTCCAGACACGCCGCTCCGGAGGACGAAACTGGAATCCGAGTTGGTCCGCCATCTCCATAAACTGTACGCAGTGATTTTTTCAGTGAAGACGTTTCAGTTTACTCTGCTGCATAAATCCATACTGTCGTCATAAATTTAGGATGTCATCCTGACCCTGAGCGCAGCCGAAGGGGAAGGACCTATGGATTTGGCGGCGGCATGCACAGTCCTCGACTTAGTTCAGGCCCGAACTTCTTCGGCCAGCTTGACAGGCACGATCCGCGCGACGCGAGCCATGACCTTCTTGTTTTGCTCAGATTTTTTCAGGTCGTAGGCGGCCTGCAACCGTATCCATACTTCCGGTGAGCCGCCAAACAGGCGGGCCACCTTCAGGCACATGACGGCAGACAGGGGTTTGCGCCCCGCCAGAATGTCATGGAGCATCTGGCGGGACACGCCCAGAGCTTTGGCCGCCGCCGTCACCGACAGCCCGACCGACGGCAGGATATCTTCCTTTATGATCTCGCCCGGATGGACCGGCGGCAGTCCGTTCTTTCTGCCCATATTTCCTCCCTAATGGTAGTCTTCAAAATCGACATCCAAAGCATTTTCACCCGACCAGCCGAAAGTGATCCGGTAATTCCCAGTCACGCGCACCGACCAGCGTTGCGGGCTGCCTTGCAGGCGGTGGAAGCGAAAGCCTGCGACGTTCATGTCCTCCGGCTTCCCCGCTACGTCCAGCAATTGCAGGATGCGCACGCACTTCCCGATATGATCGGCGCCGATCCGGCGTGTCTTGCCGGTACGGTAGATCTCTTCAAGCCCTTTATGCCGGAAGCCGCCGATCATTCTTCAGTGTAAATTGAATAGTTGACAGATGTCAACTAAATAGTTGTCTCTCTGGTTTGTGACTAGGGCACGCTTCAGCCATGCCGTTCAGGACGATAAAAATGCGGGCTTAAGCCCCTGAGGGCCGGACAGCCTGCTTTGAGAGCCAGCTCTACTCTACCGCTTCAGCCGTCCAATCAGGAAGAGAACGATAGAGAGCACAGCACTAATCAGGATAGAACTCGCCAGCGGAAAATAGAAAGTAGTGTTCTTGCCGCGATACAGGAAGTCCCCCGGCAACCGTCCAAGCGGGAAGCCTGTTCGCCCGAGCAGCATGACGATGCCTCCGATTACCACCAGGGCCACGCCAAGCATTATCAGCAACCGCCCTATTTCCGCCATGCTTCGAGTCTAACTCTGCGGATTGCCGAATTACACTTGGGATCGTTGGTGTAATCGCTGGTTTCATCAACTACGGGGGGGGACAGATAGCGCCCTTTTTCTGCATTGCCCCAGCGAAGAAGTGGGACGTGATTCCGGGGTGCGTAGGGAGCCGGGGGACGCTAGAGGGTCTGGGGCGCGGAGTAGCGAAGCAGTAGAATGGGGCCGGCAGGAATGTCGGGCTTAGATGCGAGTTACCAAACCACTAAAGTATCTCGTGTTCGCCGCAATCACGCTTGCGGCGATTGCAGGTGGGATTTTCGCTTACGTTGGCTATTCGCTGCGGCACATGCAGCTCGATCTCTCGGGCATTGGTATTTTCGCCAACAAACTTACCGCAACTGTTGAAATCGCAACACTAACGGTTCCTCGGTGCGGGTCTCCGGCCGACTACCCACCCATCGGCGACCAAAGGCGAGAGGCGATGATGCTCTACGTCGCAACCATCGTCGATCTGTATAAAACTACTTTTGGCAAACTGCCGGATAGTATCGACGATCTGGACAAGCTCCCAAGCTTTGATGACGCGGACAGGTTGAATGGCCGCAAAGTTAAGAAAGGCTGCTCTATCCACGTGCACCCTGCCGGATCATATATTCTCGCTTGTGGCGCTTCGTTGCCGCCCGTGAAGGAAATCGATGCGTTTCTCGGAAAGGCTGAGCATGTGCAGAGGTTCTACATGCTTGGTGGACGGAGACCTTGCGCGTTCCTGCGGCTGGATGTTCTTGATGTGGCTAGCAGACAACGTGGGTGCCGGGTGCTCCTCGATGAGAGCGAAAAGGCGGCGAGACTGACAACGCAACTCAAGTCGATCTCCGGCCAAGTTTCTTAACACGAATGACCAGCCATCGCTGCCGCAGCGTCGCACTTTCACGTTGGTTTGGGCTGAGTATGCTAAGCGGTGCTCGGGGAGTCGTTGATGTAATTTGCGAGTTCACCAATAATCCTCAGTGACTTGTCTATGGGACGAGCACGTGTATTCTGAATCAACTGCAAGATTTTGAACGATGAAGATTCTCCAAACCACCCGCCTGCTGCTGCGGGAATTCATTCCCGAAGACACCGACGCTCTCGCCTTAGTTCTCTCCGATCCAGAAACCATGCGTTATTATCCGGCTCCCTACGATCGCGACGGTGTTGAGCAATGGATTGAACGCAACCTCCGACGCTATCAGGACGACGGCGTCGGCCTCTGGGCCATGGAATTGACGCAGACGCACGAGACGAAGACTCAGGATTCCGATGTTCCGAAAATGATCGGCGACTGCGGTATCATCCTGCAGCAGGTCGAAGGCGAGCGCCTCTACGAAATCGGATACCACCTGCGCCGCGACTTCTGGGGCCAGGGTCTGGCGACCGAAGCCGCCATCGCCTGCCGCGACTGGGCATTCGGGCACTTGAAAACCGATCGCTTGATTTCCCTGATTCGCCCCGAGAATCTGCCCTCACGCCGCGTGGCCGAGCGCGTCGGCATGACCATCTGGAAGGAAGTGAACTGGCGAGGCTTTCCACACTGCGTCTATTCCATCGAGAGAGCGCAATCATCGGTGCCGTGACCCAAACACATGTTCGTGTGGTGACGGGGCTCTGCCCCGTCCCGGCGGGGCGGAGCCCCGCCACCACACAATCTCCCGCGCGCGACTCTGGTCGCAAGCCATGCGCCGCTACACCAAATCTTCCACCTTCAACTCGGCCACGCCGCCCTTCCATGACTTGCGAAACTCCTGCTCCACGAACCACGCATCCGAATTTCGATCCTGCGCCTTGAGTGCCTGATGCAAGCCAAACAACGACCGCGGGTTACGAAGGTTCTTCGCCAGGTCCTCGCGGAACACGTGCTCCGCTCCTTTGGCATCTCCACTCAGCAGCAACACTCCGCCCAGCGACTCGCGCACCGGAAAGAACCAATCCGGAGGCTCTCCATAGAGCAGCGTGTCCTGCACGGTCACCGCCTCGCGCAGCATACTCACCGCGGCAGCGTTATCTTTTTTCGCCAGCGCCACTTGTGCACCAAGAACGTTCTCCGCAATCTTCAGAATGTCTTTGGTCTTGTTGTTAATGGGCATTTGGAAAATCGCATCCGGCGGCGTCGCTTTTTCGGCTTCGGCCACAATTTTGTATTCCGCTTCCGCTTCGCCGATCTTGCCCTTACCCGCCAGCGCCATCCCGCGGGCAAAGTGCCAGAAGCCAACCGTAGTCTTCATCTCTGCGCTGGGCTCCTTCATCGCCAGAATTGCGTCCCACTTGTGGAAGCGCACATTCACGGCCATGGGGATCGTCATGAATCCTTCGAGCGGTGGCATGTCCTTCACGGCCGGCCCCACATGCGCCGCCAGCATCTCCGCCGCCTTGTGCGATTCCGCGTAGTCTCCCGTCATGGCCGAGCACATGGCGATGAAATGCAGATTGTGGCTGTAGTACATCATCGGATAAATGCCCTGCACGCCGCTCTTCTGGATGTACGCTCGATCGACGGCCGCAGCTTCTTCGTTCGTCTTCACCGCCGCCGCGTAATCTCCCGTGCGGATGTAAACGTGCGCTGGCATATGCACGATGTGTCCCGCAGCCGGAGCCAGCGAAGCGAGCCGGTTCGCCCCGGCCAACGCCCGTTCCGGGGAATTCGACGCTTCGACGGTGTGAATGTAGTAATGGACCGCACCCAGGTGGTTGGGATCGCGTTTAATCACCGATTCCAGGGTCGCGACAATCTCCTCCGTGCCGGTCTCGGGCGTCCCGTCACGATGCCACAGTCCCCACGGATGGAGGTTCATCCCCGATTCGGCGAACAACGTCGCCGCATCGAGATCGTCGGGATTATTCTTTACCACTTCGCGCATGGCGTCACGATATTCTTCCGCAGCCTTCCGCAGGTCTGACTTCGGATCCGCCGGAAAGCGCTTCGCCATCGCCAAAATGTAGCCGCGTTCGGCATCGGAGGCACTGCCACTCAGGTCCACTGCCTTCTGAATCGCCTCGTGCGCCTGCTTGAAGCGGTCTGCGCTCGCCGGATCGTTGTAGTTCGGTCCAACCGCCTCGGCAATCCCCCAGTAAGCGATCGCCAGCTTCGGATCAAGCGCCGCCGCTTGCTGAAATGAACGCGAGGCCTCGTCATGGTTGAACGCGTAAATCAGGCGCAGTCCCTGATCGAAAAACTCCTGTGCTCCCGCGATCTTGGTCGAAACCGGATGGTGTAAATCGCCCAGCCCGGTCATCATCGTGACCGGCTTCGCTGTTGCCATGGGGTGATCCTGAGCGGAGGCAATGGTTGTGAGACTAATGATTGTGAGACTAATCTCGATCGCGAGGACGACAGGTTTCAAAATTTTAAGGTTGCAAGGTTTCAAAGTAAACCTAGTCAGCAGTTTCATGCAGACCTCCTCCTGAAAAGAACCAATCGGACATCCATCGTGATTAACACGAACGTCCCAAAAACATTGCGCGTAAGCATAGTGCAGACTTGGCCGCGGAAGCAACCGCCCGCTAACCTCATCGGCATGTTGGAGTGGGGTGTGCGCTAAACTCAAAGCAGAGCTAGCCGACGCATGAATAAAGCCACCATTCTGTTCAATCCCAACTCTGGCCGCCGTGGAATAAAGCGGGACGCGGAACTGAACCATGCCATTGGCATCATTCAATCGGCCGGTGTCCGCACCGAACTGACGGTTTGCCGTTCCAGCCGCGAAGCGACCGACCACGCCCGCTGCGCTGTGGCGGCCGGCAGCGACACCGTCTTTGCCTGCGGGGGCGATGGCACGATCCACGATGTCATTCAGGGATTGGCAGGCACGCCCGTCGCGCTCGCCATTCTCCCGTTCGGCACCGCCAATGCCCTCGCCCACGACCTGGCGATTCCGCTCCGCCCCAGCGCCGCGGCGCACGTGGCGCTTCAGGGCAAAGTGCGGCGCATTCCCCTGGGCCGTATCGAGTACCAGAATTTTTCAGGCCAAGCCGCCGCGCGCTACTTCACCGTCGCCGCCGGAATCGGCGTGGACGCGCACCTGTTCTACAAACTGACGGCGGAACTAAAAAAGCGCTCGGGCATGACCGCCTACTACCTCAAAGCCTGGCAGTTGTGGGCGACGCATCGCATGCGCCGGTTCGAGGTGGAGTTTGCAAACGGAAGCGGTATGCGCCAGCGCGCCTTGCTGACTGAACTTTTGGCGGTACGAATCCGCTTTTTCGGAAACATCCTGCGCGAACTGGTCCCCGGAGCCTCGCTCGACTGCAGCGATCTGCGCGCCGTCATGTGCCGCACCGCCAGCCGTAATGCCTATCTGCAGTATGTAGCCGGAGCGTTGCTCGGCCGCCAATGGAATATCGACGGGATCGATCTGGTCAGCTGCTCGGAGGTTGTCTGTAAGTTGCCGGAGAAAAGCGACGGGCAGAAGGACGACCGTGTTTACGTCGAGGCCGATGGCGAACTGCTAGGCCGCCTTCCCGCCCGCATGACGATGGTTCCCGATGCGCTGTCCTTGGTGGTACCCGCATGACTGTGCCGGAGAGACGGGGCTTGCCCGTCTAGGCAGTGCATAACACTCCAGGTCAGGGAGTCCTCCGACCCGTCACCCTTCGGTCACCTTCCGGCCGCTTACCGCTGTGTTATAAATCGCAAATGCCCAGCGCGCGCCAAGGGTCGATTCGCCTGTTTCGTTTCTCAGGAATTGACGTGTTCTTGCATTGGTCCTGGTTTCTGGTGGCGGCATTTGAAATCCAGAGCCGAAACGGGAGGTATTCTTCTGTCACCTGGAACGTGCTGGAGTATCTGGCGCTCTTTCTGATTGTGACGCTGCATGAGTTTGGCCACTCGTTGGCCTGCCGGCAAGTTGGGGGACAGGCGAACCAGATCGTGCTCTGGCCCCTCGGCGGCGTGGCCTATGTCAATCCGCCGCCGCGGCCCGGCGCTACCCTCTGGAGCATCGCGGCCGGGCCGCTGGTGAATGTCGCGCTCCTGCCGGTTTTGCTAGGACTCGGGCTGTTGAGCCGATCGCTCGGATGGGCCGCGACCATGCCCAATGCCCGTGCTTTGCTGCGGGCGGTCTTTTTCATCGACCTGGGCCTGCTGGTATTCAACATCCTGCCCATCTATCCCCTCGATGGCGGTCAGATCCTGCGCTCGCTGCTCTGGTTTGTGCTCGGGCGCGCCCGAAGCCTGATGGTAGCCACGATCCTCGGCTTCGTGGGCGTGGCTGGATTCATCGGTCTCGCCTTCTGGATGCGTTCCCCTTGGCTCGGGGTAATCGCCGTCTTCATGCTGATGAATTGCTGGGGCGGACTAAAACACGCGCAAGCGTTGTTACGTTTCGCAAAGTTGCCGCGTCGGGAAGGGTTTGCTTGTCCGGCGTGCAAAACCAAGCCGCCAATCGGCGACTTCTGGAAGTGCGGGCGGTGTGGGCAGCCATTCGACACTTTCCAGACTCGGGCCGCCTGCCCTCACTGTGCGACACAGTTTGCGGTGACGAAGTGCCTGGATTGCGGCGCAGTACATCCGATGAGCGAGTGGTTTGCTCCCGCGATGAGCCTCAGTTCGACATTTCCCGCTTCCACAATCTAATTTCTCATTTCAGCATTTGCTGCGAGTCCAGCTAAACTCTGTTGAGCTCTCTTGGAACCCGTCACCCACTTTCTATTCGGCGCCGCCATGGGCCGCGCCGGACTCAACCGCAAGACGGCACTCGCCACCGCGACATTAACCCTGGCCGCCGAAGCCGCCGACCTTGACGTCCTCAGCCGCCTCGGTGGCTCCGCGTTCGGCCTAAACCATCACCGCGGATTCACTCACTCTTTCCTCGGCGTGCCGCTGGTAGCCGCCGTGGTCGTTGGATTCATCTATCTCTTCTGGCGCCTGCGTGGCCGCAAGACTCGCAATCCAAATCTGCCGCCGCGCTGGGGATTGCTCTTCGCCTATGCCTGCCTCGCCGGCCTCAGCCACATTCTCCTCGACTTCACCACCAGCTACGGAGTGCGCCCGTTCTGGCCGTTCTCCGAACGCTGGATTTCCTGGGACATCGTCTTTATCGTCGAGCCCGTCCTCCTGGTCGTTCTCATTCTGGGCCTGATTCTGCCCGCATTGTTTGCGCTCATCAACGAAGAAATCGGCGCCCGCAACCAAAGCCCACACGCCAAGCCAAAAGGAAGACTGGCCGCGACTCTAGCCCTGCTCGCCGTCTTCGCGTACTGGGGACTATGTGACTACGAACATCGCCGCGCTGTAGCCGCCCTCCGGTCGCGCAATTACCAGGGAGCGGATGCGATTCGAGTTTCCGCATATCCCTACTGGGTCAATCCGTTTCGTTGGTACGGCGTGGTAGAAACGCCCGCTTTCTTCGCCACCATGGACGTAGATTCGCTCGCGCCCGAAGTCGATCCCGAAGCCCAAATGCAGATTCGCTACAAGCCCGAAGAAACGCCCGTCACTCTTGCCGCCAAGAAAACCTACCTCGGACGCGTGTACCTGAGTTGGGCCCAGTATCCCCTGATCGAAACCGAAGAGCTCGAGAACGATCCGGTCGACCATCCGGGCGAGAGCACCCGCGCCGCATACGCAGTCCGCTTCCGCGATCTCCGCTACGACTATCCCGGACGCAACGCCCGCGTCACCCTCGGCGCAATGGTGTTCCTGACCCGCGACCTGCAAGTTGTCGAGGAACGCTTCGGAATCAGGAGCACCGATACGAAAACGCCGTAACAGCGATAGAAGCTACGACCCGGAATAACTGCTATGGCGCGGACTCGCGAGGCCGGATTCTCGATACTGGAAGAGACGGGCGACCAGCGACCGGCTGATCACCCTCTAGAGACTTGCAGAGCAAGCGTCATCAGAACGTCAAGTGCAGCGCCATCTGAATAAAGCGCGGACTGCCGATGGTGTGCTGCAGAACACCCAGGTTGCCCGTCGGCGGGCAAACGTAAGCGCCGGTGCTGGGGACACACGCCGGGAAGCCAGGAAAACCATATATCGGCGGGTCCGCGAAGAAGGGATTGAAATCGACATTGTTGCTTGGGACATCGAAGCTCGGGTGATTGAAGATGTTGAAGGCTACAACATCATATTTCAGCGCCCATTTTTCGTTGAACTTGAAATTCTTCGACATGCCGAAATCGAAGCGGTTTTGGAAGGGACCGCGGAAGATGTTGCGGCCGCCCGAGGAATAGGGGGTTTCGTAGCTATCGCACACTAGCGTACCGGAACTGGAATCGCACGGGGGCACTCCACCAGTGCCTGGGGCAATCGGCGCGGGGATTCCGAATGCGGCCGGGTCCAGAACGGGCTTCGCTCCATTCACCCCCGTGGTTCCCTGCAGCCTCGGGTTGGTGGCAGTGGCGCCGACTCCGCCCACAGGCACAATCGGGTTCGTAATTGCATCCTGGCCGCCGCCCCAATAGATGCTGGCGGCGCCGCCGGAGAAATCTATCACGCTATAAGGTTGGCCACTCTGCAGGACTGTGACTCCGTTGAACGCCCAACCGTTTGCCACTTGGTTCGCCCAACCGTGAACCTTAGCCAGCGTAGGTAGTTCGTAGTGATAGACGACCGTTATTACGTGCGTGCGATCGAAATCGGAATTGCCATATGCAGAACGAGGATTGTTGGGATCGTTGCCGTTGAAGAAAAGCCCGAGGCCGCTCTGCTCATCGAGAGTGTGGGAATAGGTATAGGAGCCCGAGACTTGCAAACCATGACTCATTCGTTTGGTGACATTGAATTGCAAGGCGTGGTAATTGGACATTCCTACTGCCCGAGTGAATACCGAGTTCGGGTCGTACCCTATGTAAGGAGCGCGCAGAGAAGCATTGCCCGTTGGAAAACCGTCGGTAAGGGCCTGATTATTCTCCGCTGCAACACCAGGGACGCTGTAGCCGTAAGAGTAATTCTGCTGGAAGGGTCCGCCAGCGAGCGCAGGGTTCTGTGGCGTTGCGATCTTCGCTTGGTTGAACGGCAACGGAATCGTTTCGTGAACTCCGTGGTTCCCTACGTAGCCGAATGTTATGACCACGTCGTTGCGGGGTTGCCATTGCAGATCGAGCGTCCAGTTTTCCGAGTAGGGCAACGAATTTTTAGGATCGTAGCCTGCGAACAAGAAGGGACCGCAGCCCGACTGGCCGTGGGAAGCGCAAAAGTTGGTGTTATTTGCCAGCAGAAGGTTGGCATTCGGCAGAAGAGACTGCACTTCGGACAGGTTTGATGGAGGCGGAGGCGGAGGCGCCGTGCCGAAAGGCTGGCCGAACGTGGCACCCGGAACCGCGTAAAACGGGACGACAAATGGCTCCGAGACGGTTACGCCGAATGGTCCGCTGATGCCGCCGCCCGCGGGAGCGGAAAGCTCGGCGAAATATTCACCTCGGTCGTAGTACATGCCGAATCCCGCGCGCACTACCACGTTGTGAAGAAACGAAGGACTGTATGCGAGACCGATGCGCGGAGCAAAGCCCCACTGGCGTCCGGTGAGCGTCGAATTACTGACTCCCTTGGTGCCAAATGACCTGTTGTTGCCGGCAATTACAAGCCCAATGCTGTTGATGGTATCGCTGGCGACGTCATAGGAATAATCTTTGGGCTGGAAATTCACAAGGTTGCCGTTCTTTTCGATAAGCGGCCCGTTCCAATCCCAGCGCAAGCCGAGATCCAATGTCAGATTTGATTTGATGCGAATGTTGTCCTGCACATATGTACCCACCTGCTTGGTGCGATAGTAACGGCTGGTGGCGCCACTGAGCATTTGCGAGGCGTCCTGTCCGGTGCAGGTGAAGGTATTCGGCCCACAAACTTGCCCCATCAAGAAACCGGGAAAGTCGGCGAACGTTATGCGGGCAACCGAATCATTCTTGTTGATGACGTTGAGCTGCGTGTAGTCGAAATTGAAACCCACCGCAAAGGAATGGCTGCCGTGCACCCACTTCAGGTCGCTGGATGCGGAAAGATTGTTTTCGTAGAAACCAGCGTTGGCAAAGTTGTTCATGGGACCGATGGCGGAGGTATTGCCACTGCCGCCGAAGGCGTTGTCGGCATTATGAAGATTGAGGCCGGGAAAAAGGTTGGTTCCGGGAACGCTGATCCCTACCGAAGAGGGACTTAGAAACTGGCTGGTCGAGGCGTAATCCTTCATGCGCAGGAACCCGAGACGCTGTTCCCATGTGAGGTTTGGGGTAAGCGAAGTGACATTGTCGAGACCGAATGTCTGGCTCCCGGCCGACAGCTTTTGCGGAAAACCGAGCAGAGAACTTTGGGCAAACGGAGTGGTGTTGGGAACGTTCTGGAAGTAGTACTTCAGGGCAAGGCGGTCCTTAGCGTTAAAGTTGTAGTCCACGTTGCCGTTTACTTGATCGGCACTGAAATGGGATTTCGGCCCGAAGACGATGGCGTCGCCGCCCAGGTTTTGCAGGTTTTGGAGAAGAACCGGGTCGGTCACGGCGTTTGGAATCCAAAAACTCCCGCCGGGTGCCTTTTGGTTCATGATGGCCAGGGCTTGCGAAGTGATCTGACTTGCCTGGACGCAGGCGGGCTGCCCGCTGCCACCGCACGGAAAGTTAGCATTCGCAAGGTCTGCTAATCCTTGTGCGGTGCGATTGCTGTCCGAAAGACCCGGTGGCACGGCGACGATCGAACTTGCGAGCAACTCATCAGTCACGCGCTGCGCTTGATACGAAACAAAAAAGAAGAGCTTGTCCTTGATGATTGGGCCGCCGATATAACCGCCGTCGACGTTGCGATGCATTTGCGGACGCGGCACCTGGTTGAAGTTGAAGAACCATTCGTTGGCGTTCCAGCCCGTCTGCTGGTGGTAGGCATACACCCCGCCGTGAAGCTGGTTAGTGCCGGACTTGGTGGTGGTACTGACCTGTGCTCCGCTGTTGGCTCCCTGCGAAGCATCGTACATTGCAGAGTTCACGTGTACTTCCGCGATCGTTTCAGGCGGCGGCGTTGGCAATGCCTGACCGATCGCGCCATAGACGGTAGTGCTAGTGGCAATTTCTCCGCCGGGATTATTACCATTCCCGTTCTCACCGATATTGACCGCCACGCGACCGGAGGTCACCTGACTCGTGGATTTGCCGTTGAATATGTTGTTGGCGTTCACGCCATTGACCGTAAAGCTGTTGCTAGTGTCGCGTTGCCCGTTTGCCCAGATCGCCTGGTTGCCGAGTCCTGCATTGGTGCCTGCGGTGTTTAGCAGATCGGCGCTGACACCGGGGCTCAGGATCGCCAACTGGGTGAAGCTTCCTGTACCGAGCGGCGTCTCCGTGATCTGCGATTCACTTAACGTATATCCCGTAGTCGTGTCGGTCTCATTGAGTAGCGGTGTCGCTTCCACCGTCACGGATGCCGTGACCTTGCCTGGCGTGAGTTTGGCGTTGATCGTGGCGGTGCGATTGCCCTGGACGAGGATCTTCGGGTGGATGTCCGTTTCAAAGCCATCCTTGATGAACTTGACTTCGTAGGCTCCAATGGGAAGGTCGGCGATGCTAAACGAGCCGTCGGACTTGCTTGTGGCGGTGATTTCGAGGTTCGTAGCTACGGCGCGGGCTTTAATGATCGCTCCCTGGACGACGGCGCCACTGCTATCGCTGACGGTGCCGTTCATCGAGCCTAGAGTCTGCTGGGAAAGGGCGATCGACGACCAGAGCGGGAGCAGGATAATCGTTAAGAGCAGGTGAAAACAGCAAGAGAGAGAAGCAGCGACACGACCACGCAGAGTAATCACGAGGGATGCCTCCTGGGTTGCGCCACAGTTATAGCAAACGTGGCCTCGAGGTTCAAGCCTGCGATCGCGGAAACCGGTGAAATATTTGTAAATTTTATTTTTCAGATTCCTGCGACCTGAATCGCAGATGTTAGGCGATTGATTTTCGTCGCAGTGTGTCGAGTCGGCACGCTGCGTTTCTCACTCCACTAAATCCGCTCCGCCCTTGACCGGCAGCGTCCGCTCGCGCAACAATCCTAATTGAGTCTTAACGAGGTGGATCATGCTGGCCTATCTATTTGTCATTTTTGCGGTCCTGGCGCGGATGCCGTTCATGCCGCATCCCTGGAATTTCACTCCGGTGGCGGCGGCGCTGCTCTATTTTGGCGCGCGCGGTTCGCGGCGCCAGCTGTGGGTGCCCTTTGCGCTGCTCGCCGCCTCCGACGTCATCCTCACCAAATTCGTGTACTCCTATCCACTTACCTGGGATCAACTCGTGGTTTGGGCCTGGTATGCGGCGATTCTCTTGCTGGGCACCCGGTTGCGCGAAAACACCAACTGGCTGCGGATCGGCGGAGCCGCGCTGGCCAGTTCCGTCTCTTTCTTCGCTGTCAGTAATTTCGCCGTCTGGGCATCCGGGACCATGTATCCGAAAACCGTTTCCGGACTGATGACCTGCTACGCCGCTGGCCTACCGTTCTTCCGCCGTGGTCTCGCCGGCGATATGCTCTTCACCGCCGTCATGTTCGGATTGCCTGCAGTCGCCGCTGCAGTTGACCGCTCCATGCACAAGCCACAAGGAGCCGCAGCCGCCTAGATTGTGGAGCGACGGGCGTCCCGCCCGTCCAAGCCGAGCGCAGCTCGGCCCCGCTTCGCCCGCCGCCAGAGGAGCCACCCCACCACCAGCACTCCCACCCCCGCCACAATCCAAACGAAGTGGTGCGCGAAAAGGCTCCCCGTCAGCGTCACGATCCCCGGACCGAACCAGAACGTCAGCAGCGCCTCAATCAGAAAACGCACGAACCGTCCCGCAAAAATCGCCAGCAGAAAATGCGCGAAGTTCATCTCAAACGCCGCCGCTGCCAGCACCACAATCTTGAAAGGCGTGGGAGGCGGCAACATCGCCGGAAACATCAGCGCCCAGAATTCATGGTGCTCGAAGGATGCGTGAATCTTCTCGAACCGCTCCGCTGAAAGCCGCTTGCGCAACAGCACCTCGCCACCCGCATACCCGATGACGTAGAGAACGATGCTTCCCAGCGCCGACCCGGCCGAGGCCAGCAGCACATACATCAGGAACCGCGAGCGATCGTGGTAAACATAGCCCACAAAAATCGCATCCAGAGGCAGGCCCATGAACGAGCCATCCACCGCCGCGAACGCCAGCATCCCCCAGGGCCCCAGAGGCGCAAGAACGTGCTTGATCCACTCGCCATAAGCGTGGACAAAATGTTTGATCTTGTTCAAGTAAGTAAGTTTACGCGAGAAGAAGGGCAGTCGTTGGTCGTCAGTCGTTGGGCGTTGGGCAAACCGGATTCTGGGCTGCGCGGAGACGAACGACTAACGCGAACTGGGGTGGTTCGCTAACGACTAACGACTAACGACCTTCATGCTCCGTCCGTCCCGCAATCAACTCCAGCGCATGCGGCAACAAATCAATCACTGTCTCCAGCGACTCGACCGCCCCAGAAGGACTGCCCGGCAAATTCAGGATCAGGCTCGTTCCCCGGACCCCGCACACCGCGCGGCTCAGCGCCGCGAAGCGCGTCTTGCGCGCTCCCTGCAATCGCATCTGCTCCGCGATCCCTTCCACCAGCCGATCGCACACCACGACCGTAGCTTCCGGCGTCACGTCGCGCGGAGCGATCCCGGTCCCTCCCGTGGTTACCACCAGTCGAGCCGACCGGCACAACTCAATCAGCTCTTCTTGAATCGCGGTGCGCTCGTCGGCCACTACGCTGCTCACCACCACTTGAAAATTGCGCCGCCCCAGCGCTTCCGCCACGGCTGGACCGGAGAGGTCCACCTTTTCGCCGCGCGAACAGGAATCGCTAACCGTCAGCACAGCCGCCGTCGTTTTATCAAGTACCAAGGCATCAAGTGACGCCGCATCAGGTGTCGAGGAGGACATCTTCACCTTCAGCCGCCGCGTCCCGCTGCGATTCGTCGAGCAGCCGCAATCCTTCCATCAGCAGGCCCTGCGTATTCAGAGTCGTCGTTTCCTGCGCCGACTTTCCCTTGAAATCAATCTGGAAGTTTCCCTCCGTCCAGCGCAGCACTTTGAAAACCGCTTCGTCTCCCATAATTGGGCCATACGCGGCGTGCTTGGCCTGCCCCTGGTTGAAATAGATCTCGCATTTGTCATCGCTATTGCCCTTGGTCATCGTGAGCAGGCAGCTCTTGCGCCCCATCTCCAGCGATTGCACCAGGTCGATCACGTTCATCTGCGACAGGCTGCCGCGCAACACGCCGTCGGTCGACGCTGCCTTGCTCAGTTTCTCCAGCGCGATTCTGTCCACCACGCGCTTGATTTTGTGCGTAGCATCTTTCAGGAAGAAAGGTTTTTCCAGATAGTCTTCGATCGGGTCGTGCATCGACAATCGTTCGCTGATGTCGGCCTTGCTGGCCATCAGGATTACCGCGATCCCAGACGTCGCCGGCCTGCTTTTTAGTTTCTCCAGCAACTGCCGCCCGTCCATACCCGGCATGCGATAGTCGCTGATCAGCACATCCGGCAGGTCATCGACCGCCTTCAACAGCGCATCCGCTGCGTCGGTCGCGACCGAGACCTCGCCCATCGCCGAGAGCGCCTGTTGCAGCATCCCCAGCACCATCGGGTTGTCATCCACCAGCAGGATTTTGACGTTGCTCGCCATGGCTTCGTATCGGGGCATCGCTTTGGCGATGCCAAATCGCCCGTTATGAACAGCCCCTTTTAGGGCTGGGCGACATTCCAGTTTCTCCAGCCGCCTGTTGCAGAATCTATTTTCGCTTGCCGCCTCTCCGGTAGTCTCCGCTCTTGCCTCCCGACTTACGCTCCAGCATCACTTCCCGGATTTCGATGCCCTTGTCGAGCGCCTTGCACATGTCATACACCGTCAGCGCGGCCACGCTGGCCGCGACCAGGGCTTCCATCTCCACGCCTGTTTCCGCCGTAGTCTTTACTTTTGTCGCGATAGAAACGCCATTCTCGCACACGCGTAGGGTCACAGCAATGTGCGACAGCGCCACCGGATGGCACATCGGGATCAACTCCGCCGTCCGCTTCGCCGCCATGATTCCCGCCGTCCGCGCCACCTCGAGCGGGTCGCCCTTTGGGTTCTCTGGCAGCGCCCGCAGCACCTCCGGCGTCATCACAACGAAGGCGCTCGCCTCCGCTTCTCGCGCCGTTCGCGCCTTCGA
>Ga0209648_10001277_pt1 | contig 20180 bp, 17 predicted proteins | sample GraSoi2013_115cm_FD_185830 | JGI IMG/M metagenome (GOLD analysis project Ga0209648, IMG submission 185830) | Grasslands soil microbial communities from the Angelo Coastal Reserve, California, USA - Sample 9_17_2013_115cm (SPAdes) (version 2) | ecosystem: Environmental > Terrestrial > Soil >...
CGTCGCGCCGCAGCGACTCAGGCGCGCCCTCATCAACAATGGCTGGCATGAACTCGCCATCTCAGGCGAGCACGCCTTGGCGACTCTGAATCTGCCGCCGATTCACAAGGATCCGTTCGATCGCATGCTGATCGCCCAGGCCCATGTCGAAGGAGTGATCCTTGCCACGTCTGATGAACAAGTTGCTCAATATCCAGGACAGATACGCAGGCTTTGACTCGACGCCAGGTCAGTCTTTCAACCGCCAGCGATGGAGGATGTTGTATCGCGTGAGTCCCACCTCGCTGTGGATGAGGGTGAACTCGTTGACGCGAAAGCGAATCGGCTTGATCGCCTGAGGCGTTATCGGCCGCGAGCTATAGAACAATGTCATATGCGGAACAAAATGCTCCACCGTCGTCAGTCCAAATCTTTCCATGGCGGCCCCGAGCGTTTTGTGAAGCTCGAACACCCCATCTCCCTCACCGAGTAACACCACCGGCCATCGGGGCGGCCTGCCGTCACGCCGCGGCATGCTTTCAAAGCTTGCGATGACGCCAAACGTCACCTCGAACGACGGCATTGATACGGACTGTCCGGCTTGCGTTCCCCCATAGACGAACTTCGGCGGCAGCCGTTTGTAATCGCCAACGTGGTGATAGGAGATGTGCAGAGTTTCGGTCTTGAGACGTGCTCCCTTCAAATCGTTATCGCGAACGAACCGGTCTCTGCATTCATCCACCTGGCGCCCAAATGCGGCCTCTACCATCGTGCCAAAAAACAGTCGCTCGGGCCGAATAGGGCGGCGGGGCAGAGCTCGATAAAATTCGAACGAACCATCCATGTCGATCTCCTTCGGATTTCCACAGTCCTCTGAGACGCGAGCAATATAGAACAAAACAAGAACCTCCAACAAAGCCAAGAATCAGCCGCCGGTGCTACGTTTCCTGGCTCCTAGAAGCCCAGGACCTTGGCCTGCACAACGCCCTCGACGGCGGCGATCTTGGCCAGGAGCTCAGGCGAGATCGGCTGGTCGACCTGGACCAGGGCGATGGCCGAGCCGCCCGGCTTGTCGCGGCCGAGATGGAAGGTGGCGATATTGACCTTGTTCTCGCCCAGGATCGTGCCCAGCCGGCCGATGAAGCCCGGCTTGTCGTCGTTGGTGAGGTAGAGCATGTGCGGGGCGAACTCAGCCTCGATCTCGATGCCCTTGATGTCGACGATGCGCGGATGCTTGCCGCCGAATAGCGTGCCGGTGACGGCGCGGGTGTATTTTTCGGTGGTGACCGTGAGACGGATCATCGAGTGATAGTCGCTGGCGCGCTCGTGCTTTACTTCGGCCATATCGATGCCGCGCTCGCGGGCGATCACCGGGGCATTGACCATGTTCACCGAATTGAGCTGCGGGCGCAGCACGCCCATCAGCGCGACCTGGCTCAGCGGCTTGACGTTGAGCGCCGCCACCTGGCCCTCGTACTCGATCGACACCGCCTTGATGTCGGTGTCGGTGAGCTGGCCCGCGAACGAGCCCAGCTTCTCGGCGAGCTCGAGATAGGGCGCGAGCTTGGGCGCGTCCTCGGCCGAGACGTTGGGCATGTTGAGCGAGTTAACGACGGCCCCGGTCAGCAGGTAGTCGGCCATCTGCTCGGCGACCTGCAGCGCCACGTTCTCCTGCGCCTCCACCGTGGCGGCGCCAAGATGGGGCGTGCTGACGAGGTTGGGTGCGCCGAACAGGACGTTGGTCTTGGCCGGCTCCTCGGTGAAGACGTCGAACCCGGCGCCGGCAATGTGGCCCGAGACCAGAAGGTCGCGCACCGCCAGTTCGTCGACCAGTCCGCCGCGTGCGCAGTTGATGATGCGCACGCCCTTCTTGGTCTTCATCAGGTTGGCGCGCGAGAGGATATTCTTGGTCTGCTCGGTGAGCGGCGTGTGCACGGTGATGAAGTCGGCGCGGGCCAGCACCTGGTCGAGGCTCGCCTTCTCGACCCCGAGCTCCTGGGCGTGCTGGTCCGACAGGAACGGATCGTAGGCCACCACGCGCATCTTGAGCCCAATGGCGCGCTCGGCCACGATCGAGCCGATATTGCCGCAGCCGATCAGGCCCAGGGTCTTGAAGCTGAGCTCGGTGCCCATGAAGCGGTTCTTCTCCCACTTGCCGGCCTGGGTCGAAGCGTTGGCGTCGGGGATCTGGCGGGCCACGGCGAACATCAGGGCAATGGCGTGCTCCGCCGTGGTGATGGCGTTGCCGAACGGCGTGTTCATGACCACGACACCGTGCGCGGTGGCCGACTTGATGTCGACATTGTCGACGCCGATGCCGGCGCGGCCCACGACTTTCAGCTTCTTGGCCTCGGCCAAAACCTCGGCGGTGACCTTGGTCGCCGAGCGGATGGCCAATCCTTCGTAATTGCCGACGATGGCACGCAGCTCGGCCGGCTTCAGGCCAGGCTTGAAGTCGACGTCGCAGCCGCGCTCGGAAAAGATTTCGACCGCGCGCGGGGACAGCTCATCGGAGATGAGCACCTTGGGTTTTGCCATGAAAACTCTCCTCAAAAAACAACCTCATGCTGAGTCGGGCGGGGTAATCCCCGCCCTGAGTCGCGCAGCGACCGTCTCGAAGCATGGGTCACAGACCCCACGTTCGTTGCCCACCCTTCGAGACGCACGCTGCGCGCGCTCCTCAGGGTGAGGCAGCGTTAAGCCGCTACCTTGCCGAATTCGCGCTCGATCTCGCCATAGGCCCAGTCGAGCCACGGCAGCAGGGCTTCCAAGTCGGATTTTTCGACGGTGGCGCCACACCAGATGCGCAAGCCGGGCGGCGCATCGCGGTAGGAGCCGACGTCATAACCTGCCTTTTCGCTCTCCAGCAGGTCGGCCATCTTCTTGGCCGCCGCCGCCTGCCTGTCGGCCGCAAGGGTTGTAAACCACAGCGCGGTGATGTTGAGGCACACGGAGGTGTTGGAGCGCACCGCCTTGTCGTTGGCGAGGAAGTCGATCCACTTGCGCTCCGCCACGAACTTCTCGAGCACCGCGAGATTGCCTTCGGAGCGTGCCATCAGCGCCTTGAGGCCACCGATGCTCTCGCCCCAGCGCAGGCCATCGATCGCGTCCTCGACGCAGATCAGCGACGGCGTGTTGATCGTATCGCCCTTGAAGATCGCCTCGGAGAATTTGCCGCCCGAGGTCAGGCGGAAGATCTTGGGCAGCGGCCAGGCGGGCGTATAGCTCTCCAGCCGCTGGATCGCGCGGGGCGAGAGGACGAGCATGCCGTGCGCGCCCTCGCCGCCCATCACCTTTTGCCAGGACCAGGTCACGACATCGAGCTTCGGCCAGGGCAGCTCCATGGCGAAGACGGCCGAGGTGGCGTCGCAGATGGCGAGCCCCTCGCGGTCCGCGGCGATCCAGTCGCCGTTGGGCACCTTCACGCCCGAGGTCGTGCCGTTCCAGGTGAAGACGACGTCGTGCTTCCAGTCGACCCGCTTCAGGTCAGCGATCTGGCCGTAGGGCGCCTTCAGCACCCGGGCGTCCTTGAGCTTGAGCTGCTTCACCACGTCGGTGACCCAGCCCTCGCCGAAGCTTTCCCAGGTCAGCATGTCGACCGGCCGGGCGCCCAGCAGCGACCACAGCGCCATCTCGACGGCGCCGGTGTCCGACGCCGGCACGATGCCGATGCGATAGTCGGCGGGAATGCCCAGGAGCGCGCGCGTGCGATCGACCGCCTCGAGGATCTTCTTCTTGGCCGTCTTGGACCGGTGGGACCGCCCGACGGCGGCGTCTAAAAGGACCTGGGGCGTCCAGCCAGGACGCTTGGCGCAGGGTCCGGATGAAAAATCGGGACGCGCCGGACGCATGTTCGGCTTCATCTAACCTCTCCCTTACAGAAGAGCTGCACTCCGGTGGGGGAGCGTGGCCCGCGGCGTCTATACGGGCGGAGGCCAGAGGCGTCAATGTGCGTTAGTGGGTCAGCTTAAACTTTTAGGATCGAGCAACCGCACGAGAGACTTAGCCGCTGACGTTGCTTGCTCAAGCCAGTGGCGCTCAGCTTCGGCGATCTTTAAATCCTCGCGCCTGAGGGCGTCTAGCGACCAGCGATGCCTCACATCACCAATCGGCAGCGCATCGGTCTCCGAGTCGATGCCCAAAAACACATCAAGATAAGGCCGAAATTCTTCATCGGGCATATCGACGAAAGAACTCAACTTGCGCGCTACCTCAATGACACCGATTTTTCCTGAAAGAAATCGTGTCGCGAGGTCGAGCATTCGCGCCCGCACAGTCTCGCGGTATTCCAAATTGTATCGATAGTCCGTCCGATCCATGGATATAGGCTACGCGGCTTTTTGCATACACGCCCCACAATTCAAACTGACCCCCTACCCAATGTGCAGAGTGTCGCCCCTCAAGCGGACCCTAGCGGCGTCGGAGCTCATAGTAAGGGCCGGTAGCGGGATCGCTGAAGGCTGGCTGCGCCGCGTAGTTGTCGTGCAGCATCTTGTGGATGGCCGCTGCCCGGTTCGCCGCCGACAGGCCACCCAGCTGGCCGGCCAACTCGTCCGGGCTCCAGCTCCAGACGTCGGAAATGACGACTTTGTAGCCGCGGTCCAGTGCCTGATCGATGTCGTGCTTGATCGAGGCGGCGTGCTGCTCGGCGGTCCAGTCGGGATGGCGGATCGCGCCAGCGTCGACGGCGATCCACTTGAACTTGGGGTCGTCCGAGGGCGCGGGCGCGATCGTGACAGCGCCGTCCCAGTCCCAGGTCCGGCTCCACAGCGCGTACTGCCACATCGTGATGGGCTCGAAGCCCCAATAGACGAAGACGGTGGAAGCGGGCGGGAAGCGTTGCTCGAGCGCCGCGACGGCCGCAACGGCCGCGACATCGCCGCCGCGAAAGCGCGCAAGCTGGCCGACGTTCCAGGCGAGCGGCGCCAGCGACAACAACGCAAGGAGCACCATCGTTACGCGCGATCTGTTGACGAGCGCGCCCAGCAGCAGGCCCCACGCCACCGTGAGCCACGGCATGACATTGATCTGCATCTGCGGGTCTTGCGGCTGCGAATAAAGGTTGAGCACCTGACCCGCACCCAGCGTGCCCAGGAAGACGACCGCAATGGCCCGCACCCGCCAGTCGGCGCGTTGCGGCCATAGCACGATGACGCTGGCCGCGAAGATGGCCGCCTGCAGCAGGACCGAAACCAGAAGCGGACCCGCCGCATGCCTCGCCGACAGAGGATCGACCCAGCCACCGACGATCAGGAAATAGTTGCCGATGCCCGAGAGCATCATCCAGGCCTTATCCGCGGAGAGGCCGGCCCAGCCGGTGGTGATGCCCTTGCCGGTCCACAGAATGTCGTGCAGGCCCATCGCGCCGTTGTGGCCTTCCCACAGCAGCTGGACGATGCCCGCCACGATCAGGATCGAGACGATCAGCGTGCCGATCAGCACCAGCCGCCGCGCCGGTCGCCCCTCCGCCAGCGCCAGCGCCAGGATCAGCGCCGGCAGGGTCGGGAACATCAGCCGCCATTCGATCAGCCAGCCCAGGGTGAAGAGCGCGCCAACCAGCGCCACGCGGCGATGGCTGGGACGGTCGAACCACAAGCCCGCCAGGACCATCGCGGCCAGCACCAGGGTGTAGCCCGGCATGATGTCCTCGCTGATCACCGCCAGCAGGAGGAAGAAGCCACAGCCGAAATGAAAGCAGGCAGCCAGCGCGGCCGCCCAGGCGCTCGCCGTCATGCGATGGACGAAGGCGTAGACGAAGACGATGGAGAGGCTCGCCCACAAGGCGTTGAGATAGGCGAACTGCTTCCACGGCAGGCCGCGCAGAATGCCGAGCGCGTCGAGCACGCGGGCGAGCGCGCCGTAGAGCGGGAAATAGAGGTAATTCGACGGATCGAGCCGCGCGTGCGCGGGATCGGCGATCCAGGGCTCGGCCTGGATGCTCTTGTACATCCCGTTGGACGTGATGATGTGGACGTTCTGCAGCCAAGCGATCAGGCCGCAGAGCACCAGCAGTGAAATCGCGAAGACCAGCAGGAGCTGCCAGCCAAGCGAACGTTCGTCGTCCTGAGCGCAGCGAAGGACCTCATCGCCGCTTGCCAAGGGCATGAGATCCTTCGCTACGCTCAGGATGACAGGAGCTTGGCTAGACCTTGCGCCCGAACAGGACCACCGCGCCTTCCGGCCCGTAGCTCTCCGAATGCAGGCAGCCGCGCGCCAGATCCCAGCTATCGCCGGGCTTATACGTCTTGGCTTCGCTGGCCGAGGTGATGGTGATCGCGCCCTTCAGCACCATCGCTCTGACGTCATAGGGATGGCTGTGCTCGGGATTCACCTTCACGCCCGGCGTGGTGTTGGTGAGGATTTCATAGCCGTCGCGCTTCAGCCCGGCTTCAAAGCTCTGTCGGTCCATAACCATCCCCTTTCGTTCACGCGCCCTTGCGCGCCGCCACCACATATTGCGCCCCCAGCGGCAGCCACGCCAGCAGGCGATCGACCCCGCGCAGGAACGTGATCCCCGGCGGCATGAACATCAGGTAGTTCGAGGCGATGTCGTAGCGCGCCGAATCGAGCAGCCCGTGCCGGACTTCCTTCTCATCGAGCAGGATGGCGTTCTCGTCGATCGGCGTACGGGCAATGACATAGCGCACCAGGGGATTGCGCGGATTGTGTTCGAAGACATAGATCCGGCCGCCCGGCTTCAACAGGCGGCCGAGTTCCCGGTAGACGGCCTGGCGCTCCGCCGGCGGCACGTGGTGCAGCACGGCGCTGATGGTGACGATGTCGAATTGCCCGTCGGCGAAGGGTGTGCGCGCACCGTCCTGGACCGCCAGCGCCGGCGCGGGTCCGAGAGCCACCGGCCAGCGTTTGCCGGCCTCGGCCAGCATGCCGGTCGAGACGTCGCAGCCAGTGAAGGTCGCGCGCGCGCCCAACTCCGCCAGCACGCGTAAAAGGTCGCCCGCGCCGCAGCCATAGTCGAGCACGGCAAGGCCGCCTGCCGCCAATTCCGGTTCGCGGCGCAACAGCCAGCGCGCCTTCACGGCGATGAACTGGTCGGCCGAGGAGCCCATCAGGCGCTTGATCGGATTGTCGAGACCGCCGTCGTAGTGCGCGGCATGACTGTCGAACTCGGCCGGCTTCATTTCGGGCCGCCGACGATGTCACGGATCATGAACAGCGGCCGGCCCTTGCTCTGGTCGTAGAGCCGGCCCAGATAGGCGCCGATGATGCCCAGCATCAGGAACTGCATGCCGCCCAACAGGCCGACCGCGGCCATCAGCGACGTCCAGCCGGGCAGGTTCACGCCCATCAGCCAGCCGACGATTGAATAGACGAAGAAGGCGAAGCCGACCGCCGCCATCACCCAGCCGATGGTCATCGAGGCCATCAGCGGCACCACCGAGAAGGCGGTGATGGCATCGGCGGCGAAGCGCACCATCTTGGCCAGCGGATACTTGCTCTCGCCGGCGACCCGCGCCTGGCGATCGTAGAGCAGCGGCACCTGCTTGCCGCCGATCCACGCCACCATGCCGCGGATGAAGCGGTGGCGTTCGGGCATGACCAGCAGCAGGTCCAGCACGCGGCGGGTCATGAGGCGGAAGTCGCCGGTGTCGGTCGGGATGGCCACGTCGGTCAGGCGGCCGATCAGCTTGTAGAAGGCGGCGGCCGATGCGCGCTTGAACAGGCTCTCGCCGTCGCGCTGGCGGCGCTGGCCGTAGACCACGTCGGCGCCCTGGTCGATCAGCGCCATCATGTCGGGCAGCAGCTCGGGCGGGTCCTGCAGGTCGGCGTCGATGATCAGGATGCGCTCGCCGCGGCACATCGTGAGGCCGGCGGTGAGCGCCAGCTGGTGGCCGTGGTTGCGCATCAGCTGCACCGCGACGATGCGCGGGTCGCGGGCCGCCGCCTCGGTCATGATCTCCCAGGTGCGGTCGCGCGAGCCGTCGTCGACCAGGACGATCTCGCTGGTGCCGCCCGCGCCGTCCAGCACGGCGCCGACGCGGCGCACGAACTCGGGCAGGGCTTCCTGCTCGTCGTAGCAAGGGGCCACCACGGACAGCGCCGGGCGGTTGGCGGGGCTCATGCAGGGCAGCATTAACGGTTGTTCTTCTCCACCGCTAGGGTGCGCCTGTGCCTCTTTTGTCCTCCCCCATCAAATGGGGGAGGCCCGCAGGGCCGGAGGGGGAAGGCCTCAGTCAAAAACCTTGTCATTTCAGATCATGACGTCTTCAAAGGTCGTCCGCGTAGCTTTCCGCCTCCGCCCCCTTTCGCGGGCACCTCCCCCGTCCGCGCCTCAGAAGGCGCTGAGACGGGGGAGGCAAGGTTATGATTTTTCGCCCACAATGGGCTATCAACCACCACCATGACTGCCAACGACAACAACCATCGCGGCCTGCTGCCGGCTGGGCTGGCCGACCTGCTGCCGCCCGACGCAGCGCGCGAGGCCGGCGCGATCGGCATCGCCATCGAGCGCTTCGCCGCCTTCGGCTACGAGCGGGTCAAGCCGCCGCTGGTCGAGTTCGAGGAATCGCTGCTGGGCGGCCCGGGCGCGGCGCTGGCACCGCAGACCTTCCGCCTCATGGACCCGGTCTCGCAGCGCATGATGGGCGTGCGGCCCGACATGACCGTGCAGGTTGCGCGCATCGCCGTGACCCGGCTCAAGCACGAGCCGCGGCCGCTGCGCCTATCCTACGGCGGCAACGTGATCCGCGTGCGCGGCACGGCGCTCAAGCCCGAACGCCAGTTCGCCCAGGTCGGCAGCGAGCTGATCGGCGTGGACTCAGCCGAAGCCGATGCCGAGGCCGTGCTGTTGGCGATCGACGCCTTGCGCGCCGTCGGCGTGGCCGACTTGAGCGTCGATCTCAACCTGCCGACCCTGGTGGCTGCCGTCGCCGCCGGGCTGAAGCTGCCGGCCGAGACGCTGCGCCGCGTGCGCCGGGCGCTCGACCGCAAGGACGAGGGCGGCATCGCCAAGGCCCTCGCGGACGGCCCGGGCGGTGCCAAGGGGGACGACAAGAAGGCGGCCGACATGCTGGTCGGCCTGTTGCGGGCGGCCGGCCCCGCCGAGCCTGGAATCGCCCGTCTGACCGCGCTCAAGCTCCCCGCCGCCGCAGCGGCCGAGGCGGCGCGGCTCGCCGAGGTCGTGAAGCTGGTGCGCGCCGCCGACGAGGATTTGCCGATGACGCTCGATCCCGTCGAATATCGCGGCCTCGAATATCAGACCGGCGTGTCGTTCTCGGTGTTCGGCCTGAAAGGCCGTGAGGAGCTGGCGCGCGGCGGCCGCTATTCCGCGGGCTATCCCGAGGACGGCGTCAGCGAGCCCGCCACCGGTTTCACGCTCTACTTGGATGCGGTCCTGTCGGCGTCCGACACGGCGCCCGGGCGGCCGAGACTCTTCCTGCCGCCCGGAACGCCGTGGAGCGAGGCCGCCCCCTGGCAGACCAAAGGCTATGCCGTGGTGCGCGGCGTGACAGCGTCTTCCGATCCGCGCACCGAGGCCAAGCGGCTGCGCTGCAGCCACGCTCTGATAGACAAGGAAGCCGTGCCGCTGTAGGCGGCCGGCTTCCCTTGGGTTTTTTAGGCTAGTTCGGCCGGGCCGTATCGGCGCCGGAAAGCGCCGACCCGTGCGCCCTGCTGAGGCCCGCCGTCCGCTCCTCGACGAGCAACTCGACCATGCCCATCAGCAGGACGAGCTCGCCGTCCTTCATGTCCTCGGCCTCCGCCTTCATGTCCTGGATGCTGTGCCAAAGATGGAACAGGCTGGAAGCCTTCTGTTTCGTTGAAAGGCGCCGCTTGCGGGGCTTCTGTTCGACCTGGAAACTCGTTGCGTTAGCCATCTCTCCCTCCTTTGAAGTCACACGTCCCTACCACCCACGGGAGGCATCCAACGCGATATCGCCCGGCCGCTCTGTGGCTAAACGCACATATCGAGAGGGTTGTTTTGAATATTTTATGGCAGGGCGCGGGGAATGGTTTTCCCTTCGTCCCCCTCTCCCATCGTGCTATCCAAACTCACGCCTCTCCGGCACCCACGCCGGGGAGGCGTTTTCGTGCGTGAACACCGGATCAGGGCAGGGCAATGGCCAATGTGGCAGTGATCGGCGCCCAGTGGGGCGACGAGGGCAAGGGCAAGATCGTGGACTGGCTGAGCGAGCGCGCCGAGGTCGTGGTGCGCTTCCAGGGCGGCCACAATGCCGGCCATACCCTGGTCATCGGCAACCAGACTTACAGGCTGGCCCTGCTGCCGTCCGGCGTGGTCCGCCAGGGCAAGCTGTCGATCATCGGCAACGGCGTCGTGGTCGACCCCTGGCACTTCCTCGAGGAGGTCAAGAAGGTCTCGGGCCAGGGCGTATCGGTGACGCCCGACAACCTCAAGATCGCCAACCACGCCGTGCTGATCCTGCCGCTGCACCGCGACCTCGACGGTTGGCGCGAGGACGCGCCGGGCACCATCAAGATCGGCACGACGCGGCGCGGCATTGGCCCAGCCTATGAAGACAAGGTCGGCCGCCGCGCCATCAGGGTTGGCGATCTCGGCGAGCCGGACTATCTCGCCAGAAAAGTGACCACGCTGCTGGCGCACCACAATCCGCTGCGCACCGGCCTCGGCAAGCCGCTGATCGATGCCGCCAAGCTCACGGCCGATCTGCTCGAGCTCGCGCCCAAGATCCTGCCCTTCGCCGAGGACGTGTGGGAGCGGCTCGACGGCCTGCGCGCCGCCGGCAAGCGGATCCTGTTCGAGGGCGCGCAGGCCACCATGCTCGACATCGACCACGGCACCTATCCGTTCGTCACCTCGTCCAACACGGTGGCAGCGCAGGCCATGATCGGCAGCGGCATGGGCAACGGCTCGGTGGGCTATGTGCTGGGCATCGCCAAGGCCTACACCACGCGCGTCGGCGACGGCCCCTTCCCGACCGAGCTGACCGATTCGATCGGCCAGCTGTTGGGCACGCGCGGCAACGAGTTCGGCACCAACACCGGCCGGCCGCGGCGCTGCGGCTGGTTCGACGCCGTCATGGTGCGCCAGGCCGTGAAGCTGAACGGCATCGACGGCATCGCGCTGACCAAGCTCGACGTGCTCGACGGCCTGACGGAGATCAAGGTCTGCGTCGCCTACGAGCTCGACGGCAGGAAGATCGAGCGCTTCCCTTTCACCATGGGCGCGCAGGCCAAGCTCAAGCCGGTGTGGGAAACCTTCGAAGGCTGGGGCGAGAGCACGCGCGGCGCGCGCTCGTTCGCCGAGCTGCCAGCAACCTGCATCAAGTACGTGCGTCGCGTCGAGGAGCTGGTCGGCTGCCCGGTGGCGCTGCTCAGCACGTCGCCTCAACGCGAAGACACCATCCTGATGACGGATCCGTTCCGCGACTGATCGTGGAGTATCTCAAGGAACTGGCCGCGCGGGCCAATCTGGGGAACTGGAACTCGTGGAGCACGCAGTATCGCGTGCTCGCCGTGGTCGTGGGCCTGCTCGTCGCCTACTGGGCGCTCCGGGTGATGGTGCCCGCGGTCCTGCGTATCCTGCGGCCGTTTCTCTTCCTCGCCATCGTGCTGGCCGCGGTCTGGGCGCTCTTCCCGACCGAGACTTGCTCGATCGAGTTCCTGTCCAAGCTGCCGCTCCTCTGCGTGCGCTGATTAATTCAGGCAGGTCAACACGCGCCCTTGCGCCCTCATGGGCGGCTTTTCCGCGTCTTCAACACGTCCGCAATGACTGACGAGTCCATGATATCGTCCACGTCCACTGGCTGCGAAATAAGCTTTTGATCGAACAGGAACGTCGCGAGAAAGCCCAGCCTGCGATACAATGGCGAGCCCTTGACCAGCGAATAGGTGTAGCGCGGATTCGTCCACTCATTGATCAAGGGTGGCGGGACATCTTGGTAGATCGCCTCCGCCCATGCCTCCTTGATCCCCAGTTCCCGGGCCCACAGGCGAACTGCGATCCCGGGGTCCTTCTGCACGACGTCGTTCGCCATTAGCAACGCCCGCAGGAAGCGCAGCGCCGTTTCTCTGTTGTCCCGGAGCCATTGTCGCCGGACACTGTAACCGTCGACGTTCGTGTAGACGCCGACATTTCCCTCCGTAACGATGATTCTGGCGCCCGCTTCATGAATCATCCTCTGCATCCACGGCTCCCACGTCATCGCGGCGTCGATTTTCCTGTTCTCCAGCGCGATCAACTGCTCCTCAGGCGGCATGTCGAGCAGCGTCACCTGATTGGGATGAATGCCGTGCTGTCGCAGGATCATCATCAGGCCGAATTGAGCTGTTGTCTCCTTGAACAGCCCGACACGCTTGCCCGTCAAGTCAACGGGTGTTTTGATGCCACTGTCCTTGCGCGCAACGAGGCCCTGGCTATAGGCGCCTTCGGGGTTTATCCCGATCATCACCCAGCCCACGCCCTGCGACAGCCCGATCAAGAACGCCTCGGAGCCGACACTGGCAAGGTCGATGCTCCTGTTCTGCATGGCCGCAATCATCGGCGGTCCGCCGACAAACTTCACAAATGTGGGCGCCAAGCCCGCCTTCTCGAAAAGCTTCAGGTCCCGCGCAACGAACAGCAACCAGTCGGGCTTTTCCTGATAACCGACGGTGATCGGGAGGCGGCCTTGCGCCAACGCCCGCGGAGCGGTCAAGGCGCCGTCCGCGAACAATACAGCGGTCATTCCGATGACCATCAGCACGCTTATTCTGCGCATCAGGTGACACCTTCCGACCGGACGTTTCATCTCGTCGTTGGGATCGCCAGGACGGGAGTGATGTCCTTGCTTCCTGTTTCCACGAAGGTGAAGAGAAGCAGGATGAACGAGAACAGGTTCTTCGAGGCGGGGTCGCGGTCGTCGATCGAGAACCAGTAGCCGTGATAGGGAATGGCCACGAAGGCGTCACCCGGACGTTCGGCCGAACTCGAGATTCGGATCAAGGGCGGGATCGTTCCCTCGGGTCCCAGGTCGCCCTCCGGCGTGGCCGCCACCCGATGCTCCGTCACGTGCGTGTCGGGTACGACGATGCTGGACGAGATGTCGAGGAGGACTTCGAAAATCGACCGGGTTATGAGCGCGATCTCCTTGTTGTCGCTGGGCACGGCCCCATACACGATCCGGAACTCCTTGGCGTCGGGGTCGAGGCCCAGAAGGTTCGCGACGTTGCGGACGGCCTGTCTGACGGCCGCGGAGTGGCTCCGGCGGAACACCAACGTCAGCGTATCTCCCTTGGGGCCCACTCGTACGCCGATGTCACCGGAATTCTGGATACGGCCAAGCTGTTCCAACAGCAGGTAGAACTCCGGATTCGCCGGCCGGACATGTTCGTGCGAAATCCCACCCGCCACACGGCGGTTGTCGACGCCGTTGATCGATTGCACGGCGAGCCGCAACACCACGTCGACCGGGAATCCGGCCTGGAGCACGTTCATGACGGATGCCGGAGGAATATTCGCCATCATCGAGCGCGCAAAGCGCTCGCCCGCCAGCGGCGTGTAAGTGATGGTCGGGCTGTCGTTGTATATGACCCCGGCCGTCCCTCCCAGGACGCTGGTGACGGCATTGAGCGGCGCCCCCTGGTTGAACGTATTGACGGCCGCGGTGCCAGAGAGAGTCCGTTGGAGCGAGTAGCCGGCGACGACCTGCCCGACGTCCATGAACACGGGGATGTCGCCGTAGCGCAGCTTCACGAGATTCAACAGCATCTGGGTCTTCCACGACTCGCCCACCGATTCGCTGTAGTCGAATCGATCCCGGGTCACCGAGCCCGGCCCCAAGCTTGCACATCCCGTCACGGCGAAGATGGTCAGGAGCAGAAGCGCCCAGATCGGGCGTGGTAACCCTTGCCGGTCGCGTCGGCGCCGAACGCGTCCGCTCTCGGACGAGTGGTTACTGCGATCGGCAGAGCCCGGGAGCAGGTTGCAGGGTCGAGGGGTGAAATACACCTCAGAACGTGCCCTATGCATTAGCGCGTGGTTCTCGCTACTCCTGCTACCCCTGCCCACTTTGCACTATACTTTGCCTCCTGTCATCGAAAGCCTCGCGCGGGGCGTTGTGCGGCAACGTTTCGCCGCAGCTGTCATGGAATGGCGCGCCGGCAGGGACCACGAGCTTCGCGCTGACCATGTACGATCCCGACGCGCCGACCGGCAGCGGCTTCTGGCATTGGCTGATCATGAACATCCCGCCCGCCGCCAAGGAGCTGCCCAAGGGCTCCGGCAAACCGGGCGCGTCCGGCCTGCCCGCCGGCAGCCTGCAGACCCGCACCGATTTCGGCACCCCCGGCTATGGCGGTCCCTGCCCGCCCAAGGGCGACAAGCCGCACCACTACCAGTTCACGCTGTTCGCCGTCGGCATGGACAAGCTGCCGGTCGACGAGAACACTTCGGGCGCGGTGGCGGGCTTCAATCTGCACTTCCACACGCTGGCCAAGGCCACCTTCACGGCGACCTACGGACGCTGAAGCCGATCGCCCAGTGCGTCGCCGGCGATTAGCTGCCGCCGTCAATGGATGGCAGCATACATGATCTTGTCCTCGGTCGCCTCGGCAGCGTCGAATTCGGCGACGATGCGGCCAAGCCGCGCCACCAGGATGCGGTCCGAGATGCTGAGCACCTCGGGCAGGTAAGAAGAGATCACAACCACCGCCTTGCCTTCCTCGGCAAGCTGACGGATCTGGGCGTGGATCTCGGGGATGGTGCCGACGTCGACACCGCGGGTCGGCTCGTCGAAAAAGACGATCAGAGGGTCCTGCACCAGCGATTTCGCCACCACGACCTTCTGCTGGTTGCCCCCGGACAGCTCGACGATCTTTGCCTTGCGCTGGAGCGCGCTGATCTTCAGCCGTTCGACCCAATAGCCGGCCAGCTTGTTGCGCATCAGCCTCGACAGCAGGAAACGCCAGCCGACCCTGGTGGCGAGCTTGCCGACATAGACGTTGTCGTCCACCACCATGGTCTCGAAATAGCCGTTCAGCTTGCGGTCCTCGGTGATGTAGGCGATGCCGGCATCGATCGCCTGCTTGGGCACCCGGTAGCGCACCGGCTTGCCGCGCAGCTTGATGGTGCCGCCGTTGATCAGATTGCGCTTCAGGGCGCCGAAGATGACCTTGGCGATCTCGGTGCGGCCCGAGCCGATCAGGCCGGCGATGCCGACCACCTCGCCGGCATAGACCGAGAACGACATGTTCTTCACCACCATGCCCATGGTGACGTTCTCGATCGTCAGCACCTTTTCGCCGCGCGTGGTGCGGGCGCGCCCACCACGAGCCGCCTTGGCGGCATGCGCGTAGTGCGTCTGGGTGATGTCGCGGCCGACCATGTGCCGCACCAGCTTCTCGCGGGTCATGTCCGCCGTCTTCGCCGTCACCACCAGCTTGCCGTCGCGCAGAACGGTGATGCGGTCGGAAATCTGCAGGCTCTCCTCCAACGCATGCGAGATGTAGATGATGGCAACGCCGCGTCGGCGCAGGTCGCGCACCAGATTGAAGAAGTGAATGATCTCCTCGGGCGTGAGACTCGCGGTCGGCTCGTCGAAGATGATGATGCGCGCCTTGTTGTAGACGGCGCGGGCGATCTCCACCATCTGGCGCTTGGCGGTGCCGAGCAGGCTGACCGGCGTTGCCGGATCGATGTGGAAATTGAGCGACTGCAGCAGCTGCTGCGCCTGGATGTTGAGGGTGCGGAAGCGGGTCAGCAGCTTCTCGTTGCCGAGCTCGATGTTCTGCGCCGCGGTCATGGTCGGCACCAGGCTGGTCTCCTGGTAAACCATGCAGATGCCGGCGGCGAGCGCATCGCGCGGGCGCTCGAAATCGGCCGGCTTGCCGTCGACATAGTATTCGCCCGAGGTCAGCTTGATGGCGCCGGCGATCGCCTTGCAGAGGGTCGACTTGCCGGCGCCGTTCTCGCCGACCAGCGCGTGCACCTCGCCGGCGTGGAGATCGAAGTTGATGTCCTCGACGGCATGCACGCCGCCGTAGATCTTGCTGCCATGGACGACTTTCAGCACCGGCTCCTGGGCCGCGGCCGCCGTTGCGATGGGAGCAGACAGCACCTCGTTCATGCGCGCCCCGAACGGTCCAGCAGCGCCCGTCCGCTGCCCTTGGAGACGATCACCACGCCCTGGGCGGTTTCGCAGGCCGCGGTGATGCCGTGATGGTGCCCGCCGACACGGCTGTGCAGGCTCTGCACCGGATCGCCGTCTTCGTCGATGCGCACGAGCAGCCCGTAGGAGCGCGGCGGCGCCCACGGCTTCTGGATGCCGAGCGCCTTGATCGAGCCGAACTGCATCGGCTCCAGGCAATGGCCGGAAGTGGCGATTGCCGGCGCCACCCATTGCGAGGGATCGATGGTGCGCATCATCTCCTCACGGAAATCGTCCTCGCGCAGCACGAACTCGACCAGGTGGGTGCGAACGGCAAAGAAGCTGAGCCAGAAGCCGCCGCCGTTGGCCTTGACCAGACGCGCCGGATAGCCCGGCAGGTTGGCATTGACCGCTGCAACGCTGCCGATCCCGCGCCCGTGCAGCGGCGCCCGGCACAGCCGGTGGTTCCAGCTTTCGGTGAACCACAGGCTTCCGCCATCGGGCGCGATCGCCAGACCGTGCGGATAGTGCAGGCCATCGAGCAGCACTTCCGCACGGTCGAGGCCCGGCCCGCAGGCAACGAGGCGACCCAGTCGGTTCTTCTGCATCAGGTCGCTGCACCAATCGTCCGGCAAATTCCGGCTGCTGCCGTTGCTGGCGAAGATGCGGCCATCGCCGCCGGCGACGATGGCGGTGAGGCAGTTGAGCGGCCGGTCGGCGACCTGGTTGAGCCAGGTCTGCCGCCCGGCGCCGTCGACCGCGGCGAGGCCACGGCCGGCGACACAGACCAGCAGCCTGCCGTCCGGATGGAAGGCGAGACCGCCGGCATTGCCGTCGAAAGTGGCAAAGACGCTGCGCTCGCCGTAGCCCTCGCCCGCCAGCCGCAGCACCTGCCGGCCACCGGAGACATAGAGCGCACCGTCGCCGCCCTCGACCACGTCATCGGCGCCGGCGATCGGCTCGCCGATCGGACTGCACGCATCCAGCCCGTCGTTCGGGCTGAGCGCCCCGTCCATCGAGGGGATCGCATGCTGTTCCCGGTTGGGGAACAGGATCTGCTCCATGTCGCGAAGGAAGTAAGTGAAGAAACCCATTACTCGAACTCTCAGTTACGCCGCTTGTCGCCCCAATAGGCCTCGTATCCGGTCCAGGTCGGATCGGCGTCGGCGAGCTTGATCCGGCCAATGCGGTTGTTCTCCAGCCCGCCGAGATAGAGGTAGCCCTTGTGCTCGCGCATCGAGGTCAAGGTCGAATGCGATATGCCGGTCGGATCCCAGTAGGATTCGAGCACCTCGCCCTGCTCGGTGAACTTCAGCACGCAGCCGTGGTTGAGGCCCGGCGCCAGCCATTCGTCGGTCGGCACCTGCTTCACCATGCGCAGGCGGAAGCCGGGCTTGCGCATGGCCAGGTCGAAGGCCGGCGTGCGGATACCGACAAGGGCGAGCCAGTAGTTGCCGTCGGAGGCCCGGTTGATGTTGTCGCAATTGCCGGGAATCTCGTCGAGCACCACCTCGAGCTTGTCCTTGTCCGGGCCTTCGAGCCAGAGACGGAACACCTTGCACAACGAGGTGCTGGCGATCAGCACCGAACGACCGTCGTGCGAGACGCAAATGCCGTTGGGAAAATAGAAATGATTGAGGACCGTCCAGGTCCTGCGGGTCACGGGGTCGTAGCACACCAGCCGACCGTTCGGCCGTCCCTCCATGATGTCGAGGGAATTGGTCGTCATCTCGTAGCGTGTCGTGCAGTCGCTGAAATAGATCTTGCCGTCGGATGCGATATCGAGATCGTCGGCCATGCGCAGCCGGCTGTCGTCGTTCAGCTTGTACCAGGTGCGGTTGGTCTCATCGGTGACCTTGTAGACCTCGTGGTTCGGCCGGATGCCGTAGACGCCCATGCCGGCGACGGCGACGATCAGGTTCTCGTCTTTGTCGAACTGCATGCCGAGCGGCCGGCCGCCGATATGGGCGAAGACCTCGCGATGCTCGAAGTTCGGGCCTGAGAAGCGGATGATGTTGCCGTCGCGCGTCGAGCCGTAGAGCCGGTCCTGGCGGTCGAGGATGACGTCCTCCGGCCCTTCCACCTGGTCGAGGCCAATGGCTTCGGCGCCGATCAGCCGGTCGTTCTGGGCGTACGGCGAGCCGCTGCCGGGCAGCAGCGACGGCGCCCGGGCGAGCGGCACCAGCGCCGGATTGACGTAGATCTTCTGCACCGCCTTGCCGCGGTTCTTCGCCCACTTCACGTCGATGCCGACGGCGGCCAGCAGGATGACGCCGATGGCGCCGGAGGTGACGTAGCCCGGGATGCCCATGCGGACCAGGCCGTTGGTCAGCAGGAAGATGATGATGCCGCCGATCATGGCGCGCCAGACGGTGCCCTTGCCGCCGGAGAGCGAGACGCCGCCCAGCACCACCGCGGTCAAGGCCTGGAATTCCCAGCCGACGCCGGTCGTCGAATCGGTGCTGGTCTGGCGCGCGGCGTAGAAGATGCCGCCGAAGGCGCAGAGCGTGCCGGACAGCACGTAGGTGGCGAGCAGCATGCGCTCGACCTGGATGCCGGCATGGCGCGCCGCCTTGCGGCTGGCGCCAATGGCCGTCAGATGCCAGCCGAAGCGCGAGCGGCTGAGGAAGAGGTGACCGACAAGCAGCACCACGATCAAGGCCGCGGCGTTGATCGGCACGCCGAGCACATAGCCTTCGCCGAGGAAATCCCAGGCGTCGCTGTCGACCGAATTGGTGGCGAAGACGGTGGCGTAGCGCTCGTTCAGAAGATTCACCGAGGCGCGCAGGATGATGAGCGAGACCAGGGTGGTGAGAAACGGCCGCGCCTTGAGGTAGCCGATCAGCAGGCCGTTGACGGCGCCGATGACCGCGCCGACCGCAAGCGTTGCCGGTACGGCGGCCCAGGCCGGAAGCTCGAGGACGTAGAGGAAGTAGAGCGCGGCGAAATTGCAGACCGCGAAGATCGCGCCGACGCTGAGGTCGATGCCGCCGCTGATCAGGGAGAAGGCCATGGCGAGCGCGACGAAACCGAATTCGGCGTAGAGCCGCATCAGCGACAGCAGGTTCTCCAGCCCGGCATAGTTTGGAATCGTCGCCGCGAACCACGCCAGCAGGGCGATCATCACGGTGAAGGGGATCACCGGCTCGAACCATTGCTTCAGCAGCAGCTCCGACAGGAGGAGCCGCGGCGACAGGCTGGCGCGCAGCCTCATTCCGAAGCTGTTGTCCGTGCTGGCGATCGACATTCGGCTCGCTCCCGTCGACCGGATAGCCCGCCGCGCGGCGGGAGCCCCGGTCGACCTTTGTTCAAGAGTCCGCGCTATTTCTTGTCGGCTGAAGGTGCCAGCGGCACCGGCGACGCTGCCGCCGTCTGGGGCAAGGCGAAGCAGTTGGAGCCGCTGGCGTTGGTCTTGTCGAGCCAGAGCGGCCGCGTATAGAGCTGGACGTGCTTGGTGCCGGGCTTGTCCTTGCCTTGCAGCAGCATGACGGCCGTGTTCATCAGCTCGTGGCCTTGCTGGGTCGCGGTATAGCTCAGGAACTTGTAGAAATTGCCCTGAGTCACCTGGTCGCAATCGAGCTGCGAGCCTTCGCCCGAGGCATAGACCTTGACCTGGTCGATCTTGCCGGCGTTGCGGATGGCCTGCGCCGCGCCCGATTCCATGATGCCCCAGAAGCCGACGCTGGCGCAAAGATCGGGATGTTGCTGGATCACCGTCGACGTAATGTTCAGGGCGTTGTTGGCATCCCAGGCGGCCGCCTGGTTGGAGACGACCTTGATCGCCTTGTCCTTGTTGAAGACCTCCATGATCCCGGCGATCTGATCGACGCTGGCCGCCGCGGCGAGCTCGCCCTGGACGATCTGCACCTTGCCGGACTTGCCGCTGCCGGTGCCGCACTGCTTGACCACGTCCTCGGCGATCATGTGGCCAACCTCGACCCAGTCGGCGCCGACGAAGGCGTCGGACTTGTAGTTCGACGACATGTTGATCTGGATGACGTGGGTGCCCTGCGATTCGGCGCGCTTCAATTCCTTCATCAGCAGGGTGACGCTAGGATTCTGCACGATCAGCACATCCGGCTTGTCGTTCACCAGCGCGGTCAAGGCCTGCTGCATGGCAGCCGGGTTGTTGTTGGGATC
>Ga0209648_10001278_pt1 | contig 20173 bp, 13 predicted proteins | sample GraSoi2013_115cm_FD_185830 | JGI IMG/M metagenome (GOLD analysis project Ga0209648, IMG submission 185830) | Grasslands soil microbial communities from the Angelo Coastal Reserve, California, USA - Sample 9_17_2013_115cm (SPAdes) (version 2) | ecosystem: Environmental > Terrestrial > Soil >...
GATCTATATCCCCGGTTTGGTTTTCCGTGGTCCTCCTAGAATAATTAACGGCAGGCTGGTGCCTGGGCTAATCAACCTGGTCATTGATCCTAACGAAAATCTTACAGGGGCGATCTTTGAAGGTCTGGACTACGAAGCGATCTATATTCTGGACTCTTCAATCTTTGGCCACGGGGATTTTGGCAAATTGACGGCCACGCTTAACGGCACGTGGCTATCCCGGGCTGAGCTTCAGATTTTGCCTGATACAAAACGGTTCGGTATCGCGGGCGAAGTTATACCGCCGGGATTCACCTTGACCGGCTCGCTACCATGGAGCCGCGCCAATTTCAGTCTTTTCTACGATGGCCCGGCTGATACCTGGATGCAGGGTCTGGATGTTGGCGCAGTAGTCCACTACACCGGCCAGTACGAAGACGACAATCAAATTCTGACCACAAATTTCTCCTCCGTGGGATTCACCAAGCCGCAAACGCCGAGAAGTGGGCCTTTGCCTTGGCGCGCGCGGAAAGTGAGGGAGTGGATTACTCTCGACCTAATCGCGTCTTACACATTCAATCTGCCACCTCCTGCCCCGGCAGAAGTGCCTGGCTTCGCCAAGGATGGAGGTAAAAATTTCAAGATGAAGGACGGCAAGGAGAAAAGTGTCATGCCTGTATCGACGGCCGGATACAAACCCTGTGGATGGCGCACCTGGTTGAACAACACCACGATTTCCCTCGGAATGCAGAACGTGTTCGACGAAGACCCACCATTTGTGGCCGGCAGCGGTGAGAACGGCTATGACGAATCGCTCGCCACGATCAAAGGCCGGTTCTGGTACGTCCAGCTAAAGAAAAGATTCTAACCGAGCTGGAACAACTTACCTGGATTCTCAAATCAGGAAGTTCTGTTGCGCCGGGAGCCGTGCTTCGAAAAAATCGTCGCCTCGTTAGCGCCAAAATAATCCAGCTGTAGTGGCAGGCGTGACGCCTGCATCTGATGCAAAGCAGCCGACACGGCTGCCTCTACAATCCCAATCCGCGTCATCCGCGCAATCCGTGGTTCCAAGGCTGCAGCCATTTTCCGCATAACCTAGCGGTGGTTTCCGTTCTGTACTCCGGTGAACGGCCAGAAATAACTCCTCACGATGAAGAGCCAAAGAAGGCCAAAAACAACAGAACTTAAACAGAAAGAAACAATAACTATGAAGACAAAGTTAACGAAGATGATAATGACTTCCCTGGCCTTCGCCTGTGCGTTGGTGTGCTTGACTGCCACTATGGCGCCGGGCACATCCGCTACCGCTGGGCCGGCACCCAACGCGCCAGTTTGCAGCGTAGGCATGCTAAGGGGCTTGTATGTGTGGACCTTCGACGGGTACGCAAACTTCGGTGGGAACTTAGTACCGAAAGCCGTTATGCAAGGCCTCCGGTTCAACGGAGATGGTACGACGTTCAATCCATTCGGCACTGTGAACATCGGGGGCACGATTATTATCGACGCCACCGGAGGGGTAGGAACCTATACGGTCGCAGCGGACTGCACGGGCACGATATCAATCACCGACGGCCCAAGCTTTAACATGTACGTCGGGCCGGGTGCACAGCAGATTTGGACCACCCAGATTGCGGGAGGTGCTGGCAGCGGCGCGGGATTAGGTGTAGGAACGGCGACACGGCTGCCGTAGCAAAAGCTCCTCGGCTGCTGCTACGAGATTCGACTTGTCACCGATTATAGGGTTTGGCGCGTTCAATCCGCGCCAAACCCATTACTCGCGCCCGCTGCGCGGCGAGCCATGCTTCGAAAAAATTGTCGCGTCCCTCGCGCCGAAGTAATTCTGTAGCGGCAGGCGTGCCGCCTGCATGTTCTCTAAAGCAGCCGACACGGCTGCCTCTACAGTCATCCCGTGACATCGACATCATGCGCGTGATCCACGGTTCAACTGCAACGCTTGCCGCAATTACGATTTAACGCGGCGAAGCCAACTTTCCGCATAACCTCGCGCTGGTTTCCGTTCTGTACATCGGCGAACGGCCAGAAATGAGTTTCTCACGACGAGGAATCACGGAAGGCCAAAACAAGAAAAGGAAACTTAGTTTATGAAAAGAGAGATTAAAAGAATCAGCTTAATGACAGCAATATTCCTGACCGTGGCGCTCGTCAGCTCCGCGGTGGAAGCGGGAGTGATACCAATCAATGGCACTATCGCCGGGAGCGAAATTGACACGCCTTTTCCCGATCCAGCGGAAGGGGTTTATGTCAATGGGAGCGTCACGTCAACCGACACGCAGCTTGGTCCATTCACACAGTTTTATTCGGCCCCACTGGACTTCGCTTTCCTGGGTACCCCACCTGGGGACATCGCGGGAATTCGTTGGATAGTGGGAGACGCCGCCAACGGTGACAGCATTTTAGCGTGGGGTTTGGGGAATCTTGGTAATCCTGATTCCTGCGCCAACGGCGATCTTCACCTTGTGGCAACCAATACCATTGTTGGCGGAACGGGCCGGTACGCTGGTGCTAGAGGCAGCTACACCATCGACCGATGCGTGAATCCTGTGACCGGCGAGACCAGTGGCACCATCAGCGGCACCATCGTCGTAAGAGGACGGTGAGCGTTGGTAGATCTCTGCCAAACCGTGGCCGAGCGTAGCGCTTGACCCTGTTGGTGGGGCAAGCGCTACGCCGGCAAGACAAGGCCAGAACTGAATAAAAGACGAACCGGCTTGAAGTGAAAGACAACCTACAAAACTAAACAGAAAGATACGGGGTTGGCGTGTTTTATCCGCGCCAAACCCGCTTACCACAAACAAACCTAGTTGTAGCCGTGGTCGCTGACTGCGGCTGCCGGAGTCATCCGCCTTCGCTAAAGCTACGGCGGACAAGCCAGCTCCGGCTATCCCGAAAGTTCGGGACTTTCCAGCAGAATCGCGCCCGCGTGTTTCATTTCGTCGAGCGCGCGGTCGATATCACCAGGCTCTAGCTCGATACCGCGGCATCCGTCCAAGATGACGAATGTAGTTAACCCGAGTTGGCGGGCGTCAAGCGCGCTGTATTTGACGCAGTAGTCCAGGGCCAGACCCATAAGGTAGATTTCCTTGATTGAGCGCTTCCTCAAATAATGGGCAAGACCGGTGTGTCGTCGATGGGCGTTGTCGAAAAACGTGCTGTAACTATCAATGTTCCGCTCGATCCCCTTGTGAAACACGTGGGCGATTCGACTCGTGTCGAATGAGGGAGCAAGCTCTGCGCCGTGAGTGTTTTGAACGCAATGCACCGGCCAGAGGATTTGTTCGATTCCATCGAGCATGATGCGATCACCCGGCTTCTTTCCCTTGTGATTTGCGGCGAAGCTGCCGTGGTCGGACGGATGCCAATCTTTGGTCGCGACGACGAAATCGAAGCGTCGCTGCAATTCATCTGCAACCGGAATGACTTCATCACCATGCGGCACCGCCAAGGCGCCGCCCGGCAGAAAATCATTCTGAAGATCGACGAGGATCAGCGCGTTCATGCCACCTCAGCGCAACTTCCAGTGATGTTATCCGCCTCTCCCTTGGCAAGGGAGAGGGTTGGGTGAGGGTTTAGATGACTAATGCGGGACGGCGAAGAACCCCTCACCTTAATCCTCTCCCCTTCACACAAGGGGAGAGGCGGATGTTCGCACGCGTAGTTCATTGTGCTTGTTCCTTGGCACGCGCGATCAAGCGGGACCTTAGCTCGTGCAATGATTGTTCGAGACCGATCTTATAGGGAACGGGGTCATTCAGCTGCAGAATCTCGGGAGGCGCGCAACTGAGCTGCTTACGCACGTGCTCGCGCGACTCCTCAATGGTCGGCTGTTCGTAAACAAGTTCTCCGGCCCGGAAAATCGGCACGAGCAAATCGGAATGATGAGTGTTTCGAGGGATCTTCGTTTTGTCTTCTGTTTCAACATCCACGATTTCGCAGGGCTCAGACACGTCGTGATCAGCTTCATAAATCGCGTCTGCCATGAATCTTCCATCCGTCTGATAAAACCGGCGAACCTGCAATGAGCTTGGAACCGAAGCCTTCGCTGATTCTTCCGAAAGTTTGATGCGGTATTGCCATTCCCCACCGGGCCGCCGGATCGCGCCAAGTTTATAGATGCCACCGATAGCGGCGTCCGGCTGACCGGTGGCAAGCTTTGTTCCCACGCCCCAGACATCGATCTTCGCGCCGCGCTGTTTCAAGTCCGTCATCATGTACTCGTCGAGATCGCCTGAGCAGACGATCTTTGCGTTTGCAAAGCCCGCGTCATCCAGCATCCGTCGCGCTTTGATGCTCAACGCGACGCGGTCGCCGGAATCCAGACGCACGCCGATCATCTCGTGTCCTTGTCTGCGCAGTTCGCTACCTATCTCGATGGCGTGCCGAATGCCCTCAATGGAGTTGTAGGTGTCCACCAGAAAAATGCAGTTGTTAGGCAAGGCGCGGGCGTAGGACTGAAACGCTTCGAACTCGTTTTCGAAAAACATGATCCAACTGTGGGCTTGCGTCCCGCTCACGGGGATGCCGAACTGTTGTCCTGCCTGCAAATTCGATGTGCCGGCGCAGCCGCCGATGTAAGCGGCACGGGCTGCTGTCAATCCACCATCGACTCCCTGCGATCGGCGGAGACCAAACTCGATCACAGGATCACCTTTAGCAGCCAGACAGACGCGCGTTGCCTTCGTCGCGATGAGGCTTTGGAAATTCAAAATGTTCAGCAGAGCCGTCTCCAATAGCTGGCATTCGGCAACGGGACCGCAAACGCGGATCAATGGTTCGTTGGGAAAAACAAGCGTTCCTTCCGGAATTGCATCGACATCGCAGGTCAATTGCAGATCACGCAGATAATCGAGAAAACCAGAATCAAACAGAGGTTTGCCGTCGTTCCCGCGCTGCGAGCCGAGATACGCAATTTCCGTTTCGGCAAACTGGAGCGTGCGCAGGAAATCGACGGCCGTTGCCAGGCCGCAGGCGACAGTGAATTGTCCGCCGAAGGGGTTCTTGCGAAACGTGACGTGGAACGCGGCCTCGTAATCGGTCACATCGGCTTTCCAGTAACCGCAAGCCATCGTGACCTCGTAGAGATCAGTCGTTAGGGCGGTGAAACTGTGCGCTGGCGCCTCCATCGTCCGATTCGCAATTTAAAGCGCCCAGTGTGAGTTCGCGAGTCTCTGGGGAGCGCGCGCATCTCCGGGGAGCGCGGGCATGTTGCCCGCTCTGCCCGGCATGTTGCCGGACAGCATCGAGAAAGGAATCGCGATCTAGTTACTCACCGAACTATAAGAGCCGTCGGCAAAATGCCGACGGCAGCGGGCAACATGCCCGCACTCCCCGGCACGCGGGACGCATGCGCTACGTAGACGACCGTTCGCACTTCCCGCTCCGTTCCTTAAGTTAAGAGCAATGAAATCGAAGCACACCGCGCGTAGTTTTCCGTTTCTGCGAATTAACGAACGGGAATCCAAACCGCGGAAGCGCGGCTTAACGGAAATTCGCGGGCCATATTATTCGGTAGTCGGTCGGCGATACCTGGAAGATTTGTTCGAAACAATGGGGGCGTACGTCGATTCACTAAAATTCGCTGGAGGCTCATTCGCGCTAATGCCGGAGCGAGCAGTGCGAGATATCATCGAGCTCTGTCATAAATACGATGTGCTCGTTTCCACCGGTGGGTTCATCGAACGTGTCCTTGTCCAGGGTGGCGACGCTGTGCGGCAGTACGTTGCCGAATGTAAAAGGCTCGGGTTCGACATCATCGAGATTTCGGCCGGGTTCGTCTCCATCTCGGCCGATGACTGGCTGCGGCTCGTTGAATTGGTGCGCAAATCCGGATTGAAAGCGAAACCGGAAGTTGGAATTCAATTTGGCGCGGGCGGCGCGACCGCAGCAGAAGAATTAAAAGCGGAGGGTACCCGCGATCCGAACTGGGCGATCGCGCAGGCAAAACGATTTCTCGAAGCCGGTGCCGAGATCATCATGATCGAGAGCGAAGGCATCACTGAAAATGTTGATCCGTGGCGCACGGATGTTCCCGCAAAGTTCATCGACGCAATCGGTATGGAAAAGCTGATGTTCGAAGCCGCCGATCCGGATGTGTTCGCGTGGTACATCAAAAACTACGGCGCAGACGTAAACCTGTTTGTCGATCACAGCCAGATCGTGCAACTGGAATGTTTGCGCGCCGGCATCTGGGGAACGAAAAGCCTTTGGGGACGCGTAGTGACGTACAAAGACACCTGGATAAAACGCGTGTCATCCTGAGCGAAGCGAAGCGGAGTCGAAGGGTCCCGCGATGTTACCCTAAGTTTACAATCCGAGATTCCTCGACTTCGCTCGGAATGACAATCAGGGGCGATTTCGCGCCGATATGATTGACAAACCAATCGCTTGCGAGTTTCGCGACTTTCTCCAGCGCGCCAGATTCCTCAAAAAGATGCGTCGCGCCTGGAACAATCTCCAGCTTCACTTCGCAGCGCATTTGATCGCGCGCCATTTCGTTTAGCTCAATTACAATGTCGTCGTTGCCACCGACGATCAGCAGCGTCGGCGCCTGGACTTTTGGCAGCGCATCGCCGGCGAGATCGGGACGTCCACCACGTGAAACGATGGCGCCGACATCTTGCGGGATTTCGGCCGCTGCCACCAACGCCGCAGCTGCGCCCGTGCTCGAGCCAAAATAGCCGATGCGCAAATTGCGCGTTTGCTCTTGCTGCTTCGCCCATTGCGTGGCGTGCACAAGTCGCTCGGCGAGCAAACCGATGTTGAAGCGGTGCTCGCGAGTGTACGTGTCGATCTCTTCTTCTTCAGGCGTGAGCAAGTCAAAAAGCAACGTGGCCAGTCCGGCGTCGTTTAGCGTGCGCGCGACAAATTGATTGCGTGGACTGTGCCGGCTGCTTCCGCTGCCGTGCGCGAAGAGCACAAGCGCAATGGTGTCCTCTGGAATAGTTAAATTTCCAGAGAGGACTGAGCGCCGAGCCTGTATCTGCACTTCGTTCATCTGGTAATCCTATTCTTGCTCGCCTGGCGCGGGTCGTTCTTGCGCACCGTGCGCGAGCAACTCGCTTACGTCTTCATCGCTGATCTGAGAGAAATCTTCGTAATACTGGCCGACCGCCTGAAAGAATGCAGGCGTGCTGAGACACATCATTTCATCGACTTCTTGTTCGAGCTGGCGGCACGTGTCTGGCGGCCCCACCGGCACGGCGACGACAATTTTCGCCGCGCCGCGCTGTCGCAGTGCCTTCACCGCGGCGCGCATCGTCGCGCCGGTAGCCAATCCATCATCCACCAAAATGGCAACCCGATCGCGCAGCTCTGGCGCAGGGCGGCCCTCGCGATAAATTTGTTCGCGCCGTTGCAGTTCTGCTGTTTCCCTCGCTGTTACGACCTCGATCGCCTGGTCCGCGTGCGGGATTGCGCGCATGACATCTTCATTCAAAACACGCACTCCCCCAGAAGCGATCGCGCCGGCAGCCAGTTCCTCGAAACCAGGGACACCGAGTTTGCGCACGATGAAAACGTCCAGCGGTACAGCCAGGCGCTTTGCGACTTCGTTGGCAACAGGCACACCGCCGCGGGGCAAGGCCAGGACGATCACGTCGTCGCGTCCCGCATATTGCTCGAGCTTCTCCGCAAGTTGCCGTCCCGCTTCGATTCGGTTTGGAAAAGCTCTTTCCATGCGGCTGACCGCGCCGCTTTAAGGTCTGGAAGCGATCGCGGGAAATAACGACTGCATGTCGTGGGGAAAACTATGCATCACTTTTTCAAGTTCGCCATTGCCCAATGTGACTGGCGATGACTCCAAGCACGTTTTGAACGGTCTCCACTGGATCGATGACACCATCAGCGACGATCCTCGCCTGTACCACCGCCAAAAATTCTTCGCGCGAAATTTTGAGGGGGACCTACCAAGCCCCGCAAATATCGACGAGATGAATAACCCGCTGAGTTTAGCTGCCCTTCACCGGGTTGCGGTTTGGGTAGGGCGGGACCGGAGGCAGGTCATATCGCTTGGTCTTCAATTCGTCCTGCATTTCCTGAAGCGCGCGATCAAGCTGCTGATCTTCGCCTTTGAATTCTTTTCCGGGATCATTATCGACGACGATGTCAGGATCGACTCCGTGACCTTCGACGATCCATTGTTTGCCGTCTTTGGAGTAAAGCGCGAACTCCGGTTTGAAGAATTGTCCGCCGTCGACAAGCGGCAGCGATTCGCGAATTCCAGTTACGCCGCCCCAAGTCCGTTTGCCGATGAGCTTCCCAAGTCCAAGCGACTTGAATCGGAAAGGGAAAATATCGCCATCGGAGGCGGAGAATTCGTTAATCAATGTTACCATCGGACCGGTGAACGTTTGCGACGGGTCGGTTTGCGGCATGCCGTTGCGCGCGATGCCGATCATCACCAGCGCGCGCCGCAATCGCTCGATCACAAGCGGCGATACAAAGCCGCCGCCGTTGCCGCGAACATCAACAATGAGCGCGTGTTTCCGGATTTGCGGAAAGTAAAGCTTCGTGAACTCGTTGAGGCCGGGTTGGCCCATGTCGGGAATGTGCAGGTAACCAACCTCGCCGCCTGTTTTCTTCGTCACGTAATCGATATTCTTTTGCACCCAATCGATGTAATAAAGTGGTGCTTCGTCGTCAGTCGGCACGACGGTAACGTCACGCGCACCGTCGTCGGTCGGTTTGGAATTCACGCGCAAGATTACTTGTTTGCCGGCAGTGCCGATTAGCGCGTCGTAAAGGTTTGGCAAACTCGAGACCGGCGTGTTGTTGATTGCCAAAATGTAATCGCCGGGTTTCACATTCACGCCGATATCTGTAAGCGGTGAGCGCGTTTTCTTGTCCCAGTTTTCACCTGGTAAAATGCGCTCGACCCGATAAGCGCGCGTGGCGGGGTCGCGGGAAAGTTCCGCGCCAAGCAGGCCCAACTTGATGCGTGGAGTGTCAGGCCGTTCGCCACCGCCAACATAAGCGTGACCGATGTTCAATTCGCCGATCAGTTCGCCTAACAAGTAGGTGAGATCGTTGCGATGATTCACGAAAGGCAACAGCGCCGCGTACTTGTCACGCATCGCCTTCCAATCGACGCCGTCCATCGTCGGTGAGAAGAAGAAGTCCCGCATTTGCCGCCAGCACTCGAAATAGATCTGGCGCCACTCCGCACGGCGATCCAGCTGCATGTCGAGTCCCTGGATCTTGTGCTCGTGATCCTTGGTCTCGATCTTATCTTTGGGAATGTCGATGATGGCGTAGTCCTTTTTGATCTTCACCAACATCTTTTTTCCGTCGAACGTGATCTGATAATTGTTGATGTCGCCGATCACGGTCTCCTTACGATCCTCGAGATTGTAAGCGCAGAGGTGCGATTTCTTGTCTTTGTCCGAGAATAACTCTTCGTCATCCTCGCCCACCTCATCGCCGGCTGTGCGGCGCAGGTAAAAGATGCGATTATCATCAAGCATCCGGATGTTGCGATAGTTTCCCGGCGTGATTTCCAGACCAACAATCCGATTCTGAATTCCATCGGTATCAACTTTCACTACAACCGGCTCTTTCGTTTTTTCTTCCGGTTTTTTCTCGCCTGGACTTGCCTCCGGTTTTTTCTTTTCGGCTTGCTTCGCTTTTTCTTTTTCTCGCTTTTCCGCGGCCCTGCCGACTTCATCGCTTTTCGGCGCGAGCGGGTTTGCGGTTTCTTTCGCGAGTGTTACGAGATAAACGCGCTGCATGTCGCGATAGACATTCGCGAATTCCTGATCGCCAAAAGTTGGTTTGAAATCGCGCGCAGAAGCGAGCAACAGATATTTTCCGTCATCGCTGAAGACCGGTTCGCCCGACCCGTACCAACTATCGGTGACGGCGGTCTGCTGTTTGTTCGCGAGCGAGTACAGGTAAACGCGCGGCATGTCGTTTTCTTCGGGGCGCGCCCAAGTGATCCACTGACTGTCGGGCGACCAGTTATAACCCTGGATCTCGCCGAATTTGTCCTGGTCGACCAGGGTCACGGCCTTGGACGCAACATCGACGTAGCGCAACCGCTGCAAGCGATCACTCCAGAGCAGTTTCTTGCTGTCGGGCGACCATTTCGGCGCGTAGTAGTAGGTGTCGCCGCCATTCGTGATCTGTTGCGGCTCGCCTTTGCCGTCCTGCGAACGCACATACAGTTCGTTCTCGCCGGTCGCGTCCGAGTTGTACGCAATCCATTTCCCGTCGGGCGACCAAACCGCATCGCGTTCGTGTGCGCCTGAAGTTTTGCTCAGATTGCGAGGCGTCCCGTTCTTCGCCGGGACCGAAAAGAGATCGCCGCGCGCAACGACGATCGTGCGCTCGCCGTCGGGCGCGAGGTTTACAGATTCAATATGCTTAGCCGCATCGACCAATCCGCCGCGCCCGCTGTCGAAGTCTTCTTTGATGTCGATGGGCACAGGCGTGGCCTGGCCCGTGGCCAGATCATAACGCCAGATGTGACCGGCCTGCTCAAACACGATCGATTGTTTGCCCATCGATGGGAACTTGATGTCGAAGTCCGTGAAGTGCGTCAGCTGCTTTGTTTCCTTCGTTGCTAGATCCATAACGAAGAGATTCATCCGGTTGTCCCGGTCAGAAATGAAATAGATCTTGTTGTCCGGTCCCCACATCGGGCAGATGTCCTGCGCCGGATTGTTCGTCAGGTTTTCCGTAGCGCCGGTTTTGAAATCGTAAAGCCAAACGTCATCCGCCATGCCGCCGCGATAATGTTTCCATGTGCGGAATTCGCGGAAGATGCGGTTGAACGCCATCTTCGAATCGTCCGGCGAAAACGAAACGAATCCGCCGCGCGGCACCGGCAATTGTTGCGGCAATTCTGAGTCCAGACCGACGGCGAAAAGCGAGCCGATGAAATCGTCGAACGATCTCATGCGCGAGCGGAAGACGATGAGCGGCTTGGTGTTTTCCCATGCCATCACAATGTTGTTGGGACCCATGCGATCAGAAATATCGTCGCGGCCCAGTGTGGCCGAATTCGTCAGGCGCTTCGGGACGCCGCCCTCGGCTGGCATGACGTAAACTTCTCTGTTGCCGTCGTACTCCGAAGTAAAAGCGATTTGAGTTCCATCCGGCGAAAACCGCGCAAACGAAGTGTAGCCTGGTCCGCTCGTCACACGACGCGCCGTGCCGCCGTCTTTGCCGACCGTATAAAGCTCGCCGGCGTAACAAAAAACGATTTGTGTTCCATTCGTCGTTGGGAAACGCAGCAGGCGCGTGGTATCGGGCAATTTTTGCGCGGAGACAGTTCTGACTGAAATCACATCAACCGCGATCAAACACAAAAGAATGAAGAACCGAGAGAGCGTGTTCATAGAATAAGATGAAACGAGCAAGCTGCCGTTGAACAAACGGGATGCAACTCTGATTTGATCCAATGGCCGGCATGCGGACGGTTATAACAAGGGACGCCGCTAAGGGCCGATTTTGTCTAAATGTACCCATTTCTGTCATCCTGAGCGGAGCGAAGGATCTCTGACTGTCGCTGGCGCGGAAAGAACTGAAATGATCAGAGATGTTTCGCCGCGCTCAACATGACAAAAATCATTTGCCAAAATGATCCTCGAAACGCGCGCGGCTGCATCACAACGATCTGGTGAAGTCACGGAAGGGGTGGGATTCGAACCCACGGTGGGTTTCCCCACGCTCGATTTCGAGTCGAGTGCCTTAAACCGGACTCAGCCACCCTTCCTTGAGACACAAGAAAACGTCGAACTCCGATAATCGCGAGCAAGCGTCCAACGGTCTAACATCCAACGCTGAATGTAAACGCCGTTCTGAATTGAGCGTTGAGCGTAAGGTGGTAGCCTTTCTCTCTCAGGCGATTCGGTTCTTTGCCGTTAGAGAGGATGTTCGGCGAGGTGAACCGAGCGCGACCCGCGCAGACTCGTTCCCCCAAAAAATGTTACAATTTTGGGCTTGCCATGGTCTCTCAGCTTACTGCATATTGTGTATCCAACCGGACAGCCACGCTATTACTTGTTGTTGACTGGTATTCACAGGTTGTTGGCGCTGCTGTTCACCAATATTCGCACCTTATTCGAAACCTCAACCCTCCCTCACCGTCATGATTCAACTAAAACCCGGAATTCCGCCAGCTTCACTCACTCGACCGTCCCCATCCGCCTCACGTCGAAAAAAAGGAACGGAAAAAAAGAAAAACAGCGGCCTGCATTTCAAGCGTGTGTTCAGCGACGCTGCCGTTGCGCCTTTTGATCAAATTGAATGGGAACGGCGCAACGCGGAAATCAATGATGACGGCGGCAAGGTCATTTTTAAGCAGGAAGACATCGAAGTGCCGAAGAGCTGGAGCGCTTTGGCGACCAAGATTGCGGTCTCAAAATATTTCTACGGCGACATCGCCAACGGCACCGATCCGTACAAAGGCGGAAGAGAAATGTCCGTGCGGCAACTTATTCATCGGGTCACGCGCACGATCACCGACTGGGGAAGCGCGGATGGTTACTTCGCCGATGAACAAAGTGCGGAAACTTTCTACGATGAATTGACCTGGCTCTGTTTGAACCAGCATGGCGCCTTTAATTCGCCGGTGTGGTTCAATGTTGGATTGTATCATCAATACGGCGTGGGCAAGGACGGCGGAGCCGGAAATTATTTTTATAATCGCGAGACGGGCAAAGCTGAACGCGCGCCCTCACAATATGAATATCCGCAGGGCAGCGCCTGCTTCATCCAAAGCGTGTGCGACACGATGGAAGACATCATGCGGTTGGCCATGAGCGAAGCCATGCTTTTCAAGTACGGCAGCGGCACTGGCACCGATCTCTCTTCCTTGAGATCGACGAGGGAAAAATTAAGCGGCGGCGGCAAACCCAGTGGGCCGCTGTCGTTCCTGAAGGTTTACGATCAAGTAGCGAATGTGGTGAAAAGCGGCGGTAAAACGCGGCGCGCAGCGAAGATGAACACGCTTAAGGACTGGCATCCGGACATCGAAGAGTTCATCGACGCGAAACAGAAAGAAGAAAAGAAAGCGTGGGCGCTGATCGAACAGGGCTATGACGGCAGCTACAACGGCGATGCGTACGGCTCGGTGATGTATCAAAATGAAAATGTTAGCGTTCGTGTAAGCGACGAATTCATGGAAGCGGCGTTGGAAGGCCGCGAATGGTGGACGCGGCGGGTAACCGATGGGCAGCCGTGCGAATGCAAAGATGCGCGGGCATTGTTACGCAAAATCGCCGAGGGCACATACATCTGCGGCGATCCGGGAATGCAATTCGATTCCACGATCGACAAATGGCACACCTGCAAGGGGACAGACCGGCAAAATTCCACGAATCCGTGCTCGGAGTACCTCTTCCTCGACAACACCGCGTGCAATCTGGCCTCGCTTAATTTGATGAAGTTCAAAACCGCGGACGGCGATTTTGATGTCGAGCGGTTCAAGGCGGCGGTGCGCATCTTCATCACAGCGCAGGAGATCATCGTCGATAACGCGAGCTATCCGATCAAAGAAATCGCGGAGAACTCGCATATTTTCCGTACCCTCGGACTCGGTTACGCGAATCTCGGCTCACTTATCATGAGTTACGGCCACGGTTACGATAGTGTCGAAGGCCGTGCGCTCTGCGGCGCGATCACTGCGATCATGACGGGCGAAGCGTACGAACAAAGTGCCCGATTGGCGCGGGCGATAGGGCCGTTCCCAGGTTACCACGACGCACGCGCCAGTGGCGTGCCGAAGCCGGTTGCCAAAGACAACGTCGCATCGATGCTCGAAGTCATTGAGCTGCATCGGGACGCAGTACGCGAGATTTCGGACGCGAAAGAGTTCGCGCATTTGAAAGAAGAAGCTGCAAAAGTTTGGGACAGCGCGTCAGAGCTGGGCAAACGCTGCGGCTATCGCGACGCGCAGGTCACAGTGCTCGCTCCAACCGGTACGATCAGTTTCCTGATGGATTGCGACACTACGGGAATCGAACCGGACATTGCGTTGGTGAAATACAAGCTGCTCGCAGGCGGCGGCATGCTGAAAATTGTGAACCAAACAGTAAAACCCGCGCTGGAGAAACTCGATTACAATTCGGAGGAGATCGAACGCATTATCGCGCACATCGATGCGTTCGACACGATCGAGGACATCGCCGATAACGACGGATCTAAAATCTCATCTGGACTGAGACCTGAGCACTTGCCGATCTTCGATTGCGCATTCAAGCCGTTCAAAGGCGAGCGCGCGTTGAATTACATGGCGCACCTGAAAATGATGGCTGCGGCCCAGCCATTCCTCAGCGGCGCGATCTCGAAGACTGTGAATATGCCGGAAGGAGCCACCGTGGACGACATCATGAACACGTATGTCGAAGGTTGGCGATTGGGTCTGAAGTCGATTGCGATTTATCGCGAAGGCTCAAAGCGCTCTGCACCTCTAAACACGCGCAAGACAAAAGACATGGGCACTGTAGCCGCTGGCGGCCTGTCCGCCGGAGCCTTGGCGAGGGCGGATGATGCCGGCCACGAGGGAGACGCGCTACAAAAGCGGATTCTCGAACTGGAACAAGAACTGGCAACGCTGCAGAGTCGGCTTGATCAACCCGTTCGTCATCGCATGCCGGACACGCGCAATTCCATGACCCACCGGTTCGAGATCGCTGGGCACGAAGGTTACATCACGGTTGGTTTGTATAAAGACGGACAACCGGGCGAGCTTTTCATCACCATGTCGAAGGAGGGAAGCACCATCGGCGGATTGATGGACACCGTCGGCACGCTCACTTCGATTGCGCTGCAATACGGCGTGCCGCTCGAGAGTCTGGTGAAAAAATTCGCGTATCAAAGATTCGAGCCGAGCGGGTTTACAAAAAATCCAGATATCCGCCACGCGAGCAGCATCACGGATTACGTTTTCCGCTGGCTGGCCTGCCAGTTCATTAAAGGTTACAAGGAAGCGACGGCGCCGAACCGCGGGCAGCCCGACTTACCGCTCAAGGAAATTGTCGAGATCGAGAAAAAAGCGGTAAACCGGCCGGTCACTGATTTGGCCCGCACCGCCGACAAAGAAGTGATCGACGTGATCACGAACAATCCCGGCACTGCGGGACACAGAGGGAATGGCAATGGCCATGCCGAGCGGGTCATGGTCGCACTTGGCAGCATCTTCATGGGAATCACCTGTTCGGTGTGCGGCAGCGACAAAGTCATCCGCGCTGGCGCATGCGGCGTCTGCACTGAATGCGGAACTAGCCAGGGATGTAGCTGAGGGCAAAGTCCAATATCCAAATTTCAGTTTGCTGACGCTTGTATCTTAAGGCGCAGTTGCTGCAGCTGATTGGACAGGCGACTGGCCACGGCTACAATGCGTCGCGCCTTTTTCGGCAGCTCGACTAAATGAACAAACTCGACGCGCAGCGACAGAAAGAGATTCAACAAGCTGAGGAACTGCTTTTTGCAGGGCCGCAGGCGCTCGGGTTTGCGAAAGGACTTTTCCAAGGGCATTTCGTGTCGGATTGGGTGATGCCGTATCCGCGGATCGCGGCGGCGGAACGGGGCGAGCTGGATCAAACGGTTACTGAACTTCGCAAATTTTTGAATAAGGATCTTGATCCTGCCGAGATCGATCGGCAGGCGGACATTCCGCGCAACGTGATCGATGGCCTCGGTCGAATCGGCGTGCTCGGAATGACTGCGCCGAAGGAATATGGCGGACACGGTTTCTCGCAGATGGCCAACTGCAAAGTGCTGGAGGAGATCGGGCGACGTTGCGCGTCGACATCGGTTTTCGTGAACGCCCATCACTCTATCGGGATTCGCGCGTTGCTGCTTTTTGGAACACCCGAACAAAAGCAGAAGTGGCTGCCCAAATTAGTGACTGGCGAGCAACTGGGGGCATTCGCGCTCACTGAAAAAGAAGCCGGATCGGATGCGGCAAACGTGCAGATGCAAGCGCGCCCCACGGAGGATGGCTCGCATTTTATTTTGAATGGCGAGAAGCGTTACATCACAAACGCCGCGATCGCGCATGAACTTACCGTGATGGCGCGCACTCCAGTGCCGGGATCGGACAAAACCGCGGTCACGGCATTTTTGGTCACGCCTGACATGCCGGGGTTCGAGATGCTCGAAGAGCGTATGCCGAAGATGGGAATCCGTGGCACGGCAACTGGACGTTTCGCATTGCGAGACGTTAGAGTTCCAAAGGAAAATGTTCTCGGTCCGCTGGGCAAAGGTCTTAAAGTCGCGCTGACGGTGCTTGATTTCGGCCGCACAACTTTCGGCGCGTGCTGCACTGGGGCGGCCAAAACTTGCCTTGATCTGGTGGTGCAGCACGCAAATACGCGAAAACAATTCAACAAAACGCTCGGTAATTTTCATCTGGTCAAAAAAAAGATCGCTCGCATCGCGGCGGATGCTTACGCGATGGAAGCAATGACCACAGTCACGGCGTCGTTTATCGACCGCGGTCTGGAAGATTATATGCTCGAAACCGCCATGCTGAAGGTCTTCACGACCGAGCGGCTGTGGGAATGTATCAACGACGTATTCCAGATTTATGGCGGCTCAGCGTACTTTATCGATCTTCCGCTGGAGCGCATGCTCCGTGACGCACGGATCAACCAGATCGGCGAAGGGGCAAACGAAGTACTCACTTCATTCATCGCGCTGGTGGGAATGCGCGGGCCGGGCATGGAGTTCAAGGAAATTTACGACACAATGATGAAACCGTCGCGCGATCGGATGAGCAAAGCGTGGGCTGCTGGAAGAAACCGGCTTGGAGCGACGATTCGCATTCCTGACGTGCCCGTTCAAAGCGAACAACTGCGTGATCACGCACGGCAGCTCGGCCGCTTGATCCGGCATTTTAACTTCGCCGTGAACCGGGCGCTCATCACATATCGCGAGCCGATTCTGGATATGCAGCTTGTCCAGGAACGGATCGCGAATGCGGCGATGGATCTGTTCGCCTCGACTTGTGTCCTCAGCCGTCAGGACAGCGAAATCCACTTAGCGCGTCGAAACGGGGATGCGGCTGCGGCGGATCACGCCGCCGCCGATCTGTTCTTGCGTCAGTCGTTTCGCCGAATTCGCGGTTTCCTCGCCGGCCTGACGGATAACGACGACAAATCGGTGCTTGCGACAGCGAACTCCTGCCTCGCAAAGCCAGGCAGCTAGATTTGCCCGCGCGCCTGCGCGAGACTGAGAAGCAATCCAATTGAAAAGTTTGGCGCGCGACTACGCCGACTAACGGCCTGATATGCAAAAAATAATCTCGCCCTCGCGCTGCGCACATTGCAGCGCGCCAGTAACCGGCGAAATCGTCGAGTTTTTGTTATCTCCCCGGACGATGGCCGTAAATCGTCATCGCGTTAGCGGTAGTCGGGATCGCGGCGAGCCGATCGCAAGGCTGCGGGATTTTGGAACCCGACTCCACAACGAAGCACATTTTCCTTACGGTTTTTGTGACTGGCTGTTGTGTTGCCGGCAGCACCACCACATTCTTGCTCGGATCAGCAGCGAATGCCGACGTGCAAAACGCGAGTGCGAGCACCACGGTTGCACATCGGACCGACCAGGCGCATGAGCGACTGGCTCTGCATTCTGTTTTCATACCGTGATTGTGAGCCTCGCCAATAATGTTGCAAGCTTATTCCATCGGCTTGCCGACAAAGAATAGACAATCACAGCGACGAGGACTCAGTCCGTCCAAAGAAAATGCTCGAGGCGGAGATTGTTAAGACGCGCCTTTGCTTCTTCGCTTCGGCTGCCTCCGGCCGCAGCGAGCTTATCATACACAGCAGCGGCAGATTCCCACTTTGAATCCTCCTCCAACAATCGAGCGGCGTTAAAGCCAGCTTTGTAATACCAGAAAAGCTCGCGCCGTTGATCCGGCCGGGCTTCGTCTTCCAATATCTCGTAAAACGTCGCAAGCGCACCGTCTCGATCGCTTTTCTTTTCCAAGCACAATCCCTTTTTGAAGAGCGCCTGGTTGCGCCAGTCGATCGGCTCTTTCTTATCGGCGGCTAATTGGTCGTAGGTCTCAATCGCGCGCTGGTAGCTATTCGAGTCCGTTGCGCCGGCTTCAAAGAAAATGTCGCCTTTCCCGCAAAGGGCCTCGCGTTTGTCCGACAGGCCAGCCTCGCTCTTTAGTACCTCATCGTACAAGGCGAGAGCATCTTTCGGCTTGCCAAGCTTGCGTTCGATTACGGCTTGTTCATTGCGTGCCGCCCACCGCAGCGGTCCGTTTTTCTGCACGACCTGATCAAAAAGAACAATCGCGCGGTCAAGTGAATGCTCACCCATGCTCGACATGGCCGATTCTGCTGCGAAAAAAAGTGCTCTTTCCGCGATAGAGTTATCGGGAGTCTCTTGCGCGATAATTTCGAACTGTGTCTGCGCGTTTGCGAAATCCTGGCGCCGGTAAAAAAGCTCCGCTAATTTCATTCGAACTTCGGACGCGAATGGTGAAACGGCATGCTGCTCCAAAAAGCGCTTTGCGAAGCCGATGACTGTCGTGTCATTTCCACGCGCTGATTCCTCCACCCAGATGCTGAGATAATCGGCGCGCTCGGCGGCCGCGGCGGTTGGCCTCGACTCGGCTGCGCGAGCGAGATTTTTTCGCGCTTCATCGAACCGCGGCGGCGAGGAGTGAAAGGCCAGCTCAGCCAGGCCCACCCAGGCTTCCGACAGACGCGGATTTTTTGGAAAATCACGAATGAACTGCTGCAGCGATGCCGCCGCTCTCTTATCGCCCTTCGCTGCCTGCATCAAACCTTCCTCCAATCGCAAATTCGCGCGCGCCTCTTCGTCGCCGCCTTGCTTCTCCAGCTCATTGTAATCAGCTGCGAAACGAGCGTGATTGCCAAGCTGCAGCCAGCCGCTAGATGCATTAAACAGGGCAATTTTTGTCCAGGGCGAATTGGAATGCGCGATTTGCTCAAAAGCCGCGGTTGCTGTGTCAAATCGCTTCGCCAAATAATTTACTTGGGCGGACAAAAAATTGATCCGGGCCAGCAAACCCGGCTCGGGATGGAGCAGACGCGCCTCGTCCAAAATCGTAATCGCCTCATCCAAATGCCCGTCATCCACTTCAAATTGTGCAAACTCAAGCAGAGCGGCTGCGATCGCCGGGGATTTGATATTGGTGCTTCGCAGATCGGAAAATAATTGCAGGGCTCGCTCCCTACGCCCGGCGCGAACTTCCAGCCGAGCCAGATACCATCGGGCAAAAGTTCGTCGCGGTTCTTCCGGCTTGCGCACCCATTTCTCGAGTTCGCTGCGGGACGGTTTGCGCTCCGCGCGATACAGAGCATCCAATTTTTCGAAGACAAGCGGGAGATCAGGGTCGGCCTGGTGACGATCGATAAATTGTTCCAAGACGTCATCTCCAACTTCCGGCGTCTTTAGTTGTAAATGTGCATCGGCTATGCCGAAGAGCGCCGCGATTAATGTGGCATGAGGCGCTCCCTCCGGCCTTTTCAGAAGCGCTTGAAACATGCCGATTGCTCTCTCGGGCCGCTGCAAGATCAGCTCCAGCCGCCCGCGTAACAACCGTCGTTCTCTCCGCTCCGCCACCAATGTCGGTCGCATTTCTGCCAGGAGGCGCCGCGCATTAGGAGCATCGGCCATTTCAATGTAGAGTTCGGCCGCTCGTAGCTGCGCTCGGGTAGCCCATTCTTTGTCGCGGTACAGTAGGCTGAGTTCTTTCAATGCTTCCTGTGGCTTTCCTAACGCGCGCAGCATGTCCGCTGTCCCAAATACGGCTGCGCTATGAAACCGCGAGCCACGGTCCCTCGCCAGTTCCTCATACAGCGGCAGAGCGTCACCCCATCGGTTCAGGGCAGCCAAGGCTTGGGCGCGCCAGAATTGGGCCCATGGGAGTTCACGTAATCGAGGGTCCGCCAGCAAAACGAGCGTCTGCTCCGGCTCTCTTGCAGCCACTTGCGCTTCGGCAAGTTTTTCGGCGACAACGCGCCATTCGGTTTCAGGCACATTTTTATTAAACAACTCCTGCAACCGCGCGACTGCTACTTCCGGAACGCCCTGTGCCAGCGGCGCACTCGCTTCAGCAATCTCAGCGGAAATATCCGCGCGGGCGAATTGTGCCACAATGCCAAACAGACAACTGAGTCCTATTTTTCTTAGGCTCATTTCTTCTCCAGCATTGGCTGCAAATATCGTCCCGTATGACTGGCGGGAA
>Ga0209648_10001279_pt1 | contig 20168 bp, 14 predicted proteins | sample GraSoi2013_115cm_FD_185830 | JGI IMG/M metagenome (GOLD analysis project Ga0209648, IMG submission 185830) | Grasslands soil microbial communities from the Angelo Coastal Reserve, California, USA - Sample 9_17_2013_115cm (SPAdes) (version 2) | ecosystem: Environmental > Terrestrial > Soil >...
ACACTGTCTTTGAGGAATTTCTTGGTCAATTCCAGCTGGGCCTGATCCTCGTTTGCGACGGGAAGCGCGGTGTTTGCGCCGGGGAAGGCATGGGAATGGATGGTGCCTTGAATAACGTCGGCGCCGGCATCGGCAGACTTTACTGCCGGCATGTGGCAATCGGCGCATTGCGATGGCTTTGGCGGATAATAAAAAGAGCGCGCGCCCTGGCCAGAAACACCGCTGGCCTGCCAGTTGTCATATTCATTGAAGCCCCGAATCCAGCGATAGTGGTTCACGGGTACGTCCAAGTGCACTTTGTGGCAGGTTGAGCAGAACTCCGCCGTATCCGTCCGCATAAAGGGTTTGAGGAAGACGCGGCGATGTGGTTCAGGGTTCAATTCGGTCACATAGTCGTGAATCCAGCGGACGACTGGGTTCTTGCTGGCAGCCATCTGGTGCAGCCTGGGATATTCGAGCAGGAAGTCGCCTTGGCCCATCGTGCTTTTTACCTGTGCGATGGAGTGGCACATCATGCATCCGAGCCCGGCCCGCGCCTCGGGTCGATCGACGATCTGGTGTATCGGTGTGTCAAACATTCCGCTGTACAGCAGGGCCGGGTCGTGGCAGCCGGCGCACCATTTTGATGGCTTCACGCCGACAACGTCCTGCATGTACTCAATACTTTTGCGATACCACTGATTGTTGAAGGAAGAGAAATGATGGGCTGAGCCAAACCATTGGTTGTAAATATCCTTGTGACAACGCTGGCACGCATCTGACTCCATGAAGTAACTGCCGGGAATACGGCCCTTATGCGCCGTTTGCGCGGAACTGGGAAAAAACAGGCCTTCAGGCCCGTCTCCTTCTTCGTTCATGGTTGTCGGGGGAGATGCAGGATTAGTGAACTTGTATGCGCGAGCCCACATTCGCTGGCGAATGTTCCATCCGCCATAAGCAAGGCCCACTGCAAGCGCCAGACACAAAGCCGTTGTTGCTAATGACCTGCTGCGTGAGACGGGCCGCCAACCCTTTGCTCCCAGCCACTTCGCTGCCAGCAGAGCGACGGCAGCGAACGAAAGCACCACGTGCCCATACATCCAGTTCCAGTGCGACCGGGTGGTGCCGATAAACAGAAGAACGACGCCGAGGATTGCTGCCGCCGCTAAGACCAGCCAGCCCAAATCACTGTAAAGCGACTTTGCCCGCACGACTGCTAGCACTTTGGGGACGAGAAAACCAGCAGCCACAACGCCCAACGCCGCGTGCAACAGGACAACCGCAACATATGCCAGATTGGGGCCTGGAAATACGTACAAGTAGAGAGAAGTGCAGAACAGAATGGCCACCAACACCGACAGCTTTGGCAGGCGAAAGATCCTGCGAATCATAGGCAAAATCCTGTGCGTAGTTTTCTCGTGAAAGTTTTGGAGATACTTTCGATTACCGTTTAAGACGGTTTAGTCTGCCTATTGTACCTCCGGTCAGGCCGGGCATGGATAGGAAAAACGAAAGTGTTTCCTAGACTAGCGGCGCAACGAATCCATGCGTTGGATCACAGTCCGGCGACGCAATTTGTTTGCTAGTCCGTCGCGGCGCTGGCGCTGACGTATTCGGCCAGAGCAGCCTTCCAGTCGCGTGGAGGCGAAATGCCGGCCACCTTCAGTCCTTTCATGTCCAGCACAACAGATTTAGGACGTCGGCCGATTCTGCCCATCTCAACCAGCGGTTTGCCAAGGAGATTGCTGGTTGAAACTCCGGCAAAGATGGCGGCCTGCTGCATCAGTTCCAATCGACTGCACACGCCGGTGTTGCAAAGATGAAAGAGTCCGAAGCGGTCGCTCTCCATCATTTCCAAGATCTTGCCCGCGGCATCCAGAGTGTAGGTCGCGGTGCCTATCTGGTCAGATGCCACAGTATAGGCGCGACCACTTTGCAGCGATTGCAGGCCTTTGCTGACAAAATTCGCTTTCCCCGGGCCGAACAAGACGGAGACGCGGAATATCCAGTAGCGTTCTAGCTCCATCACGGCTTTCTCAGCTAACAGTTTGGTCTTGCCATAGACCGAGATCGGATTGGTTGCGTCTGATTCCGTCCGTGGCGAATCAGCAGCACCATCGAAGACTGCGTCCGTGGAGATGTGCGCGACGGGAATGGCGAGCTCTTGGGCAACGTCTACGATATTTCGGGTGGCGACTACGTTTGCCTGAAAAGCGTACTCTGGATTCGCCTCGCATACATCAGGATCGGGAGCTGCCGCGCAATGGATTAACGCATCCGGCCGCGCACCTAGCAGGACGCGGCGAACATCGGGCAGCTGTGTCAGGTCCGCGTCCGCGCGCGTCATGGGGAAGGTCTCGTGTGCCGCCCTCATCACTTGGACCAGGCCATGACCAAACAGCCCGTTGGCTCCGGTAATCGCGATTTTCATATACGCTAGCGACCTTATGTTGATCAGGCAGGCGAAGGTTTGACGCGACGAACGAATCAATGATTGAAGAAGTGTTACTTTGCCGGTCGCCTGTGCTCCACACTGCCCGGCACAATATCAGACTTCATCCCGAGCGCTCTTAAATATCCCTGATTCACGCGACACTTTTGCAGGCGGACACTCTCCAGCAACTCGGCGAAAGCACGGTTGATCGTCTCCTGGTCAGGCCGGGCCTTCAGCCGCTCTTCGGCGTGCGCAGTGCCGCGCGGAAGCTTTGCGAACTCCACGATCTTCGCCCAATCGGCAGGCGAGATAATGCTGACCACAGCCGATGACTTTTCCATCTTCTTATACGGCCAGAAAGCCCATCCGATATTGTTTGTTTCCAGCACTTTCACGAATTGCGCAATCCACACATCGGTATTCTCTCCGGACTCGCCCATCCAGATCGGCACATCATGACGTTCACGAAAATCAATGTATGGCTGTAGCACACTTTCATCCGGTGCGGTCCAATACTTGTGGAATGTGTATGCGACGTTCGCATCGAAGGGTTTGGCGAAGACGGAAAAGTTCCCGTCCCACTGCGCGCCGCCGAGAAAGAGAATGTGGTGAGCATCGACCTTGCGTATCTCGCTCGCCAACTTCTTGTAGAGCGGTTCGAGTGAAGAGTTCAAAGGCGCCAGCTTGGGAAAAGGCGGGATCGGCTCATTCAGCAGGTCATAACCGAGCACGACCGGCTCATCGCGATAGTGCGTCGCCAGCCGCCGCCATATGGCGAGCAGGTGCTCCTGCTCGGCCGGACTCTGGAACAGCCAGGGATATCCGGCGCTGTCGTCAATGTTCGCGCCCGTCTGTCCCCCCGGCGCGGCATGCAGATCAAGGATCACATATAAACCCTCGGCACGGCTCCAGACGGTCAACCGGTCCAGCAGCTTGAAGCCCTCCGCGTCGTCGCTATCGAAAAGGCTGTAGTGCAAAGGAACACGAATGGCATTGAACCCGGCTCGATGCAGGAGCCCGATATCCTCAGGCGTGACATAGTTCTCGCGGTACTTCTGCCAGAATGCAGCCGACCCTTCGGGGCCAAGGAGCTCCAACACCAACGCGCGGATCTCGGTAGGAGATTGCGGACCACCTTCGAACAGCCACATGTACCCCTCCGGCACCAGCCAATTGCCCAGATTGGTTGCGCGAAGAAGAAGCGGTTTGCCAGCGCTATCGACGATCTGCTTATGGTCGGTGTGTGCGAACTGCGCGTTTCCGTAGGAAATCAACACCAGAAGAAGCAGCGGCGAGTGTAGAGGTCTGAACTTGAGCATAATTCTCTCCGCGGAAAGCCTACACCAAACTCGTGCTGCTCGCGGTTTGGATATTCACCATCAGCCGCGTATGGCTCGACTCGCTGGCCCAATTCTCGGACAAGATCCCACCTATGCCTGAGACCATTTCGCACGCGTGGATATACCAGGATCACGACTAAATGGCGATTGGCTCGTGCCTGGTCGACACCAATATCCTTCTACGCATGACGCGGCGCTCCGATCCCCAACACCAGATCGTAGACGCAGCCCTCGCTCAACTCGCCGGCCAAGGCACCATTCTTCATTACACGCATCAGAATATCGTTGAGCTATGGAATGCGATGACGCGCCCTCTCGATCGGAACGGCTTGGTTTGACAGTGGCCGATGCTGAGCGCGAAGTAAGCGCGATTGAGGCTGGAATGATCTTCTTGCCTGATAGCGAGTTGGTGTATTGAGAGTGGCGGAGGATCGTTGTACAGCACAGCGTCTTGGGCGTTCAGGTACACGATGCGCGCTTGGCCGCTGCTATGTATGCGCATCGGGTGAGCCACATCCTAACGTTGAACGTGTCAGATTTCAGCCGTTTCAACGGCATCATCAGCGTCCATCTTTGAGGTACAGGCCTCGACTATGCTTTAGCAGCGAAGACTTTCGACGCATTCACCTTTGACGTGAACTTGCTGTGTTCTTTGGCTAATATCTCATGTACGGCTGCCACTATCGCATCGAGGCTACCTCCTGCAATGTGGGTCCCAAAGTCAGCGATCGGGCCCTCCTCCGCCGAAATTGAGACAATTGGTATGGAGGGACGATGGCGGCGGACGATGTTCGCCAGCCGGCCCGCATCCCGCCCGAGTGAAGGACAGATTAGGACCAGGTCGAAATCGCCTTCGAACAGTTTTTCAATCGCTTCTTCCTTACTGTACGCCGGGACCACGCAGTAGCCGGCGGCTGTCAACGCTGACAATCTTTCCTTCACGACACCAGGATTACTACCCACTGACAGGATCAAGAAAAGCATGTCTCCCCCTTCTCGCGGACCAATGTCAGTTAATTAGCTTGGCTGGGGTCCTTACTTCTTGCAGCAACCTTGAGATGCGTTGGCAATCACCTCGGGCTGCCTGCGACGTCCAAGCGCAAACTCTAAGAGAGTTCTTAGGGAAAGTTAAGCCGGGCGTGCCAGCCTGCGTTACCAGACACGCTAGGCGCAAATTCGGCATTTCTTCCCTTGTCGGGCCGCAGGGAGGTGCTCGCAGTCATCAAAAAAAGGTGAGGCTTCCGCACGGCGCATCTTGACGCTTGCTCCAAAAAGTCATTTGGGCTCTACTCTGTCTTGAACCACTCGTCCTCTTTCCTATCTCACGGGTTCCGTGGACAGAGGGGGTGGCTTTTGCAACTAGCTGACTTCAAAGAGTCGAAAGCGCTCGTGATCCTGAATGTGTCTCGGGATTCGTTCTTGCGTGAAGCGCGTGCTAAAACTCTGCACGACGCGGGATACTATACAAGTGCGGCGCAGACTCTCGAGGAAGCAATTACGCTGTCCACGCAGATGAGGTGTGCCATCGCGATCGTCTGCCATTCTTTCACTGCCTCCGAGCGCAGCTTTATCCACATGCGATTGCTAGAGGATGCTCCGGCGACGACAGTCGTTTTGCTCGGAGAGTCTGGTGATCGGAACCCCGCAGTGCTTTTGTCTGCGGTCAAAGCCGCCATGACCTCTCGGAAGCCACTCGATTTCACCTGGAGAGCTTCTTAGGAAACGCGGACTCCCATCCTCGTCGGGCCGCCCCGCTGCTCTGATCCTCTCTGACCACATTAAAGGTTTGCGAAGGATTACCGGGACGCGTCATTACCAGCCCCGGCAGGGGCGCATGAGAATGGCCCGGCAGAGACTGCCCTGAGCTTGCCGAAGGGAACTGCCGGGTTAGCTGGCAAAAAAACAAAAAGAGTCCCGCCAGGGACGGATGAAGCAGCTGAGCCCGCGCTCGGTCCCAGAAATAGCCTCCATTCCTCCACAAAGCGATTTTTTCGCCGTGCTGCCTGGCCGCCCACTTCAAGCCAGCCGTCCCTGACGGGACTTTCCAAACTAGAAGCGCAGCTAACCCGGCAATTCCCTTCGGCAAGCTCAGGGCAGGCTTTGCCGGGCTCACGCGCGCCTGGCGGCGCTCCTCGGCTAAAAATCGGACCCGATCGTGGTCATTAACGGCGTTTCCTTATTGTCTAGGTAATAAGCCTTAGTAGTCCTGTTCAGGATGGCGACAGAATTAAGGCCACCGTTGCCCTCTGTCCAGAGGGACATGTACCAAAGTAATGCGTTGTATTTCATAGATTTAGAGCCAGTTATCAAATTTTCTTCAGTTTGGTCCGGCCGACACGTCCTTGCAACTTATTTCGAAATCCAGAGTATGATGCATCACATAGGTAAATAACCTTAGATAACTCTGCGAATGGTAGACGAGGACCTTAGCCATGAAAAAGGCAACTGCTCTCAAGACCAACGGTCATTACGTAGTTCGTCGCTCAGCGAAGTTGAACGAAAACGGCGACACGCTCCGAGTCGGGCGCGACAAGATCATCCGCGTCTTCCGTTACCTGGAAGCGCTCAATCAGCATCGCAATCCCGTTCAACGGCAACTGTCCGGCCAGCAATGGAGCTTGTGGCTTCACGATCTGCCCGACCATGCCTCAACGCAGCGGGGTGTTGTTTCACGGGAGACTGCCCGCGCAGCGAAGGATGGGGATGTGCACAACATCGATCGCGGAGAGAGCTTCGTATTCAAGGTGAGGCGCCCCAAGCTGAGCTCTCCGCCCGATCCTCCACGGGAAGTCGCCGCCTGGCTCAAAGACGGCTGGGATGATCCCGGGAAGAAAGCCGCATTCCACGAAACGCGAAAAGACTCCGAACACCAGGATCAAGACAGCCGGGAGAAGTTCGACGACGTGCCGAGCAGACTCTCGGCCTTTCAGCGTTGGCAGTCGGAGCGAGACGCATGGGCAGCGAGCGAGAAGCCGGCTCGGGCCGCCATGAAGATCTTCGAAATGTTGTACGACCTCCACGGCCGCCTGGAGCGCGAAGCCGAGCAACTGGAACTCATCCTGGGTGACGGCATCTTGAGCTGGCGGTTGCCCGAAGGCAACATCTATCATCCGATCCTGCTGCAGCGCTTGCAACTCGAATTCAATGCCGCCATTCCGGAGTTCACCCTGTCAGAAACCGGGCATCCCGTGGAATTGTATTCGGCGTTGTTCCAATCTCTGAGCAGCGTGGATGGCCGCGCTTTGGGACGCTGTCGGGAGGAGCTGGAGCGAGGGGATTTTCACCCATTGGGCGACCAAGCTACGTCTGCTTTCTTCAAACGGCTGGTCGTGCAGCTGTCTTCGCGCGGCGAATTCGTCGAAGGAGCTCCTAAAGCTGAAGAGAGCGAGCCTTGCATCGGCCGCGATCCCGTGGTTTTTCTTCGCCAGCGAACGCTAGGTTTTGCCGCTGCCATTGAGGGAATTCTCGAAGACCTGCGCACCCGCCGGGAATTACCGTGGTCGCTGCTGAATATCGTTGGAGAGGCTGCTCCGATCGTCACCAGAGGTGCTGAGAGTGGGGAAGAAGAGCCTGCGTTGCCCGCTCTCGGCGGAGACGTTCTCCTGAGCAAACCGGCCAACCCGGAGCAGATCAGGATCGCTCAGCAATTGGAAAAACACGGCGGAGTTCTGGTGCAGGGACCTCCCGGCACCGGCAAGACTCACACGATCGGCAATTTGATCGGACACTTTCTGGCTCAAGGAAAGAGTGTCCTGGTTACCAGCCACACCACCAAGGCGCTTCGCATGGTGCGCCATCACATTGTTCCGGAGCTGAGGCCGCTTTGCGTGAGCGTGTTGGAGAGTGACCTCGATAGCCGGCGACAGTTGGAGAGCGCGGTCGCGGCGATCGCGGAACGGCTGGGCAGCACCGATGGCGGCTCTCTTGAGCAACAGGCCCGCACTTTGGAAGCCGAACGTCATGATTTGTTGCAGGAGTTGGACCGGGTGTTGCGGCAGTTGGCGGAAGCTCGAGCGGACGAATATCGCGACATCATGGCTGGCGAAGAAACTTGGACACCCGCCGAAGCAGCCCGCAAAGTCACTCAGGAAGAAGCTGCGCACGGCTGGATTCCAGGCCCGGTTTTACCGGCAACTGCTCTGCCGCTCTCTACGGAGGAGCTGTCCGAACTCTATCGCACCAATGTTGCGCTTTCACAAGAGGACGAGCACGAGCTCTCGGGCGATCTGCCTGATCCGAACGAGCTTCTTGATGCCAATGAGTTCGAGGCCATGGTTCGCGAAAGAAACCGGCTCTGTTTGGAGGACCTTGAGTTCGGTTCGGACTTTTGGCTGCCTGGCCAGGCGCGAGGTTCGGAGGCGCAGATCGAGGACCTGCGATCCCGGTTGATCGCCGCTGTGGAGCCGCTGTCTGCCAAGGAGCAGTGGAAGCTCGCTGCGCTTTATGCCGGAATGTACGGAGGAGTTCGCCGGAAACCATGGGAACAGCTGGTCGAGGCCGTGAAGCTCGTTCACCGCGAAGCAGCCAACTGCCAGGAGGCGATGCTGAAGTATGGTCCGGTGCTACCCGAGAACCTTTCCCTGGAAGAAGAAGAACAGGTTGCGGATGAGATCCTCCAACACTTGGAGCTGGGCGGAAAGCTCAACGCTCTGGTGCTCTGGAAACACCAAACATGGCGAGCTTTCATAGCCGGCGCCCGCATCAATGACAACGGACGGCCACGTCTCGCCGCGCATTTTGACGCTCTGCGCAAGCAGGCACGATTGAAAATCCTGCGCCGGGAAATTGGTGGACGCTGGGATCGGCAGGTGGCGCTGTTGGGCGCTCCTTCTTCTAGCCAGATGGGGGAAGCGGTGGAAAACACGCTCATCCAGTTCTGCGACCTCATCCAGGATCGTCTGGCGTGGCACGAAAACGTGTGGAAGCCGCTACAGGAAGAGCTGCGCTGTCTTGGGTTCCTGTGGGATAAGTTCATCGCTGCTCAGCCCGTGAGCGCGGGAGCGTTTGGCGAACTCGCGCGAATCGAGCGGGCAGTCGTCATTGGCCTGGCTCCCATCCTTTTCTCGCGTCTGAATAAACTCAAATCGGCGCGGGTCAACGATGAGCTCAGCTCCCTTCGACGCCATCTTGAACTCGCGGCGCGAAACTTCAGCGGGTCGCACGTGACCGCGCAGCTCGCCGATTCGGTGGGTCGGCGCGATGCCTCGGGTTATGCCGAAGCCTATTGGCGCCTTGCTGAGGTGCGCAGCCTGCGGCCTCAGTTTGAATTGCGCCGCTCACTCCTGAGCCAACTCGTGACCGCGGCTCCCGCATGGGCAGCTGCCATTCGCAATCGCGAAGGCGTCCATAGCGCCGGACAAGTTCCCGGCGATCTGATCGAGGCCTGGACCTGGCGGCAGTTGAATGACGAGTTGGTGCGGCGAGCGGCGGTTTCCATGGAGTCATTGCAGAGCCAAAGCGAAAAGCTTCGCCATGAGATCAGGCGCGCCACAGTTGACTTGATCGATCGGCGCGCTTGGGCTTTCCAGGCTCGGCGGACATCTCCGCACCAGCGGCAGGCGCTGATCGGCTGGCTGGACACGATCCGCCGGATCGGGAAGGGAACAGGGATTCGTGTTCCTCTGCTGCGGGCGGAAGCTGCGCGCAAGATGAGCGAGTGTCGCGGTGCGGTGCCGGTCTGGGTTATGCCTCTCTCGCGCGTGGTGGAGAACTTTGATCCTAGAGTTACGCGCTTCGACGTCGTCATTATCGACGAAGCCAGCCAGAGCGACGTCATGGCGCTCATCGCGCTCTACCTGGGCAAATCCGTCCTGGTAGTTGGCGATCACGAGCAGGTGAGTCCGACGCCGGTGGGCCAGGACCTCGGCATGGTCGGAAACCTGATTTCACAGTACCTGGACGGAATTCCCAATTCGCACCTTTACGATGGCCAGATTTCCATCTATGACTTGGCGCGTCAGTCCTTTGGGGGAACCACCTGCCTGGTCGAACATTTCCGGTGCGTGCCGGAGATCATACAGTTCAGCAACGTGGTTTCTTACGACAGCCGTGTGAAACCCCTTCGCGATGCCAGCCGCGTGCAAATACGGCCGCCTCTGGTCTCTTATCACGTTACGGGATCGAGCCGCGACGAAAAGGTCAATCGCCAGGAGGCCTTGGCCATCACCTCGCTCATAGCTTCTGCCACCGAGCAACCCGAGTACCAGATCAACGAGAGCGGGCGCCCGGTTAGCTTCGGCGTAGTTTCTTTGATCGGTGATGACCAGGCGATTGCCATCGACGGTTTGCTGCGCGCCCATCTATCACCGGATCGTTACGAGATGCACCGTCTGCTTTGCGGCAGCGCAGCCCAATTCCAGGGAGACGAGCGCGACGTCATTTTCATTTCGCTTGTGGATACGACGGAACGCGGCGCCCTTCGGCTGCGCGATCAGCAGCTCTTCAAGCAGCGCTTCAATGTTGCTGCGAGCCGGGGCCGTGACCAGATGTGGATTGTCCATTCTCTCGATCCCGAGCAGGATCTCAAACCCGGCGATCTGCGGCGGCAATTGATCGAACATGCCTATGATCCCAGCCATCTGCTGCGCGCTCTCGAAGACGAAAACCAGAAGAAGTCGCAATCGCCACTGGAGCGTGAGGTGATGAAACGTCTTGCCGGCCAGGGTTATCGAGTCATTCCGCATTGGCGTGTGGGTAAATACACAATCGATTTGGTTGTGGAAGGCGAAGGCAAGCGCATGGCTATCGAATGCGAGGGCGATCCAGCTTATCCGATGGACCTCCACAGGTTGCCGGAAGAGATGGAACGGCAGGCCACTCTCGAGCGACTGGGTTGGGTCTTTACGCGGGTTCGCGCTACTGAATTTCTGCGCGACGCCGAGCGCGCCATGCAGCCGGTCTTCAACAAACTGGAGATGCTGGAAATCGAGCCAGAGCTGAACGAGGATAAGGACGAATCGGACCAGCTTCCGGCATCGCAGGCCATAGTCGCGTGCCGAGACTTGAATGCGGATCAGTCAGACAGGTTGGAATCGCCAACCGTGGCCCCGAACGATCTGGTTGAGCGCGTGATCCGTCGCGCCGATGAGTTGCGTCAAGAGTGGAGAGCGGCGTGATGAGACTGCGCGAAGTGGGACAGGCGTTTCTGAAATCCCGAATCCCCGGCGTCTTGTGCCGGGGTGAGGGATCCATATAGATCTCGAATTCGTGTCCCCATCGCCTTTCGGTCTTATAGAGATCCCTCACCCCGGCTTAGAAAGCCGGGGATTCGGGATTTCAGAAACCACAACATAGGTTCCGGATCAGTCATCTAAAGGAGTAATGGCGCCCGAACCTGAAAAACCGATTTTAGTCAGCTCGTCACGGACGCCCTTTTTTAAGACCGAGCAGGAGTCTCTATTCCGAGAAGTGGTCGAGCTGTTCGAGCGAAGCCGAGTGCCTTTCGCGATCTCGGGTGCTTTTGCTCTGCATGAGTACACAGGAATCTGGAGAGATACCAAGGACCTTGACCTCTTTCTTCCCGCGATGGAAGCGCCGCGTGCCCTTAAGCTTCTGCAAGAGGCACACTTCCAAACGGAAATCCGGGATCCAGTGTGGCTGGCCAAAGCGTGGCGGGACGACTTCTTTGTTGATCTGATCACGGGGATGAGCAACGGCGTGGTCTCGGTCGACGCCTCCTGGATTCAACGGGCGCGCCGCTTGGAAATCTTTGGGGTCTCTGCATGGGTCCTGAGACCGGAAGAGCTCATTGCCTCGAAGGTCTTTGTCACGCGCCGCGAACGATTCGACGCAGCTGACATTTGCCACATCATTTACGGCACACGAGGCCGCATAGACTGGAAGCGACTGCTGGACCTGCTCGGCGAACACTGGCAGCTGCTCCTCTGGCATCTGCTGCTGTATCACTATGTCTATCCCGCGGACACCGGCTGCGTTCCTCATGAAATCTGGGAAGAGTTGTTGCAGCGCTTCAAGGCCGAGCTGGCCCATCCTAATCAGGCTCTGGACTTCCGGGGCAGCCTGATTGACGAAAAGATGTTCGCTATCGACGTTGTGGAGTGGGGCAAGCGCGACATTTTGGAAGAGCAGCGGCGGGCCGCCAAACTCATACGATCCGTCCCAAGCGAGGCTGCTTGATGTTGGCAAGGCCATGAGAATCGCCGCTACCGCCGACATCCACTACACACCACAGAGCTACGACAGTTTGCGCGAACCCATGGCCCGGGTGCGCGATGAAGCCGATCTCCTGGTCATCGCCGGCGATCTGACCAATTTTGGCAAGCCGGAGGAAATGCATTCGCTCCTGAACGCTTTAGTCCGCTTGCGGATTCCAATCGTGGCCGTACTGGGAAATCACGACTACGAAAGCGGTCAAGAGCAGGAGCTGATGAAAATGATGACCGATGAAGGAATCAAAGTTCTTGACGGCAGCAGTTATGAACGGGACGGCGTGGGCTTTGCCGGAACCAAAGGGTTTATCGGCGGCTTCGGCCGCGGGGTACTGACCTCCTTCGGAGAGAAAGAAGTAAAGGCCTTCGTGCAGGCTTCGGTTGATGAAACAATGAAGCTGGAGCGTGCCGTGTCGATGTTGCGTACGCCCAAGATCGTCATTGTGACACATTACGCGCCCATAGCCGAAACCATACAGGGTGAACCTCAGGAAATTTTTCCCTATCTCGGTAGCTCGCGGCTCGCTGAAGTCATTGACCGGCACGGGGCCGCGCTCGCTCTGCACGGACATGCGCATCACGGCAAGCTGGATGGTGTAACAATCGGGGGCGTTCCTGTCCGCAACGTCGCCGTAACATTGCTTCTCGCCCATGATTCCACTAGACCGTATCGTGTCTTTGACTTGTAGAGCGTGTGCGAGAACCGGATTTCGAGCGTCAGCAAATGCGATCCTGATTCACAAACCCTCGAGCGGAGGGGTGACACTATGCAGATTCTCAGTGTGGCGCCCATCGGGCGCTCAACCCTTGACTGCATGACCGAACAGCGCCGCTAGGCCCGGATGAGAATAACCCTGCAGAGCCTGCCCTGAGCTTGCCGAAGGGAACTGCCGGTTAGCTGGGATGCAAGCTGGAAAGTCCCGCCAGTGCCAGGGACGGCTGGCTTTACAACTTCAGTGCTAAGCCGATATGGGCGTTCACCATCGTCGCTTCCCAGAAAACGGCGACGACCGCTTGCATCCTCAATCGCAAAAGACATCACGCAAAAAATCCTTAGGCAGAGCAATGGGGACTGTTCTGGGACCGGCACGGGCTCAACGAAGACGAAGAATAGCTTCAGCCGTCCCTGCCGGGACTTTTTTGCTTTTATTGCCAGCTAACCCGGCAGTTCCTGCAACCTTCGGTAGCGAACTCGCCTTCTGCCGGCGCGATGGCGAGCAATCCTTGCCCATCCGTGGTAACTCCAACAGTTGCTCCACCGTTGTTCGGTTCTCCAACGCCGACCCCGGCTCCGACGCCGCGGTGATAGTGTTTCGTATGGTGAAACCGCAAGATGATGTCACCGCGAGATGGATGTCGCCGAAGAGTTACAGATCGCTTCGGCTCTTCCTACTAAATCGGGCTTTAGCGCTTTACCGAGGCCGGCGATCGACAACTCGGGGCTGTATCGGAAGGCAAGCAGTGGTACACTATCTCCGTCTGATGGAGAGATCCGGTTTCCGTGAAGCGGCCTTCCCCCTGCGCCGGGACTGAGCTTCATCACTCAAGAGAATACGACCTCTGGGTGCGCAACCATGGACACGTCAGACTCCAGAAGCGAAATACTGAACTCTTGGAAAGAAGTCGCTGAATACCTCGGTCGAGGCACTCGAACCGTTCAGCGCTGGGAGCACGATCTTGGGCTTCCGGTGCGTCGACCCCGCGGCAAGCCGCGCAGTGCGGTGGTGGCTCTGCGCGCCGAAATTGATGCCTGGCTTCGTAACCGCCCACAAATCAACTATCAGGAGAATGGGAAAGGGCCTAGCTCACGGATGATCCCGGCTGGGAGTGCTCAGGTTCTTCCGGGGCGGGTTTCGATTAGGGAAGCGATCCTTGCATCACGAGGTTTAAGGACCCAAACTCGCCAGCTGCAAAGAGAAATGTCTTCGGCGGTCCACTCCTTGGTCTCCAGCCTTCAACGTATCCAGGCAAATGGCCACGGTGCCGGATCGCAAAATGGCCGCCGTTCCAGGCGGCTTGCTTTTAAGAACCCGATGCCCGGCGGGTCCGCTACGTAAGCTGATTCCACGTGCAGGCCTCAAGGCGACAAGTGTCAGGGCATGGCTTTGAGCCGTGTCGCAAGAAGCTACGTCGGGCTTCAGAGGGTGTGTGAGAACTAGAAATCGTCATCCCGAAGGGCGTAAGCGAGCCCGCGCCGTCTTCAGCGGGCGAGTCGCCCTGAGGGACCTGGTGGTTTGCCAGTGCTTGATTCGATTCCACCACCAACGCAAGGTCCCTCACCCCTACTCGGCAGGCCTCGCTAACGGGGTTCGGGATGACGCCTTTTGGGTGTGTCAGGCAGTTCTCACACACGCTCTGAAGCCCGCGCGCGCAATTCTCTTAAGCTCGCCGCGGCACGGCTGAAGCGGGAAGAATTTCTGGCTCTTTACGGTATGAGTAAACTCATGCCCTGACACTCCACGCTCTACAGACCCTGGCCACGGTGGAGTACTTCGAAAAACAACGTTACGACAGCGACGATTCGGCCCGTCTGGCTGGCTACCGGCGCCGACCTGACTGTGAGCGCGATGTGACTACCATCGTCTCGCAGCCAGGTAATCTCTTCCCGGTTGACAGCCTGGCCGTTGAGAGCCCGTGCCATCGGCCATTCTTCTGGTTGATATGGTTTGCCATCTTCATGGACGCCCCTGAAATGTGCATAGTCTAAAACGTTGGCCGCGGGATAGAGGGGTTCACCCAGAAGTCCTTCGAGGTACCTATTCACGTGAAGCAGCTTACCGGACGGCGCCTCCGTGATCGCCAAACCGCACGGCATCTGCTTGAGTACCTGCTCAAGCATGGCAAGCTGGTTCGCAAGATCCTCCTGCGATTGCTTAATGTCTGAGATATCCAGAAGAGTCAGCACGGCGCCTTCGATTTTGTTCTCCGCGGTCTTGTAGGGTGTAATCCGGAGCCGATGCCAGGCGCCGTCGGTATCTTGAACCTCGAACTGCTGCGACTTAATCTCATGAATCACGTCAAGCAGGGTTTGTTCCAAATCCGGTACTTTAACTTTCGATCTGAAATGAGTAATCGGGCGGGCCACATCGGCTCCTGAGAATCCGAAGACCTTTTCCGCCTGCGGTGTGAAGCGCCGAATACTCAAATCCGGACCCAGCATGACTGTGGGAATGTTCACGCTGTTCAACAAATTGGTCAGATCATTATTGGCCAAAGAGAGCTGCTGGTTTCTGTGTTGCATTTCGTCGTTGACGGTGTTGAGCTCTTCGTTCGCGGACTCCAATTCCTCTTTTGAGGTCTGTAATTCCTCATTCGTGCTCTGCAATTCCTCGTTGCCGGATTGAATCTCTTCGTTCGCGGATTGCAATTCCTCGTTGGTTGCTTCATGGGCCTCGATAATGGATTGCAGGTAGTCCTTAGAGGCAGCGAGCTCGTCTTTGAGCTGCGTAACCTGTTTGTCTTTCTCGCGTTGCTCCGCGGCCGCGAGGGGCGGCTTTCCGGTCTTGGCCTGGGCCGGGCCGGGCGATCGAGCGGACGCGTCTTCAAACACAATCACGAAGCTCTGGTGTTCGTTGGGTAGAACCTTGAATGGAATGATCTCCACATCGGTGACGTGAATAACGCCGTCGTTTTCGAATTCGAGGTTCTCCTTGCGGACGGTCACGCGGTTCTTGCGAGCGGTGTCCATGGCTTTCTGGAGCTCGAACAGTAGTCCCGGGCGAAGCATTTTCAACAGGTTTAAGCTAGCCTTACCAGGCGCAAGTTCCAGATACGCGCTCGTGTGTCCCCGGCTTTGCAGGATGTCCAGGTGGTCGTTCACTACAACCGCGGCAGGGACGTACTTTGCCAAGAGGAGGCGATCGGCTTCCCTCTGCAGGTCCAGAAGCGGCTTGGCAGACTCAGTCGTTTTAGCCGTCGAGGTTGAAGCTTCTTTTCGGAATGCGCCTCGGTAATGTCCCGTGCTGAAACCGAATGCGACCGGCGATTGAGCCAGTTTCCTACGGTAGATCTTATGCTTCTTATCCACCGGTTCGAAGAGATCAGCGCCCGTGCCGAGGAGGCCTTCTGTGTCCCCCACCAGGAGGAAGCCGGTCGGATTCAGGGCGTAGTGAAAGATGGGGAGCACTCGCTTTTGCAGCGACGGGCCCAAATAAATGAGAACGTTGCGGCAACTGACCAGGTCCATCCGGGAAAATGGCGGGTCAACAAAAACATTTTGCGTCGCAAAGACGCACATGTCCCGGATCGATTTGCTGATCTGATATCCACCTTCGGTCTTGGTGAAAAATCGTCGTAACCGTGTGGAGGATACATCGGCCCGGATACTCTCCTTGTAGATGCCGGCTCGAGCTTTCTGGATAGCAGTTTCGCTGAGATCGGTCCCAAAGATCTGAATGAAGTGAGCGGACCGCACATCGCTAAGATGCTCGATCAGCGCGATAGCGTGCGAGTAAGCCTCTTCCCCGGTGGAGCAGCCCGGAACCCAAACACGAATGATTTCAGCGGGCGAACGATGCTTTAAAATGGCAGGATAAACCGTCTGCTTCAGAGCTTCGAAAGCATCGGGATTTCGAAAGAAACTGGTGACGTTGATCAGGATATCCTGGTGCAGAGCATCAATCTCTTCGCGATGCTGCCGCAGATGATCGACGTAGTCGTCTAACTTTTCAATTCTGCACAAGGCCATCCGGCGGAAGACCCGACGGCGGATGGTCGCCGGCTTGTACTCAGAAAAGTCCACCTTGTGGGTCTGGCGGAGCAGTTGAAAGACCTGAGCGAGGTTGCGATTGCTCTCCGGCGGAAGTTCTTCGGCTTTTTCGTCGCGAACTGCCGCTATATAAGGATGGCGGCGGATGCGTGCCAGCTCCGCGGCAATACCTGCGGGCGGCAGCACGAAATCGACGCAGCCCGCCGCGATAGCGCTATTGGGCATGCCGTCGTATTTTGCCGAATCCGAATCCTGGGCAAACGTGATCCCGGCCTCACCCTTGATCGCGGTCAATCCCAAAGTCCCGTCGGAAGCGGTGCCCGAGAGGATCACGCCGATGGCGTTGGCACCTTGATCGGCGGCCAACGACCTCAAGAATGTGTCGATCGGCATGTGGAGGGGGCTCGGTGCGCGTGTTGCCAGCTGCAGCACACCTCGTGAAATGGTCATTTCCGAATTCGGAGGGATCACGTACACGTGATCGGCCTTAACTCGAGTCCCATCCGTTACCTGCAGCACTGGCATCTTCGTCGCACGCGCCAACAACTCGCTCATTGCGCTCTCATGACTTGGGTCCAGGTGAGGAATCAGCACGAAGGCCATGCCCAGCTGCGATTCGAGGGCACGCAGCAGTTGCGTGAACGCCTCCAGGCCGCCGGCCGATGCGCCAATGCCGACAACAGGAAAAGGCAGGGGTGTAACCCCTTCCGCGACCGGCGCCCTCTCTGGTGTGGTGGCTGTATTGTTCTTCGGCTTGGCTTTTCGTTTTGATCGGCTCATAACGGTGTTCTCAGATTCCTGAGCAGCTCTTGGAAGGAGAGAGCTGCCGCACCAATTGCTTTACCAGGGACGTGTGCCAAAATTATATTCTGAAATCCCGAAGCGCAGCGAGGGATCGCTATGATTACGATTCAGCTCAGGGCAATTCCACAATTGGGTGTAACCCGATTTCGGGATGGAAAAGCAGCGTACTTGATGCCCCTACTACGGGCCTGCAGGGCATGCTCCACCCGCTCCCCGCGCCGGCATGCATGACGTACGGGCTACAGCACTTGTGGAATCGCTCTAAGGTTCATCGTGGCCATAGGAATCCCTCGCTCCGCTCGGGATTTCAAAATCTGTGGGCCTCTACCGCAGCGGGTTGTCGTATCTTGGCGCTTGTCCCGGGCCTTGAGTGCATGTTAACGATTAAGGATGTCTCTCTGGCCGCCCAGGCACATTTTACTGATCTCTTATGACGAGCGCCTCCTGATCGCGCGCCGGCGGCTCTTTGAGCAAGAGGGCTACAACGTTTCATCGGCGCTGGGACTTAAAGAGGCGCTGGCGAACTGCAACGACGGAGCCTTTGATCTCTTAATCCTCGGTCACTCCATTCCACTCGCAGACAAGGAAGGCCTGATCAGGACTTTTCGAGCTCACTCTTCTGCGCCCATACTCTCGTTGTGGGCACACGACGAGTCCGTCGCAAATAGTGTGGATTACCTCGCTTTCTCGGACGCCCCGGATCAGCTCTTATGGAATGTGGCGGCGATACTCACGAAAAACGCTTCGCCACAGACGTCAAGGGGAGGGTAGTTCATTGGCAACATTGTGTTCGTACAACCGCCGATCACAATTGCAAACGTGCACGGTCGAGTGCACCTGCGCGCACTGCAATTACGCTGGTCGTTTCTAAAGAGACTTAGATCATGGTTTCAAGAATTGCACACGTCGGTCATGACCGGGTCCTGATGAAAAGGCGATCGACCACTCTTCGCGATGCTGGATTCTCGGTCGACGAAGCCTATACCTTGGGAACAGCGTTGAAGTCGGCGGAAGCAGTCGACGCTCTGCTTATCTGCCACACATTGCCGAACCCCGACAAGGCACGGCTGGTCTCAGCTGTACGATATGACCGAGTCGCCATGCCGATCATTTGCGTGAACTCAAATCAGTCGGAAGTGCAACCCGAGGGTTGTATTGGGGTGGAGAACATACCTCTCGCGATCCTCGACGCCATCGCGTTTGCCACGCAAATGGGAACGCTGCTTCGGCAATTGTCTTAGGCTCTTTCTTAGGCGCCCGCCAGAGCAGGTTCCTTCACTTCATACAACGAATACCACGAGGTCGCGGCCTTCAAACTCTCATTCACGTTGTTGATGTTCTTGACGCCCTCGGTTTGCAGCCATTGTTCAAAAGCCTTGGCGCCCTGCTTGCCGTAAACCGGGATTCCGTCTTTCCAGGTAGCGCGTCCGCAAAGCACACCGTTGAATTTCACGCCCGATTCGCCGGCCAGTGCGAGCGACTCGTTGAATTCCGCATTGCTCACGCCGGCGGAAAGGTAGATGAACGGCCGAGTCGCGACCGCCGCAGCCTTGCGGAACAGGTCCATGGCTTCCTGCTTGGAGTAAGCTTTCTGTCCGGCGAAAGACTTTGAGCCCTCAACATACTTCATGTTGATGGGAACCTCCACCTTCATCACGTCCACGCCGTACCTATCCTTGGTGAACTCGGCCATCGAGCCAATGACCATCTCCGGCTTCTTCTTAGCAAAGTCCAAGCCCTTTTCATCCAGGCCTTCTTGGTAAGTCACGAACTCGAGAAAGAAAGGAATGTCATTGGCACGGCATTCGTCGCCGATGCGCTCGACCCAGGCGTGTTTCTTGTCGTTGATGGCGGCGCCGTCGGCAGGCGTGTAATAGAGAAGGACCTTTACACAGTCGGCGTCGGCTTCCTTTAAGCGGCGGGCAGACCAGTTGTCGAGCAGGTCAGGCAGGCGGCCGGGGCCGGTCTTATCGTAGCCGGTCTTTTCGTAGGCCAGCAGGAGTCCGGCATTCTTGGAGCGACGTTTCGAAGCCGGCAAGCCGAACTCCGGATCGAGCAGGATGGCGCTGGCGTGCGGTGTCAGGACTTGGGTGACGATGGACTTGAACTCCTCCATCATGGCGGCGGAGACGTCCGAACCTTTCTCTTTGGCCAACGCCTTTTGTAGCGATCCGCGCTGGTCCATGGCCGCGGCCGCGATCACGCCGCGATTGTTGGAGACGGCCTTCATTCCAGCGAGTTTTCCAGGGGTCAGCTTCACGGTACATCCCTCCTCAAATTGTCAGCCCGAGATGGGGACGAGACATGTCAACACAAACGCAGCCTTAGTTTGAGATGCTATCGAAGTCCCATCAACGTTGTCATTTTACTAGATTCTCAAGTTTGCGAAGTCGTGCCGTAAAGTTGCCTAACAGCTCGGGCTTTAGAGGGTGTGTGAGAACTAGGAATCGTCATCCCGAAGGGCGTAAGCGAGCCCGCGCCGTCTTCAGCGGGCGAGTAGCCCCTGAGGGACCTCGTGGTTTGCAAGTGTTTGATTCGATTCCACCACCAACGCAAGGTCCCTCACCCCTACTCGGGCGCTGACGACAGCGCGCCCTCGCTAACGGGGTTTGATTTCATAACAATGACGGCTCCCAAACAGACCGAGTTAGACTTGGGTTGAAAGAGACCAAGACTCGGGCCGAAAAGGAGCCTTGTATGAAAAGTATCACAGGTGATGAGCAAGTTGTTATTGG
>Ga0209648_10001280_pt1 | contig 20146 bp, 28 predicted proteins | sample GraSoi2013_115cm_FD_185830 | JGI IMG/M metagenome (GOLD analysis project Ga0209648, IMG submission 185830) | Grasslands soil microbial communities from the Angelo Coastal Reserve, California, USA - Sample 9_17_2013_115cm (SPAdes) (version 2) | ecosystem: Environmental > Terrestrial > Soil >...
TTCGGGACAGACTTGAAGCACAATGCCTTGTGGTAGGGGTTGTCTTCCGAGGAGAGGCAAGCATATCTCGCTTTGCTTGACCCCGGCCGATTTTATGATGCAAAGAATCACCAGCTAATCCATCTCCCCGAGAATTATTTTGGCGTCGCGGCGCGGATTGCGGCGATTGACTGCGAACTCGGCCTCAACAAGGATCGCGCCTCTCTGGATAACCTGCTGAATCGGGCGGCATCACAGTTCACCGGCGGAGCGCTCTTTGCTGACGATGCGCTGCCCACCGGCCGTTACGATCGATATTCCAATGAATACGCCAGGGCCCTCTATGATGCCGCGGCGCTCGCGGGGCGTGAAGACCTTATGAAGGCCGTCGCGCCATCGCTTAAGGAACAGATGAAACTGTGGTGGGATTTGCTATCGCCGGACGGCTACGGTTATTCCTGGGGACGCAGCCTCGGGGCGATCAGTTACATGGATACCATGGAAATCGCCGCATTCGTCGGCAAATATCCAGACTTCCGCCCTGCGCCGCTCCCGCAAATTGCTTCGGCGTATTACGCCGCGTGGCGCTGGCTGCGCAATGATTTCAAGGACGAAACTCATCTTCTCTCAGTCTTTGCGTTTGGCCGGGGAGATTACAGTTACATCACCAGGGAGCGCGAGTGGCAGCAAACTACCACGTTTCTTGCAAAACTCATCGGCGCCCATAAAGAATTTATGAATGCTCTTGCGAAGGAAGAGGTCACACGTTTTCCTTCGCGCTTAAATCTCGTCAACGTCGCGCGCTTCGTCTATTTCCATAACGATTCCGGACGAAAGTTTGGCGTATGGGTGGTTCGCCAAGGAAACTTGCATTTTGCATTGCCGTTCGTGACCGGGCCGCGTGCGGCGACTTCCGATTACGAGCCCGCTCCGCACGGTCTGCTTGGCTTCGCCGTGCCGGTGGAGAAAATCTATCCCTGCCTCGTCCCGTTCCTTGAGTTGGAGGATGGAAGGACAATCACAGCCGCGGACGGCGCAGACGAAATTCATCCGTCCCCGGATGGAAAAAGTGTTACGGCCGCATGGAACCGATGGGTTGTCGTCGGTGCCAAAGCGGGCGAAACTTTTGACCCAGGTCTCGTAACGGAAGTCACTTGGTCGTTCACAAAGAACGGCCTTCGTCGGTCGGAGGTCATCACGCCATCCAAAGCAGTCGTGGTCCGCCGTTTGTGGGTGGCCGTGCCGACTCGCTCGGATCGCATCAAGACCTCCGAGCTCATCAATGTTCGCGCCGATCGGCTAATTTCAAAAGAAGGCACACTGGAGGTTCGCGTCCTTCGTTCCGATTGGCCGGTTCAAATTTCTGCCTTTGCAACCGGTGATGATCCATTGGGCCGCGGGGATCGCGGGCCGCTTCCTCTACATCTGATCCTGGAGACAGCTAAGAACCTATCCTTCGCACCGGGTGCCCCGCAGGGTTGGGACATCGAGTTTTCGATTGTCGGCGATCCGCATTTCTAGAACTCGGTGGCCCAAGAAAAAAACCAATTGAGGTTTTCCTGAAAGGGTTGGTGAACCGGGCAGGACTCGAACCTGCAACCCGCTGATTAAGAGTCAGCTGCTCTACCATTGAGCTACCGGTCCAGCATAACAATTTATAATTTTACATGGGACAAACAATTTTGTCGAACAAAGGAAATGCGATGCAACCCGCGAAATGCGCCCTACTTTCCGCGCAACGTAGCGGCCAGGCCGCGCGCAACCTCGCGCGCACGGGGCAGATCGCCGGGCTCGAAGGAGATCGCAGAGACGCGTGGATGGCCGCCGCCGCCGAATTTTTCCGCAAGTGATGCCAGGTTCTGGTTCGCGGTCGCTTGATTCCACGGATTCGTGCCCAGCGAAACTTTTGCGCGCACCGCGGAAGCGCTCACGCTGACGGAATAAACGCATTCCGGGTGCAGCAGGTAGGGAATGAACTTGTTGTAGCCCTCGAGATCCAGATCGCTGACGTCGAAGAAAATAACGCCGTCGCGAGCCTCGATCCGCTCGCGCAGAATTTCGATTGATTTGCGGTGCCGTTCGAGAAGCGGTCCAAGATGCTTCTCCACCAGCGGCAATTTCACCATTTCACTCAGCGGGCAGTAAGCCAGCTCCGGAATGATTCGTGCCGGCAGGCCATTTTCCGGTGCCGCTTCGATCACCAAGGCGAGTTGCGTCGCCGGCTCGGCAAGTTCGACGGCCGACTCTGGCGTTGGATACTGCGCCCCGTCGATGATGTCGCCCCAATGAATCAACTCTGCGAGCGGCTTGGTATCGAAGCCAAATTTTTCCCTGGCGATCGTGGCAATCAGCTTGGTGCACGATTTGTACTCCGGCTTGTAAAACATATGTGGCCCGGGCTGCTTGCGAAATTGTTCGGCGTCGGCGGGCGTCAGAAACGCGCTCTGGTGATGGTCGAACCACCAGGTCACTTTCGGCGAATTTGAAAACTTGAAATCCACGATGACGTTTTCGTCGCCATCGAAGAGGCCCGCTTCCCAGGGCTGCGCGGCACGGTGCGTCATTCCCGTGAAACCGAACTCCGCGTTCTGGTCAAAACGTTCGCGATAAAAGCGGTAAAAAAGAGCGGCGGAAGCCGTGCCATCAAAACAGCGATCGTGAAAGCAGAGCCGGACCTTGGTCATAAGTGAGCGAGTGCGCCCCTTCGCCTCCCAACGGTTCGAAGGGAAGCGCGAGGAAGCCAACCAAGATGTACGTGGGCGGTGGGATTGTCAAGAACAAAGGATTGCCGCAATGGCATATCGAATTGTGGCCTCCCTCGCGACAAATCTATAAATAGTCCGGCGCCGATTCACTGCACTTGACTTCTGGCACAGAATAGCTTTACTAAATCTAGTACCCCAGCAATGACAATCGATGTGTGTGCTCAGGAGGCCACATGGCCGATGAAAAGAACTTCTTTGCGGGCCTTTTCGACTTCTCGTTCCAGCACCAGCTCACTCGCCGCATTGTAAAGCTGTTGTACATTCTCGGCATCGTCTTCGGTGGAATCGCGGTTGTGGCTAAGGTCGTGCTCGGTTATCAACAATCTCCCGCAGACGGAATAATCAACTTGGTCGTGGGAATCGTGTCTCTCTTCGTGGGGATTCTCGTCACGCGAGTCTTGCTCGAGCTCGCACTCGTGATCCTGCGCATCTCGGAGAGCATCGATCGCGCAACGCATCCTGGAAATTGACGGCACGAAACTGCGTTGATAACGCGCGGGGCGCCGGCCGGTTTGCTCACTGGCCGGCGACGCGCGCCCGCGTCCGTGCGCCTCCAGCCCGCAACGTGAATTTCTGTCCGAAGTAAGGCGCCTGCGCCAGCGCTTTCTGAAAGTCGAGATCATCAGCGTAACGCCGCTTTGGAATTCTTCGCGCCAGAATGCTGATTTCCAGCGGATCGCGGCGGAAAGGATAGGGCTCCAGCGTAGCTCCGTTGTTTTCCTCCGGTTGCAGATCCCAATCCACCTCAGCCCCATTGTAATCGGCCGGCACCGCGTCGATCGTTGCAGGATCGAGCGGCCCGAGGCAAAAGTAAAGGGAGAGGCGGTCCAGCGCTTCAAGGCGTTGTGCGTTGGCCTGCACCCATTTTTCTTCGGCAAAATTTTTTGTCGTGGAATCTCCGCGCAGGTCCACTTTCAGCCGCAATTGCTGCAGACGCAGTCTTTGCAGAAAATCGCTGACGACGGGAGCTTCCTGCGCTTTCACGTACTTGGCGGAAAAACCCGGCATGGTGGCGCGCGTCCGATCGTAAAGGCCCGCGCAGTGCATGCTGACGAGTAGACCCGCATAGCGGTCCACTTTTACGACGCGTTCGATGCCCCGCTGGTAGAGATCGATGTGTTCTTGCGTGGGCAGCGACATGAAACTGTACGGCAAGAATGTGACGGGATCGATGCGCGGCTGGACCTCCCACTCGTTCCAGCCGTTGTCGTGCTCGGTGGCAGCAAGTTGGAACGATTCCAGAGGTTCGGGCCGGGCAAAGTTCTCATTGCCGGATTCGCGCGCAAAATACCCCGACAGAACCGCGTGGTCCGTCTGGCGAATCAAGATTAAATGATCGCCGTGCTCTTGAATGATCATTCCGCTGCCCTCATTAGCAGCGTGGCCTGGAATGCGCGCCTCTTGGGTCGGGCGCATCGGCCTGGCGGGAGACTGGGCCAAGCAATTCTGTTATCGACAAACAGTATTATGCCCTTACCCGTGCCACGAATCCAGCACCTTTGCTTCCGCCTTCGCCCGGATGGCTCTCCTTATCTAGTGTGTCTTCCCAGAGGTGCGTATCAAGGCCGGCTGCGTATCAAAGATTCTCGGCTTGTACCCCGTTGTAGAAGCGGGGGTTTGTTTACCCTGAGCGCGGTCGAAGGGCCCCCGCCCGTCTCCGTCTCGAGCCGGTAAATCTGTCATTTTGATCCCTTCCGTTTTCAGCCAAAATGCCCTCAAAAATCCCAGTGGAGCGCCACTTCTTAACCCTGTAGAATGGGAGCTACCACTGCGGGAGTGGCGGAACTGGCAGACGCGCAAGACTTAGGATTCTGCAAAACCTTCCTGATTGACTGAAAACACTGCCACTTATCTGTGTTTGGAGCAGCCTCGGTGAGGGGATTTTTGGCTGCGTTAGTGAAAAACTTAGTGAAAAGTCGCTAGGCAGTTAACCGACGCGAGCAAGGACGGCAACAGAACAACCACGCAGTTCCAAAACCAACGGCGAAAATTGAGATGTACCCAAGCCACTTGGCAGCGGAAGCCATAAGAGGTTCGAACAACGCTTGGAGATAACGCTCCGGTGACCGAATGATGTCCACGACAGCCCAAACCGTGAGAGCTGCATTCCTCACAAAGGACCAAAGTTTTCGGCACAGGCTGAAGCCTTCCCAAATCTCGTAAGCCAACCACGCGAGATAAAGCCAGTGGACATGATGCAAAGCCATTGCTCGGCCCTCCGCGCTACAGTTTACGCCCACTCCTCGTACTTTGTCCCGGTCCCGGCCTCCTAGTCCTCCGAGGCCAGAAGTACTCCTGTCTGACCCCGAACGCTTGGCGAAGGTGGCCGTGCGTCTAGGAGGACGCAACTCATGGCAAAGCAAAGCAAGTACGAGCTGACTCCGCAAAAGCAGGCCGCAATCGACGCAAAGGTGAACGAGTGCGCTGGCAAGGCCGCAGTCGAGAAGCTGATTAAGAGTTCGTTGAATCCAAAGTGGGCGCGTTATCAGTTCTTCGGCTTGTCCGATGGAAACGTGTGCATGGTGAATATCGGCGAAGAAATCAAAGCTCACTCGCTGCCTGCCAGCTCCGCGACCGTGAAGAACTGGAAGCGCCAGCGCGTTGCCGGAATGAAGCGCGCCGAAGCCAGAGAAGAAGCGAAGCTCGCGAAGGCAGCCGCGAAGAAAGCGGAGAAGTAACCGTGCGAAACCAGCCCACGCAACTTCAACTCCTCCACTGGCAGGCTGCCGTCGAAATTGGCGGCGGCCTGTTCCGCGGAGTCCAAAAGGGCGATTCGGCCATCGGCTTAGAGACACTTGTGCTCTTCGATGACGCATCCCTTCCTAAGCACTTGCGCTCAACGATGTGCCTCAAGCCTGCCAGCCTTACGGCGGACACCGTTCGAAAGGCCATCCAAACCAAACGCGAGGAATACGACCGTGAGTTGGCTCGCTTCGAACGGTACGCGGAAAAGGCAGCGAGCTTTGTGTTGCGGCAGTTCGCGGAGGTGCAGGATTGATAGTCCTCGGCGTGCTCCTCGGTGTTCTCATGGGAATCGCGGCGCTCTTAACGATGGTTCTGCTGGCCGGCGCACTTGTCGCCGGCCTATTCACCGTCGCTCCACACTTGGAAAGCTCATGGCTCAACGTGCAAATCACGGTCGGCAAATGGAGGATGCCAGACAAAACGTGGACGGAGGAGCAGCCGTTCCGTGTCGCGCTGTGCGTATCCCCGCTCCGCAAGCCGAGCTACCTAGTTGGCCTCGTGCGCGAGCGTGGCGTGCATCGCATCGCGTGGTCAAACGACAAGGCTCATGCAAGGGTTGTAGAGGACAAGCTGGCTTTGCGTTCGTGGCTGTGGACGCTCGAGGAGCGGCACGGCTTGAACGTTTTTGTTTGCGTGCCGCCAGAGAGGAGGAGCTAGGCCGTTACTCCTTGAAAGCGGAAGGCAGGGCACTGGCCGGGCCTTCGGGTCCGGCCTTTCTATTGCATGTAGCTCAGCGTCGCCTCTATCTGGACGGCCTTTGGCGTGAACAAGGAGAAGCGGTTGTCGAGCAGGATGTAATAGGTTCCAGCCGCAAGATTTCTGGCCTCAATTTTGGCCTGAGTGACTCTTCCGCTGTTGTAATAGGTGTTGGCAGTGTGCCCGTTCTTGAGGTTGGCGAACCCGTCTTCATCCAAGATGAAGCAGTCGATGTCGTTACCCGTACCTCCCGTGGCTGCGAAATGGCCGGTGACTGCAACCTGGGCAACGTTCTCTGGAACCACGAACTTGTACCAAGTATAAGCAGTGGCTCCGACAGTGGCCGCTCCATTTGTGAGGTTGACGGAGCGCGGTTGCGGCTGCGGAGTTTGATAGGTCACGACAGGCGGAATCCTTCTCTGGTTCTCCCTCAGCCTTTCATTCTCCTGCATAGTGTTCCTGACTGCGATGCCCACGAAGAGCAAGGCCAACACGATTACAACGCCTAGCCAAGTGGGGAACTTCGATTTGACCGCGAGTTTCTGGTCAGAGTCAGCCAGTGGTGCGGCGCACTGAGAACAGAACTTAGCATTATCGGGCTGTTCAGACTTGCACTTCGGGCAGGTCACTATACACCTCCACGCTTGCGCCAACATCCTATCGCATTGCTAGTCGTGGTTGGTGGGAATATCTAATTGACAAACCCCGCCATAGTTCTCAGGCGGCGCGCCTGACGCTCAACTTCAAATCGCCAAAGTGCTTCTTCCAAATCCACTTGACGCCGCTCGGATGGCGGTCAAAACGATTGGCGCACTCGGCGAAGCTCAGGCCGCAAGCGCGCAACACAAACAGCCGTCGAACAGCGTTCTCATCCCATCGTCCGCTGTGCTTCCAGCCCGGCCTGAGTACTCGCGCCTTCATCTGATTCACGGTCAGGTCGCCGAACGCTTGACGCCAGCGAGCGGCTACTGAGAAAGCGCACACGCCTAATTCTTTTGAGCACTCCTTGAGCGTTTTTCCCATCAGGCGCATCACGAAGAGTTGCTGTACCTTGTCCTTCGGCCACGGAGTTCGTGGTTTACATCTCCATGCCCGAGGGGATTCGCCCTTTGCGTACTTACTCATCCTATAGAGCCATTCGCGCACGGCTTGAGGCTTGAGTTTCAGTTGTTCCGCGATGGCGGTCGAGTTCCATCCAAGCCTGTAATAGAGGTACACGGCAGCGGTCGCAAGCTCCGGCAACCCACGGCGAAGAACCTGAACCTGCGTATCGCGGTTCTGAACTTGGATTGAGAAATCGCGATGCGTGCCTTCCGGTTGTGCGCCGTTCAATTCGTGAAACTGGCGAAGCGCGATTTCCAGTTGCGCTTCTTTGTTCGGCAGAATGGCCTTCGCTTTCTCTCGGATGGCTTGCATCCGTTCGGCGTCTGTGCCGGAGCCTTTTCTGATGCCAACGTAGCCTTCGCAGAATCGGAGCACGATTCCACGCGTTCCTTCATCGTTCAATGCCCACTCCGGAGTGGGAAGGCGACGCTCTTGCGTCTGCTTTCGGCGTTCGACGTGCATTGACGAGAAGTCGCCGAAGGAAATTCCTGTCGTGTCCCAACCTTCCTGGGTCTTAGTCGCTGAGATGGCTTTCGCTCGCCGAGTGGCGAACGCGTGCAAATCCAGTTTTGGCTCATTCCACATTGCTGTTCTCCTTAGCCCTTAGTCGTCCATCTGCCTGAGCTTTCAGCCTCTTTGCTCTGTACTCTGGGTCCGACCAGCGCGATTTCATCAGGGCTGACGTTTTGGGACGCTTTACTCCTTTTGGGTGGAACGCCCTGCGGACGTATACGCCAAGAATTCTGAGCACCTTCCGCACTGTTCTAGTGGTGGTGGCCAGTTCATCGGCTATCGCATCCGTGGTATTTCCCTGCTCCCAAAGTGCAAGAATTTTTGGAACTAAATCCGTTCTCTTGAACGGCCACTTCTGCCGTGTTGGCTTGACCGTGAGGTAGCCTAGACTCGTGGCGATCCTGCCCAGATTGCTGAGAACGTGTTCGACATAGGTCGTCGTGACTCCGACCTCATTCGCGATGTCAGGAGAGTGCCGGCGAAGATGCCAAGCCCGATAAGCAATCGCGGCTATGAGCGGCATGTAGCCTCCACAGTGCTCTGAGGCATCGAAGTGCGCTTGCATGTGACTAAACTTTTCGTCGGCACCGCCAGTCAACATGGCTTGCATACAGGCTTGCCGGTCGCGCGCGAGTTGGTCGAAGTACATCAAATTGCTTGCGACGATTTCAGGGAGGTTCTTCTTCCGAGACCGGAAAATGTAGTTTGCCGTGGCGTGTAGCAACACTGACTGCAACTGGCTCGCGTTCATCGCGAATTCAGGAATCCATCGCCTCGACCGCCCCACCACGCGGATGATGTGCAACCTGTCAAAGGATTGGCGGTCAAGTACTTGCAAAGCCGTCCGCTTCTTTGAGTTCTCGAATTGGTGGTGGTCGTAAGATTCCACGAAATGGCCGCAACGTGTGACAAGAAAGAAAAAGGCCGCAAGGCAGAAGCCCTGCGGCCAGGTTGAAGGTTTAGTTCGGCAGCTCTTAGCTGTGTTGCTGCAAAACGTTGACCGGATGCGTGCCAGCGTCCAGCAAATTGCCGTCTATGCGGTCGAGGCCGAGAAACGCAACCTGCCCGAGTTCCGCATACCGTTCCGTCAGGCGCTGGACCGTCATTGTGCCTTTGACTTTTCGCACCAGGTACTTTTTCAAATTGCCGAATACAACGGTGTTTGCCGAAGCGGCAATCTGAGGCATGGACTGGTTGATGACGTATTCGTAGCCGTTGATCTTGTCGGGTACGTTGACGGCAACTCCCGGAGTCCAGAGCGGACGCCCATACTTGTCGATGATGCGCTGCAACGCGCTCAGGGTCTGGTCATGGAACATATACTTCGCGCCACGCCGGTAACTTGGGTCGACGCTGTGTTCCAGGTTGACGAGGTCGGAGTAGCCGATGCTGTTCACGCCGGTTTGGAGTCCGCCAGTGGACTCAGCGGAACCCGATGCAACGATGGGAGCTACACCCGAAGCCGCAATCGCGGTCAGCAAGCCCGTGGGCTGGCTAGAACCGGTTCCGGTCGTCAGAGCGGCTTCGTAGGCACGGCCAAATCTTTCGCCGAACCTTTCCGCAAGCCACTGTTCAAGGTCGAACGCGCTGTCTTGGAGCAATTCCAAGCTCATCTTGACCAACCCAGAGGAGTATTTCCAGGCGCCGAAGTTGATTTGGCTGGCTCCGAAATTGCCACCGGCTCCATCAGATTCGGGGTTGTTGACGGCTTCGCCGACGAGCGTCGCTATCGTGCCTGTGTCGTTTGAAATCGGGTAGGGCAAAGGATTGCCGGTCGCCGTGTCCATTCTTCCGTACACGCTGAGCAAAGGCGCGAAATACTTGGTCGCCTGCTCGATTTGGTCTGCAAAGCCTGTCGGAACAAAGAAACCGAGTCCGGTGTAGGTGCCGATGTGGGTGGTCAGGGGAACGCCTTCCGCTACATCTCGACGTTCAACGGAACGCTTTTCTGCGTCGGTCAACTGAATTCCGCGAATCCATTTGCCGAACGCGAACGAGCGGTCCTTGTCCTTGCTGGTGTAGTTGTAGCTGCTGAGGTCAGGCATTGCGGAACGAGATTCCGACCGATTGATTTCCTCGGTCAGCTTGTCCACATCCTGAATCGCTTTGTCGAAGGCCGTTTTGTTGTTCTCGGCCAGAAATCGCACAGCCGCAGCATGGGCGGTCGCGCGAGCTTCACGCAAATTTGTACTCATTTGCTTTCCTTTTGGATTGGAGCCGCATCCTCGGCTTGAGGAGGCAGTTGTTTGAGGAAGCAGAGTAGCCAGTACGACGGTAGCGCCTTGCTACCTACTGACGAGTTGACCGTGTTCCCTACAAAAATCGTTTGCTGCGCCGCGAGTTAGAACGGATAGGCGGCTTGCTGTTCGCGGAGTTCGCGGGCTTGCTGATCACAGCGGTCGCGGCGCATTTCGTCACGCGACTGGTCGAGCAATTTGTCAGCAGCGGTTTTCCACGGCTCGGTCATCGATGCAGGGAGCGAACCGTTGTTCAGCGAACGAATCTCACATTCGAACTTGCCGGCATCAACCGGCTCGTACACGACGTTGCCATTCTCGTCCTTCACCCAAATCAAGTTTGGGTAACCCGGCATGAGGGAAATGTTGCCGCGCCATTCGGCGAGACCGGCGAGTTCCATTGCTTGCGCTTCTGTCATGGTTGGGACTCCGACGTGTTCCAGCCGTGCTACGGCTTTGGAAACAATTCCAATTTCTTCACGGCGTCGAGAACCTGCTTCTTGAGGTCGGTTGAGCGCGGCGTGTTGTCGCCCCATGCTTGCGCCGGAATCGCGTCCTTCATGCCAGCAGCACTCTTATCCAGAACGGCCATCGAAGGAGTAAAGATGTTTTTGTCAGCCATGGATCACCCTCAAAACTTTTGGGCCTCGGCGGCGTGAGGCCTGGCGGTGGAGTCCGCCAAGTCAAACCGAGGCCCTTTCCCGACTCAGGGAAATCTAAAACCATCTGCTCTCAAGCGTGTAGCTGCGTAGCCCGAGCTTTCGGAGCCAGCCAAACAATCCGGCTGGCATCCGCGTCTCTTTGCCACAATGGCGGACGACGCTGTTCTCATTTAGATCGCAAGCGTTTATCTTGCAGCGGGGGCAAAAGAATCCAAATCCGCGAGGCTCACCGTTCACTGTCACCACTTTGAAAAAGCCTGTCGGGTAGCCTTTCGGGTTATCGTAGTTTGGCTCGCCCGCTGAATGAATTTTCAGCAGCTCCGCGTACTGCTTGGCGAGCGGAATTCTGTCTTCGGCGATTGTAGGAGCGGGCTTCATTGCTTGTCTCCTGGGAACTTGAGGACGCCGCATACGCGCTCGCGTAGACTTTGCAGTTCTGCTGGCGTCAGCGACTCAATCGCTGCAATCATGCCTAACTCAAACCGCTTGGGGCGCAGCTCCTCGTCCCTGATGAGCGATCCAAAACACAGGTGGGCATCCATCAACTCTGCACTTGGGACAAGTAAGCCGTGCTTGACCGCACACCTAAGAAATTCCGGCTCGTTGAATCGTGGCTCTCGCCGTGCGGCCATGCGGTCTATCAACTTCTGTGAAAACTTAATCGCTGTCGCCATTGTTTTCCTCAGCAGCCATCTCTTCCGGTGAGACTGAAACGGGCGTGCTTGACTTCTCACCACCGTGCAGGATTTCCCAACCGATGGTTCCGGGGACCGGCTGTGGATTGCTCTCGGTCACGGTCGGTCTCGCTTTCTCGCGGTCTACTGGCGTCAACCCTAGTGCCTTGACGAGCGCCAGCATCCTGCCCTCGCACTGCTCTGCGACCTTGAGTAGCGGATTCAATCTCCGAACCGTGCGGAGGTTGCCGTTGTTATCAGTCACCTGCGTCTCGACCATCAGCTCATCGCCGATTTCGTTCTTCGCCTGTATCCAGCGCGCGAAAACTTCCGCATAGACGGCCAGCGTCGTATAGTCGCCCGGCGTGATAGTTTTCCGCTGTTCGAGCAACTGGACGGCGCGCTTGAATTCGGCGCGTGCGACCGGACTCAAGTGCTTCGGATATTTCGGACGACCGCCAGCGAACTGCGAAGGCTTATCCGGCGTGCCTTGCGGCACGGTTCCGTGTAGCAAATGCTGGCGGATTGTCTTCGCTGGCCGAGGCATTTGGTCCCTTTCGAAAAGGCAGCGCCCGGCTTCACCACGAGTAAAGCCGGACGCAGTTCTCCGGTGGCGACACCACAAGGAGCGCCGCCGAACCGGAAAATTATTTGCTGCGCGAGGTCCGGGTGCGGACGAGTCCGAGCTTGCCAAGAAGGCGAGCGCAGCCCACATACGAATATCCGAGTCGCTTCGCAGTCTTGTAAATGGTTCCGACCTCGGCGAACACTTTGGTCGCGTACTCCGCTGAGGCTCTACGTTTTCTTGCAGCCATGATCTGTGCTCCTGAAAAGAAATGCTTTCCTTCCTCTCTGCCGATTGCTGTTACGAGTTCGCCCTTCGCGCCAAAGACCGCCAAACTACTAAGGAATCGACGCGCCGCCAATCACGCACACGACTAAATAGCTTCGCGAGCGGTGTTGAACGAATCGGTTGTCCAAAAATGTATGGGCATAGGTCTCTTTTTATCAGGGAGATACAGCGAGATAGGAACAACGCCCCTTCGATGTGCCGGCTATGTGTTCGTACTCTAGCTCTAGGCTGTTCAGTGGTTGTTGTGTGTTTGCGTGCGGGAGGCTGCTTGCCTATGCGAGGAATCAGTGCTTTACGCAGTGGGTTTTAGAAGCTGCTCCGGGCGCAGCGCCTTTTCAAACTGTGGTCCAAATTTCTTGACAATCGCCTGCACCCAATCGTCTCTCATTACTTGCAACGTGCGGCCACTTTGCGGGTATCCCTCGTCAACACGAACTATCTTGCCGTCGAGCGTGAAGCGCGCAAACCAAGTGCGTCCGTTCAGGTCGAACATCATTTCGATGCCATCAACGGCTTGCTTTGTGTACTCGTCCCATCCGCTTCGCCAGACTTGCTCGATTTTCATTTGCGCCGGCCTCTCACCACTCCGCGCCTCAGCAACTCAGCGCGTTCGGTGCGAGCGTTGTCCGCGTTGATCTTCTTTGTAGCCTTTTCGAGTCGTTTGAGAAGTGCTGCGCGTTCCGCCTGTGCTTCCTTGTCGGCTTCCTGCTCGTAGTAGGCTTTCACCTTTGCGTGATCTCCTTCGAGTTCCTTTTGACGTTCCAGCCAGGCGCGGTCAGCATCAACAACCTGTTGAAGGGCAGCACACTTTTTCCGCAAGTGCTCAAGCTCCGCTGCGTCGAACTTTGCATCCTGATCGGCCAGCCATTCCAGCTTGACCTTGCGCGTTCGCTCTCGCCGCGTCGCTTCCTTTTCGCCAACGGTCGGCTGCCAGTCGATGAAGTTCAAGTCAACGTCAGGCGGGAGCGCCATCGTTGAACGGACGCGGTTCCGTTGAGTTGTTTTACGAGGCTTCACAGGCCAGCTCTTTTTCAATTTCAGCCAAGCTACTCCTCACGGCTGCCGCAATCGGGCCTGGAAGATAATTTGCTCGGAGTAATTGGTTGCGGATCTGAGCTTGAATTCGTAGTTTTTGTGCGCGCAATTCCTTTGCTGCCGCCTCTACTTCCACGGACTCTATGTAGAGCACGTCACCACGCGGCCCTTGAGGTCCCGGAATTCCTTGCTTTCCTTCGTCACCTTTCAAACCTTGAGGTCCCGGAATTCCTGTATCCCCTTTAGGTCCAGTCTCACCTTGAGGACCATAAGGTATGTGGTCTGGCTGTAATAAACTCGCTAAGTCAACCAACACGCCGCCGCCAACAGCGATGAACAGAGTCTGTTTACTCTGGTCAAAGTAAGCGTCTCCGGGGACGCCTCTGTTTGGCAGAACTCTCATTGAATGGAATTCAGACATTAGCTTGACCCCAACGCCGCCAGCTCTTCTTTAATTGTGTCGAGCTGTCCCTGTTCACGAAAACGTTCTTTGATATTTGCCGTCTTTCCAAACTTCGAAGCGGGTTGGCGAGCTGTACTTGAGTATTAAGAGGTCCCCTTCGGTCCCTACAACTGTCTCTTCGCGCGGATACCCTGGCGTTGTGCCGTCTGGCTCTTCGGCCTTTTTCTTGCGCTGCTCGGCTGTCTCGAATACAAGCTCTCTCATAGCTTCACCTCTTAATGGGATTAGCCGTCGTGTCGTACTCTCCGCACGGGTGGAGTTCCGCGCTCTTGAGACCTAGACGGCCAAATTCGGTTGTCAGTTTCTCATCCTCTGTTCCAATGGAACGTCGTAAGTCTGACCGTCCCACACGATGTTCGTTGCTTTCTGTTGTCCAAACTGGCCAAAAGCAGCGTCAAAAGTCACTCTTGCTTGGTCAGGCAAGTCAGGGCGGTCGCTCGCCGAATAGAAGTCGGTCCCAATTCCCAAAGCTCCGTGAATCACGACCATTCCGTTTAGGACGTATCCAACCATCAAAGATTCACCCTCGCGTGTTCGTGAAAACATTGCACGGCTCCGCACGCCCTTGATTCGTACTGTCCCCAAGCCGCGTCGCGTTCCTCAGCGGTGGGGTACAGGTTTACCCTCCAGATTCGGTCGCACTTGAAAACCAATGCGAAAAATCCAGTTCCGCGGATGCGGCCTGCCGGCGTATACGGAAATCTCCGGCGCGCTGCTCCGCGATACCCTTCACCGATTTGTTGCAGTGCGCTCATTTGGTCAGCTAGAAAGGACCCGCGTTTTCTTTGTCGTAAATAAAGAGGCAGTGGAACGTCAGCACATCACCGGCTTGAGCACCAGCACCGAGTTTCTGCCAAATCTGAATTTGCGAGTTCGTGGCGGCCCCGAAGATGCCAAGCGGCAAAAATGTTGCGCCGAGCGCGTTGGAACCAAAGTTGCTGCTTTGTACCGTGACTAACGCTGTGTAATTCGAATCCTTGAAAGCCACCGGGATGTTCGGTGTGACTAAAACGACCCCGTTGGCTATGTCGGTGCTGGTCAGAGCGTAAGTCTTGCGAGCGGTCTGGATGGGTGGTACTCGGCCAGAAGAAGTCCCTGGGTTATCGTCGTAGAAATTAGGAAAAATTGCTGCCATTTTGGTTCTCCAACGCGGCAGGCCAGGTGTGATGGGTCAGGCGGCTTTGCAGCACAGACGAACGAATCGTGTGACTTGGTCACTCTTCACTTCAATAAGCCCTTCCGCAACCATTTCGTTCAGCGTTGGGTCTACAACGCGCTTGCCCCAACGAATCCAGGCGTGAATGTCAATGCACATCCTAGTCCGCGGATGCCAGTCGCCAGGGCTGCCGTGGGCTTTGAGATAGTCCAAGACCGCCTGTCGCAGGTCTGACGCGTTCACGGCGCTCGCGCTGCGGTGGTTTAGTTCCTTGTGCTCCTCGTCGTGCGCTGCTTTCTCTTCGGCTTTCTTGTCGTCGGTGGCGCGAACGGCGGCTGCCATGCTTGCGTCCGCTATGCGCTGTTCGGCTTTGCGTATCCACTTATCCTTCATGGGGCTTTCTGGATACCCTCGCACAATCGCAAGTTGCCGTTCGGCTTCTAGCCCGCGCTGCGTTGCGTCGGGATTCCAGGCAAGTTTTGGAGGCTGCGTAAATATGGTGCTCTCGTCGGTTGCGCGCTGATTTCCCGCACTGCATAGTTCGATTCGCTCGGACGGACCAGTAGAGGACAACTGCTTCCTTACAGCAGAAAGAACGTGCCAATCACCTAAGGCATTTCTGGCGTTTGCCAATTTTGATTCGGCTTCGTCCAGCAATTTCCGAAGCACAGCAACGTCGCGCTCCGCTTCCGATAGCGCCACTTTTGCTTGATTCAGCCCTTCTTGTAACTGCGTCGCTTCCACTTTGCTGCCTCCAAATCAACTAACTAGGGCATCTCGCCTAAAACACTTTAATTAGGGTATCTAGGGTGGCTAGGGCAGGTGGCTAGATGCCCTACGTGCCCTAGATGCCCTAGATAACCGCGCCACACACGTTATAAAGTCGCATGGGCATCTAGCCGCCACTTCCAGCGTCCCTTGTTTGGGAATTCGCGTTCGACAAGGACGCCGCCATATTTTTCCTTGGCGTTCCGTAGCGTCCTGTCCGAATGACCGGCAGCCTCGGCATCTCGATAAACGTCTGCCGCAAACTTCTCGCCGTCAGCTAGGTACTCGCGCAGCCAAGCCATCGCTTCGCCCATTTTCTTTGGTTCCGGTCCTGGCTTTCCCGTTCGCGCGCGGTTGTATTGCTGTTCGAGAGTAACGCTCGACTCATCGCCCCATCGGATTGTTCCCATGCTTTGGAGGATGCCCTTTATGTCAACGTCAACTCCGGCGAAGTCGTACTCCAAAGACTTCTTTCGCTCGTCGGCTACGATGTTCAGCTTGCCGTTCACCATGACGTAAGACGGCGGCGCGTCGTTCTCATCCTCTTGCTGTTTCACGTCGAAGAACCAAACAGAGCGAGGAACCTCAATCCACGTCGCGGCTCCTCCAACACGGTGAAGGGCCGATACGTCTGGATTTTTGCTCAGGTGCATGATGAGGAGTAAGCTGACGCCCATCTCCTCGGAGAACTTCTTGAGCTTATTGAGGAAAGGCCGAACCTCTTTCGGCTTGTTCGGGTCCACGTCGCCGATGTACGAAGTGACCGGGTCCATGACGATGAGCTTTATTTCCGGATGTTCATTCAGATACTCTCGAAGCTTGTCCAAGTCGTTGTCTAGGCCTATTTCCCATTCTTGAGTGCCGTCGCTCGTTCCCTGAATGAGATGCACTCTATTCACGTCCGCCATCGCAGCTCGCAACCTCGGCACAGTTGTCGTTTTGGGATTGTCTTCGCTGGCCAGAATGGCCACTTCACACGCTTCAACCTGCTTCACAGACCCCGGAAAATCTCTGCCTGTTGTGAGCCTAGCAACCACATCGATTGCAGCCGTGGACTTGCCCTTCGCAGGCATACCAGCGAACACGGTTACATCGCCGACAGGAATATGGTCGTACCACAACCAGCGAGTCAGCTCCATTTCGACATCGCTGGCACGCACGGATTGAATCCGCCTGCTGTCGTTGCCTCGCTTTCCGGCAGCTATACTTGCGATGTGAAGTGCATCCATGAATTTCGTGAAGCCCGGAAACCCGCCGTGGTACGTCCACAGTCCGCTCACGTCCTTATATAGTGGCTCGCCGTCCGAGTCTTTCGGCGCGAACTCCCAAAGCCTGACAACCACGACGGTTGATAGAGGAAGACTCATCTTTATTTTCGTCACCATTTTGGCAGCGGAGTTCAAACCCTTTGCTTTTTCTGCCAACGATTGCGGTTCCTGAATGATGATGACTGTTTTGAAAGCTAGGAAATCTCTGATGGCCGGGTCGTTTGAAATGCACTTGTCCCACATCGACGTGCCTGGAACGCCGAGCACGTTGTATCTGGCATGATGAAGAGTTTGCGTATCGCTTTCACCTTCAACAAGAATACAAGTGCTTCCGTCCGGCGAGATGAGTTGCTTCTGGCCGTAAAGAATGATGCGGTCTCCTGAGTTGTAAGGGGACTGTTTCGCGTTGGCATAACGGTAGCGAGGTGCGCAGACTGCGCCATCCATTCGCGTGTATGGCTGCTCAATACAGCTAACGCCATCGCGAAGAATGGTCTTGAGACCCCACACTTTGGAAAGGTAATCGAGCGGGAGCTTTTTCCCGTCTGAGTACTGCTCTAAGGTCAGCGGTAGCTTAGCGGTAGGTTGGCTTGGCATGGGAATTCCCTTGCGCTCCTAACTTTTCGGTTGTCTCTTTGCGAATGAAATCTGGCTCGCCGTCGCGGAACGCAATAGAGATTTGACCGTATGAACGGTCGCGCTGCATCTGGTCAATCATCGCGTCCAGACGCTTCATCAATTCCGGTTTGGTCATGCGGCCTTCTTCCCTTCCTTCTTCGCAGCAACAAAAGCATCGAGGTCTTGACGGTCAAAGAGCAGGCGCTTTCCGAGGCGGATGCTTGACACTTCTTTGTTCCATGCAAGCGAGCGCATGCACCAAACCGTTGTGGCGAGATACTGCGCCGCTTGCTTTACGGTAAGCAGCCGCGCTTCCAAGTTGTTCACGATTTGCTCCTGCCGTAGAACCCGGCAGGCTGCCGGCGTGTTGACGGTACGCAAATAATCACAAAGCACACCAAACGATGGCAACCGGAAAGTGAAGGGTAAGAAAAATAAGTTGGTCAGTAGGTCGGAATACTGTCGTCCACGTCCTCTTCCATCTTGGCTAGTTGCTCCGCGTTTCTCTTGCGTTGCGCCTCGTTTTCCTCAGCAATCTTCTTTTGTTCGGCCGCTTCCGCTGCTCTGCCGGCCTCCAGTTCCGCTTTTAGCTCCTTGTGTTCCTTCACGTATTCCGTCGCCATCCACCAAAGCGCAGCCTGGGCAGTGTGGCTTTTGAGATTCTTCGCACGCGCGATGCCGAGCAGGAACATTTCGGTCTCACGACTTACCGCGATTTTCAGAATGACGACCGACTCTTTTTTGTGATTCGCAAGCCTCTCTTCCATCGTCATCTTTGAACGTTTGAGTCCCTCGATTTCTTTCCTAAAATCCCGAAGGCTAATAGGAGGCTTCCATCCGATTTTCTCGACGGCCATTGCCAAGTACTCTTCCTGGTCCTCCGGAGCGTACTTGGCGACTTCAACATGGAAACTATAAGGCAAAACGTCACGACGTCGTGACGATTCGACCGCGCGTGAAACCACCATACAGTTTTTCAGCGTGCCCCACTGATAGCCGGTTACGCGCTTGGCCGCATTCTTCAACTTCTTCGGCTTGATACCGCCGTCCACACCTTCACACAACCAGTCACCAACGGCCCACTTCATCTTGCCTAGAACGTTGTTGAAGCGTTCCATCCGCGTGCGGTTCTCGCGGTCGTAGTGCGCTTCGTTCTTGGCTATATATTCGCCTTTCTCAAGCCACGCTGACTCGGAGAAGTACAGCGGTTCATCGAAGAATTTCTTTTGATTGAGTGCCATGCAAGCAGAATACGAGCGCCTTACCGCGGAGTCCTACTGTCCAGAAGGCCAGTTGCCATTTTCTAGTAACGTGCGACGGAAATCTTGTCCAGTCCAGCTCGCAAATAGGAAGATTGCAGCTATGACTAAGCGTGAGCGCGGAACAGGCGGGTTAATCAAGCTCAAAGGCTGCCGCTACTGGTACGCGCAGTTCTACGACAAGCAAGGCCGGCAGAAGCGCGTCAGCACGAAAACTGCGGTGAAGCAGGAAGCGCAAGGCATCCTCCGCGACCTCATGGTTGTCCGTGACCGCGGAGTGCCGTTCGTTGGCGACGTGAAGAAAATCCGCTACGCGGACCTCCGCACGGCGTTGCTGGATTCCTACCGCATGAAGGAACAAAAGAGCCTCCAAGTGCTGTCTGACGGTAGCGAGACCGTTTGGGGCCTGAGCCAACTCGACAAGTACTTTGGCTGGAAGGCTACGACCGAGGACAAGAAAGGGGACCCAGGCGTCCCAGTTACGCAGCTCACGACCGAAGCCGCTCGGCAGTTTGTCAAAGCACGGCAGGCCGAAGGCGTTGGCAACGCTGTTATCAACCGCTCGCTGGCCTTGCTGCGCCGAATGCTCAACTTGGCTAAGGATGAGGGCCGGATTCCGACCGTGCCGAAAATCTACTTCCTGAAAGAGCCGCCAGCGCGCAAAGGGTTCCTCACACGCGACAGGTTTGACGAGCTGCTCAATCACATCCCGCTCCACTTGAAGCCGCTCGTCGTGTTCCTGTACTACTGCGGCGTCCGCATCGGCGAGGCGTTGCAGGTCGAATGGCCTCAAGTTGACTTGGACCATGCCGTGATAAGATTGGAGCCGGAGCAAACGAAGACGAGCGAGGCACGCATCGTGCCACTGCCAAACGTTCTCGTCCTAATGCTTGAGCGCGTGGAGCCTAAGGAAGGCCGCGTTTTTAGCGGCGATGGCTTGCGCGCTGAGTGGGAGAAAGCCTGCACAGCGGCAGGACTGGCCGGCCTGATGGTTCACGACATGCGGCGCAGCGCGATTAGGAACCTAGTGAGGGCCGGCGTCAGCGAGAAGGTAGCAATGTCCATCAGCGGCCATCGCACGCGGTACGTGTTCGACCGCTACAACATCGTCAGTGAAACGGACATGCTGACCGCGATGCGGCGCGTGCAGGAGTTTAGTGAAAAGCAAGTGAAAAGCCCTCGCTTGCCACGGCGGGAACGCTTGCAACTTGTTGAAAAATAACGTGCGGGAGTGGCGGAACTGGCAGACGCGCAAGACTTAGGATCTTGTGGCCGAAAGGCCGTGGGGGTTCAAATCCCTCCTTCCGCACCAACCTTTCCGATGAGGAAAGGTTGTCCCGAGCGAACATCG
>Ga0209648_10001281_pt1 | contig 20121 bp, 18 predicted proteins | sample GraSoi2013_115cm_FD_185830 | JGI IMG/M metagenome (GOLD analysis project Ga0209648, IMG submission 185830) | Grasslands soil microbial communities from the Angelo Coastal Reserve, California, USA - Sample 9_17_2013_115cm (SPAdes) (version 2) | ecosystem: Environmental > Terrestrial > Soil >...
GATATTGTACCCGCGCAGCACCGGGGCTAAAGCCCATTCCTGAAGGCCCGCTCTTCCACGATAGTGGATACAGTAATTCCGGCAGTGGACACAATCATTTGGGAATCGCTATAGAGTTGGTCGGTGGGCCCGCTCATAGCCCTGGCCGCGCTGACTGGGCCACTGCGCCGTGAGGCCGGTAGAGCTCGACCTGCAATTCAAAGACCTGATATTCATCTTCCCGATCAAGTTCGCGATGAAATGCATCGTTGATCGCAGCGGCGCCCGGCGCTGAGAGCACCTGACTGTATTGAACCAGCCAGATTCTTTGATGTCCGCGGGTGAGGGTATTGATCCACTGGCTTGCCGGTGCGTTGTCAGGATTGGAATCAATTGGAATCTTGAGATTGTGGTCCCACCTCGCCAGATAGTAATGGAAGGCCCACGGAGGAGAAGTTGGAGGCAATGCCACCACATCACCTGGTCTTGCGTGAGAGAAGACATAAGCTGCGGCAGCGCGCCAATCTTCCTTGGGAGTCTGATAATACTTCCTGACGTACGCCAGAGAAAAAAACACGAGCACACCCAGGTAAATCAAGAAACCCGAACGATTCAGGATCGAGCACAACCCCCAGGCCGCAACCAGCACGCATGCGGGAATGCAAAAAATCAGGAACCTGGGATAAAGGACCGGTTTCCTGATGGAGACAATCAACACCACAAATAACGGAACCCAAAGCCAGCTTAACAATAACGCAGGAGACCAACTGTTGAGCGAACGGCCAGACTCTCGAAGTATCCGAATAAACTCGCGTACCGCCAAAAAGAGCAACGGAATGTAGGGCCAAAGGCTTCTTGGCCGGACGCCGGCAAGGAACGCTGCCACCTTGGCCACGTCCCGTAGATTGGTCTTTTCAACCCAGCCGATCTGTCCCCCGTCGTGGGTGAGAATGAAAAATAGAGCCGGAGCGGCCAGGAGCAACACCGCTGTTGTGCTGACGAGAAAACTCTTCCAGCGGCTTTCTTTAGGGTTTAAGAACACAATCGAGAACCACTGCGCAGGCAGGAAGAAAACTGCGAATAAATGCGTGTAGATTGCTAGCACGGTGCAGGTGGTGTACAGCACCCAGTACCGGCGGTGGCCTGTGTTGACGGCATACCACAGAAAGAGGAACGACAATGAACACAGCAGCGTAACCAGGCTGTAGCTTCGGGCTTCCTGCGAATAGGCGAGGTGGGAGGCGTGGATCGCCAGCAGGAAGGCGGCAACCATGCCCACCTTCTGGGAAAGCAAGCGCGCTCCCAGAAGATAAATGATGAAAATATTGAATATCCCGGGAATGACGGAGAGACTCCGAATAAATGCTTCACTGTTTCCCAACTGAATCCACCCGCGCAGCAGCGAGTAATAAAACACCATGTTGAATTCTCTAGACCATGTTGACCTCAGAAATTCGGGCCAACTGAGGTGATGGTCCGCGTCAGGATTGGTCACGATGGCCATGCTGGCTGCCTCGTCGGCCCACAGGCTTGTTGCCCCCAAATGAGAAAAACGGAGTATGGTCCCTAAAATCATGAGAGCGCCAACTGCAGCAATCAAAAAATAGCGCCGAACGCGAAGCTGCTCAGGTTCCCGGGGTTGCGTAGTCGCCGTTATGTCAATCATGCTGATCTGCTCCCGGCCGCTCGCCGAAAATCGCTGTTCCCACCCGCACGCAGGTTGAACCTTCTTCAATGGCAACTTCAAAATCGTGCGACATACCCATGGAAAGCGTGCCCAGGCTCATGCCTGAACTTTTTGCCAGCTTATCGCGCAATTGCCGTAATTGTCGGAAGTAAGGCCGCGCGCCTTCTGCATCTTCTGTAAAAGGAGGGACTGCCATCAAGCCGCCAATTTTGAGATGTGTAAACTCCGCGCTCTGCTTGAGCAAGTCTTGCAGCTCGGGGGAATCGGGAGAGAACCCGTGCTTGGAAGCTTCTCCTCCAATGTTGATCTCAAGCAATGTTCCCAGTTTCTTGTCGCGCTCATGGGCGGCACTGTTCAATCGCTGAGCAAGGCGCATGGAATCCAGCGAATCAATTGCCGCGAAGAGCTCTGCGGCCTGGTTGCTTTTGTTCGATTGCAGATGTCCGATCAGATGCCATTGTGTTTCTTGAAGATCGTGCAGGGCAACGGCCTTGGCTGTGAATTCCTGTACACGATTCTCGCCGAAGACCCGGATTCCAGCGCTGTACGCTTCTTTGATTCGCGCCGTCGCGACCGTTTTCGTTACCGCCATCAGGGTTATTTCTTCAGGGGAGCGATTCGCGCGGCGTGCGGCATTGGTGATGCGCTCGTGAATGGTGGCTATATTCTGCGCGATAGACATTTTCTAGATTGATTTATAACTGATCAGACCGGATTTGCGCTGGAGCATGTTTCAAAAATCCTAGAGATGATGAATTTGATCCCTCAAGGCGTAAAGAGTCCGTGAGAAACTCGAAGGCGTCGTCCCTAACGGGACTAGGATCGTTTTCTTACGATACCCAGCGCTGGAAGCGCTGGGCTATAACACGTCACCCCTTCGGGGTTGTTCATGCTTCAGGGTACCCGCAAAATTGAGTTCTCATCAATGACTCAATGCAGGACGATCCAGTCTCTCAATCTTTTTTCACCGCTTCCAGAGGCTTGCGGGCAAAGTGATAGAGCGACCAGGCCAGCAGGATAAAGGTAATTACAGCAACGATTTTGGAAACCGCATCGGCATTCTGGCCGAACAATTCAGCGAAGCGGTAATGGGTATTCCCCGAACCTGCGGGCACATCATAGGAGCCAAAGCTCAGGAACGAGCGGAACTTATCTGCCGCTTGTATGTAATTGTGGTCGCGCATGTAGTTCTCAACCAGTTTGAAGCCAATTCCCAGCAGACCGACAATACCTCCGGCAGCGATGAGGCCGCTGGAAAAGAGTGGTCCGGGGCTGACATCACTTTCTGAAGATTTTTCTCCGGCTTTCTTGGCTTTGCGATCCACCAGCCAGCGCACGACGCCTCCGATAAACATCGCGCAGGTCGTGGCTATGGAAATATAAAAACCTACCGCAAAAGAAAGCGAGCGAATGCCCAGCAGCTCGACCGCGACTACCAGAAAAACACCTATAAGAATCAATCCCCAGGGCAGGCGTTGGTTGAGGATGCCGCTGATAACGGTGGACATCAACTTGGCCTGCGGGGCTGCGGCCTTTTCGCTGCCGATGCCCTGGATCCACTGCACTTCAATCTGGTGCGTCTGGGGATTATAAAGATATCCTCCATCCGGAATTTCTTTTGAGCCGATGGCATTCAACAGCCAGTATTGCCCGCCTGGTTTGCTAACCTCGCCTTGTGCGGTGGAAAAACGAACCTCTTTCCGGTCAAAACTTTTACTTTGCACCGCCACTCCCTCGGGAAGGTGATCTAAATCAACGGATTTAGGGGGCACGGGAACGAAACGTTCCAAGCCCTGATTCATCCCTATCAAGGTCCCGCCAATAGCAAAGACTGACACCAGCACGCCGACCAACAATCCTATCTGTTGCTTCCGCGGGGTAGCACCCACGAGAAACCCGGTCTTGAGGTCCTGCGAGGTATTGCCGGCATTCGCCGAGGCGATGCAAACCACGCCTCCAATGCTGATGGCCAACACGCCGAAAGCTGGGGCCGTCCAGCCCAGCACCAGAAAGACAGCACAGGTCGCCATCAGGGTTGCGATCGCCATTCCCGAAATGGGATTCGACGATGTTCCAATCAAACCCGTGATGCGCGAGGAAACCGTGACGAACAAAAACCCAAAGATCACCACAAAGACCGCTGCAGCCAGGTTGGCGAATGGGCTGGTATAGGCACCAGGCACGGGCCTAAAGGTCAGCATGGCCCACATGAACAACAGAATAAGGCCCGAGCCCCCCAGTGCGAATTTCATACTCAGGTCGCTATCGGTGCGCTTCTGGCTGGCGGCTTCGGCCGCGCTCTTGCTGAAATCTTTGGCCCCGGCGCGCAGGGCGGCCACAATGGTGGGAATAGTTTTGATCAGGGTGATGAGCCCGGCAGCAGCGACCGCTCCTGCGCCCATGGGACGGATATATGTTATCCAAAGCGCGTCAGAACTCATTTGCGCAATAGGAACCGTACTAGGATAAATTGGCTTCGGCACCAGCGAACCGAAGAACTTGATGGCCGGCATCACGACCAGCCAGGCGCACACGCCTCCGGCGAAGAGGACACCAGCGATGCGCGGGCCGATGATGTAGCCCACCCCCAGGTATTCAGAAGTTGTATTAGCGCGGATTGACCCTCCGGGATATTTCACGAAATTGTGGGTCGGCTGGCTGGGCCAGGCCGCGAAAAGATTTTCGTTCTGGAACAAGGTATAGAGCGCGCCCAGTCCCAGTCCCAGGAAGACCCGGCTGGCAAACGATCCGCCCTTATCGCCGGCGATCAGAACATCGGCACACGCTGTACCTTCCGGGTAGAGGAGATTCTTGTGCTCCTTCACGATCAACTGCCGGCGCAAGGGGATCATGAAGAATACGCCCAGCCATCCTCCAATCAGGGCCAGTAAAAAAACACTCCAATACTGGTGATTCAGGTCGAAGCCGAGAAAGATCAACGCCGGTAAGGTGAAGATCACGCCCCCGGCAACCGACTCTCCTGCCGATCCGATGGTCTGCACGATGTTGTTTTCGAGAATGCTGGGTTTGCCGGCAACGCCAAGCTTATGAAATACCGTTGCCAGGAACCACGCCCAAGCTTTGCTCACTGCTCGCAGGAGGCTGATGGAGAGCACGGCAATCGGAATCGAGGCCGAAACCGTGAGCCCGGCCCGTAGGCCGACATATACGGTGACCGCTCCAAATAAAATACCGAACATCGCCCCAAAAAGAACGGCGAGGAAGGTAAACTCCGGCGGCGCTTGCTCGGCCGGTACGTAAGGTTGAAACTCTGCTTCTTCAGATTGGTCTTTCACTTGAGTTTCTTCAGCCAAGATAGCTCTCCTTAGATTAAGCCACGTTTGTCACAGATCGGTAAACGGCGGTTAAAATTCCATAAAAAATGAAAAGGGCACGTTAGCACGCCGCAGCCCCCAAAGACAATGGCTTAAAAGCGATGATATACTCAACTTAAGCTCACACTCCAATTGTGGCCAGGGAGGTCAGTCTTCAGCAGTACCGATGACCTAACGCGAAGTAGGGTTCCTGAAGCCAGGGGATTTCCTGCGTTTTTCTCACCCTTGAGCGCCGCTACCAAGGGCTTGTTTAATACCATTTTTCCTGGCGATTGCCGCATCTGCGCGGCTCCTTTAACTGAAATCTCACGGCTTCCTGTCTGTCGGCAGTGCATAGATTCAATTCACAGAATGGAAGACGGAGTGTGTTCCATTTGCAGCGAACGGCTGTTCCAGTTCACGCCATCTGAGTCAGATACAGGAAGCGTTTGCGGGATGTGCCACCGCGCACGGCCTCCATTTACCAGGGCGGTCGCCTATGGCGGCTACGACGGCGAATTGCGCGAACTGGTCCATCTACTGAAGTACGAGAACGTTCGGCCAGCCGCGGATCTTTTGGGAACATATCTGGCTGAGGCCATCCGGTCGCTGCATCTCGAGGTGGGCGCGTGGAAGATTGTGCCGGTTCCGCTGTATGGTTCACGGCGCAGACAGCGCGGCTTCAACCAGGCGGAATTGATTGCGCGCGCCGCACAGAGGCAGATTGGATCTAAGCTCGAAATAAAATCCGGCCTGCTGCAACGACGCAGAGAGACCTCTACCCAGACCGGGCTGACGCAACACCAGCGCCGCGCCAACCTGCGCGGGGCTTTTGTTGTGCCGCGTCCTGCAGAGGTCCGCGATCATCTAATACTGCTGGTGGATGACGTCTTTACCACCGGGACCACCGCCGCCGAATGCAGCCGCGTTCTGCTTCGCGCGGGCGCACGCGCTGTAGCGGTGGCTACAGTGGCACGAGTTTTTAAGGGAGAACCTGCGCGGCCAGCAGGATTTTTACGTGCAAGTAACATTAGTATGAACTTGGCCAAAGCAGTGGAGGCATAAAGTAGAGAGTATGTCGGGGAAAATGCACCATTCGGGACACATGGCTCACCGGGCAGCGGAGCACCCGCCTGCGCCATCCCAGAGTGGACATCACGTAATGCATGCTCCGGTTCTGGTCTTGAACGCTTCCTATGAGCCCATCAACGTGTGCGCTGCACGCCGCGCCATTGTGCTGGTGCTCAAAGGCGTAGCCATGACTGAAGAAGAGAACGGGCACTTTCTGCACGCAGCACGCTTCGCGGTGCGCGTGCCTTCGGTGATTCGTCTGCTTGAGTACCGCCGCATTCCGCATCAGACGCGAGCGCTCTCGCGTAAGAACATTCTGCTGCGCGACCGCAACACCTGCCAATACTGCGGCACCGTGCTCGTGGCCGCCGAATTGACGCTGGACCACGTGATCCCGCGCTCACGCGGAGGCTCGTCTACCTGGGAAAATCTGGTGGCCTGCTGCCATCCTTGCAACCGCAGAAAAGGAAGCCGCCTGCCGCACGAGGCTGAGATGAAACCGCTGCGCGAGCCGCGTCCTTTTAATCTGCATACCAGCCGGCACATCATGCGACTGATGGGACACTCTGACGCCAAGTGGCGGAAATACCTGTTTTACTGATTTCCAACTTCATGAGAGGTTTGCTGGGCCAGGGCGAAGCCGCGTCTTGGCGGAATTAATTACGTTGAGTTTAGGTGCGGCAAGCCGTATAGTGAGAATAGCTGATTTCTCCGGAGACACGGTCCCTTTCTGTCGGGCCTTCGCCGATGCAGCCATTCGCATTGCGAGGTGCTATATATGCGCTCCGGACTCATCTTTGCCGCTTCGGTGAAGGTCCCCAACCGTTTTCTTCTTTGCCAGATCCTTACAGCGTCTATCAACAAGCGACATCGCGACGGCGCCTCGGTGCCGGAGACGATCAATGACTCACTTCGCGCGGTAGACGACAAATCTCAGGCTGTTGCGCAAAAAACAATCAGTAACGGCACGGCTTGAGATCCAAAACGCCGTAAACCACTCCGCGGTGAGGAACCCATGGGCTTCAAACAAATCTCTGATCACTTCGAGTCATGGAAGATGATTCCGAGGGTATGGCGATTGCCAGACCGAAGCCGGCTGACCCCATGCCGCATGTTGACGCGATAAGTTCCGCGTGTACCCTGCACTGGACGATTGTGCACCGCAAAAATCACTGCATCACCTCGCCGCAAGGGAACCACTTCAACGCGTGACTGCATACGCGGCCGTTGTTCGGTCAGCACGAACTCGCCACCAGTGAAGTCTTCGCCTGGCTCAGACAAGAGAATCGCAACCTGCAGCGGAAAAACATGCTCGCCGTATAGGTCCTGGTGCAGACAGTTATAGTCCCCAGCCCCGTATTGGAGAAGAAGCGGCGTGGGACGCTCTTGACCTGCCTGGTGACAGCGCTTGATAAAATCGGCGTGCGCATCCGGGTAGCGAACGTTGTTGCCCATCGAAGCATTCCAGCGATTGGCAATCGGCGCGAGTTGCGGATAGAGAGCATGGCGCAGATGAGCGACGATATCAGGCAGCGGATAAGCGAAGTATTTGTATTCGCCCCGCCCGAAACCGTGCCGTGCCATTACAACCCGGCTGCGGAAGATGCCGTCGTTGACGTACAGATCTGCTATTTCATGGCATTCTCCGTCAGTCAAAAGCTCATCTGTCATTACCCAACCGTTAGCATCGAGATGAGTAGAGACGCTCGCCCAATCGAGCGCCTCCACCCGGGTTTCGATGGTCCGGGCCGCCGAACCCGATTGTTTTGCCTGGGCAGCCGTGCTCATGCTGCCACCGCCTCACGCTTCAGGAGACTGCGTTTGCGTTCGACGCCCCAGCGATAACCAGACAGACTGCCATCGTTCTTCACAACACGGTGACAGGGTATCGCGACAGCGATAGCGTTCGCGGCACAAGCCTGTGCTACCGCGCGGACCGACTTGGGCGATCCGATGCGCCGGGCGATATCGGCGTAACTGGCCGTCGCTCCGGCTGGAATCGCGCGCAATGCCCGCCAGACACGTTGCTGGAAGACCGTTCCGCGTACGTCAAGCGGCAGGCGGAGACCGCGTTCCGGGGCTTCCACAAAACCGGTAACTTTGGCGATGAGCTTCTCGAGCCCGGCGTCGCCGTCGGTCAGATGAGCCTGCGGAAACCGGCGCTTCAGATCGCGTGCCAATGCATCGGGAGCGTCTCCGAGCAGTAGGGCGCAAATACCCTTGGCACTCCTGGCCACGAGAAGAGAACCGAGCGAACATTCACCGATGAAGAACTGTATCTCTTCGACGGCCGCGCGTCTCGAACCCTTTTCCGTTGGAACTGCCACTAACTTTGATCTGTTGAACATGGTGCTCATTTTAGATTTCCTTTCACGAATTAACATCATGAGTCCAATGTAAACGGCCTTGACCTGGCGCCGCGCTCCGGCCCTTGCTTTCAAATCAGAAATCTTGCCCAACTTTGTTTGACCGCGCTCTGGGATTGGGCTGTAGCTCTAACTTCACATATTGTGCACTGCGATGCTTATATGCAGCTCTGCGTTATCCACCCTGCTTCTCTAAAATATGGAGTTTTGCATCTTTTCAATGACTTAGAGAGTAGTTCTCATCTCTGCTGTGGAACCAGGAATGCATCGCCATCGAATGCAGGCCCCCGACGTCATTTCTATTTCACACCTGGAGCGAGAATGACTGAAAATGTAATGGATCAAATTGTCGCCGAGCTGCGCGTTTCTGCGGCCAAGTTTTATCCTCAACATGCGGAGCTGCGCAATGTGCGCGTGGTTGGCCACACGCCCAAAACCGACCACTTCATCTACGATATCGTGCTGAACTTCGGCGATGGCAACGCGCGTGTGGCAGCCAAGGTTTATCGCAATAAGAGCGGCGCTGAACTGGCTCGAAACAAGGCGCGGCAGGAATTCCTCAATCTGGTTACGGTGCACAAGGTCTCGCAGAAGAAAAAGCTTGTAGGTGTACCGCGCCCACTGGGCGACTTTACCGAATTGGGAACTGTGGTTGCAGAAAAGCTGAGCGGATTGCCCTTGCAATCCATGATCATGAAGGCTGCTTTGCTGCCGGGCTTCAATGGCGGCAACGGACTTGCTGAAGCCGCCAGGCATACCGGCACATGGTTGCGGTCCTTCCATCGCGCCACGGCTAACATGCCATCGCCTTTTGATGCTGAACAACTGCTGGCTGAATTGGAGCAGGTTTGCGCCCAATGCCGCAAAGAAGGGCTGGAAGAAAGCGATGTGCGTTCCATCATGACCGGGGCTCGTAATGCCCTGCATCGCAACAAAAAGACCATGGCGGCGTCAGCCGTGTTGAACGATTTTACCCCGCTGAATGTGCTGGTAAGCGATGGCGGGGTCGGAATCAGCGAGTTCGCGCGCATGAGCCAGCACGGCGCCTCATTCCAGGATGTGGCCACGTTTCTGGCTACGATTGAAGCGCTGGAGAAATATCCTTTTTGCAACCGCAGCATTACCTCTTCTATCCAGAAAAACTTTTTGGAAGCCTACGGGATTTCGGCCTCGGACCAGGCTCTGCTGCGCGTGCTCAAAATGAAAGCTTTGCTGGCCATGTTTGCCAACGGGCGTGGCCTCAAGGAAAGCGCCGTACGCAAGAAAGTGATGTGGGCGACCGTGATGAAGCGATTCATTCAGCAGGCCGCGCATCGCTCTCTGACCCAGCCTGCAGCGCACGTTGCCTAGCGTAGAGACGCAGGCATGCTACGGCTCTACCTGGCCAATTTTTCATACGCGGCGCGTGCGTCTTGTATGGTTTTCAAAACCTCGGTTTTTTGCGCCTCGTTCTTGTATTCCGAGTTTGCCTTAGCGTTGTCTGCTACTCGATCAATCCAGGCCATGAAGTACGCCGCATCATCGGGTGACCTGGGCTTGGCGCCGGCCACCGTGACGTAAATTGGACTGGTGGTCGCATAAGGATAACTATCGAGAACTGGGTCTTCCGTCTTTTCCGCCCAGGCACGCAACAAACACCATCCGCTGCGCGGAAGTTGCAGGGCCCCAATTGCATCGCTGGCATTATGCGTCTGGTTCATAGGCACATTAATCATGACCTCGCCATTGCAGACGACTTCCAGATGGTCCACGGGCACAATAGAGCGTAACGCCGCCGTGAATTTTACACGTCCGGGCGCCGGCAACTTAAGCTCTCTGCCAACAGCTTCTCCGCCAAGAGTAAAGCGCAACAGGGGACCGTTCGTAGCGAAACTGCGGCCGTGCTTTAAACCGTCAAGCCATGCATTTATTTTGAACGGCCCGCTTGGGACCCGTACGTATACCCGGTCCAACCCAACCGGCCCGCGCAGCGAAGAGTAATCGGGAATGGCGTTACTCCCAGCGGCGGCGGGAAGGCGAAATCCCAGATTGAGGAACTTATACCAGACCTCGGCAGATGCTTTGTGATCGCCGGAGTCAAGAACTTCGTAGTAATCCACTTTGCCCAGGGCAACGTCAATGGGAAGTTCATGGGGCAGCTTTTCATCATTGACGGGATTGGGAACTTCACGAAAATTCTGCGTGTAGCCAACCAACCTATTTGTTTGGTGGAACCAGTCGGCGATATCGGCATTTGTGGGGAAAAAGCCGGTCACAGCCATGCTTGGATAAGCTGCATAGCGGCGGGAACTTGACGGATAAACACTGAGCAATCCCAGATCTCCCAAGTAATTCGAGTGGAACTCGATTCCATTCAGAACATGGTGGGCAGCACTCAACATCGAACCAACTCCGGGACCAGTCTTCAAATCAAAATTGGGATCAGCCTTACTGGCTACGCCAGCCGTCGTGGCGTCCGGAAAATGTTGTGCACCGTTGCTTGTCATCAGACTGTATGCCAGGCTGAGGTCTTCCGCTTCCATCTGCGTGAGCAGGGTCAGAGATGTGCAGCGGTATGCGCCTCCGTATTTCAAGCTCACGTGGATATCGCCGTCCATCCAGCGGCTTCCCAGTGGATCATGCAGGCGCAAAGCCTGCAGTTTGAATGGAACGGTTTTGCTTTCACCGGACTTCAGGTCAACATCCAGACTGACCGGCACATGTTCCAGGCCGTGCGTAATCTCTACGTGGATCTTCCCAGGCGGGACCGTAATCGCCTGCGAGGGCCGCAGCCGCGAGACACTGAGGTCGAAATAATGAACTTCAAAAGGACGCTCTTTCCGGTCAAAGCTGTCGTCGGTATAAACCAGAGCATCATCGGGCGCATAGGCGCGTCCATCTGCAGCGGTGATGGAAACCCTCACTGGCCCTGCTGCTCCACTAACCTCGCCGCCTTGCAATCGAATCGTGGCCATCGTGGCAAGAAATTTACGATCTTTCCGGGCGATCTCACGCTGGCTTGCATCTGATGCGTCTTGTACCCATAAGGAAAGATTGCCGCCCCGGTTGGAGATAAAAGCAATGGATTTTCCGTCCGGCGACCAGCGCGGGTTGGTATCGTCATACTCTCCCTGCGAGTGGGAAAGCGGCGCTGCGTCCCTGCCCTCGGAGGTCATTATCTGAAGCTGATGTTTCCCGCTCGCAAGCGATCCCGAATACGATGCATACACCACGTGCTTGCCATCAGGGGACCAGTCGGGCTGCGCCCTCCACGTGGTGTCTTCATCATGAATCTGGTGTGACTCTTCTTTCACAATCGGCGGCAGCCGGCGGGCCATCATACCGAAGGGCCCGCGCGGAACCGGAGGCGGCGCGTCTACCAGCACTGGCGTTGATTTCATGCGCCAGAAACCGCCGGCGCCATCAACACGATTGTGGTTGGAGACAAAAATAATCTCTTTGCTATCGAGCGACCAGGTTGGACTGATTTCATGGTCGAAGGCGCTGTAAAAAACCCGCGGCAGCGTACTGTGCGTCTCTGCCGTCAGACGCTGCACTTCTTTCAACTCTGCTTTGGCAGGATCGAATTGCGCCACAAAGATATGAAAATGCCGGTTGAGCTGGGTAGAGACAAACATCACCCGCATATCTCCACTCTTAAAAGCAGGCGACCAGCGCGGCTCCACGTTGACAGCGTCGGTTTTGGTGAGCTGTTTGCTTTTTTGGGTAGTGAGATCGAGCAGCCACAGTTCAATCGCATCATGATCGTACTTCGAATAAATCACCCACTTACCGTCGGAGGAAACATCGGGCTGGTAGTCATATCCAGGACCGCTCGTGAGTTGCTCAGCAGTTGTCGACCTGAGGCCCTGCCGCCAAAGCGAGCCCTGCATGGAAAAGATGACGCTCTGCGAATCGGGCATCCACGCCACGGAACTGGGGCCGCTGGTCAACTGCGGCAGGTACATTTCACGGTAGTAGAGGCTGTAGGGCAGGTCAATCTGCTTCAGCACCGGCAGCCGCTGCGCGCACATCGGCAGGACTGCAAGCACAATGAAAATCAGACCTCGCCCAAGGCGATACGATAAGCTTCTCTCCCGGAGCTGGAGACGCCAAAGCAGATACGCAAATGCGCGCAACCCGTGAATACGGCTCGTATGCATGCAACTGAAGATAGATTTATTTCTTACCAGAACTAATTCCTCCTGCTGCTGGAAAAATTTCAATGCAAGATGGCTCTGAAGAAACACGATACAAATCAAAAACGGGTGAACGAAAAGAAGTATCGGGCTGCAGCATACTCTCTCCGGAACAGCGCACGCGTGTTCCCTGCTCTGCCCGCTCCCGCATGATTTGTATCAACTCCTTGAAATTATCTTTCTTTGTGACCAGAAAATGCTCTTGCTGGGGAAAGTTGCCGGCGTCGTAGCTGGGGATCTCCTGGTTAAAATAAAACCCCAGCCCGTATTCAATTTCACGCGGCACTTGAAAGACCGCCACCGGCAGCTTATTGCCGTCCAAATACCGGACCACGGGACGCGCCGACTGTGTCGCATCAATCACCGGGGGTGTAGTCTTTAACAGAACGCCGGTTGCAGCCACCGCAATAAACAAGGTACTGGCAATCATCATTTGCCACCCTCGCCAAAAACCCAGCACAATCATGCCTGCCGCCAAAATCGCGGCCACCACCAGTGGCACTGTCAACATACTGACAGAAGGCATCTCGTGAGTTTGCAAAATGGCAGGCGCCAAAAGAACGAATGCTGCAACCCCAGCCACGCTGAGAGCATGCATAACCCATAAGGCATGATTCCGCGTCTTTACAGTGGATTGATGCGTGAAATACAAAACCGTCAACAGAATCCACGCCGGAATCGCAGGCAGAATGTAGCCGGGAAGCTTAGATTGCGAGAGGGAAAAAAAGACGACCGGGACCACGGCCCAAACAGCCAGAAATTTTTCCAGATCCACGGTGGTGGCTTCGTCTTTCGCAACTGCACTCCTCCGGAAAAAATCCCGTGCTACCCTGACCCACGCCGCTAGTGCAAATACTGTCCAGGGAAGTAATCCCAGCAACAAGACGGGAAGGTAATACCAGAAAGGCTGTTCGTGATGATACAGATTGGTTCCAAAGCGCGCCAGGTTCTGCCGCAAAATAAATTCCGAGAAGAACTGTGGATTCCTCAACTGCACCAACACATACCACGGCATTGCCGTCAGAAGAAAGACCAGAATGCCGGGAATCCATAGCGTTTGTAGAACCAGGCGCGCATCCCTGCGCAACAGCGCAAAACAGATGATGATCAACCCCGCCAGCGCCGGCGCTATGGGTCCCTTCGCGAGCATGCCTGCGGCCATAAAAACATAAAAACCCAGCAGCCACTTTTTCTCTTGTGTTTGGAACCACGCCAGCCAGGCCAGCAATCCCATGGTGAAGCACGCGGCCAGTGGCATGTCGGTAGAACCGGCGCGCGCAAAGGCCAATACGGCTGCACTGGAGCAAGCAATCAATACAACATGAAGCTGCGCGCCGGGACGGAAGCGACGCATGAAGAGATGGAGAGCAGCAACCATCAACGAGGCGAGCAGGGCCACCGGAATACGCGCAGCCCAGTCGCTCACTCCCAAAGCGCGATAGCTGAGCATGGCACTCCAGTAATAAAGAACGGGCTTTTCCAGCCAGACCCGGCCATAGAGTGTGGGCGATACCCAGTCGTGGCGTGCAAGCATCTCGCGGGCGATCTGTGCGTAGCGGGGCTCATCAGCGCCCACCAGGCCAAAGGCGGCCAATCCATAAAAAAAGAAGAATGCGCAGAATACGCCCACTACGACCCACTCGTGAAGCCGCGCTCTGCCTTGCGATGGGTTCATGAATGAGGCTGGGTTGAGGAAACCCGCGCGATGGCGTAACGTAGCTTGCCCAAGACGAATTCTTCCGCGGCCGGCAAAGGACCTTGCACCGAGCATCCACTGGCGCATTCATGGCCGCCGCCGCCAAGTTCATCGGCAACCGCCGCCACGTTGACCGCTCCCTTGCTGCGCAAGCTTACGCGAAACCTGCCGTTCTCCAGCTCGCGAAAAAATGCCGCGACCTCGATGCCCGCATTGCCCAGGGCGTAATTCACCAGGCCTTCGCAATCTTCATCGGCGGCCTGGCAATTAGACATATCCTCGCGGGTCACGTGCATCCATGCCAGCACTCCATCCCGCTTCAAATTGCGCAGCGCCGCGCCCAGTAACAAGGTCTTGGAAATCGGATTGGAAAAATAAACCGCCTGCCCAACCCGCACGGGATCGGCGCCGCAGCGCACCAACTCCTCCGCCAGGGCAAAGGTGCGCTGATTGGTCCCGGCAAAACGGAATGACCCTGTGTCGGTCACGACTGCGGTGTAAAGGCAGGTTGCAATGTCGGGCGTAATCTTCACGCCGGCCTTGCGCGCCAATTGAAAAATCATCTCGGCTGTGGCGCACGCGGAAGGATCAATCCAATTCAAGTTCGCGAACGGACGCCCGCTGGCATGATGATCAATGTTGATAAGGAAGCGGCGCTCGAGCCCGCGTAGACGGGTGCGCTGCAGACTGTCGCATTCAAGAATAATGGCGGCTTCGCCGCGGCCGTTGATCTCCGAGGCCTGGATCACCGAATCGGCCCAGGGCAGGCGCCGGTAGAGCACCGGCACGCCATCGCTCAGGACGATCTGTGTCTGCTTGCCTAAAGATTGCAGGATCTGCGAACAGGCCAGCACGGAACCGATGGCGTCGCCATCGGGACGGGCGTGGGAGGTCAGCACGAACGACTCGTGCTCATTGATCTTCTTGATGACCTCGCCCACCATTGAATTTCGCCTCTGTATTTTTAAAAAACTTTTATTTTAATTGTTTTTAAAACCTTTATTTTCTCTTCTTGATGCGCTGCAACAGTTTCTCAATCCGATCCTGACGCGCCGTGGAAGTATCGAGCTGAAAGAAAAGCTCCGGCGCATGACGCAGCCCGAGCCGCTCTACCAGTTTGTGCCGGATGAAGCCTCGCGCCGCATTCAGCCCCTCAACGGTGTCGTCCGCTTCCTGCTCAGTTCCTTCCGCTTCCACAAACACACGCGCCGATTTGCCGTCGCTCGCAAGCAATACCTCGCTCACTGTCGCCAGGCCGATGCGCGGATCGCCCAGTTCGCCTTCAATCAAGGCTCCGATCTCGTCACGCAACGCGTCTGCCATGCGCTCGCGGCGATGCTGTACATTACGGTTCTGCATAAAAACTTGTTTGAAAGGGGGGATTAGTTCCAATAGTTGTTTACAGGCTATTTTACTGGAGTCTTGGCCGCCAATGCCAGGAATTCACATTTAGAACCCACCCAGGCTACTTCCCCTTTTGGCAGATCACAACTCCAGTCCCGGATCATAAATACTCAACCCAAATATCTGTGATCTCCGCCCCGGTGGAGTTGGCAACGCGATGGGCTTCGCGCTCTACGTTCTGCATGAGACCCTCCAGATAATCGCGCGAACTGGAAATACTGACAACTGCTATAGTGGCGCGCTGCCATAAATCGGTCGCCTCCATCTCAGCTACGGAAACATTAAATTTCACCCGCAGCCGGTCTTTCATGCTGCGCACCACCTGGCGCTTGTCTTTGAGCGAGTGCGCGCCTTCGATGCGGAGCTCGAGGGTGAGAGAGGCTATGGGCATCAGGATAAAATAAGTGTGCCGGCGTCTTTGTCATCGAAAAAGGCTCGAATTCGCTCAACATTGCTGCGTAATAACGATTCGATCTGTCGGGTTGAACAATTGCCCCTGCGAATCCAAATAATTTTCGGGGGATAGCCACGCAAAATCGCTATTTGCTGGTAATCGGAGTCCTTGGTGTCGATCGTAAGCTCGCGGGAACGAGCATACTCCCAAACCATTCGATCTGATATCGGAGGAGTTCCAATCGTTAGCGCATGGCATGACGACGGAAACACATCTTGCAATAATCCAATCAGTCGGTCCGATAGATTTTCGTCGAGAAGCAGTTTCACGCGGGGTAGCCGAGTGATCTTTTCTCGCGCTCAGCGGCAAACAAGAGGCAGGCTTTAATGTCTTCCGGTTCGAGCTGCGGGAAATCGTTCAAGATATCCTGCTCACTCATTCCCGAAGCCAAATACTCCAGGATGTCGGCAACTGTGATCCTCGTGTTGCGGATGCAAGGCTTTCCGCTTCGTCTTCCTGGGTCAATTACGATACGGTCACGAAAATCCATAAGGAAAGCCTAAGGCTTTTACAATTCAGAAATCAAGTTTTTTACGCAATCGCTTCCGCCGACACGCGTTCGCTCATGAAAGCCTCAATAACGTCGCCTATTTTGATATCGCTGTAGTTGGCTATGCTTAAGCCGCATTCCATGCCGTTGCGGACTTCGGCCGCGTCGTCTTTGAAGCGGCGCAGCGAGCCGACCTTGCCGGTAAAGATGACTACGTTATCGCGCAGCAGGCGGACCAGGGAATCGCGCTTGATGATGCCATCCTGCACGAAGCAGCCGGCGATGGTTCCCGCTTTGGGAACTTTGAAGGTATTGCGCACCTCGGCCCGGCCCAGGTAGGTTTCCTTGATGACAGGTTCGAGCAGGCCGGTCATGGCTTTCTTGATCTCGTCCTGCAGTTCGTAGATGATGGAGTGCAGGCGGATATCCACCTTTTCCTGGTCCGCCAACTCCTGCGCCTTGCGCTCGGGACGAACGTTAAAGCCGATGATGATGGCGTTCGATGCAGAAGCCAGCAACACGTCGGTCTCTGTGATGGCCCCTACGCCGGTGTGCAGGACCTTGATCTTGACCTTTTCATTGGAGAGTTTGGAGAGCGAGTCGGCCAACACCTCGACTGAACCCTGCACATCGCCCTTGAGGATAATGGGTAGCTCTTTCATGCCAGCGGTCTTCAACTGCTCCGCCAGGCCTTCCAGCGACAGGCGTGAGGACTTGGCCAGTGTCGCCTCGCGCGCCTTGGCTTCGCGATATTGGGCAATCTGTTTGGCTTTGTCGCGATCAGCTACCACACTGAGCTGGTCGCCTGCCTGCGGTAAGCCCTCGAGTCCCAGGACTTCTACCGGGGTTGAAGGCGGAGCCTGGTCCACGGCATTGCCGCGATCATCGAACATGGCGCGCACTTTGCCGTAGGTGTTGCCCACGATGAAGGTATCACCGTTGCGCAGGGTGCCGTTCTGCACCAGCACGGTGGCCACAGCGCCGCGTCCGCGGTCGAGCTTGGCTTCCAGCACTGCGCCGGTTGCGAGACGCTCGGGGGCGGCCTTGAGTTCGCCCAGGTCGGCGACCAGGCAAATCATTTCCATCAGCAGATTCAGATTGGTCTTCTTCTTTGCGGAGACCTCGACGAAAACGGTCTTGCCTCCCCAATCTTCCGGCACCAGGCCACGATCGGCAAGTTGCTTCTTGGGACGCTCCGGCATCGCACCCGGCTTATCAATCTTGTTGATGGCAACAATGATGGGCACGTTAGCAGCGGCGGCGTGATCAATGGCTTCCACGGTCTGCGGCATGACACCGTCATCGGCTGCGACTACCAGTACGACGATATCCGTCACCTTGGCGCCGCGCGCACGCATGCGCGTAAAGGCTTCGTGACCTGGAGTATCGAGGAAGACGATCTCGCGTCCGAAGGCGGGCGAGTTGGTGTCCACAATTTTTACCTTGTAGGCCCCGATGTGCTGTGTAATGCCTCCCGCTTCACCGCCGGCAACATTCGTTTCGCGAATGGCATCGAGCAACGAAGTTTTGCCGTGATCAACGTGGCCCATGATGGTGACCACTGGCGGACGGGCGTGGCGGCGTCCGGCATCTTCATTCTTCTCCAAGCCGGCTTCTACCATCTGCTCGGCGTGCTGTTCAAAGCTGATAACGCTGGTATCGGCCCCGAACTGGCGTGACATCTCGCTTGCCAGCTCCGAATCCAAGGTCTGGTTGATGGAAGCAAACACACCGCGCGCCAGCAGGCGGGCGATAACGTCTTTAGGACGCACTTCCAGCTTTTCCGCCAGGTCCTTAACGCTGATACCTTCGGTAATTGTGATCGAGCGCGTAATCGGCAGCGGCTCGTTGGAAACTGCGGCCATGGTAGGCGGCGGAACAAAGCCCTTCATCGGGCCTTCTTTTACACCGCGCGGAACATAGCGCTGTCCAGGACGGCGTGCCGCCCCGCCAGCGGGCCGGCGCGTGCCTTCCGGTGGTGGCGGCAGGGCAGAGCCGGCTCCGGGTCCGGGGCGCGCTCCCATAGGCCGCACTCCCGTCGGAGACATGCGCGTAGGATGCAAGCGGCGCTCTCCTGGACGCAAAGCTGGTTTCGCTCCCGGCATCGATGGCCGTTGCCGCTGGAATATTGGTTGACCTGGCACCGGACGCCCAGGCGCAGAACGCTGTCCTATAGGCTGTCCCGGTTGCACGGTTGCGCGCGGTTGTACGGGCGCCAAGTATACCGGGCGCGGTCCCGTCTGCGGAGTAATCACGCGGCGGGGCGGTGGAACCGCTGCAGCCGGCTTATGCGCTGTAGGCGGAGCTGCTGCAGCCGGAGCCGAAGTCACAGGCGGGCGCGGCACATTCGCTACAACCGGTGGCGCTACCGGTGCAGCCGCTTGCGGAGGAGGAGCAGGCATAGCGGATGGCACTGGCGGCCTTTCCGCTGACGGTCTTTCTATAACTGGAGCTACGAGCTTCGGCGCGGGTGCTGGCGCTGGCTGCTCAACAGGTGCGGGCACAACGGCGGTGACAGGCTTGGCTGCCACTGGAACTACGGGCTTGGAAGGCACAGAAGGCGCTGGCTTCGCGACCGGCGGCGGTACGGAGATTTCCGTCGTGGCCTTTTTACTGATGGCCTTCAGCACGTCTCCGGGTTTGGAAATTTTAGAGAGATCAATCTTGGTCCTGATCTCATCGGCCACGCCGCCTTTGGATCTCGACTTCTCAGCAGCGGCCTTTTCCACTTCTCCCTGGAAGTGCTTGCGCACGCGTTCAACTTGATCAGTCTCAAGCGAGCTGGAGTGGCTCTTCTTATCATCAACACCAATCGTTGGCAGATAGTCGAGGATTGCCTTGCTTTTGACTTCCAGTTCTCTGGCCAGATCGTTAATGCGAATTTTATCCATTCCGTCCTGTGTTACTTTCTTTGCGTCGTTGCTTCCTTGTAACTCTTCTTGCTCTACTGGCATTGTGGATCTCTCTCATCTCCGGCCCTTGCCGAGTAGATATGTAGTTTAGCTACGTCTCTAAGAATTCTTGCATTGCTGTCATCTCGCGGCTTTGACCGCGAGAGACCCTTTAACACTTATTCTTCCGGCTTCTTTTCTTCTGCAGTGGCTTCCGCGTTGGCTGCGTCTAAGTCAGCTTCACCAGCATCGCGGGCCTGAGGCTCTTCTTCCTGAACTTGTTGAACTTGGCCTTCGGCTGCCTCTGCTGCCTCCCCTGCCGGAGCATTCTCTACTTCAGCCGGGGCCGCTGCGGCCTCGGCCGATTCTTCGCCGGCCGGTGCTGCCGCCTGTCCAGATTCCAGGCTGGCAAAATAACTGTTGACCGCAAGGCTGATCTTTTCCACCGTCTTGGGCCCAATACCCGGAATGGCTTCGAGTTGCTCGGGCGTCATATCGGCCAAAGATTCGACTGTGGTGATGCCGGCAGCCACCAGTTTTTCCACCAGGCCTTCTCCCAAATCGGGGACTTGCTCGATAGGCGTTTGTGGT
>Ga0209648_10001283_pt1 | contig 20101 bp, 18 predicted proteins | sample GraSoi2013_115cm_FD_185830 | JGI IMG/M metagenome (GOLD analysis project Ga0209648, IMG submission 185830) | Grasslands soil microbial communities from the Angelo Coastal Reserve, California, USA - Sample 9_17_2013_115cm (SPAdes) (version 2) | ecosystem: Environmental > Terrestrial > Soil >...
AAAACAGTTGTGGATTGTTTGTGTCGTCCTTACAGGATCTTTATTACTGGCCCAGAGCCAGTCCGCTCACGCCGAGGATTCGCCGGCACCCGCTGGCGCCCAGTCTGCCGGCAAGAGCAAGACGCCGGACCGCGGCGCCGCCTACTACCATTTCGCCCTGGCGCACATGTACGAGGAACAGGTGGCCACTTACGGCCGCAGCGAGTTGGCCAATAAAGCGATTGAGGAATACCGCGCCGCCATTGATGCCGACCCGACCTCCGCGTACCTGACCTCCGGTCTCGCCGAGCTCTATGCCAAGACCGGGCGCATTCGCGACGCCGTGGTTGAGGCGCAGGACATTATCAAGCGCAATCCCAACAATCTGGAAGCACGCCGCCTGCTCGGAAGGATCTACCTGCGCTCGCTCGGCGACATGCAGGCGGGCAGCGGTTCGGAGAGCGTGCTGAAACTGGCGATCGAGCAGTATGAGCAGATCGTCCGCCTGCAACCCGACAGCATGGACGACCACCTGCTTCTGGGGCGCCTGTACCGCTTGAACAACGATCTGCAAAAGGCGGAGAGCGAATTCAAGACCGCTGTGAAGCTGCAGCCGGACTCGGAAGAGGCGGTCACTACGCTGGCGTATCTCTACAACGAACTGGGCGACACGACTCGCGCCACTCAGGTGCTCAGTTCGGTGCCGAACACGCAGCGCTCGGCGAAGCTCTATTCGGCGCTCGGTTACACCTACGAACAGCAGAAGCAATACAAGAATGCCATCGATGCGTATCGGCACGCGATTGAACTGGACCGCGACAATCTGGACGCCATTCGCGGCCTCGCCCAGAATCTGCTGAACGATGGCCAGGCCGATGCCGCTCTCGAACAATACAAAGTGATCGCGGACGCGAATCCGGAAGACGCGCAAACCTACGTTCGCATCGCGGAAATCTACCGGAAGCAGGGCAAATTCGATCTCGCGCTCGATAGTCTGAAAAAAGCCGAGACCATGGTGCAGGACTCGGTGGAAGTTCCGTACAACATTGCCGCCATCTTCCAGGCGCAGGGCCGTTACGACGAAGCAATTCCGATCATGCGCGACCTGCTTAAGAAATCGGAGAAGCCGGACGGGAAGTACTCGAACGGTGAGAAGAGCAATCGGGCGGTGTTTCTGGAACGGCTAGGCACGATCTACCGCGAGCAGGGAAACAATCAGGCCGCGAACGAGACCTTCCGGCAGATCGTCGCCCTGGGCGGCGATGAAAACATCGAGCGGGGTTATCAGGAGATCATCGATACCTGGCGGGAAGCCAAGGAATGGCAGAAGGCCACCGACACCGCCAAAGAAGCGGTTCAGAAGCTGCCCAGCAGCCGCGAGCTGAAGATGGTGCTGGCGGCGCAGCAGGCCGATATGGGCCAGGCCGATAAGGCGCTCAAAGACGTCCGCGCGATGTTGAAGGGTGATGCCAACTCCAACTCCAACTCCAACTCCGATGATCGCCAGGTTTATATCACGCTGGCGCAGATGAACACACGGCTGCGCCGGTTCAGCGATGCCGAGCAGGCTCTCGACAAGGCCGAGCAGCTATCAAGCAAGGCGGACGATAAGGAGTACGTCTGGTTTCTCCGTGGCTCCACTTTTGAGCGTGAGAAGCGCTACGCCGAGGCTGAAGAACAGTTCAAGAAGGTGCTGGCCAGCGATCCGGAGCATGCTTCGGCGCTGAATTATCTGGGCTACATGCTGGCGGACCAGAACACGAAGCTCGAAGAGGCGCTGGGATACATCAAGCGCGCCGTGGATCTCGATCCCGCCAATGGCGCCTATCTCGATTCCCTCGGCTGGGCTTACTTCCGCTTGGGAAAATACGAATTGGCGGAAGACAACCTGCTAAAGGCTTCGCAGAAGATCAATACCGATCCCACCGTTCATGACCACCTGGGCGATCTGTACCAGAAAACCGGACGGCTGAAGCTGGCCGCGACCAACTGGGAGCGTGCGCTCATTGAGTGGAACCGAACCATTGCCGCTGAAGTCGACCCGGCAGATCAGGCGCGAGTGCAGAAGAAGCTCGATTCCGCGAAGATGAAGCTGGCGAGGGAAGAGGGCAGCAAGCAGTAGGTGGCAATGCAGCCCCTAAAAGGGGCGTCAAGTCTCGAGACTTGGCGGCATCGCTAAAGCGATGCCCTGATACGAAACTCAAACGCTGCTAAACTGTTTTCATGCTCGCCGACTATGCGGTGCGCGTCGAGCAGTCCCGCGGACGCCGCCATCCCGAGCCGCCGCATCCCTACCGCAACGACTTTCAACGCGACCGCGATCGCGTCGTCCACGCGCGCGCGTTTCGGCGTCTGGAAGCGAAGACACAGGTCTTCACCCGGCGTTACTCCGACCACTTTCGCAACCGGCTGACGCATACCATCGAGGTCGCGCAGATCTCGCGCACCATCGCCGCGCAACTTGGATTGAACGCCGATCTCGTCGAGGCGCTTGCCCTGGTGCACGACCTCGGCCACCCTCCTTTTGGCCACTCTGGAGAGAAGGCGCTCGACACCGCCATGCGCCAGCACGGATTTTCGTTCGACCACAACCTGCATGCGCTGCGCATTGTCGAGGACTTCGAGCTTCGCTACGCGTCTTTCCGCGGGCTGAATCTGACTTTCGAAGTGCGCGAGGGCATTATCAAGCACTCGCACGATTATGATGTTGGGAAGCATCCGGAACTCGCCGAGTATCTGCTCGATCAGCGGCCGCCGCTCGAAGCGCAGCTCATCGATCTGACCGACGAGATCGCTTACAACACCGCCGACCTCGACGATGGCTACGAAGCGCGGTTGCTCGCGGTCGAGCAGATTGTGGAAGGCGTGGATCTGTTCGGCCGCCAGTATCGCGAGGCCAAAATCCGGTACCCGAATGTTGCCGAGAAGCTGGTGTTTAATGAAGCGCTCAAAAGCATTCTTGACAGCTTTGTAGGGGACCTGATCACGAATACGGTGCAACGTGTGCAAGCGGCGGGCGCGCGTTCACTGGAAGATATCCGCCGGCACAGCGAGCGGCTTGCCGCCTTCAGTCCGCCCGTGGAAGAGGAGCGCCGCCGGCTGAAAGAGTTTCTCCACGAGAATCTTTACTACAGCCCGGCGCTGGCGGCAGAGAAGGACGACGCCGAGCGCATCACGGGAGAGCTCTTCGCCCACTGGATGGAAGAGCCCGACGACCTGCCGCGCAACTATCGCGAAAAAGCTGAGCAGGAGCCGCTGCCCCGCGTCATCTGCGACTACATCGCGGGGATGACGGATCCGTTCATTTATCAGCAGTATGAAAAGTATTGCTGCGGCTAGCCTCCCGTCGCCCGATCTTGCACTGAATGCTGAAACGGGCGTAGAGTCTCAGCCGACACCGCAAGGCAGGAAAACCCAGAGTCCTCGCGTTGCGGGTCGAGGTGCGCATGGCAAACACATTTGGTACAGATATTTTGATTCAGGCTGAAGACCCGCAGAAGGCCGCCGACTTCTATGTCAAGGAACTCGGCTTTGAGATTACGGATAAGAAATCAAATATGGTCAGCCTCCACGGAGAGAACATCAATTTGTTTATTGAGCGTGGTCCTGTTCTTGGACCTGTCTTTGAAGTAACCGTCAAGAGCGTTGACGAAGCCAAAGCGAGCCTCCAGAAAAAGGGTTGCCAGGTAATCAAGGACGAGCCCGATTTTCCAAGATGTTACATCAAAGATCCAAATGGGCTAATTTACAACCTGACTGAGTGACGGGGGCGTGCCGTCCCACAGCGACACGTGTCACTTGCTGTACGTGATCCGGTAAATCACGCCCGCAGCGTCATCGCTCAAGTACATCGCTCCGTCGCCGCCGAACACAATCCCCACCGGCCGCCCCATCCACCGTCCTTTTTGCTTCTCGCCCGGCGCTAGCCATCCGGTGATGAAGTCTTCCGTACCGCCCTGAGGCTGGCCTTTGTCGTCGAGTTTCACGCGCACAACTTTGTATCCGGTCGGTACGCTGCGATTCCACGATCCATGAAAAGCGACGAAGATGTTGTTCCGGTACTCCGCGGGGAACTCCGAGCCTTCATAAAAAGCGAGACCCAGCGGAGCGGAGTGCGCCGGCGTCTGGACCTTCGGCCGGATCACATTCTGGCAGCGATTGTCGCCAGGTTTGGTGAAGTTTGAATCGGGGACGCGGTCGCCATAGCAATAGGGCCAGCCAAAATCGCCGCCGTCTTTGCCAAGATCGACGATCACATCCGGCGGCAGGTCGTCGCCCAGCCAGTCGCGTCCGTTGACCGTGGCCCAGACGGTATCCGTCTTCGGATTCACCGCCAGCCCGACGGCATTGCGCAGGCCTTTCGCGAAGATCTTCTGGCCGCTGCCATCCGGATTGAACTCCGTCATGGCCGCTCGCCGCGGGTCTTTTTCGATGCAGACGTTGCAACTCGATCCGGCCGAGACATACATCTTGCCCCCGTGAAACAGGAGGCTGCGCGTCGAGTGCCCACCACTGCCGGGCAGATCGGCGAGCGCTTTCCGATTGGACGCCCGCAGGTTGGCCTCGTTCCAGTCATAGCGGCGCACCTTGTCGTTCTCGGCGACGTACAACTTGCCTTCGTAAAATGCGAGCCCGTGCGGCTCATTCAGCCCGTCGAGAACGGTTACCATCCGCTCGGCCTTGCCCACGTGTTTGGGATCGGGAAGGGCGACCACCTTGCCCTCACCCGATTCGCTGACCAGCAGGACGCCGCCCGGGCTGAAGGTCAGCATGCGCGCGCCGTCAATTTCTTGGGCAAAAACTACGATGTGGAATCCCGGGGGCGCTTTCAGTCGGGCGAGATCGAAACGAGTCTTCTCGGCATTAGCAAGGTCGGCGCAGGCAAGGAATACCAGCAAGAGGGGAAGCAGGGAAAACGATGGGCGTCGCATATTTAGTGGATGATTCCACGTTGAGCTCGGTCTATTGTTTTCAGTAATGCCCCGGAAGAAAACCCCTGCACGCAGTTTTTATATCAGTTCCGCCAAAATTACCGCCAGCCGCAGTGCGGTGCGGGGAAACGGTACGGTACAATATGTATGAAAAGAAAGAACTTGCATTACACGACCGAGACCGGGGGCATTTGGCATGCAAACTGTTTATAGAAATGCAGGCCAGTGACACGGCCGGCTTATTGAGGCATCTGTGGCGTCGACGCTTGCCTTAGGAGTTTACGGGTTCTGTTACTGAAGCGACGCAATAAAAATCGCGCCGGAAGGCGCCCGGAGTGGCTCCCCCACTACCCACTTGGAGGAAATTTAAAATGAAAAACCGCATGATCTTCGCTCTAATGCTGGCCCTAATCCTGGCTGTGCCAGCTCTTGCGCAAGACAATTCCGCCCCCCAGGCTCAGACCCCCGCGACTCAGTCCGCGGCACAGCCGGCCACCAAGGCCGATAGCGCCACCGGCAAAGAGCCCCTGCAACCGGAGACTCGCGAAGGTTTCTGGGGTCACATGAACCCGTTCGCGCGCAAGAAATATGTCGCTCGCCAGACTCAGCCGATCCGCGACCGCGTCAACGAACTCGATGAGCTGACTGCCTCCAACACCAGGACGATCAAGGATACCGATGCGCGCGCGCAACAGGGAATCCAGCTCGCTTCGGCCAAGGCCAGCGAAGCCGATCAGCATGCCATCGACGCCGGCAACAAGGCGCAGGCCGCACAGCAGACCGCACAACAGGCTCACACCCGTCTGAACACGGTCGAGCAGGTGGTCACCAATATCGATCAGTACCAGCCCTCCGCCCAAACCGAAATCCTTTTCAAGCCGGGACAGACGGTGCTCAGCAAGAACGCCAAGACCGCTCTCGATGAAATGGCCACCCCGCTGAAGAGCCAGCGTGGCTACGTCGTCGAAGTGCAGGGGTTCTCGTCGGGTCATGGACAGGTGGCGATCGCCAACTCGCAGAAGATGGCCGAGTCGGTCGTCCGCTATCTGGTGCTGAACCACGACATTCCGGTCTATCGGATTTACCTCGTCGGCATGGGCAACGCACCGGTCCCGGTTGCAGCCTCCTCGGGGACAGAGCCCACGCCGAAGCCGAAGCGCATCACGGGTGGACGCGTTGAAATAAGCCTCCTGAAGAACAATCTGGAACAGCTCGCATCGACGAGCAGCACCCCAGCACCGACTGCGGACCAACAGCAGCCGAAATAGCAGTAGTCTTCCCCTGAGACGAAGCTGAGCCTCCCGTGAAAACGGGAGGCTTTTTTAGTGTGGAAGCGGGGCTACGCCCCGCCGGACGGGGCAGAGCCCCGTCCCCACGCACACTCGCGAGTCAAATATGGTGCTATTCTTCTTTTCTACGCGTCATGGAAGATCTGTTCTACCTCCGAACGCCTTCGCCGGTCGGCCCACTCTTCCTCGCCGCTTCCACAAAGGGCTTGGTGCGACTGGAATTCGAAGCGCGCGTGCAGAAGCTGAATGCCGATACGATTCAGTTGCATGAGTCCGAACCCGCCCTCGCGCCCTACGTTCGCGAACTTGACGATTATTTCTCCGGCAAGCGTCGCGAGTTCTCACTACCGCTCGATCTTCGCGGAACCGAGTTCCAACTCGCCTGCTGGCACGCCCTGCTCGAAATTCCATACGGCGAGACCCGCAGCTACCGGGACATTGCTGAGGCCATTGGCCACCCGCACGCCTACCGTGCCGTCGGCATGTCGAACAACCGAAATCCAGTAGCTATCGTCGTTCCCTGCCACCGGGTGATCGCGTCGAGCGGCTCGCTGTGCGGTTACGGTGGCGGTCTCGACATCAAGCGCAAGTTGCTCGACCTTGAACAAGCGTACGTTGGCCAGACTAGAGTTCAGCCTTGTCTTCCATTGGGAATCGGCGCATAATTTCGGCCACGTGTGGGGGGCCTCGTATGCTGCCGCGCATCGAGTACTCCGTTAGTGTCCCGGTTCCGGTTGACGTGGCGTTCCAGGCCTTTCAGGATCTCGAACGCCTGCTCCATCGCGGAATTTACGACGAAGCGTCGTCGATCGAGGGCGCGCCCTGGCAGGTAGGCATCCGCCTCCGCTATGTTGTCGTTCAGCCTGTCCGGGCCACCGTTTCCGCGGTAGTAACCTCCATCAGTCCACCCCGCGCCGTCGGCCTGCTCAACCACGGTCTCGGCATTACCGCTGAACAGAACGTCGCATTCGGGCCCGATCTCAGAGGCGGCACGCGCATCCTCATGACCATGGACTTTGTCGGCACGTCGTCCGAATTGTCCGAAAGCGACATCCAGGAAGCGATCACTTTTCTCACCCAGGACGCGCTTGACACCATAGCCGCGCTCTGCCGGCGCCGCTTCTCTTCTGCGTCCGGCTAGTGATCCGACCGGCAGTTGAGCGAGGTCGTTCAGCGAGGACATTCGGCGCGATTCCTGTACACTAGCGGCCATGTTCGGCGGTCTGCTCTTCCTGCTGAAACCTTCTTCAACGTGAACGGCCCCAGTTCATCGACGCGTTCCACCGTCCGCAAGGCTAGCCTCTTCTATTTCGTCTTCGTGATGTTTTCCTACACCACCGGCGGCCCCTTCGGACTCGAAGGGATGGTCAGCTCGAGCGGCCCGGGCATGGGCCTCATCTTTCTGCTGGTCATCCCGTTCTTGTTGAGCATCCCGGTGTCGTTCGTCGCCGCCGAACTCACCACGGCCATGCCCGTCGAAGGGGGATTTTATCGCTGGACCCGCGCCGCTTTCGGGAACTTCTGGGGATTTCTCGCCGGATGGTGGAACTGGTGCGCCTCATTCTTTCTCGGCGCCTCCTACGGGGTGCTCTTTACCGATTACCTGTGCTACTACTTTCCCGGGATCACCGGGTGGAAGCATTGGCTCGTTTCTTTCGCGCTGATCGCCTTCATCACCTGGCTCAATGTCCGTGGCATCCAGATGGTGGGCAAAGCGGCCACTGTTCTCGAATTGTTTATGTTCATTCCCGTGATCGCCATGATCGTCATTGGTTTCGCCAAGTGGCATCACAACCCGTTTGTGCCGCTGGTCCCGCCGCATCAACCTTTTTCCAAAACATTCGGAGTTGGCCTTGCCCTGGCCATTTGGGGTTACGCGGGATACGAGCAAGTCTCGAGCGTGGCCGGGGATGTTGAGAACCCGCAGCGCACGTATCCGCGAGCGCTCGCTGTGGTCATTCCGCTTTCCATCGCGACGTATTTTCTGCCAGTGCTGGCCGGGCTGGCCGCATTGGGAAACTGGCCACAATGGAACGACGGGTACTTCTCCACCGCGGCGCTGCTGATCGGCGGCCCCTGGCTCGGCCATCTGATGGCGGTCGCCGCCATGGCCGGCGCTGTCGCGCTGCTCAACAGCACCATGCTCACCGCCGCCCCCATGCCCTTCGCGCTCGCCGAAGACGGATATTTGCCGCCATTCCTCACGCGCAGGCATCCGCGCTATGGCACGCCCTGGATCGCGATCCTGATCTCCGCCGCCATCTACGCACCCCTGGCGCTGCTATCGATCGGCCAATTGATCAGCATCTATGGGTGGCTGCGGGGCGCCACCACGGCGCTGACCGTCCTCTCCGCCTGGGGACTGCGCCGCAAGCAGCCCGATTTGCCGCGAGCTTTCCGCATTCCCGGTGGCAACCTCGGACTGATCTATGTGATCGTCCTGCCGCTGGCGATGACCTGCGTCGCCTTGTTTAACAGCCCTCAGATCGCGAGGCTCTCGGGCCCGTGCATCCTGGCCGCCGGCCCGGCGGTTTATTTTGTGGTGAAATGGTTCAGAAAGCGCGCCGGACTGAAGACAACTGGGTAGGCTTGTATCAGGGTATCGCTTTAGCGATACCCTGAGCGAATCGGCTAAGATTGCGCTTTGCAGGCGCTGCGTCTGCGTGAGTTATTTCGATTGAGCGAGGATGATGTGCTCTTTACGATCTGCGAACTAAGCCGGAGAATTCGCGACCGCTCAATCTCTCCCGTCGAACTCACCCACCACTGCCTGGTGCTTATCGAAAAACTGAACCCATCGCTCAACGCCTACATCACGGTCACGGCCGAATCCGCTCTGGAGCGAGCCCGGGTTGCCGAGCGGGAAATCTTCGGCGGAAACTATCGCGGTCCCCTTCACGGCATTCCCATCGGACTGAAAGATATTCTCGATACCGCTGGAGTCCGGACCACCGCCGGCAGCGCGCTGTTCAAGGATCGCATTCCCACCGAAGACGCCGAAGTTGTCCGCCGGCTGCGCTGCGCGGGCGCCATCATTCTAGGCAAGCAAAACCTGCACGAATTCGCTTACGGCGGCAGTTCGATGGTCAGCTTTTTCGGCGAGGTCCACAATCCATGGGACACGAAGCGCATAGCGGGGGGCTCGTCGGGAGGCTCCGCCGCCAGTGTTGCCGCTGCTCTGGGCTTTGCCGCCGTCGGCACCGATACCGCGGGTTCGATTCGGCTGCCTGCCGCCTACTGCGGTGTCGTAGGGCTCAAGCCGACCTACGGGCGAGTCAGCACTCGCGGAGTCATCCCATTGTCCTCGTCCTACGATCACGTCGGCCCCATAACGAACTCGGTCTATGACGCGGCCTTGATGTTGCAAGTGCTGTCGGACCACGACTCGGCGGATCCCTGCGCCGACAAACCGGTGCCCAGTCTCGTCTCTGCGTTCGACGAACTTCCGGAAAATCTGCGCGTCGGCGTGCCACGGGAGTTTTTCTTCGACGACCTTCATCCCGACGTTGCCGACGCGATCGAAAAAGCGATCGATATTTTTCGCCAACTCCATGCTGAAATTCGCGAAGTCAAACTCGATGTCTCCACCGACCGCACACTCTCCAGCGCCGAAGCCTATGCTTATCACAAGGCATTCGTAGATCGCTCACCAGAGCTTTACCAGCCCGCGACGCTGGCGCGCATCCAGTCCGGAGCCAACATCTCCGCACCCGACGCTCTCCGGGCCAGCCGCGACCTCCAGGCTAGCCGTGATGCTATCCGGAAAATATTCGATGAAGTGGATGTGCTGCTAACGCCCACCGTTCCAATCCCGCCGCCGCTAATCGCCGACCTCCGCGAGCATCCCGACGATCTGCGTGCGCAAGAGCTGATGATGCTGCGCAACACGCGGCCATTTAATGTATGGGGGATACCAGCGATTTCCGTTCCATGTGGATTCACAAAAGACGGCCTGCCCATCGGCTTGCAACTAGCCTCCGCTCCATGGCACGGGAACGTTTTGCTGCAGGCTGCACATGCCTACGAGCAAGCGACAGAATGGCACAAGAAGATGCCATCCGCGCCAGCTTCGTAGGTCGCAGACACGCGGTCGGCAACCGAACGACAGTTGCGTGAGCAACATCACTGTGCTCACACCATTTAACCTGTCACCCTGAGCGAAGGTAGCCGTTCACGGAGTGAATGGCTACCGTAGTCGAAAGGCCCCTACTCCCTCTCATGCATAACGAGCGAAGGACGTACTGCATGTACATCATGGGCAGCCTGTCAGGAACTCTCTATATCGGCATGACAGGCAACCTGCACAAGCGTGTCTTTGAGCACAAATTCCACCGGATCGAAGGATTCACGGACAAATATCAGGTCGAACGGCTGTTGTATTGGGAGCCCTTCGACGATGTTCAGAAGGCGATCAATCGCGAAAAGCAGCTCAAGGGCTGGAGGCGATCGAAGAAAATTGCGCTAATCGAATCGCTGAATCCGCATTGGCTGGATTTGGCGCGCGAGTGGTTTCCCTGGATGAAAAGCTCCGGTGAAAGTACAGATCCTAAGACTCTGCGGACTCCCCCGTCTTCCGCCAAGTAAAAAGGCCAGCGCTGGGCGAGTTCTTAAGAAAATGTCATCCTGAGCACAGCAATTGCGTTCGCTTCGCGAACGCAATCGCGGCGTCGAAGGATCCCTACAGCGCAGACGCCGTTTGTGGGGAGAACTCCCTTACGCGGTGAGATAGCACAGAAGGTGTAGGGGTCCTTCGACTCCGCAGAACGATCAGCTTCGCGAAACGTCCTGCTGCGCTCAGGATGACAGAGGAAAGACAGGGACTGCCAGACGATCTACAAAGAACGGACCACAGCAATCTTGAGACGCTTCCCAACTCTTAGAGAAAACCTCACTGGTCCGCCTACAGCCGGATTCACGAGCACCATACGTGGATCGGTTGTGACCTCATTTTCAAGTTTCACCGACCGCTGCTTGATTTTTCTGTTTGCATCCGTGGCCGAGTCCGCCAACCCACACTCCACCAAAAGCTTATCAAGGCGAATAAGCACTCGATCGCTTTGATCTCGCGACACCTCTATCTTCTTGAGGTCAACCAAGACTTCCTCGGCGCTTTCCGGCACCTGATCTTTCTGAAACTGCTTTGCCCAGTCCTCCCCCGCCTTCGCCGCGGCTTCCGCCGAGTGGAAGTCCGCCACAATCCCCGTTGCCAACTCTTTCTTCAGCGCCATCGGATGCGCCTTCCCGCTCGCAGCATCTGCCTTCATTTGCGCGATTGCATCCACTCGCACATCTGTCAGCAGCTCGTAATAGCGCCACATCTTTTCATCCGAAATCGCCATTATCTTGCCATACATCTCAACAGGCGGTTCATGAATACCTATGGCGTTATCTAACGACTTCGACATCTTCTCCGTGCCCTGTCGCCACCCTTCGAGAATCGGCGTGGTCAGCACCACCTGCGACTCCTGCCCGTAGGCTCGCTGCAGTTCGCGCCCGACTAGAAGATTGAACCTCTGGTCGGTGCCGCCCAGTTCGACATCCGCTTCCAGCGCTACCGAGTCGTATCCCTGCGCGAGCGGATAGAGCAGCTCGTGCATCGCAATCGGCTTCTCGTCACGGAAGCGCTTGTGGAAGTCCTCGCGCTCGAGCATCTGCGAGACCGTGTATTTCGCCGTCAAGCGTATGAAATCCTCGGCGGAGAACTTCGAGAACCACCGGCTGTTGAAGTCCACCACCGTTTTTTCCGGACTGAGAATCTTGAAAACCTGTGCCTTGTAGGTCTCGGCGTTCTCCGCAATCTGCTCGCGCGACAGCGGAGGCCGCGTCGCCGACCGCCCCGTTGGATCGCCGATCATTCCGGTGAAATCGCCGATGAGGAAGATGACCAAGTGTCCGAGATCCTGAAAATGTTTGAGCTTGCGCAGCAGGACCGTGTGCCCCAGATGCAGATCGGGCGCGGTCGGATCAAACCCCGCCTTCACGCGCAACGGCTTGCCCGATGCGTGCGAGCGTTCGAGCTTGGCGCGCAGTTCGGATTCCTTGACGATCTCCGCCGCGCCCTTCTTGAGGTAGGCCAGTTGTTCTTCAACCGGTGGAAAGTTAGGCATGCGTAGTGATTATAACGACCCTGTTCGTGGAGAGCCGGGCGTCCCCGCCCGGCCACGATGATGCTGGCGCACGCGGGAGGGGCGAGACGCCCGTCGCTCCACCGATTCGCTAGGCTACCCGTGCCGATAGAAGCTCAGCGCCGCTTCTCCCTGTACCAGCTTCCGATATCGCTGCAATTCCCCAAATGCTTCTCCCGGATCAAACCTCTTCTCGTGCTCCGCCATCACCACGGTCCGCTCGCGCAACAATTTTGATTCCGCCAGGGCCGCCAGTGTCTTCGCGTACTCGTCCTGCATCGGGTATGGCGGATCCAGAAACACGAAGTCGGCGACGCTCCCGGCTGCCTCCAATTGCTGCAAGGCTTTCCCGGCCTCGGTCTTCACGATCTGGAACCCGCTTGCAATCCCCAACGACATCAAGTTCGCCGCAATCAAATTCGCCGCCGCTTTGGACGACTCGACGAAGTACACCATCCGCGCGCCGCGGCTTAGCGCTTCGATACCGACCGCGCCGGTTCCGGCGTACAAATCGAGCCACGTCGATTCCGCGAGTGCGGCTGGATCGCCCGCGCACAGCACGTTGAACAGCGTCTCCCGCAGCCGGTCCGCGGTCGGACGGATTCCGAGACCGGGCAACGACCGCAATGTCCGGCGACGGTATTGTCCAGCGATCACTCTCATAAGTTCCGGCTGTAGAGACGGGGCTTGCCCCGTCTCCGTTTGCGCCTTCAGTCGGAGACGCGGCAAGCCGCGTCTCTACTGGAGATGTCCCTTCCGTCCCAGCCCTTCCGATTCGCCTTTGCGCAACTCCGCAGCGTCAATCGGTGTCTAAGTAGATAGAATACTGGTAGGCATGTCGATGCGCAGTTGGTCCATCCCGCTCGGACGTCTCTTCGGAATCGAAATTCGCGTTCATTTGACCTTCGTGTTTCTGCTGGCCTTTGTGTTAAGCACCGAAGGTGCTACACAGGATGCTAGCGCCGCCCTGCGAGTGCTCGCTCTGGTTGGCATCATTTTCGGCAGCGTGGTCCTGCACGAACTAGGTCACGCTCTGGTGGCCCGCGGCTCAGGCATTCCGGCGAAGGGCATCATTTTGCTGCCGATCGGTGGCGTCACCATCCTCGACGAGGCGCACGCCGTTCCCGACCCAGTCAATGGCTGGAAGCGCGACATCCGCATCGCGGTTGCCGGCCCGCTGGTGAATCTCTTTATCGCGGGCTTATCCGCACTCATTTTGCTCGCGGCCATGCCAAGTGTTTCGCTGGTCACGAGGCCGCTTCTCCATTCGAGCGCGCTGCTGCGCAGCATCGTCTGGTCGAACCTCTACCTCGGGTTATTCAACCTGTTGCCGGCGTATCCCATGGATGGCGGGCGCGTTTTGCGCGCTGTTTTTTCGCGCCGTGTCGATATGGTGCAAGCCACACAGCGCGCCGTCCGCATCGGCCACGTTTTTTCCATCATGTTCATGATGGTCGGAATTCTGATCGCCAACTGGTGGCTGGTGATGATCGGATTCTTCCTCTTCGTTGGCGCCCAACTCGAAGAGCGCTCGGCGGTATTTCAATCTGTCCTGCAAAGCGTCCGCCTGGAGGAAGTCATGCTGACCGACTTCGCCACACTTTCGCCCGCCGACACTTTGGAAGACGCGCTCGAGAAAGCCGTGCACACGCTGCAGGACGATTTCCCGGTGGTACGGGGCAGCGACATGGTTGGCGTCATCTCCAGGCAAAAAATTCTGGACGCACTGCGCGCCGAAGGCAATGGCTACGTGCAGGCTGTGATGAACCGCATTTTCGACGTTGCCGCCAAGCAGGAGTCGCTCGCCTCGGCCTTTCGCAAGTTGTCAGCCCGCAATCTCAGCATCATCCCGGTTGTCGACGAGCAGCATCTGGTCGGAATCGTCACACTGCAGAACTTGATGCACTCGATGTCGCTGCTGGCCGAAAGCCGCAAATTGCGCAGGGAAACGCTGGACTCGTAGAAGGTCAGAGGTAAGAGGTCAGATTGCAGAGGTGAAAATCCCAGGGTTGCCGACTGTCGTGTTCGCAGTGGGCTCTAACCTCTGCAATCCGACCTCTTACCTCTCACCTCTGACCTTCGCATAAACTTCCTGTGCGGCGCGCACCGCGCTTCCGAGCTCGACCGCCTTCCCCGTGGTTTCGGCGATTACATGTTCGAGAGCGGCCAGCACTCCGACTGTGTCCAGATAATCGTAGTAGCCGATGTGAGCGATGCGGAAGAGCTGTCCCTTCATCTCCGCCTGTCCGTTGGCCACGACCGCGCCAAACTGCTCGCGGAAGCGTTTGCAAATGGCGGTGGAATCGACGCCGGCCGGGGCAGCGACTGCCGTCAGCGCGGCCGCTGGAGAACTCGGCGCGAATAATTTCAGTCCCAGGGCTTCGACGCCGGCCCGCGTCATGGCCGCACACAACTCCGCGTTCGCAATTAGCGCGTCCCGCCCAGTCGCGAGGTTTCCATCCCCCATTTGGCGCACATAATCGAGCGCCGCGGCCAGTCCGGCAAACAGGGAGGTCGCGGGCGTGTATGCCGTCTCCGCTTTGGCCGCCGCCTTTCGTTCCTTCCGCAGATCGAAGTAATACCGCGGAGACTTCGCCCGCTCCATGCGTTGCCATGCGCGCTCGCTGATGGCGCCATAGGCCAATCCTGGCGGGATCATCAGCGCTTTCTGCGAGCCGCCTATGATGATGTCGATTCCCCAACCGTCCACGTCGAGACGCGTTGTGCCCAAGCCGGTGATCGCGTCAACGACGAGCAAAGTGTCGGACGAAGTATCGGGCAGAGTATCCGAAGAAGTCCGCACCAGCTTCGCGATCTGCTCGACGTCATGCCGCGCGCCAGTGGAACTTTCGGTCGCCTGCACATAAACGCACCGGATCTCCGGCGTCAGCTTGCGGCGCACTTCCTCCAGCGAAATTGTTTCGCCATAGGGAGCGGTCGCCGTTTCCACGGAGCAGCCAAACGCCTTTGCCAGCGAGGTCCAGCGCTCTCCAAACTTGCCGGCGGTCAGCACCAGCACCCGGTCGCCGGGAGAAGTGAGGTTCGAGACTGAGGCTTCCATGAAGCCAGTGCCCGACGATGACAGCACAAGCACATCGTTCTTCGTGCCGATGAATTCCTTCACATCGGCGAGCACGCGCGTGAACAGAGCGCGGAAATCGGCGGTGCGATGGTGCGCGCTATAGGAAGCCATCGCCGTCTGGGCTTGAGGCAGTAGTGGCGTTGGTCCAGGAGTGAAGAGCCTGTTTTTCTTGAGCATGGGAACCAGAATATTCGAAAGCCTGTGGTTCGGGAAGGAAAGGTCAGAGGGCAAGGTCAAATTGCAGAGGTCAGAGGTCAGATTGCAGAGGTTAAACCAACTGCTACGGGCTGCGGGCAGTCGGTTTGCTCGTTGCCTTGTGAGCTGGCAGCGAGTGATTTTAACCTCTGCAATCTGACCTCTGACCTCTTACCTTTCCAGCGTTCTATAATCCTCCCATGCCCCTCATCGACCAGATCCAGAAGGACATCGTAGCGGCCATGAAGGCCCGCGAAGAGCACCGACTTTCCACCCTGCGCATGGTCAAGACCGCGCTCAAGAACCGCGAGATCGACAAGATGGCGCCGCTCGACGACAAGGAATCGCAGCAGGTGCTCTCCACGCTGATCAAGCAGCGCAAGGACTCGGTCGAGCAGTTCACCAAGGGCGGACGCCAGGAAATGGCCGACAAAGAAGCCGACGAGATCAAACTCATCGAAACCTATCTGCCCAAGGCCGCCGGTGAAGAAGAAATTGTAGCCGGAGTCCGCGCGGCGATTGCCGAGATGACGCCCGCGCCTGCCATGAAAGACATGGGAACAGTAATGAAAGCCGCCGTGGCAAGATTCGCCGCCGCCGGGATGCGGGTGGATGGGAAGGTGGTCAGCGAGACGGTGAAGAAGGAGCTGGCGGGGAAGTAAGAATCACGAAGGGGCGGACGCATTCGTCCGCCCCGTCGAGCGAAGCTCGACCAAATTGTTGGCCGAGAGGAGACCGTAGCCGATGAACTTCCCGCTGTTGCTGCCTCTCATTGTTACGGCGACGCTCGCAGTAGCCGGCTGGTATGCCGTGCATCGCCTTTCGATGAATCGTGATCAGGAGAACAAGCGGCGTGATCTCCGGATACAGTACCTCCTGGAGGCGTATCGAAGACTTGAGAATTCCTCAAATCGTCACGATCTGAGTGCTTATGCCCGCGATCTTGAGTCGGCCTTAGCCGACATCCAACTCCTCGGCAGCAAGGAACAAGTCCAACTGGCTCATGAATTCGCTGTTTCTATGGCGAAGGATCAGGCGGCGTCATTGGACCCACTGGTCGCCAATATCCGTTCTGAACTACGTCGGGAGCTAAGCCTAAACCCCCTTCCGGATCGTATTGTCATCTTTCGTCATGAATCGAAGACACGCTGAAGCCTCGCTGCGCTCGGCGGCCCGGACGAATGCGTCCGGGCCTACGTGGGTCGTGGTGGCTCGTATGGGTTCGGGAAGGGGCGATGCCACAACCACTTATATTTCTGCCAGTCGCTGATGAGTCCACGTCGTACTGGATTCTCAAGGATGTATATCACTTTGGCGTAATTATCTTCCGCTGATCGCAACACGCGGTCGAACGACTCTTCTTGCCATATGGCGCCATGGCACTCTAAGCGTTGGTTGATCTTGCGCGCGGATGCTCCTTGATTGCCTGCATGATTTCGAATAGCGGCATCACTCGGTGCCGCCGCGCGTCAATTCCTGGCGTGAGAATCAGGTGGGCATGATCGGGCATGACTACGGCGGCGTCCAAGTGATATCGAAGGGCGTCATCATAACGAATCGATTCGAGCACGATGTCGCGCGCCCATTCCGGCAGGATCCATCGATCTTTGGTGACGAATGTGACAAAGTGCCGCTTAGCATCTCGTTGCAGATGCGGCAGATTGCGGCGGTAGAAGGTCATGAGTAAACCACGTAGGGGCGGACGCATTCGTCCGCCCCCGTCGAGCGAAGCTCGACAGAAGTTAATCGCGAAACTTAGTAGAGATTAAAAGGATCGTCAGCGCGTTGTCGGTGATGCGTGGACATTCGAACTGTGAGATTTTAAGTCGGGGACACGCCTCGCTTCGCTCGGCGGCCCGGACGAATGCGTCCGGGCCTACGTGGGTTTTGCTGCTACTTGGCTTTTTGCCACTCCCGGTAGGCTTCGCTCTTGCCAATCCCGCGCTCTTTGGCTACTTTCTTCAGCGCGGTTTTTTCGTCTGCCTTCTCTTCGGCCATGATTTTGCGCACGCGCTGGGCCACGCTTAGAGCCTCGGACACCGCCGCTCCCGCTCCCTCTTCGGCCTTGGCGATCAGCAACGTGATTTCACCTTTCACGTCTCCTCGGGATTTGAGTTGTTTCAGAATCTCGCCCGCCCGCCCGCGCAAGAACTCCTCGTGCAACTTCGTCACTTCGCGGGCGACGACTACGTGGCGGGCTTCTCCTAGAACTTCGGAAACGTCGGCCAGCGTTTCCAGCAGCCGGTGGGGAGCTTCGTAGAACACCTGCGTCCGCGGAGAGTCTTTCACGCTTTCCAGCAGCTTGCGGCGCTGTCCTGACTTCGCCGGGAGGAAGCCACTGAAGCGGAACGAATCGGTGGGCAGGCCGCTCGCCACCAGCGCCGCCAGGAATGCTGATGCTCCGGGAATGGGCACGACCGGCACGTGATGCCGGATAGCTAGCGCGATCAGTCGGAATCCGGGGTCGGAGATGCCGGGCATGCCGGCGTCGGTGACGAGCGCGATCTTGGCGCCACCTTCGAGGTCGACGACGAGTTCGGCGGCTTTCGTCATCTCGTTATGCTCGTGATAGCTGACGGTGCGCGTATGGATGCTGTAGTGGCTGAGCAGCTTTAGGGTCTGGCGCGTGTCCTCGCAGGCGATCAGGTCAACTTCTTTTAGGACGCGGAGGGCGCGCAGGGTGATGTCTTCCAGGTTGCCGATGGGCGTGGCCACGAGGAACAATGAGGCACCGCCAATCGCCGTGCCTCGCTCGGAGCCGTTGCCATTGTGGCTGTCTTCTCGCATGAGGGAAGTCTAGCAAGAAGTGGGGCCGCGGGTCTGCGTTGTGTCCCGAAGTCAGACGAAGAAGCAGACTGTGCACGCAAGAGCCGCGAAGCGGCGGAATAGGAAAGCCCGGGGCGTAAGCCCCGGGTAAGGGGAAGGAAGAATCCGAGTCCCGCAAGGGGACGGCACCTACCCGGCAAACGCAAACACCGACGACAAGGCGCAACGCGCGTGTCATCCCTACGGGACTCGATCTCCCACCCACGCTCACCCGGCACTTACGTGCCGGTCTTTCCTACCTATTCCGCCGCTCCGCTGCTTGCGCCCGAACCATTTCCATCAACTTCACGCTTCGCCTTTTATTCGCTTCGTGCTAAACTGACCAAACTGATGTGACAGCCGACACTTCACGCTCCAGCCCGCGGGTGTAGGCTACGAGGGATTCGTACCCCGAATTCCAGATTCATAAACAGGAGCAGCCATTATGGCCGAGGAACGTAGCAGGACCGAAGAGCGCAACAACGACCGCGTCAAAGCAATCGATCTCGCACTGGCACAAATCGAAAAGCAGTTTGGCAAAGGTTCCATCATGCGGCTGGGGTCGAAGGAAGCCATCGTCCCCATCGCGGTAATTTCTACGGGCGCGATTTCGTTCGATGCAGCGTTGGGCGTGGGTGGATTTCCGCGCGGGCGTGTCGTGGAAATCTTTGGCCCGGAGTCTTCCGGCAAAACTACGATTGCCTTGCAAGTAATTGCCGAGGCGCAAAAGACCGGCGGCATGGCGGCATTTGTCGACGCCGAGCATGCTCTCGATCCGGGCTATGCCAAGAAGCTGGGTGTGGACGTCGACAACCTGCTCGTCTCGCAACCTGACTATGGCGAGCAGGCGCTCGAGATCACGGAAGCGCTGGTGCGCTCGAATGCCATTGACGTGCTGGTGGTGGACTCGGTGGCGGCTCTGGTTCCGAAGGCCGAACTCGACGGCGAAATGGGTGACAGCCACATGGGCCTGCAGGCGCGCCTGATGTCGCAGGCGCTTCGCAAGCTGACGGGGACGGTGGCCAAGTCGCGCACCTGCCTGATCTTTATTAACCAGATCCGCGAAAAGATTGGCGTCATGTTCGGCAATCCGGAGACCACGACGGGCGGGCGCGCGCTGAAGTTCTATTCATCGGTGCGCATTGACATCCGCCGCATTGCGGCCATTAAAGAAGGAGACGTGGTGACCGGCTCGCGCACGCGGGTCAAGATCGTGAAGAACAAAGTGGCGGCGCCGTTCCGCGAATCTGAGTTCGACATTCTTTATGGCGAAGGGATTTCGCGCGAGGGAGACCTGATCGATCTGGCGGTGAACAACAATATCCTGGAGAAGTCGGGCTCGTGGTTCAGCTACAAGGGCGAACGTATCGGGCAGGGACGCGAGAATGCCCGCAGTTTCCTGAAAGAAAACAAAGACACGATGGCCAAACTGGATGCCGAAGTGCGCAAAGCGCTGGGGATGATTCCGGCCGCAACGCCGGCGGCTGCGACTCCGGTTTCGGCGCAAGCTACCGGTACGCAGGGGCGGGTTACGACGATGCCGTCGGCGGCGGAAGCGGGGAAGGTGCCGGCGAGACGGTAAGCGCCGCGAACGCAGATGGTTAATCGTTGGAGAGACGGGCGCCGTCTGCTGGGCGGGGACGCCCGGCTCTCCATCACTTACATCACCCTTCGATTGCCATCCCCGCTGACCCC
>Ga0209648_10001284_pt1 | contig 20097 bp, 16 predicted proteins | sample GraSoi2013_115cm_FD_185830 | JGI IMG/M metagenome (GOLD analysis project Ga0209648, IMG submission 185830) | Grasslands soil microbial communities from the Angelo Coastal Reserve, California, USA - Sample 9_17_2013_115cm (SPAdes) (version 2) | ecosystem: Environmental > Terrestrial > Soil >...
TAAACGGCGGATGGTTGAACTCTTCGATCTGCTTGGCCAGCCCGCGCAGTCGCTTGTATTCCGCGGTCGAGGCCACCGCCCAATTGATCTTTTGGCTGTGCGGCGGGCCAAACTGGATTTCGTGCAAACTGTGTTCTTCATCGAAGGCGATTTTGCCTTCGAGTTTCAGCTTGGTCTTTTCCAGTTGTTTCAAAAGTTTTTCGAGCGCCTTCTTGTCCTCGAAGTCCGTCTTCTTCTCGAGGCCGCTTTCCACGAGCAGTTCGACGAGGGCGGGTTCGCGAAGCCTGCGGCCGAGCTTTGCCGCGGCCGCTTCGTACTCCTGCACGTTCAGCAGGAAGGAAGTCAGCCGCGCGCCTTCAAGGTTCACGCCTTCCTTGGCTTTCACGACGTGGTCTTCCGTGGCACGCTTCATCAACTCTCGCGCGAAATCGCGATCATCGCGAATATATTTTTCGGTCTTGCCGCGCTTCACCCGGTACAGCGGCGGCTGCGCGATGTAGATGTGCCCGCGCTCGATCAATTCCTTCATGTGGCGGAAGAAAAACGTCAGCAGCAGTGTGCGGATGTGGCTGCCGTCCACGTCCGCGTCGGTCATCAAAATGATCTTGTGGTAGCGCAGTTTCCCGGCATCGAAATCGTCCTTGCCGATGCCAGTGCCCAGCGCCGTGATGATGGCGCGAATTTCCTCGTGGCCGAGCATCTTGTCGTAACGCGCCTTTTCGACGTTAAGAATTTTGCCCTTGAGCGGCAGGATAGCCTGATATTTACGGTCGCGGCCCATCTTCGCCGAGCCGCCGGCCGATTCGCCTTCGACGACGAACAACTCGCACCGCGAGGGATCGCGCTCCTGGCAATCGGCGAGTTTTCCCGGCAGGCCGCTCGAATCCATCGCGGACTTGCGCCGCGTCAACTCCCGCGCTTTGCGCGCGGCTTCGCGAGCGCGCGCCGCTTCAATGCACTTGCCGATAATTCGGCGCGCCACGGTCGAGTGCTTGTCAAACCATTCGCCGAGCTTTTCGTTGACGAGTTGCTCGACATCGCCCTTGATGTCGCTGTTGAGCTTGCCCTTGGTCTGTCCTTCAAATTGAGGTTGCGGCAGGCGTACGCTGACCACCGCGACGAGGCCTTCACGAACGTCGTCACCCGTGATAGTAACTTCGTCTTTTTGTTCCTTCAGCATGCCTGCCGACGACGCGAAGTTGTTGATCGAGCGCGTCAGAGCGGAGCGGAAACCGGAAAGATGCGTGCCTCCGTCCACGGTGTTGATGGTATTCGCAAAAGCAAAAACGTTTTCACCGTACGTATCGTTGTACTGCAGCGCAATTTCGATCTCCACAGCGCCGCGCTTCCCCTCGATATAAACCGGCGAATCGTGCAGCGTGGCTTTTCCGCGATTCAGATGCTTGACGAATTCTCCGATGCCGCCGCTGAATTTGAATTCCGCGGTCTTTTCCGTGCGCTCATCGGTGAGCGTGATCTTCAAGCCCTTGTTCAGGAAAGCCAGTTCGCGCAAGCGCTGCGCCAGGGTGTCAAAACTGTAGACGGTCTTCTCGAAAATCGTCGGGTCGGGATGAAAGGTAACTTTCGTCCCGGTCTTGCGCGTTTTCCCGGTCTGCTTCAGCTTGTTAGTGGGCTTGCCTTTTTCGTAATTCTGTTCCCACACGGCGCCATCGCGCGAGATCTCCAGCTCCAGCCAGTCGGAAAGCGCGTTGACGACCGAGACGCCGACTCCGTGGAGACCGCCGGAAACTTTGTACGTGTCGCTGTCGAATTTCCCGCCCGCGTGCAGCACCGTCAGCACGACTTCCGCCGCGGGACGTTTCTCCGTTGCGTGCATGTCCACGGGGATGCCGCGGCCGTTGTCCACCACGGTGATGGATTCATCCGCGTGCACGGTGACGTTAATCTCGTCCGCGTAACCAGCCATCGCTTCGTCGACCGAATTGTCCACCACTTCCCAAACGAGATGGTGCAAGCCCATCTCCCCCGTCGAGCCGATGTACATCGCGGGGCGCAGGCGCACGGCCTCCAGGCCGGCGAGAACTTTGATCGATTTCGCGTCGTATTTATGGCCGCCCTGCGGCGTGCCGCCCACGTTTTCTTCTATGTCGCCCATGTTTTCTCCTGGCCCAGCAACTTCTCGCGTGTACCTGCGGCGTTGGACAGACTTTCAGCAATTCGGAGTGCGGGTCCGCGCTCAAAACTCATTTTCTGTGAAGCAAGCAAGGCGTATTTGCGGAATTTTCCGTGCGTCGCCTTACCCTCTGATTCCGGTTTCGCCGGGCGAATCCGAAACTCGTAGGGTTCCTGCTCCATCCCATCTCGCGCAGCGAGACGTGGCGAAGACTCATGTTTCTCCAAGCCGATGACCACGCAGCTCCTGGCGCAGAGCCGAATTCCGGGTCACCTTGGCCTGGCGGACGTGTCGATTTGAAGGAGACTTAAAACGAATCGACAACACCGTAAGTATAGCCCAATCGAAGGGCTTTCTCAAGGCGGGAGGGCCACCTCGTGCAGTCTGTAACGCGTTTGTTTTCTGTTATTTATGCTTTCGCTTATTGGTTTGGGCAGCGTTCGTCGTGAGTTCTAGTTTTGCGTGAAATCCGATCGATTTTTTCGCCGGCACTGGTGTTTCCAGCATCTGCCGAATAGTTGCGAAAACAGCCTGAAATCTTGCGTCGTACCGCTTCTCCATCGCGTCTAGTTTTCGGCGCAACTCCTCGTGGGTTGCCAGCATCTCGCGAAGCCGCACGAAGGTCCGCATGATCGCGACGTTCACTTGTACGGCGCGCGCGCTCCGCAGCACGCTCGAGAGCATGGCAATGCCTTGCTCCGTGAAAGCGTAAGGGGCATAGCGGCGTCCGCCTTGTCTTCTCCTTGAGGTTCCAATCTGGAACCTCAAATTCCGCATTTCATCCGGTGATAGCTGGAACATAAAATCCTGGGGAAATCGACGCATGTTGCGCTTCACTGCTTTGTTCAAATTCTTTGTGGCGACACCGTAGAGCCGGGCGAGATCGGCGTCCAGCATGACCCGCGCACTACGCACAAAGTAGATTTTCTGAGTAATCAGACCGATGGGAACGATGGAGTTTTCTGAAGGCGTTCGCATGGGAGCAGTAAGTTGAGGTTCCAATGTGGAACCTCAAAAATGACAGCAGGCATGCTATATCCCTAGCCGGATTTTATCAATAGCTGTTTGTATTATTGAGTAAATCAGTTTGGCTTTGAGTGCCGCCGTTGGAAATGCGAGGGGAATCAAATGCGCATGGGCATGATGATGTAGCGGTAGCGGTAGGACTCGTCGGCGAGCGGCCGCATCTGGCCCGCGGATTGTTCGTCCTTCAGTTCGATGCTGATCGGACCATCGGCCGCGGCGCTAAGAAAATCCAGCATGTAGCTGGAATTAAAACCGATGGCGATGGGATCGCCATTGAATTCTTTTTCGATGGTTTCTTTTGCCTCGCCGTATTCCGGGCTTGAGGCGGAAATCTCGATGCCTTCTTTCGAAACGGCCAGCTTGACGGCGTGGGAGCGCTGATCGGCAAGCTGCGAGACGCGGCGCACCGCATCGCTCAATTCCGCCCGTTCGATGACCACGCTTTTGTTGTTGTCCCGCGGCAACACCGCTTCGTAGTTCGGGAATTGGCCGGTGAGAATGCGCGAAATCAGCAGGCGATGGCCAACCTGGAAAAAGAGGTGGCTTTCGTCTTTTGCAAATTCGATGTGCGCGTCGGAGCCGGCGGCGCTGGAAAGTTTTTCGACTTCGTCCATGGCCTTCTTCGGAATAAGCACTTTTACTTCGCCATTCAGACCCGCGAGTTTGTGATCGGTCTCCGCCAGCGCCAGGCGGTGGCCGTCCGTAGCCACCATCGCCAGCGTGTCCGGCTTCAGGATCAGCAAGCCGCCGTTCAATGTGTAGCGCGACTCTTCCATCGAGATCGCGAATTTCGTTTTCCCGATAAGATTCTCAATGATCGCGGCGGGAATTTTTACCAGCGTGTGGGGCATCACCGGGAGCGCGGGGAAGTTCTCCTTCGCCATGCCCACGAGTTTATATTTCTTCTTGTCGCTGACGATCTCCACCCAGTGATTCTCAAGTAGTTTGACCTTGATCTCGCCTTCGGGAAGCAGGCGCACGAGTTCCAGAAGCTTCTTGGCAGGGATGGTCCCGGCGCCTTCTTTCTTGATCTTGGCTTCGCACGATGTGCGGATGCTCAGCTCAAGGTCGGTCGCCGTGATCGTCAACTGGCTCCCCTTGGCCTCGACCAGCAGATTCGACAAAATAGGAATCGTGGTCTTGCGCTCGACGACACCTTGCGTCGTTGAGAGTTCATTCAACAGCGCGGACTTTGTGACGCTGAATTCCATTGCTTGATATTCCTCGCGTGCCGTTCCTGGTCCGGTCATGGTGAAGTTAACCCTCGACTAGGACAGCGTTAGCGCCCTCCGTAGCCTCGATTCTACCGCTGCGGTACTGTACTCGCTTTTTAGCAAAGTATAAAGTCCGCTTTGTGCCCAAGCACTGTGGAAATAGGTGGGAAACACAGTTTTTCTCCCCACACTCGCCGCTAAAATCCGGCAGGCAATAATCCACAACAACAATCAGCGCAACAGAATATTTTTAAAATTAGAAAACAGTAAAGCTTGTTGTTGTGATGAATGCTGTGAATTTGTGGAAAGCCCACAAACTCCAAGCGCGCACGCAGTTTACGGAGCCGCAGTAAAAGTGGCGCTTTGTGAGTATCGTGCAAAACGGGACCTGTGCCGGCTAGTCAGCCGCGAAATTCAGAATTTGGTCCACTCCCATCAACAAAATTTCCGCACCTTTCTCAAGCCTTCTCCACAAGGCGTGAAAACAGGATCGCAGCCGATCATGAAAAAGTTAAAGACTTGAGTTGACTAGCGACCACAGGAAAAATTTGGAAACGCAGGCACGAGGAGAGGCTTGCGCTTCCGAGCAAAGTGAGAGGGAGCAGCTGCGGACTACTGCAATGCGTCCATCAGACGCGTAATCGTGCGGTTCAGGTCTTTGTCCGACCGCCGCAACTCTTCGATCTTGTTGATCGAATGCAGCACCGTGGTGTGGTGCTTGCCGCCGAATTGGCGGCCGATCTCCGGAAGCGAAGCGGTGGTGAGTTGCTTGACGATATACATCGCCACCTGGCGCGGAAAAGCGATCGCGCGCGTGTTACTGCGGACCTTGAGGTCCTGCTCCCGCAGATTAAAGTGCTCGCTGACTCGTTTCTGGATCAGGTCGATGGTGACGCGCTTTTCCTGGGAAGCAATGATGTTCCGCAGCACTTGCTGCGCGGTCGCCAGCGAAACCGTCGCGCCCGTCAGCGAGGCGTAGGCCATCAGACGCGTCAACGCGCCTTCCAGCTCGCGCACGTTGGACTTGATGGCCCGCGCGATATATTCCGCCACATCGTCCGGCAGGCTGAAGCGGTCGTTTTCCGCCTTTTTCTGCAGAATGGCGATCTTGGTCTCGAGGTCCGGCGGCTGGATGTCCGCAATCAATCCCCATTCGAACCGCGAGCGCAGCCGCTCTTCGATGGAGTTGATGTCCTTCGGCAGGCAGTCCGAGGAAATGACGATCTGTTTCTGCTGCTCGTAGAGCGCGTTGAAGGTATGAAAAAATTCTTCCTGCGTCCGCTCTTTTCCCGCGATGAACTGGATATCGTCGACCAGCAGGACATCCACCGTGTGGAAACGGTCGCGGAAACTGATCATGCGGTCGAACCGCAGCGAATTGATCACTTCGATGGTGAATTTTTCCGCGCTGACGTAGCTCAGCCGCATCGCCGGATTGCGTTTCTTGATGGTATGACCGATGGCGTGCATCAAGTGCGTCTTGCCCATGCCCACGCCGCCGTAGAGGAACAGGGGGTTGTACGCTTTCGAAGGCTGCTCGGCCACGGCGCGCGAAGCGGCATGCGCAAATTCGTTGGACTTGCCGACCACAAACGAATCGAACGTGTACCGCGTGTTGAGCTGGTGGTCGCTGCTCTCAAAATCCAATTTTGTCTGTTTCACGCCGGAGACTACGGGTGCGGACTGGACCGGCTCCTCTTCCGTGCACACGTATTGCACCTTCATGTTCGGTGTGCCGATTTCATGAAAGACGGCCTTGACGATGTCGCCGTACGTGCGCGTCAAAACCTGCCGGAAAACGGCGCTGGGGATCTGGATATAGAGGGTGTCGCCCTCGGCCCGGTTCAGCCTCGTTGGCTGGAACCAGGTCGTAAACGTGTTGATGCTGACCCGGGACTTCACGTGTTCCAGGAATTTGTCCCAGGGGTTAGCCACTTCGCGTTCACGCCCAATTTGAGTTGCTGTCGTCATTAAAGGAAAAAAGAAACCCCTATGCTATTTCCACAGATGTGAAAAAGCTGTGGAAAGCAGGTCCGTTTGCGTCTTTCTTCAGGCTTCGGGATTCTTGCCCGCGCCGGAACGCTCGACTTCGCCCCTGTCGCTCCGCGCGCGGCCCGTCTGGAATTGTCGGCCCTCGTACCGCCGCTAGGTGTCAGCGCGGGATTGTCTCTGATTGGGGCGTAGGGGGCAAGAGAAAAATAGGGGAAGGCATTCACCGGTGTTCACACCCCATGCACAGTTTTTCCACAAGCACCAAACTTGTGCAACTTAGCCGATAGATGCTGATTTTCCCGCCATTTGTGAACATATTTTCGCCCACCGCGCAAACCGTGCACGGAACACATACAAGTCTGCCTGAGGAAAACTTGGCCTATTTCTGATTATTTTTATCGGGCCGGGCGAATTCGTATATGCCCAGCGGGTCGCTTCCGATGATCAGGCGGTCCTTCTCCACGAGAATGGTGTTGGCTTCGAGCCGTGCACCCTGCGGCGTGTAGATCTTGTAGGTGGCGCGCCGGTTCCCTTCCTTATCGAAATGCAGCAGCGTGTTGTACAGTGCAATCCAGACTTCCCCATTCGTCCGATCGACGCCCACCGCGGTGAGTATGCGCTTGAACGACGGCTGATCGCCGCGGCGCTCCTGGCGCACGATCTCCTTGCGCGCGGCCTGGGCCGCGGGCATGGCATCGAGCGCGGTGTACTGAATGTCCTGTCCCCCGTAACCCAAGCGGTCATATTGCCTCACCGTCGGCTCCGGCACATAGGCAAACGCATAGTAGAGGCGCCCCTGAGCGTCCGTGGCAAGCTGCCCGATGTTCAAGTAACGATTCAAATCCTCGCGCTCCGCAAGCGGCTCCGGATCGCCGAACTCGCGCACGTCCCTTCCGTTCTTGTCGAAAACGATCACCAGGTGTGGCTCCCGAAGCGTCCCCACGGCAACTTCGCTTTCGGGCAGAGCCGCGACGGCAATCGGGGCCTTCACGGCAATCGAACGAAGCAGTGTGCCCTCGGGGGAGAAAACCTGGATGAGGTTCGCGCCGCGGTCCGCTACGTATATCTTTCCGTCGGCCGCGCCGTCGCAGTCCTCGCCGAAAGTGATCAATGCGCGGCCTGTCTTGGCGCTGGAATCGGGTCCGGGAAGTTCGCCGATGGAGAGAACCTGCTTGCCCTGGGCGTCGAACACCAGCAAGCCGGGCGAAGGCGAAGCCAGAATGTACAGCCGCCCATCCGCGCCCCGCTTCACGGCGCGTAGCCCGGGACCCACGCCCGGGAAAATTCGCTGCCGGGCGGTAAGATCCCCTTCATCCTGAGCAGAAACGCTCCAGGCCGCGCATGCCAGCAGACACATCACCGCAAGAACTCTCACGATCGGACCCACCCTCTGTCGCATGAATCTTCAGATTACTACGGACGTGCGCAGGTTGCCCCGCGCTTCAACCGCGTGCCCTAACGATTAATCAATACGGAAACGCAGGCGTTCAATGGAGCGTGCCCGCAGCCGGCCGGCGGCATTGCGCGGGCCTTCGTCGTCGGTTTCGATCAAGACGCAATTCATCTGCACGTCGCCGGAAGCCACCTCGAACCGCGCGGGCAGTCCATTGAGAAATTTCCCGATGATGCCGTTGCGGTCCATTCCGATTACGCCGCCATGCGGGCCGGTCATTCCCACGTCCGTAATATAAGCCGTGCCTTGCGGAAGGACGTGTTCATCGGCGGTAGCCACGTGCGTGTGCGTGCCGACGACCGCCGTCACGCGTCCGTCCAGATACCAGCCCATGGCGATCTTCTCGCTGGTGGTTTCCGCGTGCATGTCCACGAAAATAAAGGCCACATCTTCTGGGATTCTTGCGAGCTCGCTGTCGGCTTTCCGGAAAGGATCGTCGATCGGGGTCATGAACACGCGCCCCTGCAGGTTCAGCACGGCATATTTCACGCCATTCTTGGCCGTTCCGGCGTAGAGCCCGCTGCCAGGGTTGCCTTCGGGAAAATTTGCCGGACGCAGCAGCCGCGGCTCGTGCGGCAGGAACTCCAGAACCTCTTTGCGGTCCCAGCTGTGGTTTCCGCCGGTGAGCACATCGATTCCCATTCTCAAAAGCCCTTCTGCCAGCCTGGGCGTGATCCCGAATCCCGACGCCGAGTTCTCGCCGTTCGCGATGACCAGATCGACCTGCCGCTGCGTGACGATGTCCGCGAGGCGATCTTGAACGATCTGCCGTCCCGGCGAGCCGACGATGTCTCCTACGAAAAGTACGCGCATGTTTTCTGGTGACTGGTGATTCGTGACTGGTGACTAGTGGAAGACCGAATTAGCCGCAACCGAGGCTGTACTACCAGTCACTAGCCACCATTCACCCGTCACTTTGCTCCAAGTCCGCATCACAAGGATAGAAAAGACAAAGTGCTAAACGGCGCGAGTCAGTTGATACAAGAATGGAGCGGACCGCTTGGCCGTGGGGAGCTAGGCCGTGAACCTCTGAAATAGTAGGGCGCCACGAGCCAGCCGTTAGGCTTTCCTGCCCCGCTCGCGCGTCTCCATCCTTGCTACTCGATGGGACCCGCCAGCGGGACAGGCCGTGCACACAGGCTGTCTATCCGCAGCACCTCAGAGATTCGTCATTGGTTCAAACAGCTTTCGCACCCTCACTTGCTTCGAAGTACCGCTCCATTTCATATTCTAACAGCACGCCTGCCGAAACGCCCAAGAGCACGCCAGTTTGGTAACTGGCCCTCCGCTTGGATATCCTTCCAGGTGCGAGAGCTGATCGGTCAGGTTTCCAATGCGAGGACGGATGAGGCTAGTACTGCCGGGGCTGTGCGCCGCACTCACGATATTTGCTCTTGCTTCAACGGCTGCCGGTCAGTCCGAAGACCACGGCGAACCGCAGGCCAATCCCGGCCGGCCCACCGTTTCGACTCCGGCACACTCGCGGCCACGCCGTCGGGAATCTTTGGGCGGTAAGCTAGTAGCTTCTGCTCAATCTTGCCGCGCTCGCGTCAGGGCCTGGGCGGAACTTGTCCCGGCCTGTCGGGAGTCGTTTCGCGAAAGTTTTCCGGTAATCAATTTATCACTTGCCACCGGGTCTATCATTTGCTATACTTCTCTTGGGTAAAAGTACGCTTACGCTCGATCTACTTCCAACGCATCCCGTTTCGCAGGGCTCGCAAAACAGCTAAGTCTTTTACAATCACATTCTTGCGCACTCTTTTGCGCTTTTTTGCACCAGGAAAAAACTTAACTCTCACGTTTTCAATCGATTGCGCACTCTTTCACGAAAACACCCGGGGTGGGGTATACCAAAAGCGAATGTCAGGCGAAACTTCTCTCCCTTCGCTACAAAATCCTGTATCGCAAAGGCGTCGCGCTCAGAAACTGCTCACGGGACGAACTGCTTCGTCCCGTGAGGTTTGCCCATTGCTGTCTATGGTTAGAAGTGGAAGCCGAGTTCCGCCGTGTACGCCCGCGGCGTGACGAAGTGCGTTCCGCTAAAGGTTGACAGGAAGTTATACAGCGCCGTCTTGTTCGTCAAGTTGATAGCGGTGAGACGCAGGCTCCACTTGTAGCGGTCGCCGTGGAAGAGATTGTCCTCGCCCACGCTGGCGTCAAACAAGTTGCGCGGAGCAACGCGGGTTGGATTGCGGTCCTGATTAAACGTCGCACCCGCGATATTAATCAGCTTCGCGCCTTGCGGCGTACCGGCCGCGCAGCTGGTGATCCGATTGGTAAGGGTCGCCACATTCGCGCCGCAGAAGAGCCCGATCGCAGTCTGTTGGTCCGCGTCAAGGAAGTTCATCGCATCCTGGAAAGTACCCAGATTCGGGTTACTGGCGACCAGACCGCTGTCGTACCGCCAGTTGAAGGCAATCCACGGCAAAGTCTTCCACGGTTGATACTGCACGTGTGTCGTCTGGTTGAACGCCTGGTCGTGGTCGATGCGGAATACTTGACCGCCGCCCACCGTAGCGCCCAAGCCGCCCACTTGCGGCGGGAAGTACCGCGCCCGGACGTGCGCGAGCACGACGAATGCCGTCAAGCCATGGTAATTGGGAACGCTTACGCGCACCGAGGGCCCGTCAATCTTCGAGCTCTTCCATGCAATCGGGAAAAAGATCGGAGTGTTGGCGAACGCGCTGAAATCGTACGCGTTGTGCGTGTACTTCCACAAGTAGTCCGCGTCTACAACCAGGTATTTTCCAAACGCTTGCTGAAAGCCCGCATTGAACTGGTTTCGTTGTCCGGAATGAATCGGCGCGAAAGGCTGGGTGCCCGCGCCATTGAACACGGCGTTTATAACGGGGTTCTGGGATCCCAAGCTTGCCAGTACCAAGTTCTCATTGAATGGGGTTTCCAGGATGCGCGAGTACGAAACGCGAAGAACCGTGCTCGTCTTCTTGATCTTGTAAGCAAGGCCTACGCGAGGCTCCGGTTGCCAATCGTGGACGATCCCGCGATACAAATCAGCCCGAATCCCCAAATTGAATGCCCAATTGCCCTTCGTGATCGTGTCCTGGAGGTAAAACGCCAGCTCTTTGATGTCCGCGCGACCACGGAAGGGGAACAGCGCTCCTCCGCGAGTTAGGTCGAAGGGGAGCAGAATCGGCAGAAAACCTGGATTCGCTCCGTTTGCGCACTGCGCGGGATTCGTTGGAGTTGGACTGGGGTCCGGATTTGCGCTCGCATCCAAGCAAACAGCGTTGAATACCGGATCTGTAATTCCGAAGTTGAAATTTTCGGTCAGGAAGGTGTGCTGAAACGTAGCGCCTGCTTTGATGTTGTGAATGCCCTTCACGTAGGACACGTCCGAGCGCAGGCCCGCGTTGGTCAGTTTTCGTTGCTGGTTGAGCGTCGCGGAAGAACCGCCGGGAATGAGTCCAGTGCCGTCCGCAAACACGTTTGCGCTCGGGTAGTAATTGAACTGGTCCTGGCGGACGAAAGCGCCAAGCGTAAAAAGCGTGGTCGAGCTGATTAGGCGGGTCCACACCGGCGCGATGTTAAAAGTCTTGATCTGCGCGCGCTGATCCTGTGCCGGCAATTGAGCCCCGGTGAGGGGGTTGGTTGCATTCGGGTCCCTATTCAGGTTATCGATCGTATTTGGTGTCTGGAACCACGAGCGCGTGTATTGAAAGTTCGTGTGGATGGTATCCGCGCCGGAGACCTGATAGTCCACGCGGTCAAAGAGGTTCTCCTCGTTGCCCTTGTCGTGGATGGCGCGAAGTTCGGGCGGATCCAGGAATCGACTGGTATTCAAGCCGTTCGCCGCGATGAAGTTTCCCCACTTTTGGCCGCCGAAAGCCAGCCGGAAGCCGCCGCTAACGGAGCCGAAGCTCCCATAAGAAGAGAACACGGAGCCCGTCGGCTTGGTAACTCCCAGGCCCGAGCGCGTCGTAACTTTGATCACCAGACTCGTCTTGTCGCCATATTCGGCCGGTGGCCCGCCGGAGACCGCTTCCAGCGACTGAATCGAGTCCAGCGGAATCTGGTTTGAGAAGACCTTGCTCTGTTGGTCCGTGATGGGCTGCCCATCCACGGAGAACGAATTCTCGGCGTGATCACCGAGTCCGTGGAAGAGGCCATTCGAGTCCGCCACCACGCCCGGCGTCGCCAGGGTCACCAGCGAACTCACCGAAGACGATTGGCTTTCCAGCGGCATCCTGTCGGTCAAGCCAGTGTCCACATCCGTATGAAAGCTGGGGTCGTTCTCCACCAGGTCTCCACCATTCTCTTCGACCGTGATGCTGCTTGCCGCTGCTCCGACCTTCAGCCCGATCTGTATGCTGGTAGGGACGCTGGAGCGTACATCCACATCCTGCGTATACGAAGCGAACCCGGACGTCGTCACCACGAGGTGATATGAGTTGAAGGGTACGTTGATGAAACGGAAGCTCCCATCGCTGCCCGTGGTCGTCTCGCGCTGATAGCCGCTTACAGCGTATGCAATTTCGACCTTGGCACCGGGAACCACGCCGCCGGAGGAATCCTTTACCACCCCTTCAATCGATCCAGCATTGCCCAACTGAGCCTTCGCTGGTCCAGCCGTAAACAGCAGAACAAACCCCAAAACAAATACCGTGCAGATGCTCAAACGCTTCAACATTTTTTCTCCATCCCTTCGAGGGTTATGTGTGGTTTCTGTGGATAGGGGCCGCCGGAAAAATGGCGGTGACGCTCGCCTTCAGTAAGGCCAGCGGACGGAAAAACACTTCTAGCTCGGGTGAGAAACTACGCGGTGGGAGGTGCGCGCCCGGCGCGATGCAGAGAAAAGGAATTGCTTGGGGCTGCGTGCTGCGGCAGCGAAGAATACCAGGTAACGATCTGAGGCGTGCTGATAAGGTCAAGCCGGGCAGCCGCCAGCGCAGGCATGTGCAGCGCCTGGCAGATGTGGCAGGCGGTATCGGGCCCATTCTTATGTTCGTGGAAGAGCGAGCCGCCCGCCGCAAAATAGAACAGCGCGGCGCAAGCCAGCAGCGCCAGCGCGTGGCGCACAACCGTTCGCCCGAAAATGGATACGCCCCAGTGCATAAGCGACACCTTAGCTTAACACTTTAGACGAACGTTTAACCGCTTTGGTTGCAATTGATTATTTGAATGCCACCATTCCGGCATCGATTGGCATCCTGCCTCAAGCCGCGCGAACCGCGCTTAGGCGGTCTTGGCCGCAAGCGGGCACTGGCCGCCGAACGCCTTGGCCAGCGCCGCTTACGGAACCAGCCGGGCGTCTCCCGTCACAAGGGCAGTTCTCAGTCCCATGGATTTTAGCGATTGAATGGCGGCTATTCCGCTACTTTTTCTCCGGCTGCGCCGTTGGCGGCAGAATCCCATTCAACCGCAGATAAATTGCCTGCGTCGCATAGTGGTCGGTCCAGCTTCCGCCCAGTGCCACCAGCGCGCCTCCCCGCGAGATCGGACGGTTGCCGAACAGCACGAATTGCTCCCCTAGTTTCGAATCGTCCACGTTCGCCAGCGCCGCCGTGCAAAACGTAAACGAATCCTTAATCGCCGCGACCAGCTTGTCCTTCGGATCCGTCTCCGCCATCTTCACGTCCGGCGCTGTCTGCCCCGAAATTTTCGCGCAAAAAGTATTGTTCGATTGCGCGATGTGCATCATCAGGTGCCCGAACGAGTTCATTTCCGGCGAAGGCTTGAAGCCGTATTTCTCTGCCGGCATCGATTCGGCCGCTGCCACCATGTTCTTCCCGTATCGCGCCACTCCCGCTTTCACAAACCCGCTCACCGGATTCGCTACCGGCGACATGTCCGGCGGCGCCGCTACCGCTCCGCTGGGCGGCGCACTTGCCGCTGGCGCCGCTTGCTGAGCCCCCGCAACTCCCGCCGCCATCAACATCGCCACAGCCACAAACCAACTCGCGCGTAATTTCATCACTGGCTCCTTCTCCGGACTCTCGGTCGAAAGAATACTCCTAGGCAGATTTCTAGGAAAGGTTTTCTAGCGTCTTCTCAATCAATCCCGCCGGCCCCGCATACGTGGCGAGTGCCGCTCCCATCCCCGCGAATAGCCCCGCCACCTTCCCGCGCGAACCCCCGTCCAAACAAATGTTTCCGCCGCCGAACCCGCAGTCTGCGCCAGAAATCGCCTTTGTGTAATGTGCCTCAAAGCCGCGCCAGTCTATCAGATTCTGGCGTTTCCACGATCTTTGATTTTTGGTGCCCACTCGCGGCGGGACCGCCCGTCGCGGGAAATCGCTAAACAGCCCAGTTCTGCACCTTCAACCCGCGCACTCGCCGGAACTCCCTCTCGTTGTTCGTTACCAGCACCAAGCCTGCCGCCTTGGCATGTGCAGCGATCCACAAATCGTTATTCCCGATCATCTGGCCTTTGCGTTCTAGTTCCGCCCGGATCGTTCCGTAAGCCTCCGCCGCCGTTTCCGGCAAGCCCAGCACAGGAAGCATTCGACCCAGCTCCCGCAGCATCTCGAGTGCCGCCGCGCGCTGCCCGCTTTTCTCCGCCCCATACAGCAATTCTCCAAACGTAATCACCGAGAGAACTGCCTCTCCCGGCTTGAGCCCGCGGAATCGCCTCAGCACCTCCTCTGGTTTCTTTCGCCGGATGTAAATACAAATGTTCGTGTCCAGCAGGAAGCGCGGTTCCATCAGAAATCCTTGCGCTTCTGCGGCTTATCCTTCGCCCGCCCCTCGAGGGTCAAATCCTCGGGCAACGCCGCCAGCAGGTCGAACGCCCGCACCATCGTTCCGCTGCGTTCTCGCAGAACAATCTCATCGCCCCGCCGCGAGATCTCCACTTCCTTGCTCTTCAACCGGAACTGCTTCGGCAGCCGCACCGCCTGGCTGTTTCCCGATTTAAATACTTTGGCCGTCGCCATCCTCAACCTCCTCAAATGTATATACGTCAAGTATACACATTTTTCGCCCCGTTGGCTAAGTTTCCCCGCCTCTCCGCCTTTCCTTACTTCCTTACCTCTTTACATCCTTACCCCGCCCCTTACTTCTTTACGAACAAAACGCAATAACTATCTTCCGGCCAGTCATTCACTATTTTTTCCACGTGCAAACCCGCGGCGCTCAACTCCTCGATCACAATCTTCTGCGGGATGCCGTGGCCGCCCCGGTTGCTCGGAACTCCTTCCACCGGGTCCAACCCCGCCCGCGGCGCGAAATCGATAATCGCCAGCCGCCCTCCGCTTTTCAACGACCGCACCAGGCCGCCATCAAATTCCACCGGCTTCGTCAGGTGATGGTACACGCGCCTCAAAAAAATCGCGTCGCAGCACGCCGCCGGCAGATTCGTATCCGCCTCCTTGCTCTCCACCACAATCACGTTCCACAGCTTGCGTCTCGCCACCTCATCCCTCAACTCCGCCAGCTTCTCCGCATCAATCTCCGTCGCATACACCTTTCCCGCCGCCCCCACCCGCTCCACTGCCGCAAACGTGTACTTCCCGTCCCCTGCCCCAATATCCGCCGCAATCGTCCCCGCCCTCCACCCCATCAACTCCGCCAGCCGCCCAATCTCCTCCGCCGCATCTCCGCGCGCGCCCACCGCAAACACCAACGCGCACGCCAGCCCCAGCATCAACAATTTTCTTTTTTTCATCGCAACATTGGCCCCTTTACCCAACAAAGCATTATGACTCTCCGCAAATCGCGACGTTAGCATTCTCGACGGGGTCATGCGATCCGGACTCCGCCCAAGTATAATGTGCGCTCCACTTCAGGAGAACACACCATGCACTATCGCAAGTTCGGCCGCACCGGATGGAACGTCAGTGAAATTGGCTACGGCATGTGGGGACTTGCCGGTTGGACCGGCTCCGACGATGCGGAATCGCTCGATGCTCTGCAGCGCGCCGTCGATCTCGGCTGCAATTTTTTTGACACCGCGTGGGCTTACGGCGAAGGCCGCAGCGAGCAGATTCTCGGAAAAGTTCTCCGCGCTAACGCTGGCAAAAAACTCTACGTCGCCACGAAAATTCCGCCAAAGAATCTCAAATGGCCCAGCCGGCGCGATTTCATGCTCGACGATTGTTATCCGCCGGACCACATCGAGGCGTACGTCAACAAAAGCCTCGCCAATCTCGGCGTTGAAAAACTCGACCTCATTCAGTTTCACACTTGGGAAGACCGCTGGCTCAACGACGAGCGCCTCCCGCGCGCGGTGGAAAAGTTGCGCACCAGCGGCAAAGCGGAAGCCGTTGGCGTCAGCGTCAATCGCTGGGAGCCTTGCAACGGCATTCGCGCCGTCCTCGAAGGCGTTGCCGACGCCGTCCAGGTCATCTACAACATCTTCGACCAGAATCCCGAAGACGCGCTCTTCCCCATCTGCCGCATGAAAGATGTCGCCGTGATCGCCCGCGTGCCGTTCGACGAAGGCACGCTCACCGGCACGCTGACCGTCGATAGCACGTGGCCGAAAGGCGATTGGCGCAACACTTATTTCGTTCCGGAAAATCTGAAAAACAGCGTTGCCCACGCGGAAGCGCTCCGCCCGCTCGTTCCCGCGGGCAACTCCATGGCGCAGATGGCCCTGCGCTTCATCCTCAGCAATCCCGACGTCGGCACCATTATTCCCGGCATGCGCAAGCGCCGCAACGTCGAAGCCAACATTGCCGCCAGCACCCAGGGCCCCCTCCCCGCCGCCCTCCATAAACAGCTTCGCCACCACCGCTGGGACCGCAACCCGACTTCCTGGTCACAATGACTCACCACGGCACAATACGATTGGTTAGCCAAAGCGATGTCGGGGTGTCCTCGCCACAGTGCCGCTATTGCCGCTTGAGTCTTTCTTTACTGTCGGATCCGCATTCAGGGCTTTGGGTTGTGATTTGGAATGACAAAGCCGATCGGAAAAATAGCCAAACGGAACAATGTGCCCTTTTGGATGAAATTACCGATCGTCGAGCTAATGTAATACTCGCTGTAGAGCGTCGCGGGATAGGCGAAAAGGATATACGTTGCGAGAATTGCAGCGGCCATGCTCACACCCGCTTTTCGTGCATTTGGCTCGGTTCTCCAGATGAGAATCGTCAATCGCACAATCATGTACGGAAAGCAGACTGGCAAAAGAATCCATCCGAAGCCACCGTGCCCCGACCACACGAACCACGATATGACGGGGATACAGCCAAGTATCAGAAGACCGACAGGAAACAAGAGCACTCGAAGGAAGGGCCGTTTGATCATCGCGGACCTTCAGTATCGAGGTTTGCCGAAACTTTCAAGCGCTTTGCTTCAACGCACGTTCGACGAGCGTCAGGCAGCGCTCGGCTTGTTCGCGCATTAATTGCTCATGATCGCCGCGGTCCCGCTGCATGCTGTGAAGTTCGTCCGCAATCGCCAGCGCCGCCAGCACCGCGACTTTCTGCGTGTCCACTGTCTTCGTCACATCCGCGATCGCATGCATCTTATCGTCCACGTACTTCGCGAGCTTCTGCACATATTTCCCATCCAGGTCTCCCTGGATGGAGTACGTTTGCCCGAAAATCTGCACTTTCACCGGCCCGCTCATGGAATCTCCGCGCGTCCTTATCGGCACAATATCACATCCGCTCCCCGAATAAATCCCGGTCGCGTGTCCCTTTTGTGAGAAGTCCCATTTACATTTTTCGCGCCATTCGGTAGCGTGTGAATTCCAGCCTGTTGGTCTCCCCAGCCCGCGCAATACGAATCCATCTGCTCGCGCAAGGAGCGCCTCATGGCCACCAAGCCTCGTCGCAAGAAATCCCCCGCCGTGTTGCAACACCCCATCCGGGTCGTGCCACTGCATCGTCCGGAGGCCGAACGGATTGCACCGGCAGTCGCGCCCCATCTTACTTACCGCGGCGGGCCGCTGCTCACTGCCGTTGAGGTTTTTACGATTTTTTGGGGAGCCGAATGGAATCAATCGCCGCAAAGCGTGATCATGAAAAACATCAATCTTTTCTTCGACTACATTCTCACAAGCGCGCTGATGGATCAGCTCGGTGAATACAGCGTCCCCGGGAAAAATATCGGCCACGGCACGCGCGCGGGAACCACGATTCTCGCTTCACCCGCTCCAAGCACTTCCGTGCAGGACAGTGAGATTCAACAGCTGTTGCAGCAGGAAATCGCCTCCAAGAATCTTCCCGCGCCCAACCCCAACTCCCTTTACTTCGTTTTTCTTCCTCCCGGCGCGCAGGTGGTGCAGGGTGGCAGCGCTTCCTGCCAGGATTTCTGCGGCTATCACGACTCCACCAGCGGCAACATTTTCTATGCGGTCATGCCTTATCCCGGATGTTCGGGGTGCGCTGGCGGCCTCACCGTCGCCGACGCGCTCACTTCCACCAGCTCGCACGAACTTTGCGAAGCAATCACCGATCCGGTGCCCGGCCAGGGATGGTACGACGACAACAACGGCGAGATTGGGGACATTTGCGCGTGGAAAACACGCATCCTCGGCGGTTACACGATTCAACTGGAATGGTCGAACAATGCCGGATCGTGCGTGTAGATTGCGAATCGCCTCTATTGCGCGCGGAGTTGCGCGCCAAGATTTTTTTCGAGGGCGGCAACAATCCTGCCGCTGAAATCGCCGATCTGCGCTTCGGTCAGCGTCGTTTCGCGGTTCTGAAACGTGACGCGCACGAGCAGCGAATATTTTCCCGCAGGAACATTTTTGCCGCGAAAGAGGTCCGTCGCCTCGATCGACGCAATCTCGGCGATAGGCAACGCGCGAATGGCTTTTGCAACGTCCGAGAAATGTGTCCCGTCCGCGAGCAGCAGAGAAAAATCACGCTCGACGGTCGGGAATCTGGGCAACGGCTCGTATCGCCGCGCTTCTTTCGCCGAATGCATCGCCGCGCAAACCGGATCGAGGCGCAACTCCGCGAGGAAAACGTCCTGGCGCAATTTCAATTTTTCCGCGACCCGCCGCGAGAGCTGCCCCGCGACTCCTACCGCGGAGGGATTCTGCGCTTCGTTCGAAATGGCTGCGTTCGAATGAAATGCGCCGCGCCGCGCCGCGTGCAGCCAGTCCGCGCCGCCATCTTCCCAGCGAAGTCCACCGCAGAGCTCGCCGATCGAATCGAGATCGCCCTTGAGGTCGGCAAAAGAAAAATCGCGAGCCGCATCGTAGAGACCTTTTTCGCGCGCTTCGCCGGTCGCGCCGATCGTGAGCACACGGGTTTCGACGGATTCGCTTCCATTCAGGCGATAGTGGCGGCCGATTTCGAACAGGCGCGCGTTGCGCTGGCCATGATTCAAATTCCATTCGAGGGCGGCGGCCATGGTCACGATGCCGGTCGAGCGGAGCACGTTCGCTTCTTCCGAAAGCGGATTCGAAAGACGCGCGGGCACGACGCTGTTTGGTCTGAACAGCGCGTCACGTTCTTCTGCGACGTGCGGAATGGTCAGAATTTCGCGATAGCCGAGACCGATGAGCCGCTCGCGCAAACGCGTTTCCGCTTCGTAGTGGCGAAGACGCGCTGCGCCTTGCCGCGCCGCAGGCAGGCGGGGCGGAAATTTATCGAGGCCATAGATGCGCGCGACTTCTTCGATCAAATCGATTTCGCGTTCGACTTCGGCGCGCCAGGAAGGTTGCGTGCATTCCCATGCCGCGAGGAGCGAGCCTTCCGCGCCGCGGTTTTGATCGATTCGAACGGGGGCGAAACCGAGCGCACCGAGACTGGCTTCAATTTGCTTGTCCGGGACGTCCGCACCCATGACGCGAAGAATTTCGGCGCGCGTCGCGCGGATTTTTTTTGCGGCGCGTTTGCCGGGGAAAATATCAACGACGCCGGCGAGCAATTCGCCGCCGGCAAGCTGCAGAATCAATTCCGCAGCGCGGCGGGAGGCGAGCTCGGCCATTTCCGGATCGGCGCCGCGGCCGAATCGCGTGGAGGCTTCGGTGTGCAACTTCAGAAAACGCGCGGCGCGGCGAATCGCAACCGGTTCGAACCAGGCGCACTCGATCAAAACGTTTTTCGTGGAAAATGAAATTTCCGTTTCGGCGCCGCCCATGATGCCGCCGATGCCCACGGCGCGCGAACCGTCGCCATCACTGATCATGCAGATGCCGGGATCGAGAGCGCGCTCAACGCCGTCCAGGGTGCGGATTTTTTCAGACGGCTTCGCGCCGCGGACGACAATTTTGTGGTCGCGCACTTTGTCGTAATCGAAAGTGTGCAGCGCGTGGCCGAGCTCGAGCATCACGTAATTTGAAATATCGACGACGTTGCTGATGCTGGCGACGCCGGAAGCTTCGAGGCGGTCTTTCAGCCATTTCGGGGAAG
>Ga0209648_10001286_pt1 | contig 20091 bp, 11 predicted proteins | sample GraSoi2013_115cm_FD_185830 | JGI IMG/M metagenome (GOLD analysis project Ga0209648, IMG submission 185830) | Grasslands soil microbial communities from the Angelo Coastal Reserve, California, USA - Sample 9_17_2013_115cm (SPAdes) (version 2) | ecosystem: Environmental > Terrestrial > Soil >...
CAACGCTTCGACGCCACCCTCGCGGGCGGCTCCGCATGACTCGGGGCCGTTGTGGTTCGCTAGTCCTTCAACGTATGAAACTTTCATTCACAACACCTCGCCGGTTTTGACCGGCGCACAAGGAGAAAGAAATGAAAATCTCACAAACATACCGTGCTGATTTCGCGCCCCAGGAGACGAAGTCAGCGTTCCGAAGGCTGATGCCACGTCTCGGCTTGACCCTTCTCGCCTGCACGTTCGTCGTCGGTGTGACAGGGCGCAGCAAGCGGCCCCTCCGATTGAAGGTGTCATCGGAAAGCTCCAGTCAATCGATGGTCAGTCGCTTGTTGTTATGACCAGTTCAGGCGCGGTCCACGTTGCTGTCAAGGAGCCCCTCACAACCTACAAGCAGATACCCTCCGATTTGAGTCATATCACCCCGTTTTCTTATGTCGGCGTCGCGTCGACCGAGCAGGCGGACGGGAAGCAAGTGGCGAAGCAGGTTTTCATATTTCCCGCGGAGTTGAGTGGGGCTGCGGAAGGCAGCGTCCTCACAGACCCCCCAGGTGCAACGACTCACAGCCGAATGACCAATGGATCCGTCTCTCGCCCTGCATCGCACTCTCGCATGACCAACGGCACGGTACAGAAAGGCAGCGGTACCACCCTCGTAGTTAATTACCAGGACGGCTCCCAAAAGATCTCTGTTCCGCCCAATGTGCCGGTTACAGAAGTCGCACCTCAAAAGGTGACTTTTAGCCCGGGCGATGTTGTCTACGCGACTACTCAGAAGCTCCCGGACGGAACACTTGTGACGGACAAGATTTTCCAGTTCATCGCAGCGGCGTCGAGCGACACCAAGCAGTAAGAGTCCTGAGCAATGAACCATTCAACCCCTCCTGATTGTGAACCAAAATCCACGAGCACGCTGCCGGAACAGCCGGGCGTGCTCGTCGTCAGGAAACACCATTTCTTGGTGCGCTGGAGTCACTGGCTGAGTGTGCCGATCCTTCTTGGCCTCATTCTGAGTGGCATTTCTATTTACTGGGCTTCACCGATCTATCAACACAAGCCCGATCCGAACACTGGAAATACCGATGTGGTGGCGGATATTGGAGTCTGGATATGCGCCCACGTGCCTGGACTGCATCACTACAGCAGTCCACCCGACTGGATTTACAACCACATGAGCTTTGTCCACACAAGATGCGTACATCATCTACGCCGAAAACTGGATTGTCCCACGCTGGGGCAATCTGCCACTGGAACAAGTCAAAACTGTCGAGGTCGAGCGCTGGCTACGAGCGACAGGAGTATCGAATGGTACTCAAGCGAAGATAAAGTGCGTGATGTCGGCTTTGTTTTCGCACGCCGTGAGGTGGGAGTTCTGTGGCCACAATCCCATCTCGTCGGGCATACCTGTAGGAAGCGGGGGGAAGCGAGGTCCCAGCACCGGCGTGCGGATCAGTGCCAAACGTCAGAGTTCCCCTTTGGTCTTGTCCGCAGAACAGGTCAAAATGGGCCTAGCGGGGTTGGAATTTCGGGATCAGCTTCTCGTGTTTCTAGACGGAGCTTTAGGAATACGTCAAGGGGAACTTGGGGCTCTGCGCTGGCTCGACTGCGATTTCGAAAACATGAGCTTCAGCCTGCAACACTCGTACTATTGGCGTCGAGGTGGGCATCTGAAGTGCACCAAAACAGAAGCATCGGCGAAGCTGTTGCCGATGCATCCAAGCCTGAAACATGCCTTGCTGGAGTGGAGGTCTCAAAGTCTTTACAACCAACCAGAGCATTTCATCTTTCCTTCGGAAAGACTGAAAGGCAACAAGCCACTCGATCTGGCGTCAGTGCTCAAAAAGAAGGTCCAACCTGCGTTCAAGAGGATCGGCATCACAGGCGTGGGCTGGCACACTTTTCGGCACACGGTTGGAACCGTGTTGGCGGAGATGGGCGAACACCAGCTCACAATCCGCGACTACTTGCGGCACAGCAACCTTCATGTCACGAACAAGTACCTGCAGGCGACATCGAAGACCAAACGCTTGGCACAGGACAAATTGGTCGACGCGATTTTGCCGACGGGTATTTTGCCGAAGACAAACCTAATCCAATGAATGCTGTTTGCGAGCGTTTTCGGATGGGACCATTCTCGTCCGGCGCTTATCGTCCCCTAACATCCCCTAATCTGCTGGACGTTAGGTTTGCAAGTGCTTGAAAGGAATGGCGGGGACGACGGGACTCGAACCCGCGGCCTCTGCCGTGACAGGGCAGCGTTCTAACCAACTGAACTACGTCCCCACTCGCCAAATCAACAAGATGCGCAATCGCCAGTGTTTATGCGGTTTTGCGCGATTTGCATATAGTGCACCCTCTGCCCTGACCGACCCTGATTGCTCCTAATCGGGCAGAAACCGCTAATAAATCGCCAATAAATTTCTGAGCGGACTGCCGCACTGCTTAGGGCGACCCGCGTTAATGACCTGAAAGAAAACAAAGGCAAATGGACCTCGCAAAAACATCCTAACAGCTTCCCTTCCAGCACGAAAGGGCGCGACCGGCTTTACACCGTGATTCTACAGCAACGCCTTGCAGCTCTCTTCGAAGTCCCAGGATCCCTCGATCAATGACTCATGATGTCGCGCCACCTAGCGCAAAACCCTGGCGTATGGGTTCCCATGCCCAGCAGAGCGCAGCCTTTTCAGGGCTTGACTATCAAGTGTTTTGAATGACTTGGAACGCACGGACGACACCGTAAGCCATTGAAGAACACCCCAGGTCAAGAGTTTTGTGGGCTTTTTTGTGGGCTGTCGTGAAAGAACAACCACGACAAGGAAATACAACGACTTGCAAGAGGCGGGCGGCTTCCAAACTCCTTGCTGGTCAGTACAAGCCGAAACATCCACGTACCGTAACCCGTACCGCGGGAAATGCGTTTGCTGCACGAGATGCAACCGCATTTCCCGCGGTACGGGTAACTCTCTGATCGACGCGTGGCGCAATCACCCTGAGCTTCATTTCAGCGCTCGTCATCGCAACCAGCTCGTCTCACCACCGCCCCAGTTTACCTACGCGTGCGCACGGGTCAAGGTGCTTCGCCCGCTCACGCGGCGCAACCTGCACGACCTTGACCCGTGCACCCTTACGTAGGTCCTTTTTCCGCTATGGTGAAAATGAGTTTTTCTGCGACTCCCGTCAAATCCACCAAGCAAATCTCTCGACGCAGAAGCCCCCGTCGGCCTCTCACGGCACACAAAGACCGCAGACAATGCCCGGAAAGAACCACAAATCAGAAGGCCACGGGTCACGCATGTGGAAATTTGACCGTGCGGTCGCACCAAGTCTGAGCGAATATCTGGCGTGGCGCAGGGGAAAGTGTCCTACCGGGTTCTGCAGAAAAATGCTTCGATATGAAATTTCATCTAGTAGTTCGGGGCACTCTAAAGGCCGTTGAGCGCTCAGGATGATCGAGCCGTCCTAAGATCGTTCTTTTTTCAGTTGGCTTTTTGGCCACCCGCTTGTGCGCTCTGCAATTTCCGCAGCGCCCGCCAGCGAGCATACTGCTCGGACTTCGCGGGATCCGGATCTTCCTCGCCTTTGAGCCAAAAGCAGAACCAGTCCACATTGCCTTGTTGCGAGGTCAGCCGCTCCCAGGGCTTCTCCAGTATGTGCGTTCCCTCCGGGATGTATGTCATGTCTACGGCTCTGTGGAGCCGATAGAGTCCCGTAAACCAAGCCCATTGTCCTAGCAAAGAAGTCGGCCCGATGGCTTGGATTAGTAAGGGTGCCTCAACTTTATCGATTTGGAATAACGATGAGCGCTTTATCCAAAGAGACAATCCGTCAGCGAATGGAGAGGCGCCGTTGAGTGCTTCGGCGTCGGCATCGAGCATCGGAAGGGAGTTCCCAAACGCCATATATTGGAAATAGTCGGCGGCAACACCATCAGCGATTACTGCTGCAGCGAATTTGTAGGTCGACTGCGTGAGCGCGTATGTCACATACAAACAGGTGCGGCTGAAGCCGATGAGCCCTACCCGATTCCTATCAATGAGGCCTCTCCGATCCAAATAATCGATCGCACCCTCGTAAGTACCCACCGCCCTTCGAATCTCCTCCGAAGTTTGCTCGAAATGTACGTCTAGATCCGAGTCCTGCAAAACAAAGAAGCCCTTGCCCGCCAGAGCTTGTGCCGCAAAGGCGGTCGTGAATGGACCGTCAATCAAGAACTTAGTCGGCGTGAAGCCGTGGGTCTGAATGACAAGAGGATACTTTTTGCCTTCCACGTAGTCTGGTGGCCAGTAGAGGCCACCTTCGACTTCGTTACCGAGTGTGCTGTGCCATTTGACTTCTTCAACCTTTCCAAAGCGAAGATCTCTAAATTGCGGATTTAAGTCCATGAGCAACGATGTGTTCCCAGTTGTAGGATCGACAACCACAATTTGCGGTGGTGTGTTTAGATCTTCATGGAGGACTATATCCGGACGGCTGGTTGTGGGCGCCTTGGGAGCATCCACCTTTGACCAACTGTCGCTGCTCTTCCGAAAATAAGCCTTTGGCACCATCTTCCCATTGGCGCTATCAAGTCTTCCGACTTCGCACAATACAGTATTTGTTTTTGAATCCCAGTCCAGAAGCCTGAGATCCTGGTCGCTGATCTTGACGAACTGCAGCTCCGGAAGTGTGATTTCCACGAGGAAAGCCGTGGTCTTTCTCAGCGCTTGTTCTGTTGGGTTGTCGACATTGAGCGGGAGATATGCATCAGAAACCACAACCGATCGGCTGTCCGGAGCCCAGAAGATTTCTGATCCCCAAGTCGGGATCGGTGCATTGAGTAACGGCCGACTCTCTCCCGTGCGCGCATCAACCAGTTCGTATTGATAGACCCATGTCGGAGCTCCCGGTGGAATACTCTCGCGTGCCTTGATTTGCAGAAATCTGTCATCGTACTCGCTCCAAGCCTTTGGGATTCGTTTCGCCTGCGTCTGAACAACGAAATAGTGTCCGTCTGGTGAAAGTGAAATCTCGACGTATGGAGATTTGATCTCTCCGGCAATGTTTGCCTGAATTCCCCGTTCGGCCGCCCGGTTCTTTATGAACAAATTGTGATCATCATATTCGCCTCCTCCAATGCTCCCCCTGATCAAGTCTGACAAAAGCTCGCCGGAGACATGGAAACCGTCCCGCAGGGCGGCACTTGTCACTAGATTGGAAGCCGAAGATTCCGCGGCATACACGATTGGTTCGCCGGTAGGTTTAGTGACCAAGGTGGTTAGATTCGTGGGATGATTCGTGAGCCGGTGTAGCTCCCCCGAGCTGCATTTCACGGAATAGACCTGGGTACGTTCATTAGGGTGTTCGCCCAAAAACAGGATGGTGTCGCTGTCGTCCAGCCATGTCACCTCTCTGATCGCAGGCCGATTTGAAGACGAGGCAAGCGAAACCAGCACGACAGGTGCGGGTGAGCGAAATGCATCGGCGGTTCGAAACACGAGGGAATAGTCGTTGGTATTCTGCTCCAGATTCCCTTTCCTTAACAGGATGACGAAACGCATCCCATCGGGCGAAAAGTTCCCAATGCTTCGATTGGATGACAACTGAGCTTCGGAGCCAAGCTGTGTCATGCGGATTGCGTCAACAACAGCAACGGGTCGCTGTACTCCATCAGGTCCCGGCACGGCGTGCGTCTTAACAACTGGATTCGCGGCGTTTCCGATCGACTGATGCGCACAATACGCGCATGTCCAAGGGAAGAGACAAAACCAGCCAATCAGAAGTGCCATCCTCAGCAGGACGTAGCGAGGAGGATAGCGACAAATCGTACTTTTGATCGAGCCTTCCATCGAATTGGGATTCTCACTGACCTTGGGATAACCGCCTCAAACGTCTCTCAGCATTCCGTTAGAAAAAAAGCTTTAGCGCGAACTGAACGGACCGGGGGCCGCCAATCTGGTAAAGCGGATTGAAAGCACCTGCACCTACTTGACCTCCACTGAGGCTCTGGCCGAGCATTTGTATTGATTGCCCGAACTGCGGATTGGGCGAGTTAGGAAAACCTAAGTTTCCAACAGGCTGCCCAAAATTAGGATGATTCAAAACATTGAACATTTCCGCGCGGAATTGCAACTTGAGAGACTCATGGATCGGAAAATCGCGGTGAACTGCAAAATCCCATTGAGTGGCACCGAATCCTCGTAACGCATTCCTCGGCAAATCTCCCTGCCGCAGAGGATGACCGCTTGAATCTGTGGGAGGGGGACAGAACGGCCCCACGCAACCGGGACCCGCTGAGCTAGGGAAAGTGTTGTTGACTATCTCTCCTCCAGGGTACTTAGGCCCAGTAAGGTATAGTGGGATTCCAGGAACTACGTCCGGCCGCACATTTCCCAGGGCACCACCCGCGAAACCAGCGAAGAAAGCAAAATATGGGAAAGATACACTTACTGGTGGCGCGGAGCGCGCCTGCAAGACATTCTCAGTGGACCAACCCCGCAGAATTGCATTTGTGAAGGCATTGATTTTGGGAGCTGGCACGTCGTAGGTGAGACCGGCCGAAAATCCGCTTCGAATGTCGAAGTCTGACGGCCCTCGATTCACGTTTGGATTCAGTAGTGCCACAAGCGCATTCGACGTAGTTAAGCCGAAAGAACCGGCGGAAGCCGTGTCAATCGAATGTGACCACGTGTAGGAGGCAAGCGCCTGAAGACCGTGCGTGAGGCGTCGTTGGTATTGGACTTGAAGCGCATTGTAATTGGCGCTCGCGGCATTGGTTACCAACTGCGCGACAGCGACATTCGGATTGGGAGACGCAGTGAACGCGGTCTGAATTAGGCGTCTTCCAACTGAGCCGATGTATGAAGTTGTGATGGTTTGTTGTCGCCCTAATTCCTGCTCTAGCCCGATGTTCCATTGCAGCGTGTATGGCAGGCGAAGATGTGGGTCGAATGCGTCTAACTGTTCGGTACCTGTAGCTAGGTCTGCCGGTGTGATCAGGGGCGGAACTGCTGCTGCGGGCGACAGGGGAAAGCTCCCGAAGACAGGTGCTTGCGCTCCGAACGGATAAGAAAGGGGAGCGATGTTATTACCCACCTCAGCGCTTGCCAGATCATAAAACACGCCAAATCCTCCTCGAATCACGCTCAGCCAATCCTGATTCTGCGATATCTGGTACGCCAGCCCAATTCGCGGTGCTACGTTTCCATAGGTCGTTTTGAAGGGTGGTGTAGCCGTTGGTGCCAGCGCGAGGTTCGATAGGTTGGTGAGGTTAAACCCGGTAACAGCTGGCAAGCCGGGGCCGCTAGTCGACGAGGGCGCAACGTCAACATCCCACCGCAGCCCATAAGTCAGAGTCAGACGAGGGGCGATCCGCCAAGTGTCCTGCGCAAATACGCCGAGATTGCGAAACAGGAGGGTCGAAGTTCGGCTGGCCGCTACGAGCGCCTCGGCTAGATTCCCAGTCTCTGCGTCTGGTACGCCATTGAATAAGGCTTGTTGGCCGTATGAAGCCGCACCGGTTCGCGGCGACAACCGGCGGAAGTCAACCCCGAACTTCAGGCTGTGGGCGCCCTTTTGTATAGACATGCTGTCGACGACGTTGAATTGTTGCAACTGGTTGCCCGAATTCTTACCAACAGTGAAACCACCGTTCGCCCCCAGTGAAAAAGCGCCAAAGACGAATTCTCCATTTTGAACTGTAAAAGGACTAGGGAATGGTACGGTTGCAAGCGGGACTGCGCCCCCAAAGGTATCTAAACGAAAGGAACTCGAAGCATCTACCCTGCTGTAGTTAAATCGGAAGTCGTTCGCTGCAACGGTAGATATGCTCCAGGTCACTCCTACGGTTCCAGTCTGGGTGGTGATTCTCGCCGGAGATACGTCGCTTAACGCGTTAGAGAGCCCGCGTTGATCAATCTCTGAGGGCGAATAGTTATAACGCCCGAAAACAAGCAGTTTGCCGTTCAACTTGTGGTCAATTCGAAGGCTATAGGCGTCGAGAGTAGCAGGATTGGAAAAGCTGCCGTTGAACGCCGCAGACCCTGTCGCCTTCTGGCCTGTCGGTGGACAAGTCGGGTCCGTTGCCGGGTCGCATGGCGCAAAGATTTCTGGACTATTTGGGTTTGGCTGGGGAAAAGCATTGAGATACGGCTGGATGGCCGCCACGGCATTCTGCCGCGAGTTTGTCGTGCCACCAGGGGTGAAACTCGTGTCAGGAACAGTCGTAAGTTGGGTTTGTGGCAATCGCAACCGAAGACCCTCATAGGAAAAGAAGAAGAAGGTCCTATCTTTAAGAATCGGACCACTCAAGGTTCCTCCGAAATCGTTCTGACGCTCTTTTGGCTTAGGCAAGCCCGCGCTGTCGGCAAACCAATCATTGGCATCAAGAACGTCATTCCGCAAGTAGTCGAATAGCGTGCCGTGAAACTCATTCGTCCCGGAGCGCGTGACAATAGAAATCTGGCCCCCAGGTGTCCGGCCAAATTCCGGTGCATACGTGGAGGTTTGAATGCGGAACTCTTGGAGTGCATCAACGGAGACCATGCTGTTCGTACCACCCAAAGCACTGTAAGATCCGAGCGTGCCTCCGAGTCCGTTTCCTACTGGGCCCGTAAATGCACTGATCCCGATATTCGCACTGGCCCCGTCCACCATCCAATAGTTCGAAGATGCGCGCTGCCCATTGACGCTGAATTGGCCCGAATCAAGGCCGCTGTTAGCAGTGAGGACTACTCCCGGCGTGAGCTGAATCAGAGTCTGGAAGCTCCTGCCATTTAGTGGTAGGTTTTCGGCGAATTGGCGGTCCACCACGGTGCTTACCGCAGCCGACTCCGTGTCGATCAAGGGCGCCCCACCAGTGACTGTGACGCTCTCGGAAAATGTGCCGACCGCCATCTCGAAATTGATGGTCGAAACATCTTGCACATGCAGCACGATATCTGGTTTCACCACGGTTCTGAATCCCTGCTTCTCGACTTCAAGCTTGTAGTTTCCGGGGTTCAAGGAAACGATGGTATAGAGCCCCTCCGCGCCAGTTGTAGTTGACTGTTGAATTCCCGTGTCCACGTTGGTCGCAATCACCTTGGCGCCGGTCACAGCCGCCTTCGATGGGTCAGTGATCCTTCCTGTGATCGTGGCATTTGGCGATTGTGCCAACAGAAAACAGGACAGAAACAGGCAGACAACAAACGCGGCAGCAACTCTGTGCAGCATCCCAGCCCCCTCAAGAGGTATGGATCTCTTATCTCTAAGTACCGGGTGGATGTGGAGAGTTGTGCCAATCTTTTTTACGGCGCTGCACCCCGTGGACCAGCGGGAGCCCTCAGGGGTGATTCGGGAGACTGCGTAGAGAAGCGTAGAGAAGCTGCTTGCCCGCTGGCTTCTGACTACCACCGTTGGGTTCGACAGTAACGAAGACGGCGTTGATCTGCGCGAGTTTTTCAGGATTGTCAAACTTGAGGACCCAGCGACGGTTTGCCTCGTTATCCAGATAAAATACGCCCATATTCACCGAGCCGTTTCGATCAGCTCCCCGCTGTCCCCAGAGCTGAAATGCGGCGTTATGAAGCCCGTGCTGCTGCTGCTCTAGATCGAAGGCGTAGAAGACCAGAGACTTCCCCTGTGTATAGAAAATTCGGCCGAAGGGCTTTCGAGTGTGCCCGTTCTTATCCACATCGACGACATCAGTGATGTACAGACTACGAGCACCCATGAGTTCTCGGATATCTCGATCAGAGACGAGGAAATCCTGCTGCTGCGCCACCGTCTCCTGACTTTCATTGAGCCGGCCGTTGAGCTGTTCGATGCGGGCCTCAAGGCTAGAGACACGCAACAAATCGCCTTGCCTCTGCGCACGCAGTGAATCCAATTCCCCTCGGAGGGAAACAACGGCGGCTTCCGAATCCTGGAGTTTGCGAAGCAGCGAATCTCGTTCGGTTACGAATGAAGTATTCTGCGCCAGAGCTGCATTCAGCTCATTATCATGGCTCGCCTCTAGCGATGCTGTTTCGGCTAGCTTCCGCTTCAATTCCTGGACTGCCGCCGTGCGCTCTTGCAGGCGAGAAGCAAGATCATCGATTGCGGCCGCTCGGGACTTTAGTTGCGCCTCTAGCGCCGCCCGTTCCGAAAGAAGTGCAGTTTGCCGGTCAACACGAGATTCCCCCGCGTGGCTTCGCGATACATGGACGGCCCCAAATCGAAAGCTACCCACAGCCACAGCGCCCAGCGCAACCAGCAACACAACTGAGTATTGCAACTTCTGCTGCCAACTCAACTTGGTCGTGGTGGTGGGCAGCGAGAGACGACCGTTCAGGTCCGAACTCGTATTCGCGTTTCCGCCACCGTTAGTCTCCTCACCGATTCGTACGAACAGATCTCGTTTCATCGCCTCGTGAGACCATGAGTCATTTGTCATTGACGAACTGTACGGCTGAGACCTTTTACCAGCGATTTCATCCGTACCCGCATCCACAGGCACTAGGAGTGATGCGCCCTCGACTGCGACGAAGCGGAACTCGGCCATCGCCTCACGGCACTCGGGGCACTCTTCAAGATGAGCCTGTAGTTGTGACGCCTCGTTTTCCTCCAGAGGACCGGATGTGGCTAGAGCACACAGTTCCAGGAAGCGCTGGTGATTCCCGACGTGTTCCTTGCCCGGTTCGTTCGGATTGAGCCAATCGTGATTGGAGTTCGTCATAAGTCCTTCGCTTTCACGCGAAACGCCTTAAAGGGCAGAGCCTTCCTCAGACGCTCCAGCGCACGGTAATAATGATGACGCGTGTTTACTAAGGAATCTTGATGTAGCTCGCTGATTTCGCGCAGTGTGTACCCTTCGAAAAGGCAAAGTTCTACGGTGCCGCGCTGTTTCGAGTTGAGATTGTCCATTGCATTTCGCAGCAGCGATTCTAGCCGGTGAGCATCGGCTTCTCGCTCCACATCGAATACCGACTTGATCTCTTCGATGATCTCGTCGAGCGCATCGCAGTCATAGAACCGGCGGTTGTTAAGGTAGTTCTTCCGATCGAAAGCCTCCCGGTACGCGATCCGGCGCAACCACCCACGAACCGTCCCCTTATTAACGTCGAAAGAGCCGCACTTGCGATACACGTTGAGAAACACTTCCTGCACCAATTCTTCGGCCTCTCCCGTATCCCTTAAAACCTGTCGCCCAATCTCAAACACGATTCCCGAATATCGGTCGATTAAGCCAGCTAGAGCTTTCTGATCTCCTGCTTGCACCTTGAGCATGAGAAGCGCGTCTTCGCTGTGTCCGTCGGGTGGTGCCGCCACAGGCTCACAGGTAACTCCGTCCAAATTCCAGGTGCCAGGAATCCGCAGTCGTGTTGGGAAGGATGCGCTCATTGACCTCTGTGCTTCGACTTCTCAGTCTTTTACACTCTCAAGAAGCATGGCGCGGCTAGCTATGCTCCCGAGGGACGAAAAATACCACATCCGGCCAGTCAAAATGAGAATGTCGCGAAAAATATTCTTTGGCACAAATTTGGCCTAGCGGCCGTAGTCAGCGCCCTTGCTCGCAGTCAAAGCGCGTGGCTCAAACGATGCCTTAGGAGCGGGTTAAAATTACCCTTCACGGAAGCGTGCTAATCATTCTATCGGCGCTCTGGGTCCCCTCTCGTTGCCGTATCTATTTCTTGTAACTCGCGCAGCTTACGCCAGCGAGGGTATTGATCCTGGTCTTCTGGGTGTGGTCGCTGGTAGTCCTGAAGCCAGAATCGGTACCAGTCGAGATTCCGTTGCAAGCTCGCAAGGCGAGCCTGCGGACGGTCCGGCTGATGAGCTTCATTCGGGTAGTAGTACATCTCTACGGGCTTGTTAAGCCGATTTAATGCAGTAAATACTTCGTAGTTCTGCGCCAGGTTAGACGGCATGGAATTTACTCTGTTATCGAGTACGCCGTTCCCCATTTCTTCCATCAGAATAGGTGTGTGTATCTTGTCGGTGTTGAAGGAGATTGAATAATCCATCCACGTCTTCAATGTCTTCCCATAGGGCGGGCCACCGTACATGACGTCCGACCCGCGGATAAAATCCGCGCTGTGTATCAGCCAGTACTCCCCCAAACTGTACTGAAGATTGTCGGTCACCGTTGCAGCTAGATAACGGATCCTCGAATGGGCGAGGATGAATTCCGTATACCAGCCTGACCGGCTAAAACCGATAATGCCAACTTTGTTGCGATCGACCAGACCACGCGCGTCGAGCTCTTCCACCGCGCTGTCCCAGATGTCCATGTGAAAGGCAGCCTCCCCAATTCCACCTGGATACCCAGTAGGATAATGGTCAATCTCGTCCTGTTGCCGGTAACTTGTGGGAAGGGTACGGATCAGATACATCATACCCGCGTGCGCAATGGGTTGAGGAGCAAACGAAGGGTCATGGTTTTCACCGGAATCACAAACAAATGAACCCTGATCTGGCTTGGTTTGTATTACCAGGGGATACTTTACCCCCTTTATGTAGTCGGGCGGGGTAAACAGGAAGCCACTTACATCATAACCCGTCGATGTCTTCCAATGTATCTGTCTCATTGGGGCGATCGTGAGGCTGTCGAACTGCGGGTTCAGGTTCGCGAGGATCTCAGCATCTTTCTGCCCAACTGTGAACATGAATAGTTCCGGCACTGTTGTGGAAGTCTGGTAATCGCCGATGACGTATTTCCCGTCACTGGCGAGCCCTCCAAAGCGAAATAAATTCGGAAGTGGAATGCGGAAATTCGACTTCTCGTGCCATCTACCAGACTGATAAGAAACACTACTTATCGTATCGGGTCCGGTGCGGACGATTAAGTCGCCGTTCACTTTCCACCATAGGGGCTGATCCGCAGTGGCAACATGTGAAGCAACCTGCTCCACCCTGCCGGTGCTTGGTTCGACCCAGAATAAGTGTGCGTCTTCGTCCCCTACACGCTGGTTCAGAGTATCCTGCTGTTCCCATTGACTGCCTACAGGAGACCGTGCAACCACCACAAAAGATCGGCCGTCGAGGGACCAGAGAGGGATACTGCTCGCCCAGGGAGTCTTAAGTGGCCACATCGTTTCGCCGCTTGAGAGATCCTGGAGCACCGTAATCTTTGTACCTCCATATCCTGCATCCAAAGTCTTCCTTATGAATGGGCTATTCTTCCAATCTTCAGGTATTTGATGCCCCTCCAAATAGGTAATTAGCACGAATCTTCCATTCGGAGACAAACTCAAGTACAAGCGAATTTGGTACGGAAAGGATGTCACTGACTGCTTCGTAAAGGGAGACTGCACATTGACCCGCTCGGGCTTCGTCCACTCTCCGTTGTCTCGGAGTTTAGTCACGAACACTGTTCTTTTCAGAAAGCCCGTGACGCCCGGACGTTGAAAGGGTATGCGGTACCCTTTGGCGATTTCTTGCGGTGTCGGCTGAGGCACGTAGGAGTCGGCTGGCTCATCGATGGCAAAGACCACAGTATCTCCGTTACGATCAACACTGTACTCTTGAATGTCCCTGTCCCCGCTTGCCAGAACTTTACGTTCACCAGTCCTGACGTCGATGTTCACCACACCGACACCGCCACCCTCATTCGTCAGCACGACGACATGTTCTCCGTCCTCGAGCCACCGCAGATGTTTAACCACGCTCCCGCCGAAGAGCAACTTCTGAGAGCCGCTGGAGTCTCCAGGCAGATTCCTCACATATAGCTGTATATCGTTGCGATTCTGATCGAGATTTGGAGATCTAACCAGATATGCAACGCGCGTGCCTTGCGAGTTGATCACTATTGGCGAATGAGCGTAATCGTCAATCAAATATCGCACGGTGGCGCAGTCGCTCGCTACGATCGCTCGCTTCTGTTGAGCTGGCAAGACCTCTGGAGAAATTATGGACATCCACACAAGAAAAAGAATCAACCTTTCAGAACACATAACCTTTGTCCTTGAACTGCCAGTCTGGTTGCGAATTGTTTGCGCCTTGCTGAAGTCGAGGTCAACACAGATGCGTGCCAATGGGAAACACCGATCCCTTCACTATGAGAGGAGTTTCAGGGCGAATGATGACCGAAGCTAGCGCCGAAGGCGATCTCAAGATAGTTCTGACGGTGAACATCGCATAGATCCAAGGCTGCCAGCTCTGGGCTTTCGTTCGCGAATCTAAAGTCTATCGAGTGTCACCAAAAAGCGTGCTCGACTGTCGGCGTGGAGGAACAAGAATTTGTCCTCGGTTCTATTGGTCACCCAATTCTAGTTTCCTGACATATTCGGCGTATGCCGCTTCAACTTTGGCGGGGTCGGGTGTTGTCTTGTCATACGCGATGATCGGCTTAATGAATAGATCCATTGCTTGATCAATCTGCTGAAATAAGTTTGGATTAGTTGTTTCAAGCGCTTTGTTGCCGCTCCCTTCTTCGCCCTGGTCCCATGTCCGCTCCAGAATTCGGGCAAGCTTCGCAGCAAGCACTCTGTCCCCTCCCTTGAAAGTCTCAAAAGATAATTGCGCGAGGGCCCGGTACGCCCCCATCCTAGTGTTATCAACGCCTGCGATCCTGGTGGGGTTTTGATCTTGGCCGTAACAACACGCTGTCACTACGACAGCGGCTAACGAAAAGGTGAGTAACCGCCGCCGCGACCTCAAAGCTTTTTGGAGCGTTTCGTTCATCTTTTTTTCTCCCTTTGGCACTAAACCCACTGGAGCTATAGTCGTGTACTTGAAGCTTATCGTCCGCGCTCCGATCTCATTGCCAACTTTCGCGGCCTGCCGAAGTCAAAACAGCAGCTTTAACGCAAATTGCATGGAGCGAGGGCCGCCCTGTTGGTAGAGAGCGTTAACCGTGCCCAGGCTTTGGTTGAGCATTTGTGTAGCCTGTCCAAATGTCGCGTCTGAGAGCGCCCCGTCAATGTTGCCAAAGTTGGGATGGTTAAGGACGTTAAAGGCCTCTGCACGAAATTGAAGCTTTAGAGACTCGGGCAAAGTGAACTCGCGCCGTACTGCTAGATTGATTTGCCATGCACCGAAACCGCGAACAAAATTCCTCGGCGCACCACCAGGGTCGTTGGGATTCGTTGGCAGCACAAAGGCGGCCGGATTTATGGCACGCCCGCCAGGGAATTGGGCCCCATAAAGATAGATGGGCTGTCCCGGCACGAGGTTGACGTTGCCGAAAAAGCTATTTCCTGTCGCAGGATCAGTCAAAAAATTCCCCTCTAGAGTTACCGGAAACCCAGTTCTGGCCGTCAGTCGACCGTCCACTCCCCAGTGGTTCAGAAAGGCTCCAGCGACTCTATTTCCAACAGTGCCTGGCAGATCCCAAGTGATTCCTCCCGAAAAGCTGTGCCGTACATCAAAGTCTGAATTCCCTCGCGTGACAGGCAGTGCCACCTCATTTGAACCGAAATCAATCGAGTGCGACCATGTATACGCGGCAAGAGCGTGGAGACCGTGACTGATAGTTCTCTGGAATTGAATCTGCAGGCCCTGATAGTTCGACGTCACACCGTTTGGGACGAAAGCAATACTACCGAAGTTAGGGTTTAGCGCGTTTATGGAGCGCTGTTGTTGTTGTATCAGACGTCTTCCACTTGCACCCACATACGACAGTGATATGCGTTGTGACCTACCCAGTGCCTGCTCGAGGGCCACGTTCCACTCAAGGGTATATGGCAGCTGCAGATGAGGAGGAAATGCATACACTAAGCTGCTCGTGTACGGCGGCACCGCAGACGGAGAAAAGTTGAGCTCTGATGCTGTTACCGGAACAGGTACACCAAAGAAAAATTGGAATGCGCTAAAACCGACTCCACCAAAGCCCTGAGCCGCGACCTTATTGTCGGTGTCGAAGAACACCCCCCCGCCCCCGCGCAGCACGGTCTCCTGTCCTGGGTGGTCGCGAGCTGTCAATGCGATACCGAAACGCGGCGCAAAATTAAACCACGTTGTCTTCCACAGCTGGGTACCCTGAGGTGCCAGCGTTAATGCACCCGGGTTATTAATGTCTCCCAAAAGCGTGTAAGCATCATTCCCGTGCTCATTGCTGGGAGGTGGATCAACCTCCCAACGGAGGCCAAGCGAGAGTGCGAGTCTTGGCGCTATACGCCACTCATCCTCGGCAAAGGCGCTCAGTTCATTGAAGATGGGTGTCGCACCATTAGTCTTGACCAGAATGAGCAGATCGGCGCTGTTGGCGAGTATGGAATTCTCGCTGTTCCATATCGCGTTCTCGAAGGGCGACGTCGGAACAATCGGCGATTTAATCCTTCGGTAGTCTATGCCGACCCTGACCTGGTGGTGTCCTGAGGTGATGCTGAATGTATCAATAACGTTCCACTGGCGGCCAATATTCCTTGCCGTATCGGTCGTCAATATAGAACCCCCAACTCCAGGAATGAAAATTTGAAAGAAGGGAGCAGGAGCTGCATAAGAGCCAAGGCCCATCGCCTGCGCCAGATCAATCGGCTTTGCGCCGCCAAAACTATCAAGCCTAGAACTTTGCTCCGAGTCACTTCTAGCATAACCCACTCGAAACTCATTGGTCGCTGTGCGGGAAACTTGACCGTTAGCACCCAAGGTGTACGTTTGTGTGTTGATGTGATTCTGGGCGACCGCCGACAGCGTTCGCGTTGTAGTAGAGCTGGGAGTATCGCCAAATCGGAAGAACAGCGACAACTTCGAAGTGAAAGTGTGGTCCAGTCGAACGCTGGTGGAGTCAATCCGGCCTGGCAGCGAATAGGGCTCGATAAATTGTGCAAGGCCATTGCCAAAGTCGATTCCAGTTGGAGTTGGCAGAGGAAACGCATTCAGGATCGGCTGGAGTACCCCAGGAGCGGATTGGCGGATCGAGAGGGATGGTACGTATTGTATGGTGGCTGCCTGCGGTTGCGTCAGGCGCAAGCCCTCATACGAAACGAAAAAAAAGGTCTTGTTTCTCCCGTTGTAGATTCCAGGAACGAAAACGGGCCCGCCAAGTGTTCCACCGAAGTCATTTTGGCGAAGTGGTGTTATCTTAACTCCAAAGTGATCATTGAACCAATCGTTGGCGTCGAAAAAGTCGTTACGCAGGTAGTCGAAGGCGCTGCCGTGAAGCTCGTTCGTACCAGAGCGCGTAACGAAAGAGAACTGCCCGCCCGGAGTGCGGCCGTATTCCGCGGAATAAGTCGAGCTTTGGACGCGAAATTCCTGCAGCGCGTCCACCGAGATCAAACTCTGCGTCGTGCCCAGTGCGCTGGAGGCGCCTATGGTGCCGGCACTGGCAGGCTGGGGCACTCCGGCGCCGTTCCCCGGACTGACGTTGCCCGTTACGCCATCAATCATGTAGTAGTTTGACTCTGTGCGCTGGCCATTTACGCTAAAGTCGCCAGCGGTCGCCAGCGTCGACTGCGCCTGTGGACTCTGGGTAACTACCCCTGGCGTTAGGAGAATCAAGTCCTGAAAGCTTCTGCCATTAAGGGGTACATTCGCTACAAACTTGCGGTCAATTACTGTACCGACTGCGGCTTCTGTGGTGTTCACATTTGCCGATTCGGCGACAACGGTGATTGAGGCCAATACTGGACCTAGCTGCAATTGGAAATTACGACTCAGTACATCTTGCACATTGAGCACTAAATCGGTCAGGTCGATCCTGCGGAATCCTTCTTTGGTGACGCTGACTCGATACCGTCCAGGCTTGAGTCCAACCACTACATAAAGGCCAGAACTGTTCGTGGCGTGATGCACGCTCACATTCGTGTCGACATTTGTGACCTCCACGTCGACAGCCGGCACGACCTTGCCTTGTGGATCTGTGATCAGGCCCGACAGAATGGCTGCTTCGGTCTGACCTAAGCTAGACGGCACAAGGGCAAGCCAACATAGAGCGAGAAGGAATAGGGGGAGAGCTATCCGGCGCAGAGTCATGTGAGGGCTCCCGATCTGTGGTTTCGCTTCACAGTCTGCCGAGTAATGCCTTTTCGAAACGCGGTTTGTACCAATTGTGCAGAAAAGATCAAGGAAACTGAATAGGCCGCTGGCAGCTAGCCTCGGCGAAGACAGAGAAGAGCCATCTGTACAGTCTAGTTCCTTGAGTAGGCAGGGCGAGTTTCGGTCAGGGATGGTTGGCTTGGGTCCCAAGGTAAGCGTACAGCAACTTCTGGCCCGAGGGTTTGTCCCTTCCTGGGGAAGGTTCGACCGTCACAAAGACCGACTCGACGGATTTAAGCAACTCCGGGTTGTCCACGCGCAGAATCCATCGTTTCTGCACTTGATCGTCAATGTGAAAAACGCCAAGATTCTTAATGCTGCTACTCGTACTCTGGTTCTGTCCCCACGCCTGAAACGAAACCTTAGACGCGGAACCCTTTTGCGAGAGGTCGAAGGCATAGAAAATCAGCGACTTTCCTTCACTGTAAAAGACGCGACCAAACGATTTCTTTGCCTTGCCCTGTCCGTCCAAGTCCGCCACGTCAATGATATGAAGGTTGCGGGCACCCATGAGCTCGCGGACATCGCGGGCAGCGGCGGTCAACTGCCTCTCGCGCTCTACGGCCGCCTTTTCATTCTCGACTTCCTCTGACAGCTCCGTGATGCGGAACTGCTGGGCCACCAAGCCGGCCGTTAGCTGGTCGTTGTCCTTACTGAGCTTTTCGACCTGAGTCCTAGCCTGACCGAGCTGCTGTTCATCCTGGTGACCCTTGCTCTGAAGCCGTGCGGCCTGATCCTTCGATTCCACTGATTCTTGCAGAAGTTGCTGGTAATTCGCCTGTGCTCGGGCAAGTTCGCGCCGCAAGAAATCCAGTCGTTTCTCCGCGTGCACCTTCGCGTCCTGAAGCTGAACAACGGTTGCCGCCACATCTGAATTGCGCGCACTCGAATCTGAAGACGCAGACGTGGCAGTACGGGCAGGGGCAACAACTTCGGAGGTCGAAGCAGTGACACCCCCGGCAGCCAGGCGAGAGAGTACCTTGGGAAGCACAACCGCTGAAGCCACGACCATGACTGCAACGGCAGACGCAATACCCAAGGCATATGGACGCCAGTTTCTGAAGAAAGAAGTTGCAATTCGTCGTCTCTTCTCACCCAACGCTTCGGGCGTGAAACGGACGCCTTCGGCAGAGGCGCGTTCCAAGAATCTCTGCCGATAGCTCGCGCCCTGCAACTGCTGGAGATCTCTGTCGCTCGCGGAGGGCTCGGGTAGCGGGAGTTCATCGAGGATGAAGTTAAACTGATCGCTGGTGCGTCGGCATGCAGCACAGCCTCGCAGGTGTTCCAATAATTCCCCGTGCTCTTCGAGCGACAATTGGCCGATAGCAGCTAATGCGGCCAGCTCTTCGAAATCTTCATGCTTTCGCATTACCAATCTCCTTGCTTGCAACCCCTGTCTCCTCGGCGATTTCTTTCATCGTGAGTCCCTCAAAATAAGCCAAGTGCAACACACGCTTTTGAACCGGACTGAGGGTTTGAAGACCCCGCTGAATGACCTCTCTCGCCTCGTGGCAAGCAGGAATGCCTGAGCCTTCGGTCGGCAGGGTGTCCTCGAGAGCGGCGATATTGGTGCTGGCATAAAAATGTCTGACCTGCAGTTGCTTCCGCCGGTTCATGCTTCGATGGTAGGCATAGCGCAAGATCCACATTTTAGTAGTGCCGCGCGCCGCATCGAATTGTGCCGCCACTTTGTAGATTTCCATGAAAACGTTTTGCATCACGTCTTCCGCTTCCCCGACATCGTGAAGGATTTTCAAAGCGATATGGAGCACCAGGCGATGGTAACGATCAAATAGCACACCCAGCGCGTCGCCGTGTCCAGCCCGCAAGTGAGCAATGACAAGTTCATCCGCCTGGGACCGAAGTCCGTCGAAAGACAGGTCACAAGGCTCTTTGATGTTGGACTCGTCTTTCGTGGCACGGCTCATGTGGTTGACGCTGCCCCTCAATTCCGACGGTAGTTTAGTACGGAACAACCACCAATTGTCCACCAGAACATTTCTTTTTGTGTTTGGTACAAACCAGACATCCCTGAGGCAAGACTACGAATAACGTCCAGTTACACGAAAGAATGAGGAAGTGAGAGTGCTGAGTACAGCCCCAAGGGTGGCTGTGGCGGGGGCGGCTCTCATTATTTGTAATGAAGTCGAAAATCGCCCCGCGTCTGGACGGATCGGATTA
>Ga0209648_10001287_pt1 | contig 20082 bp, 20 predicted proteins | sample GraSoi2013_115cm_FD_185830 | JGI IMG/M metagenome (GOLD analysis project Ga0209648, IMG submission 185830) | Grasslands soil microbial communities from the Angelo Coastal Reserve, California, USA - Sample 9_17_2013_115cm (SPAdes) (version 2) | ecosystem: Environmental > Terrestrial > Soil >...
CTACGACGAAAAGGATCCGCGACCGCCACAATTTCGTTCACTTGACTCGGCAATCAGTGTCTTGAGAGCGCGCAGCCTCACGAGAAAGATCGGCATTGAACTCAATATGGGAACACAGTCGGCCGACCGCATGGTAGGCGAACCGACAACGCCGACACAGATTTTCTTCGATTCATTCCAAAAAGTTGCCGGCGAAGTCGTCGACGCTACGCCGTTGCTGAATGAAGCGCGCGCCATCAAAACGTCGCAAGAAATTGAGCGGATGGGTCTGGCGAATGAATTGGCCGCACTTGCTATGGAGCATGTTCGCGATCGTATCCGTGCGGGGATGAAGGAAAGCGAAGTCGGCGCGATGTACGAAGGCTTTGTGCATGGTGTGGGCGTTGGCTACAAGGGAAAAGTGGAAATGGCACGCGCTTTTACGCTCGTTTGGTCGGGAAAGGGGATTGCGACCTTTACCGCTACCGGTGACCGCCCTGTTCAGGAACACGAACCGACGCTGCTGGAAATCTGGGTTTGTGTGGACGGCTATTGGACGGACTTGACCAAGAATGTTTGTCCCGGTGAACTGACAGCTGAATATCACCGCTTGCTCGATCTCTTGCTCAAAGTTTTCAACGAAGCTGCTTCCCATGCAAAGGATGGTGCAAGCTTTCCGGAACTGGATCGCTTGACGCGATCGCGGATTGCCGAGGCTGGTTATCCCGGTCAGCCATCGCATCCGATCTGTCACGGCGTTGGAGCTCGTGCCCACGAACCGCCCTATGCACATCAAGCCGGCACGGGCACGATTCGAAAGGGAATGGTTCTGGCAATTGAGCCTGGGATCTACTGGCCGGGCGGCGGCGGCTTACGACTGGAAGACAATTTTTGGATCACGGACGCGGGGAATCAAAAACTCTGCTCGTATCCGGATGATTTTCGGCTGGCGCGTGCCGCCCGACAAGCGAGATAAATACTTGACGACTCCTGCGAGAAACGTGAACGCGGCATCAGCCCTCGATCCCCATCTGGTCGAAGAAATTCTTGCGGCTGTCCGCGAAGAAGAAATCATCGCGATGGCCTGCGAGGTCATCAATATTCCGAGTCCCACCGGCGAAGAGCTACAGATGGCGGAATACATGCGTAGTGCTCTTCGGCAGCTGGGCTTAGACGTAACCTGGCAGGAAGTGGAAGAAGGGCGCGCCAATGTCGTTGGGCGGTGGACCGGCGCCGGCGGCGGGAAGAACCTGATGTTCAACGGCCACATGGATACGTCGAATACGGGCCGCGAGGAATTTCTCTCTGGGATCGGTTACAAGCCTCACGCCGTCGTCAAGGACGGTGTCATTTTCGGTCTCGGCATCTACAACATGAAAGGCGCGCTGGTTTGCTACACCCAAGCAGTCCAAGCGTTGCAACGAGCCGGTGTGAAGCTTAAAGGGGATGTAATCATCGCGGCGGTCGCGGGAGAAATCGAGAAAACGCAGTGGGGCGAGCACCAAGGCAAGGAATATCGCGGCTACGGCTACGGCACGCACTACCTCGTAAATCATGGCGTGATGCCGGACATGTGCATTCTCGGCGAGCCGACAGACATGCACGTGGTGCTGGAGCACTTCGGCTCGATGTGGGTGCGTATTTCCTGCACTGGCATCTACGTTCACACGGCATTCTGCGAAGGCCGCGAAGAGATGAACTCCATCCGCCGTATGCATGAACTGATGGAGACGATCATGCAATGGACTGCCGCGTGGGAGAAAAAGGCCGCCCACGGCGGAAAGAAGGCTGTCGTCAATCTGGGCGGGATTCGCGGCGGCCACGCCTGGCGAGCCAGCCGCACGCCGGAAAAAACCGATCTGTTTCTCGACGTGCGCGTCCCGCCTACGATTGCTATGAGTGAAGCACGGCGTGACATTCAAGCGGTTTTCTTCGATCTCAAAAAGAAGCATCCAGACTGGGGCCTCGAATTCGAAACTTACGTTTCCGTTCCTGGCGCCCGAATCAGTGAAGAACACCCCATGATTCGCACCATTGACGCAAATCACGAGCGGGTGATGGGCAATCGCCCAGAGCGTGAAGTTGTCACGTGGTGTTCCGACGCCAGTGTTCTCAGCCGCTATGGAATTGAGACTGTGAACTATGGACCTTCCAGCGGACCGCGCGATGCGGCAGGAGAAAAGGTTCGCATCAAGACGCTGGTGGATATCACCAAGATCTATGCATTGACCGCCGCGGAGCTTTGCGGCGTGCAGTGATCCGCTGTCCGGAGGAAGTCGTTGCCAAGCCAAACGGAAATCGACCGTCGACTTAGAAATATCCGCGATGCCATGCGGCGTGAAAGCCTGGACGCTCTCGTCGTGTGCGGTAACCAGTACGCCGGCTTCGAAGGTGCAGTTTTCTACGTCTCAGGGTTTGAAATCGTTCATCGGTACGTCTATGTGTTGATTCCCCTTGAAGGCGAACCGACGCTCGTTTTTCCGCGTGAGGCGCGTTGGATTGGCGACAAAGCCAAACCGTGGGTCAAAGATCAAGTGTGGCCGGACGTTCCCGGTCACTGGCTCGCCGAGCGAGGCGCCGAGAAGAAGTGGAAACGCGCCGGAATTTACGGCATGAATTTCGTGATGGCCGTTCGTGATTACCGCGAACTGGCCAAAGCTTCCTTCGAACTGGTTCCCTTCGATACGGCATTTGACATGGTACGCGCGGTCAAGAGTGAAGAGGAACTTGTGGAAGTGCGCGATGCCATGGAGATTATCCTCGACGGTTTCTGGGCCCTGGTTGCGGCATACGAACCAGGTAAGACGGAAGCGGAAATCATGGCGCCTGCCGTGGAACGGTTCTTCGCGCGTGGAGCCGGTCCACGGATGATGAACATTCTTCTCTCCGGCACCCACGGCGAAGCCGAAGCAGCTTTCAAAGTTCCAGGAAATCGTGTCGTCGCAGCCAACGACCTGCTTCTTTATTCGTTGGAAGTCACCGGCGCTGGCTGCTACTGGGTGGAGTTTTCACGGCCGCTGATTCGAGGGAAGATAAGTCCGCGGACGCAGGCGATGGCGAACGCTTATCCGGAAGCGCTGGAAGCCGCGCGAAAGCTCATGCGCGCAGGTGAACTTGCCAGCCAGGTGCATCGCACCATCGCGGAAAAGTTTGCCAAGCATGGCTTTGCGCTCGGGCATCTTTCCGGCCACAGCATCGGCACGACCATGCTGGAATATCCCGCCATTGGCGCAAAGAGCGACGTGGTGCTTCAGGAAAATATGATTTTCTCGCTGCACCCGCAGGTTGTGGACCAGGACGGAAAAGTGTGTCTCTACACACAGGACACTTATCGAATCGGAAAGGCAGAAGGCGAATGCCTTGCCGATGTGCCATGGAAATTTTTTACGGGCGAGGAGGCTCGGCAGCGAGCCGCGTCCTAGGCTGTGCCGCTGGTATGTTTGAACTACACTTCGATTCGATCGAACAAGCCTGCCAAGAATTAGGAGTTGAGGTGAAATGAAGATCTGCGTCATTGGGTGCGGTGCGGTTGGAAGCTTGTTCGCGGCGCATCTGGCAAAAGCCGGCGAGGCAGAGGTTTGGGCCTACGATGTCTGGAAGGATCACGTCGAGGCGATTCAAAAGAACGGCTTGCGTATTTCCGGCGCCGCCGATTTGACGGTACGTCTAAACGCGACCAGCGACCCCAAGCAATTGCCGCTTTGCGACTACGGCATTGTGGCTACGAAGGCGATTCACACAAAGATGGCGATCGCCCAGGTGGCCCACGCCTTCGACGAAAAGAGCGCCGTGTGTTCGGTGCAGAACGGCGTGGGCAACGAAGAACTCATCGCTGAGCACGTGAGATACGTCATTCGTGGCACGACGTTCCCCGCGGGTCACCCGGTCACTCCCGGCCATATCGGTTACGACATCAAAGGCGACACATGGATTGGTCCTTTCGAGCCCACCGATACGGCGATGTCGCGCGTCGAAGAGCTCGCCGGCTTTCTTACACGGGCAGGAATGAATACGATTCCGCTGAAGGATGCTCGCGGCGCGCAATGGACCAAGCTCATTTTCAACGCATCCACGAATCCCGTTGGTGCGCTGACGTTGTTGCATCACGGCGCAGCCACCCGATTCGGCCCGACGGGCCAGCTCTTTAGCGAATTAATTGCGGAAGGCGAGGCTGTCGCTTGCGGGCTCGGTATCGAATTGCACGGCGACGCGCGGCAGCTTGTCCAAAAAGGCGCAAACGCCCCCGGGAAGCACCGCGCCAGCATGCTGCAAGACATTCTTGCCAAGCGCCAGACGGAGGTGGATTTCATGAATGGCGCCATCTCGCGGTGGGGAGACAAGGTCGGGGTGCCCACCCCGCTCAACAGGGCGCTATGGCAATTGATCAAGGGTCTTGAGCATTCCTGGCAAGATCCGGAATAGAGGAGCAATCGAGTACGGATGAGCATCCCATTCAACATCGGCGTGTTGCAGTTGAGCATGGAACCGGTGCACGAAACCGTTACGATGGCGAAAGCTTGCGAAGACGCCGGCTTTGATGCGTTTTGGATTGCCGAAGCCTATCCCTGGTGGCGCAAGCACGGCTTCGAGGCCCGCTCCTCAACGGCAATTCTTGCTGTCATTGCGGCACAAACGCGGCGCATTCAGCTCGGCTGGGGTATTATTTCGCCATATACGAGACACCCCGTTGAGGTGGCCATGGAAGCGCGCGTCATGCAAGATCTGGCGGGTGACCGCTTCCTTCTCGGCCTCGGCGCCTCCAAGATTTTCATGAAGGAAATCGGCGAGGGCGAAGGCGAGAAAGTCGGCCCCGCGACGGTGATGCTCGAAAGCATTGAGATTATCAAGGGTGTGCTGAAGGGCGAAGCATTCGAATATAGCGGCAAAGTTTTCGCCGCCTCCGTGCCAGCGTTGAAGCCCGATGCGCACACTCCACGCGGGATGCCGCGCATTTACGTGGCGGGAACGGGCCCCGTACTTCAGAAACTCGCTGGATCCATCAGCGACGGCCTCCTTACCGCTAGCATTACCACGCCGGCGTTTGTGCGCTACTCCCGGAAAAATATGGAAGAGGGCGCGCGCAAAGCGGGCAGAGATGCATCGCAGTTGGCGCTCGGCTCTGTCATCGTAGGCAGCATCGGTCGCGACTCGGCCAAGGGAAAAGAAGGCGCGCGCGAACAGGCCGCGATGTATCTCGCCAATAAAGTGCAAAACATCAAGGGATCCGCGGACGTGCTTCTCGAATGTGCCGGGCTGAGTTTCGGAGAACTTCAGCCTGTCGCAGACGCCATGGAAAAAGGCGGACGCAAAGCGGCGGCTAAGGCGGTCACCGACGAGATTCTACGCAACGTTTGCGCCATAGCAGGCACTCCCGACGAGTGCATCCAGCGCATCGAAGAGTATCGCGCCGCCGGCTGCACCCATATCATGCTGGAGATTTGGGGTGACGATCGTGCCGGTCAAGCAAAACTTTTTGGTGAAGCCGTTCTCCCACATTTCAAGAGATAGCGCGGCTGCGGGTTTCGCCGCATAACTATTAAGTCTCTTTTCTTCTTTGGAGCGATCATGCGACTCGTCACATTTGAAAATCTCGTCGGCACGTCACGCATTGGCGCCTACGTCGGCAACGATCAAATCGTCGATCTCAATTCCGCTTGCGCTCTCCATCTGCGCGATCATCGGCACGAACCCGCTTTCGATCGGCTGGCGAATGCTCTCGTTCCACCTGACATGCGGGGCCTGTTCGAAGGCGGAGACACCAGCCTCAGCGCTGCTCGCGACGCCCTGGACTTCGCCTTGCAGCGCGGTGAAAGGATTACTGGTTGCCACGGTGAACCGCTCTTTTACAACATTTCCGCCGTCCGGCTAAAAGCGCCGATTATTCCCAAGAAGTTCTTCCACACCGCCGGCAATTTCCGGGAGCATCACGAAGAAGCTACCAAGGCTGGCTTTTCCCATCCCATCATGCCCTGGATTGTTTTTTTCCAAAACGTAGACGCGATCATCGGGCATGAACAGCCGGTTATTTTTCCCGAACATTTGACGCAAGAGTTGGATTACGAGCTCGAGCTGGCCGTGGTGCTAAAGAAGAGCGGCAAGCACTTCACGCCGGAACAATCGCCGCGCTACATCGGCGGCTACGTGATTTTCAACGATATCACCGCGCGGGACATCCAGCGCCGCGAAATGAAGTCTGGCGTTTTCAGTTTTTGCAAAGCCATCGACACCTTCTGTCCGCTGGGTCCCTGGATCGTCACCGCTGACGAAATTCCTGATCCCCACAATCTTGCCATGCAGCTGCGCGTCAATGGCGAACCGCGTCAGAATTCTCATTCCAGCAAGATGTCCGTCAAAATTCCGGAAATTCTCTCGCACTATTCTCCGATGGGCTACAGCGCCGGCGATGTCGTTTCGACCGGCACAGTCTCCGGTGTTGCGGCTTTTTCCGGCGACTCTAAGGCATGGTACCTGAAGCCCGGCGACGTCATGGAATGTGAAATCGAAAAAATCGGCATCCTTCGCAACCCGGTGATCTCCTGGGAGCAGGCTTACGGGAAGAAACCGGCTGCACTGGCCATGCAGGAATCCTCCCACTAGGTTCGAGGTAATGATGACTTCTCAAGGTTCTGCCATCTGGGTAAGCGAGCTCAACAATCGGCCTGAAATCCGCGCCGCGTTTCCTCGTTCGGCCGTCCGATTTTACGATACCACTCTTCGCGACGGCGAGCAGACCGTCGGCGTCGTCCTTTCGCCGCAGCAAAAGCTAGAGATCGCCCGCAAGCTGGACGAATTGGGCGTCAGCCGCATCGAGGCTGGATTTCCGCGCGTGTCCGCTGATGATGCGGAAGCCATCCGGCTGATGCTCAAGGCCAATCTGAAGGCGGAACTTTGGGGCTTCTCGCGCGCCGTGAAGGCGGACCTGGAAGAGTTGGTTCGCCTGGGTTTGCGGGCTTCTGTCATTGAAGCACCAACCAGCGATATTAAATTGCGCGCCTACGGTATTTCAGCTAACGAGGTTCTGTCTCGTGTGCGAGATTCCATTTCGTTCGCAGCGCAAAGCGGGATAAGAGTGGCGTTCTTTGCCGTGGACGGCACACGGTCACAGCTCGAATTTTTGAAAAGAGTTTATCTGTGCGCGCTCGAAGCCGGTGCTGAGGAGATCGTGGTGGTTGATACCATCGGCGCCTGCGGGCCTGAAGCGGTGGAGTTTCTAGTGCGTCAAGTCTGCGACTGGGTTGGCCCGAAGATTCCCGTCCACTTTCATGGCCATGACGACTTCGGCATGGCCACAGCGTGCGCCATCGCCGCCGTCCGCGCTGGAGCGACCTGGATTCAAGGAACTATCAATGGCATGGGCGAGCGCGCTGGCAATGCCGATATCGCTGAGATCGCTCTCGCACTCCGCTGCCTTTACGGCGTGCCAGTTGCCTTGGATCTCAGCAAGGCGCGCGAAGTCTCGGAAGTTGTCCGTCGAGCCAGCGGCTACACCATGGAGCCCTGGAAGCCGCTCGTTGGCGAAAATCTTTTCATGCGCGAAAGCGGCGCGGTCGCCAGCCAGTTTCACATTCCTGAAGCGATCGAGCCCTATTCTTCCGAGTTGGTCCGTGCGGATCGTCGCATCGTTCTGGGAAAGAAAAGCGGTCTGGACAGCGTCGGCTTGAAGGCCCGGGAACTCGGCTTGGTGATCTCCGCGGAACAGCGTGCGCCGATTCTCGCCGCTGTGAAGAAGCGCGCCATCGAAAAGCGCGGCTTGCTCACGGATCAGGAATTTCGCGAGATCGCCCAGCGCTTTTCTGCTGCGGCAAGCTAATCGTCGGCCCGCACCCACAGCAGCTTGAACACGGGCGAAAAGCAAAAGGGAGGGACATTGTGAATCGCGATCAGTTTTACACTCTCATGAGCGGCGAGGGAACTCTGGATTATGAGTTGTACTTGAACACCAAGACGCTGCTGAGCTGCCAGTCGAAGTTCGAGGACTTGTGCAATGGGGACGAGCTTCAGTTTCAACTGGTACATCAGATTGAAGAGTTGTGGATGAAGCTGATTGCGTACACCTTGCTGGACATCGATGAATACTTGCAGCAGGAAAATACGAACCGCGTGCTGACGCTTTTTCGGCGCGTGCACATGGTACAGCGGCTGATGATACAGCAGGTGGCGCTGCTGGAGACGATGTCGCCCAAGGAGTACCAGGAAATCAGGAAGCGGCTGGGCAATGGAAGCGGTCAGGAGTCGCCGGGCTTTCGGGTGCTGCTGAAGATGTACCAGCCGATTTGGAATTCGTTCAAAGAAAATTACTTGGACAAACATGGGCGAAGCGTCGAAAAGATCTACGACTCGGAATACACTCATAGCGACGCTTACGCCGTAGCAGAAGCGCTGGCCGAATTCGATGAACTGTTTCAGAAATTCCGCTACGAGCACATGCAGCTGATTCACAGGACCATCGGATTCGGTTCGAAATCGCTCAAAGGGCGGCCTGTGGAGATTCTGGAAGAAGGGATGCGGCACAAGTTTTTTCCGGAGCTGTGGGAGATTCGCAGTCACATGACGGATGCCTGGGGAGCGGAGTACGGAGTGAAGAGGGGTTCGCTGGGCGGCCTTCACTAGAGCGCATTGCACAACCGAGCTAAGTTATCGATTCCACTGGCCGAAATTGTCTTGCGCTCCGCACGTATCGAGCAACTACCGAGCTTAGGAGAGCCTCGGAGAAGGGGTACTGTCAGTTTGCTTTTCCTAGGAGCTGGCGAGCGTAGGCTGGCGCTTTGCCGGCGTCTTCGTGCTTGAAATAGACGTACACATCGACGCCCTGGGCGAGCCAGGCGTCGAAGCGTTTCTTCCAGGCCGCGATTTGCTTCGGAGTGTAATCTTCAAGGCGCAGGCGGGCATAGGCAAAGCCGGTAGTGAGCACCTCCGGAGGCGTTTGCTTGTCGGTCTCGGAGAGGCAGAGCGCTGTCTTGTGTTGGCGAAGAACCGCGTACGTTTCGTCGGTGTACCAGGACGGGTGGCGCACCTCGAAGGCGAAAGAGAACGCTTCCGGGCGAAGCGCAAGGAAGTCTTCCAGCAGGGGACGATCGAACTTAAACGTGGGGGGCAGTTGAACGAGCACCGGGCCAAGGTGGTCGCCGTCGTTCAGCACGCTGGCGACTTCCAGGAAACGCTTCAGAGTGCTCTCGCAGTTGCGGAGTCTTTGAATGTGAGTGATTTGTTGGTTGGCCTTCAAGGCGAAGCGAAAGCCTTCTGGAACAGTTTTCGCCCATTGCAGGAGCACGTTCTCTGTCGGCATGCGATAGAAGCTGTGATTGATTTCGACCGTCGGGAACTGCTGGGCGTAGAAACTGAGCATTTCGCGATCCGGAAGCTTCTCCGGATAGAAGTTGCCCTTCCACTGTTTATAAGAGTATCCAGAAGTACCAACCCGAAGCTGGCCGGTGAGAGGAATAGTACACCTCCGTGCCTGGCATTTAATCACAGCCACTTTACTTGGGAAAGGCGAAGGCGTGCGCGCTTTGCGATCAAAGCGCCTTATTCGTTCTCGACGGCATGCGTTTGCTGAGAAGTTCGATGGCTTGTTCCAGTCGTTGACGCCGCTTCCAGAAATCGCCCCAGAGATCACCCTTCTCCTTCAGACGCGCAAAGACCGTCTTGATGTTCAACGTCTCGGGGCGCAAGCTGGGGCGCAATTCGCGGGGCAACAGAGGAGCGGAAACCGGCGCTTGAGGGAACGCCCGCACGGAATACGCGGCAGCCAGCGGCCGGCCGTGGGCATTTTGCTGAACGTCGATCAACACGCGGCCCGCTGGCCTCTTCGCAACGATGCGTTCGCTGGTGACCAGATTGGGGTGCTCCGCAGTCACCGTTCGCGCGATAATCTCGCCGAAGGTCCGCAACTGCTCGTAGGTGTAAACGGGTTCGACGGGGATATAGATGTGGATTCCCGTCGCTCCTGAAGTTTTCAGGAAGCTTGCCAAGCGCAATTCTTCCAACTTTTCGTGAAGTGCTTGAGCGATGGTGACGACCACAGAAAATTCCGTACCATCCGAGGGATCTAAATCAAAAAAGAAGTAGTCGGGATGATCGGCATCGTCATAACGATTGGACCAGGGGTTGTGATCGATACAACCCAGGCCTGTCAGAAAAAGCAGGGAAGCGCAGTCGTTGGCCGTCGCGTATTGAATTACCTCACCGCGATGTTCGGAATCCACCGGAACCGTCTTGAACCACTCCGGCAAACCTTCGCGCACGTCCTTCTGAAAAAAAGCCTGTCCCTTGATTCCGTCGGGGTAGCGTCGCAAAACCAAAGCCCGATCGCGTAGAAAGGGCAAGATGAAATCCGCCATGCGGTAGTAGTAGGCCAGCAGATTCCGTTTCGTGTGGCCCGACTCAGGAAAATAGACTTTGTTCAGGTTGCTTAGACGCAGCCGTCTGCCGTCCAGTTCAATGGTGACGCTCTCTGAGCGCCCCTTGAACAACTCAGCTTCGATTTGGGCTCTTGTGTTGAGCACCCGGCCAACGACCTCGGGCGCGCGAACTACGGCTGGGGCGGGTGCGGTAGGAGCAACCTCGTTCTCCCATTGGCAATCCGTTGGACGCGCATCCTCCCGGAGCGCGAGGAAAACGGGGTGGCGCAGAGCGTACTCTTGCGTCCATCCGCTGAACTTGACACGCGCTATCAGAGTGGGAGAGACCCAGGATGGTTTTTCGTTGGTTTCGGGCGCGGCGTCGAAAGGGGATGCGGGAGCAGCTAGTTCGTTCAACCTGCTGCTCAATTCCGTGAGCTTTTTCGCGTCAAATCCACTGCCAACGTGCCCGATGAATCGAAGTTTTTTGCCTTGATACAAGCCTAGCAGCAGGGAGCCAAAGGGAAGAGCGGGGGTGCGAGCTTCGGTCCAGCCACCGACGACGGCGTCTACTGTCTTCGTACTCTTCAGCTTCACCCAGCATTGGTTTCGCTCGGAAACGTAGGGGCTGTCGGCTCGCTTCGCGACGATCCCTTCCAAACCGTTCTGTTCTGCCAGCGTGAAGAGCTCTTTGCCGTGTTCCAACTGATGGTCGGAGTAGCGAAACCGTTCGGACGGGTAAAGCAAGCGTTGCAGGAGTTGCTTGCGCTCGAGAAGTGGAGTTTCGCGAAGGTCGTATCCGTCACAGTAGAGAAGGTCGAAGAGGAAATAAACGACGGGTATTTGGGCGACCAGATTCTCGCTGGGAAGGCGTACGTGCATGCGTTCCTGCAAGCGTTGAAAGTCGCTGTGACCTTGGGCATCCAGAGCGACGATCTCTCCATCAAGAATTGCCCGGCGGGCGGCCAAGGCATCGGGAAGAGAGGCCAGTTCGGGATAGCGCTTGGCGATGTCAACCGCGTTGCGAGAGCGCAGCGCCAAAGCGCCATTCTCGATTCGGGCTAGTGCGCGCACGCCGTCCCACTTGATCTCAAAGAGCCAGTTGGGATCGGAAAAGGGGTGGTCCGCAAGCGTTGCAAGCATGGGTTCCACGCGAGACGGCATTGTCGCCTTGCGTGCGCCTTGCAACTCAGACGCCTGAATTAGGCTTGGCCTGCGCTTGGGCGGCAGCTCCTCCTTAATCTCTTCCAGCGTGCGGCCCGTAAGCGCGGAACCGTCGTGCTCGTCGATGTTCCATGAGGAATCTTCGGCAGCGTCCTTGTGCTTGATCATCAACCATTCGTTGCCTTTTTCGCTCTGTTTCAGTTTCACCAAAACAAAGCTGCCGCGCAATTTCTCCCCGTTCAAAGTGAACTTGATTTCTCCCTTTTCCAATTGCTTCAGCGCATCTAGATTGCCCTCCAGATGAAAAGTTCCTCGATCCCATACCATTACCGTTCCCGCGCCATAATTGCCTTCAGGAATTTTGCCTTCGAAGTTGGCGTAGTCCAGCGGATGATCTTCCGTTTGCACCGCTAGCCGCTTGCCGGCGTGGCTCTGGGAAGGTCCCTTGGGCACAGCCCACGACTTCAGGGTCCCATCGATCGCCAGCCGGAAATCGTAGTGCAGCCGCGTGGCCCGGTGCTTCTGAACCACGAAGGTGTCGCCATGCTCGGCCCCGGGACGGACTTCCAACTGTGGCAGTTTCGGCTTTGGCAGGCGTGTGCGTTTGCCTGCCGCGGCGGGTTTGGCGGCTGCGGAGGGCCTGACTTGGACGTTATCGGGGACGGGTTCGGGCTCGCCGGAAGGCTCTGGCGTCCGGTCGAAGCGCCGTTTCCGCTTGTATTCTTCGAGCTTAGCCATGGACGGATTCTATCTTATGCAGTGCTTTCGGTCGCAGGCTCGCCTTTAGACCTGTGCATACTATTTCAAGATCAACGGCGTCTACCATGAAAGAACAGAGCTTGGGTTGGAGGATCAATCGCCCGCAGGGCTGGCATGAATACGAATTTCAGGGGTCGGTGTGGATTGCTCCGAGCAATTAGAGTACTCTAATTATGCAGAGCAGTTGAACTGCTCTTCTAGGAGGGCTTTATGAAGACAATTGACCTTGAGGATGACCTGTACGATTACCTCCGGCACCAGCAAACGACGTTTAGCGGAGAGAGCGCGTCGGAGGTCTTGAGAAGGCTATTGAGGCTGAATCCACCGACATCAAGTAACCCTCGCAAACAGAATCCAGAGCCTGCGCTGCCGCCTGACGCGTGGAAGCGGTGGGGCCTGCAGCAAGCGCAGGACGAAATACAGGGGGATGAAAGAAAAAAGGCCCTTTGGGAGTTCCTAAAGGGGCCCCAGTTCCAATCTGAGCGAGCCGCAGTCGGAAAATTTCTATCCCTTTTAGCTTTCCTTCATCGCGAGAATCGCGACAAGTTTGCAGTTGTACAAACCATTATCGGTCGTAGTAGGAAGTATTTCACGAAAAGCGAATCCGACCTCGAACAATCTGGAACTAGCGTCCATCCCAAGAACATCCCAGGTTCCGGCTATTGGGTTGTTACGAACAACAGTACCCAATCCAAATGCGAGCTAGTTCTGCAGGTCCTGAGGTTGCTGGGATATGACAGTGCGTTCTCAGCGTTCGTCGCAACGCATATCAACTAGGGTCCCGGTCGGAGGGTGAAGCGGAAGTGACTCAATGTTCACAGATTAGGGTTCCGCATCCCCCACGCGACAGACTTGGAAGAGAGGACAATCGAATGGCGACTAGCAAAACTCTGTCAGACAAGCACTTCCGATTGGATCCTGTAAAGATCAAACGCGCCCAGAAGGTCTTGCGCGCCGGTACCGAAACAGAGGCCATCAACCGCGCTTTGGATTTTGTCATTTCCGAAGACAAGAGGAACCGGTTGGCGGCTGAAGCCAATGAGCGTTTTGTGACCAGCGGAATTGACATCAAGGACGTGTACGGCGTTTGAAGGAGTAGAGCGCTGGAGACCCTGACTTACGTTGCAAAATGAGCATTACCGGTGACGGATGTATCTTGCTTCTTGTCCGACGGGCGGCTAATCTTAAAAAGATCGTGTAGGGCCACAAAGCTGTTGTCGAAGGAGTGTCCACATGGCCACGACCGTCTGGAAAGGCCACCTCACGTTTGGCCTGATTTCGATGCCCGTCCGCATGTCTACCGCGGCTCGCGGCGAACGGATCAGCTTCAACCAGCTCCACAATGTTTGTCATTCGCGCCTCAAGCAGCCCTTGTTTTGCCCCGTTTGCAATCGCAACGTGGAGCGTTCCGAGATTGTGAAGGGGTACGAATACGAAAAGGATCAGTACGTGCTGTTCAACGAAGAGGAACTCGACAAGATCGAGCCTCCGTCGGCGCGCGTAATGGAAATCCTGGAGTTCGTGAAACTGAGTGAGATGGATCCGCTCTACTTCGATTCCTCCTATTACATCGCGCCCGAAGACGCAGGGGTGAAGGCCTATCAGCTGCTCATGAAAGCTATGGAAGAATCCGGTTACGGAGCCATCGCCAAGCTCACCATGCATCAGCGTGAACACATCGTGATTGTCCGGCCGGGCACCAGGGGCATGACGCTGCACACGATGTTTTATTCGAATGAGATACGAGCGGCGGAATCCGTTCCCACCGACAAGATCGAAGTGAAAGATCAGGAAAAGAAGCTCGCACAACAGCTCATTGAAAGCCTCGCGGCGCCGTTCGAGCCACAAAAATACCGGGACGAGTATCAAGAGAATGTGAGGGCGATGATCGCTGCCAAGCTGAAAGGCCAGGAAGTCACCGAAGTGGCGCAGCCGCACATGGCTCCCGTGATTGATTTGATGGAAGCCCTCAAGAAGAGCCTCGCGGAAAAGCAAGCGCCGGCTGCGGCCGCTGCACCTGCACACGCAGCCGATGCGCCCGTGGGCAAGAAACCGCCCGCTCGGGCCGTGCAACCGATCTCCTCTGTGCCGAAGAGGGCAGGAAAGAAGGCAACCGGTTAACTCCAACATGGGCGCGACGGACAGATTCACCGCAGAGGATGTCCAGCGCATTGTGGGTCTAACCGCGAAGCAGCTGGATTACTGGGATCACCTACGCCTCGTTTCTCCTCGAAAAGAACAAGGAAACCGCTACTACGATTTTCGCGACCTGATTGGCCTGCGCACAGTAAAGCAACTGGTCGAAAAAGGGGTGCCCGCCAACCGCCTGCGCCGTGCTCTTGCTGCGCTTCGTGAGAAACTTTCCCACGCGCAAGCGCCCTTGGCGGAACTGCGCGTCCTTTCCGACGGAAAAGACATCGTTGTGGAACGTGGCGGAGCACGACTGGAGCCGCTGTCGGGGCAGTTCGTTTTGAATTTCGAGACTCGCGAGCTTGGCGAAAAAGTGCGCGTCATGGCCGGGCCCAATGCCGATGACTGGCTGGCCACCGCGCTCGAATATGACGCCGGGAAAAATACCACGGCGCAAGCGATCGAAGCGTACGATCATGCTTTGAGCATCGATCCACAGAAAGTCGATGCTTTGCTCAATTGCGGAACGCTTTGCTACGAAGAAGGGAACCTGAAAAAAGCGGCCGAATATTTCATGCGTGCTTTGCAAGTCGATCCCGAGAATGCTTTGGCCCATTTCAATTTGGGCAGCGTTCTCGAAGAAGTCGGCAGACTCGAAGCGGCGCGACTGCATCTTCGCGACGCCGTGCGTCTCGATCCGAGTTATCCCGACGCGCACTACAACCTCGCGTTTGTTTGCGAAAAGCTCGGCGCGCACCACGAAGCGCGGCGACATTGGCAGACTTACATCACGCTCGATCCCTCAAGCCCGTGGTGCGGCTACGCGCGTCAGCGACTCGCGGGCGCCAAAGCAAGAACCGCTGGCACTACCTAGTCCTCCATCGTTAAAATCGCTCAGGGGCCGAATCACATGTGCAGGAATATCAAAACACTTTTCAATTTTGATCCGCCCGTCACCCCCGAAGAGGTGCGCGCGGCCTCTCTCCAGTTCGTGCGAAAAATCACCGGGTTCAACAAGCCGTCGAAGGCGAATGAGGCTTCGTTCGTTGCTGCCATCGATGAGATCGCTCGAATCTCGGCACAACTCATTCATTCCCTTGAAACGAACGCACCACCGAAGAATCGCGAAGAAGAATCGACAAAAGCGAAAGCTCGCGCCGCAGCCAGGTTTGCTGTTTAAGTCCCACCAAGCGAGGCCTCTGACTGACGTGGTAAGTCATTTGTCTGCGTAGAGATGGTGGAGGCGGGGGAGTCGGAATTCTGAGCCGCAATGAAACATGTAACTTATTGATTTCATTAAACTCCAGAATCGCCGGATACAGTAGATTCGCCGAAGTGAGGTACACGGCGGGCACACCGGAGTTCGAGCAACGTGGGCAATGGATTACTTGAAGAGAAGTCTCCCGGAGCACCGTTTGTGAACCCCCGGTAGGAGTTTTGGTCCCTACAACGGTTTAGCAAGAGAGCCGTCTCAGGCCCTGTTGTTTGGAATCAACAACTTACAGCGGATGAAACGCTCGTTTTCGGACGACATAGCGCTCGTTCGGGAACAGTTGTTCCCCAGTTGTTCCCCAAAAGAACCTGGTTTTTCAAATATGCCGACCTTTTCGCACACTAATCATGTCTCGACCTCCAGTGTCGCCAAAACGATCGCCGACTGCCTCAGGTACCGTAGAAAGATTGGTGCGAACACTGCAGTTGAAGCCCTCAGAAAAAGCATCCACCAGAATAAGTGCAGTCGTGAGAGACTCCCGTGTTTCGCCAAAATATCCCGGGCAGAGAGGCTTGCCCGCTTCGCGTATTCCTCAATCATCAGAGGGCGATGAATGCTTCTCGCCTGAGCCCTTCGGTTCACAGCCTGCGCTCGCGAGCAATTCGAGTATCTTGCCGACCCTATCCTTATACATCTAGCCGGTTTCCGAAAGGCAGCTTCAAGACCTTGGTTTCATTCCGGTCCCGAGGCTCTCGGCGCGCTTACCGATCTTTTTCAGTATTGTTTCAAGACTTCGCACTTCTTTCGGGCTGGCATCGGCAAAGACTCTTGTAATTTCGGCAGCGTGTTTGCGAAAAACCGGCGTTATCAACTCTTTGCCCTTTTCTGTGAGCGATACGACGCGGACGCGCCGGTCTTCAGGACTCTCGACCCGGCTTACCAGGCCCCTTTCGACGAGGCGGTCCACGGCCACGCTGATCGAGCCTGGCGTAAGGAACACTTTTGGGCCGATCGTATTCACTGGCAAAGGTCCTTGGTTGAGGAGGGCCTCAAGTACCCGGAAGTCGGTATCGTCGATTCCTGTCTCCTCAAGTCCTGCATATAGATATTTCGAGGCCGCTTGGAAGGCCTTCCTCAATACCAGCCAACAGTGAACCGGGTCTCGCGAGTTCTTGTTCATGACGAAACTATTTTGCGCTTTTGTATAACCGATGTCCACAAGAATGTATCTATATCAATAGAATGTGCATCAATATATACTGAAGAGAGGTACCATACAAATGGAACGCACAATCAAGAAGCTGATTGCGGTGGTCGGCGCAACGGGCAGCAGGGAGGCGCAGTGGTACGCGCCCTGCAAGCCCGCGGCCAATTCAAGGTGCGCGCTCTGAGCCGCAATCCAGACAAGCATCGCGAACTTGCCGACGAAGTCGTCAAAGCCAATTTAAACCGTCCCGAAGCTCTTAGAACTGCATTTGAAGGGGCACATGGCGCATTTCTAGTCACCAATTTTTGGGAAAAAGGTGCCGACGAGCTCAAGCAGGCAACCGTGGCGGTGCGCGCCGCCAAGGATGCCGGTGTCAAACACTTTATCTGGTCCGCGCTTCCTGATGTAGAAGCGATCAGCAGCGGCAAGGTGCACCTCCCCCACTTTACCGGCAAGGCCAAGATTGACCGGATAGCCGGGGAAGCGCGATTCGCGAATCATACATTCGTCATCGCCCCTTTCTACTACCAGGACCTTGCGGGCGCTCTGGCTCCGCAAAAGCAGGCTGACGGATCCGTGGGCTGGGCTCTTCTCCTTGATCCAGATGTGCGTTGCATCCATATGGGCGACATCACCGAACTTGGAGAGATCGTTGCGGGCGCATTCGCACACCCGGATGAAGCAGGAAATGGCGAGTATCTGCCGTTGGTCGGTGATTTTATGAGCTTCAACGAAATCGTTGACACGCTAAATCGACAGGGTCACAAATTCTCATTCAAACAAGTGCCAAAGGAAGTTTTTGCTGCTCTCTTCCCTGGGGCCGCCGAGTTGGCAGAGATGTTTAGCTACTTCCAATCTTATACCTATCTGGGTAGCGATTCGTACGACCGAATTGCGCTCGCAAACAAAATAGCAGGCAGGCAGCCGAGCAAATTGTCGACGTGGGCCCGGGCGAATTTCCCGGTCCAGACAGCTTGATTGCATTTGAAATAGGTAGCCATTCGCCATGGGCGAGGCGAACAAACTTCGGCTTCTGACCGCGAGACATTGCTGAAAGGGCAACTATGAAGAAGAAAATAATCGGTGTCGGGATTGTTGGCGTCACGCCTGGCCGAAGCTGGGCGGCGATTTCACACATCCCCGCCCTGAGGGCGCTGCCCCAATACGAGATCGTTGCGGTCGCAAACAGTACGGCCGCGTCCTCGGAAGCGGCGGCAAAGGCGTTCGACATTCCTCATCCGCATCCTGACGCCGCGGCGCTGGCCAGGGATCCGGATGTTGATCCTGTGGCGATCACAGTCAAGGTTCCCAGCACAGGCGATTGATCGATGCCGCACTGGATGCAGGTAAGATGATCTTCTGCGAATGGCCGTTCGCTAATGGGCTTGCCGAGGCCGAGGGATTGGCCGACCGCGCGCGTCAGTTGGGCGTGCGTACCGCTGTCGGATTGCAATGGCGGTCCTCACCGGTGATCCACTATCTCCGAGACCTAATCCGCGAGGGATATGTCGGAGAGGTCCTGTCGACCACGCTGGTGGGATCGGCATATACCCGGGGCGCGTTCGCGAGTGCGCCGAATGCCTATACCAATGATCGGTCGTCGGGGGCGACATGATGTTCGGGCATATGGTCGATGCTCTGTGCTGGTGCCTGGGAGAGTTTCGTGAGGTATCGGCCACGTTGGCGATGCGCCGGAAGACGTACACCGTCATCGAAACGCAGGAACAGTATCCGATGAACGTCGATGATCAGATCGTCGTTGGCGGGGTGCTGGAAAGCGGAGCGGTGGTGTCGATTCACTATCGCGGAGGTGTCTCGCGGGGCACGAACCTGCTTTGGGAAATCAACGGGACAGAAGGCGATCTGCAGATCACGTCCATGTCCGGCCATGCCCAGACGTTCGGGGCCCAGAAGTTCGAGCTTACGCTGCGCGGCGGCCGGGGAGAAGACACCGGTTTGAAGGTCCTCGAGATTCCCGGAAAATACCGCGCGATCCCGGCGGAAGTGGAAGGCTTCGCGGTCAACGTGGGCGGAGCTTATGCCCGCTTCGCCGACGGACCTGGAGCGCGGGATCCGGTGCCGGATTTCGATGCCGCTCTCGTCCGTCATCGCCTGCTGGACGCGGTCGAGCGTTCGGCGGAAAGCGGACAACGAGTCACGCTCTGATCGAGATCGGCGGACCCTGGCGCCTTGTGACATGTACAAGCCGGAGCTTCTGAAAATCTTTGTGGATCATCAAATACCAATAAGTGAAAAGCCCAATACGCAGCTCTCTGCGGCCACCGCTTCGCACCATATCCGGGAGCTATTCAACGCAGGTTTAGTCGACGTGACGAGACAGGGGCGTCACAGGATTGTCGCCCCTCGACAACGGACTCGGAAAGCCTACCTTGCTCTGCTCGGAAGGCTTTCGTCCGCTAGCACTTCCTGCGCGGCAACTTGAGGATCTGTTCACGGGTGCCGGTGAGAATGGAATTGGAGATTCGGGGATCCGGGACAACACTCCAAATACGATGGCTTACAACACCGTTGTAGGCGACTGTGAGGGCCGATTGTTTTTAGGCCGTGTCTAACCTACGCTGGAGTTGCGCATCCAAGCATCAAGGGGAAGTTTCTGAGAGGTTTGCCCGATGCGAACAGAAGAAGTTACAGACGGGTCTCGGCTTTCAGGCGCCGCCCGATATGAATTGCTCGTCGGGGTATCGAATGCCATCGGAACGCATCGAGATCCGCAGGAGCTATTTGGCGCGCTGGTGAGGGAGTTACACCGAGTCGTCCGGTTTGATTATATCGGTGTGTCTATTCGTGACGAGAAGTCGAATACGTTTCATCGCCATTCCGTCGACGCGGAGACAGAAATAGCTCTCGCTCCAGACCCCGAACTGGCCATGGAGGAATCCGACGCCTGGTGGGTCTATGAGAACCAGGAGCCTATGGTCACTTCGCTGGAGCCGAGCCAGGCTCCTTCTTGCAAATTCCAAGAGATTTTGCAGAAGTATGGAATCCGCTCCGTGTGCACTCTCCCCTTAACTACGGCCCACAGCAAAGTCGGAACACTCACGTTTGCCAGTAAAGCTTCGGATATCTATACCGCCGAAGAAGTTCATTTTCTTTCCGTGGTGGCCGAGCAGATCGCCCTCGCATTCGACAATGCGCTGCTCTTTGATGCAGCCCAGGCCTCGCAGCAGCAATTGCTGAAGAAGAACGAGCGTGTTGGACTTCTCCTTGAATTGACCAATCACGTGGTTTCCAATCTCGAGTTCCGGGATCTTCTCCGAGCCGTAGTGGCG